>Ga0105152_10000761_pt1 | contig 10194 bp, 12 predicted proteins | sample LakBais05cmmetaG_FD_81534 | JGI IMG/M metagenome (GOLD analysis project Ga0105152, IMG submission 81534) | Lake sediment microbial communities from Lake Baikal, Russia to study Microbial Dark Matter (Phase II) - Lake Baikal sediment 0-5 cm | ecosystem: Environmental > Aquatic > Freshwater >...
GGTTATGGTGGTATCTCCACCCGCCAAATTGCCCAGAAACTGGTTGCAGAGCAGCCAACACCTGAGCTTCCTGCCAGCACGGCACCTGTCAAAACCACTGCCTCGCCGGTAAGCGTGCTGGGTTCGAGCGACCTTTTGACCCATGTTGCTCAGTGCTGTCATCCCATGCCTGGTGATAAAATAATTGGCTATATCACCCGCAGCCGGGGCGTGACGGTTCACCGCGAAGACTGCTACAATGTTATTAATGAAGACGAGAGGGAACGTCTGGTGCCGGTGGAGTGGTCCCATAGCGATGCTCTATTCCCGATGCGTATCCAGGTTGATGCTTGGGACCGAGTGGGGCTAGTGCGGGATATCACCACCATCGTGGCCGAAGAGAAAATCAATATTGCCGCAATGACTTTGAATAATCACGATGATGGCACTATCTCTATCCTGTTTACCTTGGAGACCAAGGGATTGTCCCAACTCAGCCGGCTGATGGGCAGAATCGATGGGGTGCGGGGAGTGATTACAATCACACGACTGGGCGACGAGGCGAAAAGGGTTTAACAACGCATCATTGCGAAATATTATGGATTAGCTAAAAATTTTGGGAGGTAAAATTGGCAACCAGTAGTTCAGCGGAAAAGCAGAGGCGACAATCCGTAAAGCGGCATCTCAGGAATAAATCAGTTGAGAGCGAAGTAAAAACTGTAGTCACCAGGGCGCGAAAGCTCGTCGCGGCTGGTGATATGGAGCCTGCTAAAGAGGCGGTGGTGGCCGCTATCAGCGCTCTGGATAAGGCGGCAGAAAAGGGAATCATTCATACCAACAAGTCCGCCCGCCTCAAGTCACGGCTCGTGGTTAAGCTTAACGCGCTATCCAAGCCGGTGGAAGAAAAGCCGAAAAAAAAGAAGAAAAAGGCATAAAGCCATTTGCTTTCCATCTAGGGTCGATGTTAATATGACGCTGAGGTAATAAAGACTGGGATGTTGCTCGGACAGTTTCAGAGCACGGGGCGTGACCTTTTCAACCTTGGGCTAGTCGCTTCAAGTACTGGTAACTTGAGTGTGCGCTTAAGAGAACGCATTATTATCACCCGGAGCAACGTAGGGCTAAACTGTCTGGAAGAGCCTGACCTTATCGAGACCGGTCTTAAACGAAACGACCGGGCTACGCCTTTGGCCTCAAGGGATTTGCTAATCCACCGTGCCATTTACCAGGCAACCCGTGCCTCGTCTGTCGTACACGCCCATCCACCCCACGCTATTGCCCTTTCGCTGACCGCCCGCGAAATTGTACCGAGTGACAGCGAAGGTAATGTCACCATTGGCACTGTGCCAGTGCTGGGGCAGGATATTAGGCCTGATGCTCTGGCCGAAGAGATTGCTCGGGCACTTGGTGAGCACCGCGTGGTGATGGTTAGCGGCCATGGCAGTTATGCCGCCGGCCAACTTCTCGAAGAGGCTTTAAGCTATACCACCATGCTTGAGGCAAGCGCCCGCATAAACTGCCTTTTACGGTCCCTCAAGGTAGGCTCATTTCCGCAGGTGCAGCTATCTTAAAGAGCATATAGTGACCTACTGTTATAACTGCATTTGTTATCTTTTTTCCCTGCGCCACTGGTCAAAAATAAACCCGTGCGCACTACCAGTTTTAGCCCAAGCGCGGCGGGCGGTAGGGTAAAATCTAATAGCCATAAGTAACCCAGGCGCCATTGACCACATCACCAGCCAGCCCGACCCCATCCCCAGCCACGCGATGAAGATCAGTGCCACAACTCCGATCCCTATAGCTAGTGAAACGTTTCGGGTGATGAATAGCGGTATAGCTATTATCACAAAGAGAATCATCAGTCCTGGCCAGTAGCCATAGACTGGCAACAGCACAGAAACCGCTCCGATGGTGGCGCCTGCCCCTTTACCTCCGTTGAACTTAAGCCAGACCATCCAGTTATGGCCTGCGATTACGGCAAGTGCCGCCCCGAGCACCCAGGGTTGGGGTAAAGCAAAGGTCTAGTAGGCCAAAGCCACTGTCGCCGCGCCTTTGCCGATGTCAATCGCAATGACACCCAGCGCCGGCAGTGCTCCAACTTCACGGAAAGTGTTGAGACCGCCGACATTGCCGCCACCCAGTCGGCGGATGTCCTGGCCAGTTGCCAGTCGGGTAATGAGGTAAGCTGACGGGAAAGAGCCAACAAGGTAACCAACGATTATGGCAATGATACCTCTTAATGGTTCGCTAGTTGGCAAGGACTTTTACTCTGCTTTGGGATAGACTGGCACGCACCAGTCACGGTGTGCCGCAACATTACCTCGTATGACTTTGAAGTAAATCTTCTGGAGTTTAGCGGTTATTTCGCCGATTTCACCATCGGCTATCTTGCGACCATCGACTTCAGCCACTGGTGTGAGGTGAGCGGCGGTGCCAGTGAGGAAACACTCCCGGGCATTATAGAGTTCGTTCCGGGTGACGTACCTTTCCTCGGTTTCCATGCCCAGTTCTTGTGCCAACTTGATGATCGTGTCACGAGTAATGCCCATCAGGATGTTGGAAGCAATCGATGGTGTCACCAGCTTACCATTGGCCACAATGAAAATGTTCTCGCCACTGCCCTCGGAGACATAGCCCTGTGGCGTGAGCATAATGGCCTCGTCGTAGCCGTGTGCAATGGCCTCGCTCTTGGCCAAGGCGTTATTTATATAGAGGCCGGTAAGCTTCGCCTGGGGCGGTATGGTGTTATCGTCGGGACGCCGCCAAGAAGCTACAGCGCACCGGGCTTTGTCCACGTCCAGATAACGTCCCCATGGAATGATAAAAGCCAGGAAGTCAGCCTCCAGGTCATGGAGGCGGACGCCCAGCGCCTCAGAGCTTTTATAGGCTAGTGGCCTTATGTAGATGTCTTCCCTTAATTCACACCGACGTGCCAGATTAACTGTGATTTCGCATAGCTTTTCCGCTGAGTAAGGCAGGTCTATCTTAAGAACTTTACAGCTATTTAGTAGGCGCTGGTAATGCTCGTACGGGCGGAAGATGAACACCTGTTTTTTCGCCGCATTCCAGTTCCCACGGATGCCTTCGAAGCAGGCCGTCCCGTAGTGTAGGGCGTGGGTCATAACTCCGAGCTTAGCCTCGGCCAGAGGCACGAAATTCCCCTTGAAATAGGCGTATTGCGGCATATGTCTCTCCTTAAAGCAAATCAGTTTCGATTATTATAGTAAGTGGTCGGTTAAATGACAAGTTCAGGTTTTACCATAAGGAATTATTCCCATGTTAATAATTTAGCATTTGGCTTATTTCTTTCGCCGGTAGATGGTGCAAGAAACTCGTGATTGCTATAATATCTGCATCGAAGGCTTGAAAAAGGAGGCCAATATAATATGGCACAGGAGAACAAGGGGCGCAAAGGGGGCAGTGTGTCAGGTGCTCTCGCTGGCACCATCTGGTTTATTGGTTGGCTTTTTACAATCGGTTATCTTCAACTTATATGGTGGAAGATCATAGTTGGTATAGTTATTTGGCCGTACTTTTTAGGTGTAGCTTTCAGATAAAATCAGCCGGTTTCTCTTTTCGGCAGGATACTCTCAAGAGATACGGCGGCAAGGTCAGCATAAGCCTCAAGAAGCCGTTCCTGCTGGGTTGTTATCTTACCACCTTCAGCCATAGATAATGATATTACTCCTACCGCTCCCCTGGCGGTAACCAGTGGTATGTATCTTGCTTTGGTATCTGGCATGGTATCGGTACCCGTACCCGCCGGCCTGCGATGTTGAAATGCCCAGGTAGCAGCGGCAAGCTCACTATTGCTAACTGTGATGCCGCGCCCGGCTCCGTATAGTGTGAGAGTCTCTCGGTTCCCTGCGTCAGGTAAAAAAACCATCACGTCGTGTCCGAGAGTATCTTTGGCTCGCTTCATAATGGCAAGGATGTAGGAATCGAGATCATTTGATGTGGCCAGATCCTGTCCAAGAGCATAAAGAGCAGCCGTTTGGCATTCACGCTTGCTGGCAAGCTCGCTTTGCCGGTGGAGGCGCGTGGCCAGATAGCTGATCACTCCGCCAACTAGTAACAGAGCAAAAAGAGTAAAGAGATACTGGACGTCGCCGACCACAAAAGTCAGATATGGTGGAATGTGGAAAAATTCAAATGCCAGTGCGCTGGTAACCGAGGTTAAAATAGCTGGGCCCAGTCCCCACCGGTAGGCGCTGATTACAACGCATAGCACATAAAGCATGGCAATGGTTGTGGGTGTAAAAAATTCGTGCATCAGATTACCAAGTAAGGTGGCCAGTACAACTAATCCAAGTCCCAGCAAATAGCCTTGCCAGCCATCACCGCTGATTTTCCGATATAGACTTTTTCCTGGTTTCGTCGGCTCGCCGCCGCCGACCAAGTATATGCCGATGTTTTCACTCTGGCGAATGATTTGGTCGGTGACCGAAGGACTGAACAAATGTGCCTTCGGTGCTTTGGCCATGATGATTTTAGTGGTATTGTTAACTCTGGCGTAGTCGATAACCGTGGTAGCGACATCGTCTCCTTGGATAGTTGCGATTTTTGCACCCAGTCGTTGCGCCAACCGCAGCGAATTCATTATTCGGTCTAATTGCTCAGGTAGTAATCTAACACTCTCAGGCGTTTCGACGTAGATAACCGACCACTCGGCAGCCAACTCGTGAGCCAGTCGGCGGGTGCTACGTACCAGGTGAGAACCAGCTGAACCGGGACCTAGGAATAACAGTAAGCGTTCGGTTGACGGCCATAATTCATGTATGGCGTGGCTCTTCATGTAGGCTATCGCCTGCTCATCAACATGCTTGGCGGCGGTGCGCATTGTTAGCTCGCGTAGCGCTATAAGGTTTCCCTTGTGGAAAAACTGTTCCGTTACGGCTGCGATTTGCTCGGGAACATAGATCTTGCCCTCCTTGAATCGTTTTATCAATTCATCAGGGGGAAGGTCGACCAGCTCGATTTCATCAGCGCTGTCAATAATGCTGTCCGGCACCGTCTGACGTACCCAAACATTGGTGATTTGCGCAACCACATTGCGGCCGCTTTCGATGTGCTGAACGTTAAGGGTTGTATAGACATCGATCCCGGAAGCCAGTAGTTCCTCGACATCCTGATAGCGCTTGGGGTGACGCGAGCCAGCGGCATTATCGTGGGCTAAGTTGTCGACAATTGCCAGTTGTGGGCGTCGTGCGAGCACGGCATCAATATCCATCTCGGACAGCGTAGTACCTTGGTACATCATTATCTTGCGAGGGAGCACTTCAAAACCTTCTAAAAGTGCATCTGTCTCTGTCCGGCTGTGCGTTTCCACGCAGGCAACGACGACATCGGTGTCATTTTTGCGCTGGCGGGCAGCTTCGAGCATAGCATAGGTCTTACCTACGCCAGGAGCGTAGCCAAGGAAAATTTTTAATTTGCCGTGCCCTTTTTGTGATTTCTCGCCCTCGGCTAGCGCTAAAAATTCATCAGGACCGGGGTGAGAATTGTCTTCAGCCATACTGTTTCTCCAAAAGCAATTCTATACTTTGTGATGGTTCAAAGTCTATCTTCTAGGGGTTATGGTGTGTGAGAAGGTTGGTAGGGCATAGCATGAACGGCTCGGCGGGCGTGATAATGGCAACTTCAAGAGGCCTGCGGGGGTTTAAGATTGAATAGCTAGTCCATCTTTTTGGGAATCCAGCCGCGCGTTTTGACCCACCAGTAGACCAGGCTGGTGGCCACAATGGTAGAGCCAATAATAAGTGCAAGGTACCAGCCCAGGTCTTTAGGGCCGATGTCAAAAACTGTATTTCCCAACATTGTAGCTATGGTGTTGGGTACGAGCACGGCGGTGCCGATAATAGTTAGGTAAGTCATGATCAGGGCTAGGCGATTATTCAGGTTCTGAAGTTGGTTATTATAAATGCTCTGTAATACCTCCAGCCCCGAAGCCAGAACCTCCGACATGTGTTCGGCAAGGCCGATTTGGCTGTTGGTTTCTTCCACCAAGATGCCGAGCTTTTCAAGGATCTTGTCGTCGTTGGTAATAAGCTCGGCATCTCCATAGCGCAGGGAGTGTAGCATGTCCACTGTATCCCACAGGGCATTAAGGTAGTTAATTAGAGCATGCTTCATATTGTAAATCTCTGGTCCCAGTTTGGACCGGGGAGTATAAGGGTCGATCATACTCTCGTTGAGCTTATCGCCCCGCTCTTCAATTTGCCGGAGATGCTCAAAGTTGCGGTCATTATTATGGTCAATTATGCGCATCAGGAGGATGGTCAGTCTATCCTCTGGAAGAGCTTCACTGGGTATTTTCTTGAGAACGGGGTCAGCGTATCTCCTGAGACGCAGGAACCGGCGGTTCACGTTGGATGGGTGTATGGTAAGGATGAAATTCTTCTTCAGAAACAAGAAAAGAGGTAATGATTCAACATTGAGCTGGTTGACCTGAACACATGGCACCTTCAAGCCCAACTCGGTATCCAGGTCTTCGTAGTTGAGATACGGTTGGGTGATGAAAGAGCTCACGAAAGGTTCGCTGAAGCCGAGTTGTTTGGCAGCCTCAAAAGCTTCATTTTTAAAAGAGGTTTCATCGGACGAGTCCCAAGCAACGTAATCAATCCAAGCGATGACTGCCTTGGTACACGTTTCTAGAACGTCGGTTGAAGAATCGGTTTCCGACTTGGAGAGGGTTCCTCCAGGAGACATGGCTACGTAAAACCAGCGCTTGGGTTTCTGCTCCGGATTTTCAGTCACTTTACCAGTTAATTTTTCGGCGTCATTCATCCGGGTAACCAGTCCTCGTCACAAGGGCACATTTAAGATGCCGGGACTCCAAAGCCGTAAAGTTGATTATATTCCTTACATAATGCTTTATCAATAGCGTTAATATAGCTACTCAAACTGTCATATTCTCTTAACGGGTATTTTCTTACTTTCCTATTTTACTATACCTACTTCGGTAGTAAAGTTGCTTTCTTCACATCCGGTAAAACCATAGCCTGCACCACCAGTTCAGCGAGACTGGTAACTTTTATGCCTAACTTGTAGTGTTCGTTCAGATCGCTAATCTGGTGGCGGCAGTTGTCACAGGAGGTAACTACCACCTTAGCGCCGGTATGGCGGATTTGTTCCGCCTTCGGTTTTCCTGCATTAATTCGTCTGTCGCTCCACTCGGCGATTGCCACCAGCCCTGCGCCTCCGCCACAGCAGAGGCTCTCTAACCCGTGGGGTATCATATCGCGGAAATCCTGTGCTACCGCACGGATGACGCGGCGCGGCTCTTCTATAAGACCGCCTTTACGCCCCAGGTTGCAGGAATCGTGGTAGGTGAGCGCCTCGGAGTTTCTGGAAGGGTCGAGGGTCAGTCGACTATCTCTGGTGTATTCGTCAAGCACTTCCAAGATGTTCCGCACCCGGAAAAGCAGCGGCCCACCAAGCCATTTCGGAACTTCCCAGCGCATTAACGTATAGGCGTGGCCGCACTCGGTAAGCACAATTTCTTTTACCTTAAGTCTAGTAGCTTCATTAATAATGCGCATCGCAATTCGTTTGGCTTTGTCGCTATCTCCCAGAAAATAGGCATAGTTCGATGCCTCGAACATGCTGAGTGTCCACGATTCATGTGCCGCGTTGAAAATGATCGCCTCGGGAAGGATGGTATGAGCTCCCGAAAGTGGCACGTACAGGATACGCGCCCCTTCCTTATCAATGGGAATAGAGGCTTCGGGATTTCCTAGGTGGTTCTGAAGCTCCTTTTCAATTTCCTTAACCTGTTCCAAGAAGAGATCACGGTAAATCTCGGCATTCTCCTCGCGGCTGATAGCCATATCGGCCAGCTGTACCAAAATCTCGGGGGCTTTGCCCGCCGCGGTTAAAGCAGAGCGGGCAGCAGCGATGAGCTGGGGAGTCTCCACCCCCATCGGGCAGTTGACCACGCACCGTTCACATAGGGTGCAGTTTAGGAATGCCATCTCCACCCACTGGTCAAGCTCTTGCTCGGTCAGCTTTTTTGCCCCGCTCCAGAAAGGAAAGACTTTGCTCATCCAGTCGTGGTGTTTTTTATAAACCCGTCGCACTTTTTCGGCCTTGGCGACCGGGGTTGTCTCAGGATCATTTGTTGCCTGATAGACGTGGCAAGCGTCGGTGCACCAGCCGCAGTGGGTGCAGAGGTTCGATGCCGCTGTGCCGGTCAACTTGTTGTATTTCTTTTCGAGTTCCTTTTCGGCTAATTCTACTGTCATCGGACTTGTCTCACCTGCGGGCGTACGCCGCGCCAACCATACCGGCTACCGGTAATCACACCGGCGAAAAGGAAATAGATGTAATGTGATATTTTGCTAAAGGGCACGTAGAACAGAAAACCGGCAGTAATGAAGAAGTAGATTGTGCGCCAGAGAGGGGTGTTCAAAGCCAAGGCTAAAACCGCCAAAATAAAAAATAATTCTACACTTACCAGGGCAAAGTAATCATCGGGGGTGCTAATTAGGCGTAGTTCGGTCCGGGATACGCGACGGGTGAATTTAGTTATGCCCGCTGCGATTGCTGGCATTATTAGGATGGCGAAAATTAGGCGAACAGTCGGCGTCATCATAGTTGGGACAAAGGGTGTGGTGAAAGTGTTTAAAATCGCGATTAATGCACCGATGTGATAAGCCCCGAACTCAAACCACCGGAAAAAGTGTTTGCGGCTGCTTTCCATTGACCAGGGCATAAAAATAGCGGTGTAAGAACGGATTGTTCCCGCAAGCGATTTGCCTTTTTTCGGGCCTTTTTCCCATGGCATCGGAAGGCGCGTCAGCTGGTAGGATTTAATTGCATAGAGTACGAGCATAGTAGCTAGTGCAATTATCTGTAGTTCGTACTCAGCGAAATGAGCAACGCTATTTGGGATCATTTTCTACAGTCTTTATTTTTATTTGAGTTTACGTATGACGAAGCGGAAACCCTTATCGACGTGCTCCATCTTGACCAGTTCGTTACCGGATGTCTTGCACCAAGCGGGAATGTCGGCTAAGACGCCAGGGTCGGTGGCAAACGCCTCAACTGTTTCGCCAACTTGTATACCTTTTACCGCCTGGCTGACTTTTACAATTGGAATCGGACATACTAGCCCCTTCAAATCAAGTGTGGCACTAACTTTAATGTCTTCCGCCATTTCATATTCTCCTTGAAGTCCTAATCTTAAATGAATAATGTTTGCCTTGATCGGTCAGACATCTCGAGCATAGCGGCGACACCGCAGGATGGTTCAACGCCGGCAATCAGGTTTTCGGCCTTGATTTCCATTACTTCCATACTCATCTGGCATGGATAAAGCTTAACGCCCAGGTCCATCGCTGTTTTCCTAAGCTCTTCCATAGGGGTTATGTGGTGTTTTTGCATCATTTTTTTAAACATCCATCGACCCAGTCCCCAGAAATTGAACCGGGATGGCCCGATGCGGTTAATGCCGCCGCGGTTCAATATGCCCATCATACGGGCAAACAGGCTTTGGCCGACCAAGTTGCCCTTCTGGATTGCCTTGATTCCCCAGAAGGTGAAGAACATGTTGGTCTCCTTGCCGGCAGCCGCGGCGCCGATAGCAATGTTGAATGCTGCCATCACCTTGTCCATGTCACCACTCATTAGGATAATTGTTGTTCCGTTTTTGTTATTTTCCATTTTCCCTCCATGTTTAATGGCTTGGACTATGCCATCCGCTTATGCCAGATTATTCCTCACATTGGCATACTCAGGTTTTAACGATTCATGTAGGGACGAGTCACCACGACCTTTGTCCCGTCAGTCTTGGTTACCGTAAGCTCCAGAGTCCCCTCGCCGGCATAAACATGCTGATAGATTGAAAACGAGAGGGTGACTTTGCCATCAGCTCCGGCTACCTTGTTATCAACGCTGGTAGTACTGCGGGTTCCAGACACAGGCAGAATGTAAAGGATAGCGGCCAGCGAACCTGGAGGAACGGTAAGCTTGACGGTAACTACTGTACTGACACCAACTGTGGCCTCATCCGGGTCTATGGATTCCCAGATGATGGGGATGTCCGGTTGGTTATATGATCCAGAAGTAGGCGCAGCAGTAGTAGTCGGCGTAGGTGTTGGTGTTGGTGTTGGTGTAGGTGTAGGTGTAGGTGTAGGTGTAGGTGTAGGTGTAGGTGTAGGTGTCTCTTTGCCGGTCTGAGTTGACGCAGACTGGTCAATCCAGACATCTTCAAAC
>Ga0105152_10000762_pt1 | contig 10186 bp, 14 predicted proteins | sample LakBais05cmmetaG_FD_81534 | JGI IMG/M metagenome (GOLD analysis project Ga0105152, IMG submission 81534) | Lake sediment microbial communities from Lake Baikal, Russia to study Microbial Dark Matter (Phase II) - Lake Baikal sediment 0-5 cm | ecosystem: Environmental > Aquatic > Freshwater >...
CTTCTTCAGGGCCTCCGCACATACCTGAGGGGATAGAGCCTTGAACTCGTACCCCAACGTGGCAAGCACTTCCTGCGCGCCATCGGCTAAGGAAGGCGCTACCAGTATAGCCCTGACCTTCCTACCCTTGTCGTGCTGGATAACGTCCATATACTTCTTCAACTGGAGGACGGCCTTCTTCGTAGCCTTCACCCTTTTTATCTCCACGACGGCCAGGACGTTATCCTTGTCGACGCCGAGTATGTCGATAAAGCCGGGATCAACAGGCCGCTCGCTGGTTATTGGCCTGAAGCCCTCCTCGAGAAGGGATGGTTGAACAAGTATCGCCTCCTGCATGTCGCTTTCAGTGGCATATAATTTGAACTCTCCAGCGTCCCTCAGGTCAAGGATCGAAACCAACTTCAGGTTGGTGAAGGTGACTTCCATGACCTCATGATCCTTTCTCCTAAAGACTCTGATCACCAGCCCCTCCTTATTCAGCTTCGTTTGGAAGAGGCTTCCCGGTGGCTGCCAGTTAACTGGGGAATATTCCTTTGGGCGATGAACGAGAGCGGAACCATCAGGCTTGAAGATGGTTAATCGTTCACCGGGCCCGAGACTCGAACTTGCCCGTCCCTCGTATTCCACGGTGCATTTTCCCGCAATTATAACGATCTTCTTATGGGATACCCCGGACTTAACCGCAATAAATGCGTCGTCGAGAGACGGAAACTCGAGGACGACCTGCCGTGGTGGTTTCTCCAAGTTGTTAACCCACGCTTGTAACGATTGTAGTCCAGGGCGCGTTCATCTTCGCATCCGTGAGCTTCAGATCCTCCGTGGCGCCACTCAACATGAACGTATTATGCCCCGGGTAGTTCCTGTCCGGATTCTCCGCGATCAGGCGCTTTATACTATTCTTCCACTCGAGGAGATCGAATCCGGGCCCGTTGATGAAACCGAGTCGCCCCGTCGTCGATGCTATATCCCCTGTGAATATCGCTGTTTTTCCATCTTTCTCAATCATCTTTATTGAGATACAGCCGGTGGTATGTCCTGGGGTATGTAATATGTCGAAACTGGTGTCACCCAAGTGTATATGATCCCCGTCCTCGAGCACTCCATCAAGTTTTGACGCCTTAAAACTTAGTCCCCTATCCCGCGCCATGTCCATCAAGACATACTCATCAAGATTAGTGATCGAGGTAGACTCACGTTTATGGGCCAGTAAATTACACTCGGTCAACTGCTTGAATTCGTGAGCTCCACCTATGTGGTCGAAATGGCAATGAGTCAGGAAGGCTAGTTTAATTTTCTTAGGATCGAATCCGTCACGCTTGATGTTCTCGATGATCCGCTTTACACCCATCCCGCCGCCGGTGTCGATCAGAGCGTATTCATCGCCGCAATTCACCAGGTAGACGTTACAGTCCCCCGCGGCTGAGAGTCCATAGGCGGAGCCACCAACCAGATGAACGGAGTCAGTAAGTTTCATTGAAATCGTTTAAACTGAGGGTTTGGTGGTTAAAAAAGAGTAGTCTCGGAGGCGAATTACACATAGACGTGATCGTTGTCCAAGTCCTCGCTTCGATCCTCCGATCCACAGTTTTTAGCCACATTCTCTTTTCAGGGAATTTGCACACCGTATGGAAAACCCTTTGAGGATCGGGGCTAGATCGACGCCCACTACCTAGGCCTTATAAAATGTATACCTTCAAGATTAAGGCCATTACTTCTGTCCGTAGACCAGTAAAAACAGGGGCACATAGAGGGTGAAATACCCTCAGGGGTCTGGATTGAATTCCTTAAATTGAGCCGTCATCTTAGGCAGGTGCATAGTAGTGAACTCATCCAATTTTTCGGGGTGAGTAAGCTTGACGTGGAACCTTACGCCTCCAGGACTGGCCGACTTCCGGGGACAGTAGGGACAACTAAACTCCTTTAACTGAGTACTCAAGGCAAACCCTCCAGATAATTATTGTACATAGCGTTAAAATAATTTTTCACTGTGGTTAAAATTCAGATCATAATCGGGAGAGGATTTAATAATACAACTAGATTAGACAACCTCGACAGCCTCTTGAGCAAAGATGAATCAAAGGTGATCTGGCTCACCTGCCCAGACTGTGGTTCAAAAATAGGTATAATTCTCTCCGTCGGGAAAGCAACCGCCATCACCCAGCACATAGATGCAGAAGAAGAAACCGAAGCGTGGCCCCCCTCAAGTTTCAGCGAGAAACTCAAAACGGCCGGGATAGACACTGGCCTCCTGAACATCGAGGAGGGAGAAGAAGTCACTCTGGTTAGTCCCAAGAAGTTCCTCGGCGATCTATGGGGCCCGATAAACGAAACGATCCGTTCGCTAAGCGGTACCTGGATACGAGAGGGAAGAGAAAGCAGATGGGAGATAAGAAAAGCCCAAACAGAGTGAAATAAGACCCCTGCAAGCTATTTTTTGGCACTTTTTACTGCCCAAAAGGGTAGGGTAAATGGAATTAAAAACCCCTGAAAAAGGAGGTTATGACAAGGTTTTATCCGAGTTAGATGCACCGATAGATGTGCAGCAAGCCAATGCCGTCTACGTGGGACAGAGAATCATCATCCCCACACAGGGAGAGGCTGACAGTCTCTACCAAGATGGCTATGGACGTCGACTCGAAAACAGGGATTTTGCACTAACTCCCAGTGAAGCACTCTACCTAGTTGAGAAGGAGCGCCTTACCATCATTGATGAGGATGAAGGAAGAATACTATCGTTTCAGGAGATCCTCAACAGGGAGCTTAAAAAAGACGCTCTACTCTGGACGAAGTACATCATATACCGGGACATCAGAGGTAGAGGATTCGTCACTAAATTCCCCACAGAACAAAGCACGATCTTCCTCGTATACGAAAGGGGAACATACGCGAAAAAACCACCATGCTACGAGATACACATGGTATACGAAGGGATGAATGAAACAATCGGCCACCTCGAACAGGTCTTACAATCCTCGATGAGATCTAATAGAACCTTAAAACTCGCTGTGATAGACAGACGTGGAGAGGTCGTATACTACAGCCTCGAGAAGGCCGAGTTGGAAAAACTAGGATCGGATGCACTCGAGTAGTTTGGCTCTCTCTACCTTGATCTGCTCCCCCGTCTTCATATCCCTGACAGTCAAGCAACCCTCAGCAAGCTCTCTCTCCCCGATTATGACTACCTTTCGGACATGCTTCTTGCCAGCGTATTCTAGTTGTTTTGATAAACGTCTGCCCAAAAGATCTATGATCGTAGAGTTCCCCGCAGACCGTAATTCCTGGGCAACTTTGATGGCTTCACTCTTCACAGTCTCAGATATCGGGGCGACCAAGACGTCGACGCCCAAGGCTACGTTTTCAAACCCACCCTTCATCTCGAGCAATGTAACCAAACGCTCGATGCCGAATGAAATCCCCGTAGCGGGGGTTGTATTTCCACCAAAGATGTTGATGATCTCATCATAGCGTCCACCGCCGGCGATACTTCCATAGTCCTCGAATCCCTTGGCTGATACCTCGAATACGGGCCCCGTGTAGTAGTCTAAACCCCGTGCAAGACTCAGTTCAACTACGATATATTCCGCGTAACCGAAGGACGTAGCATATATGACCATATCTCTGAGCGCTTTACAGCCCTTCAACCCCTCGGGGGATCCTCTTAGTCTGCTTTCAGCTTCGGCCAATACATGCTCGGGTGTACCCGTGAGGGATAGCGCGTCGAGAAGCTTCTCCGCTTCGACTGAGTCGATTGATAATCTCCGGAGTTCTTCGATGACTCTCTCCTTTCCAATCTTTAGCAACTTATCTACGGCTCGGATCGCTTCTAAAACACGTTCCTTTGGCACACCTGCATTTAGGATGAATTCTTCGAGTATTCTCCTGTCGTTGAGTTTGATTAGGAAGCCTTCGAAACCCATTTTCTTGAGACAGTCAACGGCAGCTGAGAGAACTTCGGCGTCGGCTATGGGGTCTCCTACACCCACCGTATCGGCGTCTGCCTGCCAGAATTCCCTGAATCTCTTCTCGCTGGGGTTCTCGTATCTCCAGACCGGCCCCATCGCATACCTCTTGAATGGCATCTGGAGTTCGCGATGCGTCGCCATCACACGCGCCAGGCTAGTCGTCAAGTCAAACCGGAGCCCTAATTCCCTGTCCGATTTGTCCTTGAAGTAGTAGATCTGGTTTATCACGTCCTCCCCGCTCTTCATCTTGAGGAGCTCCCAGCTCTCGAACGCGGGTGTTCCAAGAGGCTCGAAGCCGTATGCCTCGTAAACCTCACGAATCTGTTCGAGAATCCAGTTCCGCTTATACATCTCGTCGGGGAGGAAGTCCCGAGTACCACGTGGTGGCTGGTACATTTAGACCGAGCGTATATCGAGGGTGTAACCTGAAAAAGGTTCCGCGTTCACTTGCTGCCTATGAATTTCTCAATCTTATCCACGGCGACGTTTGTCCGATCTTCGAGCTGTTTATTTAATGCATCGAGTTCCTGGAGGGTCATGTGTTGCTGGTTGTTTCGGGCCCAATCTGTGATGTTCTCCCATTGAGCGCAGTAGGTTCTATATACCACTTGGATCTGTGTGAGGTTTCCTACTGTCTTTTGGATTTTGAGCTGGGGCTGGAAGTAGAAGAGGCCAACAAAACTTGCCACTCCTATCCCGCCAAAGGCGACGGAGTAGATGTCTAGGTTCCTCGTCCAACTGTAGAAGATGGAGTATAGGAACATTAGGATCCCTATAGCCACCACGAGGATGTTGATGTACAGATTAAACTTGAAGGCTCTCTCGGCGTGTTCATGGGTCCTGAAGAAGAGATCGTCAATGCGCTTCCAGTACTGCGTACTTTCCTCGGGTCTGCTCGGGATGGTCTTTGTGTTCTTCTCCATCTGCGTTCAATGACTAGTAGCCAAGATCGGATAGTTAATGGTTATGTTAGCCCATTTGAGGGTTACGCCTATATGTACACTGAATGTGTCCGGCTTCTAAAATAAACCCGAAAAATGCTCCGCTCCAATTTTACATTTTACATAATTATGTAATAACGTGCATCATAGGAGGGAAAGAAGCTGTTTTTGGGTCTCTTTTCGCCCGAGCATTCTTTACGCTTTATAATTAGTCTCAACATTATAGACAAGAAAATGCCCCGAGGATGAAGAAACTATCCTCGGGCTTATTCGAACGCGCCACGTAGGAATGGATAGAGGTCGGCTACCTGCTCCTGTACCATCGTCTGATAGTATTGGTACAGTATGCTGACTGCCAGCAGTGCACCCATTCCGCTTCCGAAGACTCCGAAGAAATCGGAGAATGCGGCGAGCGCGCCCACTATTGCTCCACCGATTATCGTGATTGTTGGGATATATCTGTTCAGTAGAGTCACGATTGGCTGCCTATTCCGCCTGAACCCGGGGATCTGCATACCCGAGTTTAATAGTTGGTCCGCCATGTCCTCAGCACCGAGGCCGCCGATTTCAAGCCAGGTGATGCTGAAGATCACGCAGAATACTATTACGATTAATGCATATATGATAGCTTGTACCGGTGCACTGAGGACTTTTTGGAGTGTTCCGGGTGCGGTAATGTAGTAGACTAGTCCGCCCGTGGCAGTTACAGAGCCAGTTGATGAATACTGGAATGTACCGAGCCAATTCAACCAGTTATTGTCGTTGGCAATATTCCATTTACTCCAGACGAATTGTCCTATCATCTGGAAGTTTGCAAAGAGGGCGTAGGCGAGTATTACGGGGATGTTGGAGACGTATAGTAGCTTGATAGGCATCCGACCACGGTATCCACGGTACATGCTGTGACTGATTGGTAGCTCGACGCGCATTCCTTCTACGTATATGACGAAGAGAAAGACGGCGAGTGTGGTGAAGAAGCCTATCATGTCGGGTGCACCGTTTGATCTATAGAACCACTCTAGCACGGGCATCCCAGACAAGATTCCTTGGAAGAATGCGACGATGGCGCCGTACGCACGGCTGTCATAGTTAATGAAACTGAAGCTCATCCACCAGATGTTTGCCGTGATTCCGCCGACGATGAATAAGCTGATTCCACTACCGATGCCCCAGCCCTTTTGAACGAGTTCGTCGAGGAGCATAATTATTATCCCTGCGACTAGAAGTTGGCCGAAGATTAGTAGAGATTTTACCAGCGTGGCTTCTCCATACTGGCCGCTGATGATGTATAGGGTAGCCTGTACGATGATCATGAGTATAGAGAAAAATTTGCTCGCAGTCGTGAATAATCCACGGTCTTCTGCGTTTCTTCTGTCGAAGGATATGATGTCTGAGCCAGCGAGGAGTTGAATTATCAGTCCAGCAGTTACAATGGGACCTATACCAAGTTCCATAAGAGTACCTCTCGTCGAAGCGAAGATTACCCTGTATGCTGTGTATGTGTCGCCCCCGGCTGTGACGGGGATACCGTAGAGTGGTATCTCAGACATTATGAAGTAGATTAAAAGTGCCAGAAAAGTCCAGATGAGCCTATTTTGGAAGCTCACCTTCCTCTCCGGCGGCTTGACCTCAGGTATAACCCGGGATATGGGTTTGAAGAGCTCAAGGAAGCGCAAAGCTATCACTCTACTATAGAGCCGCCGGCTTCCTCTAATTTACTTTTGGCACCCGCGGAGGCGGACTCGACTCTAACTTTGAAGGACATGGATACGCTTCCTCTTCCTAGGAGCTTCCCTATTCCGACTTCTGTAAGGTCCAGTTCTGCCCCGTTTTTAACTGCTTCCGCACCGAGCATTTTTACCGCTAGCTCCTCTAGTTCCCCGATGTTTATCGTCGCAGGCAGCGGCTCGAGCGATGATGGTGGCACGAAGCCGATTCGCCTGTATCTGTTCGGGTTGTACTTTACTGTTTGGATCCAGAAGTGCTTGTGGCCTCCGGCGAAGCCTTTTCCTCCTCGGCTGCCGGACTTGCGGTGCTGGCCTACCTGACCCCAGCCGCAGTATCTCGATCCGCGGTACTTTCGTGTTCTTCTTAGATCGTGAGGCATTTTATTCACCTATTCTCCGTTTAGCACATTCTTTTAATGAGCTCGTTGATGGCATCTCCCCTGTGGCCGAGCTCGCCATGGTCTTTATAGGGTCGTTTCACGGTTCTCTTGAAGCCTTTCTTTGGGGGATGCATTCTGAAGAAGGGCTTGATGTCGTTCAGTTGGCTGAATTCTACCTCTCCGGCGACGATTGCATTTGCGAGTTTCTCTATGCTCTCGTAGCCGAGTCCCTTCAACGCCTCGTCGGTCATCTTCTCGTCGCCCGTTAGTTTACCCCTCGTCTCAAGCAGGAGTTTAACGATCTCGACGCTGGGTTCGCCCCAGGTGACGTAGTCCTTGGCCTTTCGTAGCATGCCGGTGTAAGAGGGACTTCCTTTGAGTATTGTCGCGTAATTGTTGCGCTCCATTCGGAGCATAGTTAGTGTGGCTTCGACAGTTTTTTGGGCGTCAACACCGCCTCTTATGCGGACGACGAAGATGGTCTTTTCCGCCATTTTACATAGTCCACTCCTGAGGGGTCATGATCTTGCTGGTCTGTTTGAGGGCTTCGAATGTGGCGAACGCGAATGATGTGGTGGTTGTGGTTGTGCCTGTTGCCTTGGACCAGCAGTCTTTGATGCCGGCTAGTTGCAGGACTACCTTAGCGGTGTCACCAACGACTAGGCCAAGACCTTGTGGGCCAGGCAATAGTGTGAGCACTACGCTCCCAGTCTTTCCTTTTACGCGGAAGGGTAACGAGTGGGTTTCGCCACATCCACACTCCCAGCTACCGCAGCCTCTCTTTATTGGGTAGAGGTTGAGTTTTGCCGTACGGATTCCCTTCTCAATTGCGTTGCGGACGCGCTTGGCCTTTCCAGTGCCGATGCCGATTAAGCCATTACCGTTGCCGACTGCGACGACGGCGCGGAACCTGGAGTTCTCGCCTGCGTCGGTCTGCTTCTGAACCATGGCGATGTCGATTACCTCATCTTTGAGATCTTGGACGAGGAAGTCGATGACCTCGACTTCCCTGACCTTGTAGCCCTCACGGAATATGTCCTGAATGGATGTGATCTGGCCTTCCTTGACCATCTTGCCCAGCTGTGTGCGGGGTACCCAGTCATCTAGTGACGGGCCTTCTCTCTTGTATTCTCTACTCATTGTGTCCAGTCCCCCTGGATCTTCTTCTTTGTCTCCTCGAAGTGCTCGGGGAGCGATTCAGGCCTCAAACCCTTTCGGAGGTACATTGAGAAATACTTTTCGTAACCCTCAGAATCGATGACCTGAGCATATTTGGCTATGTCTCCGCCGTTGATTCTCTCCGGTGGAGGGATGATGTCGCTATCACACGGGATATTTAGTCCAGCATCGATGGCGCCCTTGACCACGGCGAATATCTTAGAGCCCTTTGTTGGTCTCTTAAGGCCGAGATCAAGGTAAGCGGTTTCAATTCCCGCCTTCACCGCCTTGTGGCCCGCTATGAGGCCGAGGAGGTAACCCGCGGGGATGCTCTTTCCACTTGCCTGCCAACCATATTTATTGACAAGTTCGTTAGAGGCTGCTTGGGTTAACACCTTATCACCGATGATCTCCGCCTTTATTATCTGAGCGACGATGCCTTTATTGGAGGCCCTAACGACGAACCTCGGGTACTCGGATGTAGCAAGGATTCGTCTCGCCTGATAGTCAGTCTTTTGTTCTCTTCTTCGTCTGTAAGCGACTCTATAGTGTGCATCTTTAGCCAAAGCTACGCCTCCTTAGCTTCTGCTCGTTTATATGCCTCTCTAATTCAGCGAGGCTGCGGAACTCTCCGCCCTTCGCCTTCATGTAGAGGCGACGATAGGTTCCGACGGTTATGACGCGCTGATCACGTAGCTCGGTGAGTTTCCTCCTAAGAGCCCGAATGCGATGCATCCAGCGGGTCTTCTCGGATACCTCTGCGAAGGCCTTGCCCTTCTTTGTTCCCATGCCGATCCTGCGACCGGTGCGCTTTTTCTGGGCGAGTACTCTTGCTCGTCCGCGGCTCGGGCTTCTCGCGGGTAGCGCTTTTATGGTGCCCTCGCTGATGAGTTTCCTAATCTCGTCCCTTGTGATGGCGCCTTCCACGTCTTCGACCTTTTCAGGGTTTATCCAGACGCGGTTGACACCAATCTCGAGGAGGGATGCGGCTAGTCTTCGCTGATTAGTGAGGTTCATTGCTTTTCCTCCTCAAGTTTCTCGAAGTCAGAGGGTTTCGGTTTAGCTCTTGTATTGAGGATCTTTACGCCGAGTTTCTCGGCCTCCTCTAGTATCATGGTTCGCTTCTTTCCTCCGACTGTTCTAGTTATTCTGGCGACCTGGGTCTCGATGTTTATTGCCTTAAGGTCCTTGACGTTGCTGATTAGTACCTCTTCCTTGCCAGTAGGATGTAGACCGCGGACAGCAGCTGGTCCGCCCCAGCCAATGTTAGCGACCTTCGGCCAGCCCTTTTCGTTGGTGCGCATCTTGTTATCGATGCCGCGGGGTTTCCTCCACCGTGACTTGATCTTCACAAAGCGCCAAGATTCAAATGCGTAGAACTTTGGCCGACTCTGATTGAGCCTTCTCCTGACCTTGAGCAGTCTTCTCTTTTCGGTGTCACTCATCGTTCATTTACTCCTTGCTGTAGACGTAGATACCGTCTAGGAACTTTCTCAGGTCCTTGTTGCGTATCTTCGTTCGGGTCTGTATATTGGCGGCCGTCTGGCTGACTTCGTCGATGTCGATGCCTTCAACGATCACGTCGTCCTGCTTTATGGTCACCTTCGCGTCTCCGAGTATCGCAGCTACGCGGGCCTTTCTCTCTCCGACGAAGTTCTCTATGTATACTTCCTTACCGACGACCTTTACGGCTGTGGGGAAGTGGACGAAGACGATCTTCATCTTGTAGATCCAGCCCTGGCTTACACCTTTGATCATGTTTTTTACGTGGGCGCTTATGGTCCCGATGAGGGCGGCTTCTATCCTGCGCGGGTTCTCGATGCTCAGTTTGAGGGTGTTGCCCTCTTTGACCATGTTGAGTTTAGTGTGGGTGAAGTCCTTCACTATCTTTCCCTTGGGGCCTTGTACCGTGATCTTCCTTCCCTCTAGGGCGAGCTGTACGTTTTCCGGTATCTCGACGGTGTTTTCGACTATTTGTATAGACATACGTGCTCACCTTAGTAGACGTAGGCTATCAC
>Ga0105152_10000764_pt1 | contig 10161 bp, 8 predicted proteins | sample LakBais05cmmetaG_FD_81534 | JGI IMG/M metagenome (GOLD analysis project Ga0105152, IMG submission 81534) | Lake sediment microbial communities from Lake Baikal, Russia to study Microbial Dark Matter (Phase II) - Lake Baikal sediment 0-5 cm | ecosystem: Environmental > Aquatic > Freshwater > Lake...
ATTAACCGTTTTATATATAACACTAACTACTGGCGGCTAAAAGTTTCGCTTCCGGATGAATCAGTTTTTGGCAAGGTAGACCACCTATTGAGGTAGACCACCTATGAATATTTTGATTGCAACCCCGGAAGTTTCCCCATTTGCCAGGGCCGGCAATCTGGGTGAGGTTATCTATGGCCTGGGTTCTTCTTTGGCGAGAGGAGGACAACGGGTGTCGGTGGTCCTCCCCCTTTATCGGCAAGTTAAAGAACAGGAACATGACCTCACTTCCACTGGAATCAGGCTGAGCATACCCTTGTCCCTGAAGACGCTGGAGGCGGAAGTTTACCATGCCGCCTTGAAACCAGATCTCGACTTTTACTTTATCGCCCAGGACTCGCTCTATGATCGCGATTGCCTTTATGGCACTTGCTACGGCGACTTTCAAGACAACGCCGAACGCTTTATTTTCTTCAGCCGGGCGGTGGTGGAGATGGTCGAGGCCCTGGAAATGGATTTCGATGTCTGTCATTGCCACGACTGGCAGACCGGACTGGTGCCGGTTTATAGCCGCACCCTTTATCGAGACCGACAGCGCTGGCAACGGTTGCCGGTTGTCTATTCGGTGCACAACGCCGGGTTCCAAGGCATTTTCCCCGCTTACGACTTTTCGCTCACCGGGTTGGACTGGGGGCTCCTTTCCCCCAAGGCCCTGGAATTCTATGGCAAGATCAATTTCATGAAAGGCGGCATAGTCTTTGCCGACCTGCTCAGTACTGTGAGCACCCGGTACCGGGAAGAAATCCTGACCCCGGAATACGGCTTCGGCTTGGAAGGAGTGTTTAACGAACGCTCTGCGGAACTCTTCGGTCTGTCCGAAGGAGTGGATTATTCCCGCTGGAATACCCTGAATAACCCTGTTTTAGCGGCCCCTTATGATGAGAACAACCTGAAAGGGAAACAGACCTGCAAGGCTCGCCTGGTGTCCCACTTCGGCCTGGACCTGCCTATGGAGCGCCCCCTCATCGGCATGAGCACGCGCCTTTTGGAACGCAAGGGGATTGATCTCGTGGAGAATATCCTGGATGACCTGATGCGGCTGGATGTGGGCTTTGTGCTGCAAGGGCTCGGAGATGAGCGCCACCAGCATCTCTTGCAGGAAATTAAGAACCGCCATCCGGACCGGATGGGATTATTCCTGGGATATTCCAACGAATTGGCCCACCAGATCATCGCGGGAAGTGACCTTTTCTTAATGCCTTCCCGCTATGAACCTGGCGGCCTGAATCAGCTTCATTGCCTGCGCTACGGTACTGTATTGGTAGTGCGGGCCGTCGGCGGGCTGGATGAAACCATCCGTGAATATAATCCCGAGACCGGAAAAGGCCACGGCTTTAAGTTCTCAGGATATACGCCGGAGGAATTCTTGAGCGCCGTGCGTCGGGCCATAACCCTTTTTCATGACAAGTCTTCTTGGGAAGTCTTGATCCGGAACAACATGGCATTGGACTTTTCCTGGGAGAGCGTCATTCCCCAATATCTGGAGTTCTATCAACAGGCCCGGGAAAAGCGGGGGCGCCTTCTCTCAAGTTGAGATGGATTATGCATAGTGCATGGTATTCCCCAGGGTATCCTCTATGAAGCCCATTGGTTTAAGGTTTACAACCGGCTTATACATCGGTGGGGGGAGAAAATGACCCAGTCCCGGGTCTGTCCCGGCCCCTGGAAGAAACTGCTGGTCTGCACCGACGGCTCTCCTAACAGCCAGGTGGCGGTGAATAAGACGCTGGCTTTAGCCCGCCTTTGCGGCAGCACCGTATTTGTCTTGCAGGTTCTCCAGACCATCCCGGAAGTCGAATGTATGGCCCCGGACCTGATGGTGCAGCTTCCCGAGGAGATTCGCCGTCAGATGGAGGCCATCAAAGCCCAGGCGGCGGCGGGGGGGGTGACTCTGAAGACGCGCATCTGCCGCAGCGTCTCCCCTTTTGCCGCCATCCTGGCGGAAATAGAGCGACTACAACCCGATCTGGTGGTCATGGGCCGTTACGGCAAAACCGGTCTGACGCGCCTGATGCTGGGCAGCGTCACCGCCCGGGTCATCGACTTAAGCCCGGTCAATGTGCTGGTGGTGCCCCTGGGGTCAACCTTAGGTTTTTCCCGTATTCTCATCGCCAGCGACGGCTTGCCTTGCAGCGCCGCGGCCTTCAGGGAAGCCCTGGCCATTGCCCGGCAGATGCGGGGCCAGCTCCTGGCAATAAGCGTGCTGCCCCGGAAAAAGGAAACCGGCCTGGCCGAGGAAATCCTGGAAAACCTTCACATCACCGCCGCGGAACAGGGCGTCGACCTGAAAAGCCGGGTGCTGGTGGGTGAACCGGATGCCGCCATTGTCGATGCGGCCCAAAAAAGTCGGACCGAGTTGATCGTCTTGGGTAACCTTGGGCGCACCGGCTTCAAACGGCTGCTCCTGGGGAGCGTCGCCGAGAGGGTCATCGGCCAGGCTGCCTGTCCGGTCCTGGTGGTGAAAAAAGCCCCTGAATTAGAATAGATAACGAAAATGCCGGAAAGACCCCCTTGATAATTGAACAAAATTTACAGGAATTCAACTGACTAATTTTTTTTAACCATGAAGATAAAATGTTAACCGTTAATATATTAACCGTAATTCCCAGCCTTTCGGAGGGAGCTATGAAAGCATGGGCCTCGATCTTGGTTTTTTTTCTCCTGGCTCTTGGGCTTGTTGCTTGTGCCGATACCGAGACCCGCGAACAAAAATTTGCCAACCTGGAGAAAAAGGCAGCCAGGGGAGATGTGGCAGCCTGGTATAGCCTGGGACTCATGCATGAACAGGGATACGGCGTCGCCCAAGATAAATGTCAAGCTGCTTTATGTTTCAAAAAAGCGGCCGAGAAAGGGCAGGTTCAGGCCCAATATCGCCTCGGTTCCCTCTATTACCATGGTCAGGGAGTGCCGAGAGATCTACAGCAGGCCGCCGAGTGGTACAAAAAAGCCGCGGAGCAGGGAGACACCCCGGCCCAGGCGGCCCTGGGCAACATGTATTTATTGGGCGAAGGTGTTCCTAAGGACAGTTCCAAGGCGGCGTACTGGCATAAAAAATCCTTAAAACTAAAGAAGCCTGGCGATTTTACTAAAGATTAAAAATACCGCCGTATTGAAAAACGAGGTCCGGCAGGGATGGGGAGTTCATTCAACCATTTAATCTTCTTGCTAAATTTGCTCATCATTGCCGAAGTTATGGTGGAAACCTGTAGCATTCTGCCCATTATCCTGAGCCATGGCTGGATCTGCGGGCAATTGCGGGACGCGGGCAGAATGTCCGCCCCATCGCCGCCGTCCAGCATATTCATATTATGAACAATGCATTCATCGCCGAAGGTCAAACATTATGGAAGACAAGAAGCTCCCAAGGCGGGAAAGGGAGAAATTGCGGCAACGTCAAGAGATGCTCGCCACCGCGCTCGATCTTTTCTCGCAGAAGGGATACCACAACGTCTCCATGCACGAGATCGCCGAGCAGGCCGAGTTTGCCATGGGAACCATTTACAAGTTCTTCCAGAACAAGGAGGACCTCTACAAGACTCTGGTTCTGGAGCGGAGCGACGATTTCGAAGATGCATTAACGCGAGCGATGGAACAGTCGGATGATGACGTTGAAAAATTGCGCAATTACGTCCGGACCAGAGGCGAATTGTTTCGCAGCAACCTTCCTTTCATTCGCGTATTTCTTGCCGAGAGCAAAGGGGCGAGCTTCACTATCAAGGCGGGCCTGGATGAGGAGTTGCGGAAACGATATTACAACTTCCTGGAAAGACTTGCCTCGGTCTTTGACCGCGGCATCAAAAATAAACGGTTTAAGAAAATCGCTAAGCCCTATTACCTGGCTGTAGCTCTCGACAGCGTCATCGATGCTTTTCTTCTTCTCTGGCTCGACGCGCCCGAGCGTCATCCTTACCCGGAAGATCCGGACGCCATATTTGATATTTTTTTCCGAGGACTGATTGACCCATGATTCCGTGCTTGGCTTGGCCAACTGCATAGGCTCATCACTGATATTGGAGAGACTTCTGATGCAACTGAACAAGAACGGTTATGAACAGCTGAAATGGACTGTGGTTTTGATGGCGCTAACGATTTGGCTGGGTGGATGTGGGCCCGGGCCGCAAGCCACGCCGACCCCGGTCCAGGAAGTGGCCACGGTGGCCATTGAACCGCGGCAGGTCGAGCTGACCACCGAGTTGCCGGGCCGTACGTCTCCCTACCGGGTGGCGGAAATCCGGCCGCAGGTCAATGGCATCATACAGAAGCGCCTGTTCCAGGAGGGCTCCGATGTCAAAGTCGGACAACTGCTTTACCAGATTGATCCCGCTCCCTTTCAGGTGGCGCGTGACTCTGCCAAGGCCTCCCTGGGCAAGGCCCAAGCCAATCTGCCATCAATCCGGTTGAGGGCCGAACGATACAAAGAATTGCTGGTCGACAAAGCGGTCAGCCGGCAGGACTATGATGATGCGGCAGCCACCGTGGAACAGGCCCGGGCCGAGATTGAGTATTGGAAGGCGGCAGTTGAAGGGGCCCGCATCAATTTGGACTACACCCGGGTCACCGCGCCCATATCCGGGCGCATCGGCAGGTCCAGCGTCACGGTCGGCGCGCTGCTGACGGCGTATCAGCCCACGACCCTGGCAACCATTCAACAGCTCGACCCCATTTATGTGGATGTGACCCAATCGTCCGCCGAGCTGCTGCGTTTGAAACGCAACCTGGAAACCGGCCGGCTCAGCGCCAATGGCAAGAACGGGAGGACAGTCCCTATACTCCTGGAGGACGGAACCCCGTATCCCCTGGAAGGCATCTTGCAATTCCGCGAGGTCACGGTGGACCCAACGACCGGGTCTTTCACCCTGCGTATCGTGGTCCCGAATCCGAAACATCTGCTCCTGCCGGGCATGTTCATCCGGGCGGTGGTGAAGGAGGGCGTCAATGAACAAGCCATTCTTATTCCTCAGCAGGCCGTGTCACGCGACCAAAAGGGGAACCCGGCGGTGCTGATCGTGGATGCCGAGGGGAAGGTCCAACAACGGATGCTGACGCTCGACCGGGCCATTGGCGACCAATGGCTCGTCTCGTCGGGCCTTGCATCCGGCGACCAGGTGATCGTTGAGGGGATGCTCAAGGTGCGGCTCGGCATGGCCGTAAAGGTTGCTCCTTTTAACGACACTAAAACCAGGCCGAGATCTGAGGCCGAAGCTGCCGGCCAGGCGCCTGCGAAATCGAATTAAGGGAGGCGTCTGATGTTATCGAAATTTTTCCTGGACCGGCCGGTCTTCGCCTGGGTCATCGCCATCATCATGATGGTGTTGGGCGGGCTGGCGATCCATAACCTGCCCATCTCGCAGTATCCACCTATTGCTCCGCCGTCCATCGCCATTGATTCCTTTTATCCGGGGGCCTCGGCGGAGACGGTGGAAAACAGCGTGACCCAGATCATCGAGCAGAAGATGACGGGCTTCGAAGAAATGCTGTATCTCTCCGGCACGAGCGATTCGGCCGGGGCTTCCCGTATCGATTTGACCTTCAAGCCGGGCACCGATCCGGATCTGGCCTGGGCCAAGGTGCAGAACAAGCTCCAGCTCGCCATGGCCAGTCTCCCGGAAGTGGTCCAGCGCTCCGGGGTCAAGGTTAGCAAATCCACCAAGAATTACCTGATCATTGTGGGCCTGATCTCCGAAGACGGCAGCATGGACGGCAATGACTTGAGAGACTACGCCCAGTCCAACCTGGAGAAAGTGCTGGCCCGGGTGCCGGGGGTGGGCGAGGTGGAAAACTTCGGCTCCCAATATGCCATGCGGGTCTGGCTGAACCCCGACAAGCTGACCGATTACCATCTGACGATGGCAGACGTCATCCTGGCGCTGCAGGCCTACAACGTGGAGGTTTCCGCCGGCCAGTTCGGCGGGGCGCCGGCGGTAGAGGGCCAGCGCCTCAACGCCTCCATCCTCGTTCAGAGTCTGCTCAAGACCCCCGAGGAGTTCGCCGCCATCCCCCTCCGCGTGAATCCGGACGGCTCCACCGTGCGCATCAAGGATGTGGGGCGGACGGAACTGGGGACCGAGTCCTACGATATTCAGGCCTCCTATAATGGCAAGCCTTCCGCCGCCATGGCGATCCGTCAGGCGGCCGGCGCCAATGCCCTGGATACAGCCAATGCCGTCAAGCAGAAACTGCAAGAGATGAGCCGTTACTTTCCCCCGGGGATGAAGGTGGTGTATCCCTACGACACCACCCCCTTCGTCCGAGTGGCCATTAATGAAGTGGTCAAGACTCTCTTCGAGGCGATTCTGCTGGTCTTCCTGGTCATGTGGCTGTTCATGGGCAATATCCGGGCCACCCTAATTCCGACTATCGCGGTGCCGGTGGTCCTCCTGGGGACGTTCGCCCTGCTGGGACTGTTCGGGTTTTCCATCAACATGCTGACCATGTTCGCCATGGTGCTGGCCATCGGGCTGCTGGTGGACGATGCCATCGTGGTGGTGGAAAACGTGGAACGGATCATGGCCGAGGAAGGTCTCTCGCCGCGGGAGGCCACCGACAAGTCCATGGATCAGATCACCAGCGCCCTGATCGGCATCGGGCTGGTGCTCTCGGCGGTGTTTGTCCCCATGGCGTTTTTCGGAGGGTCCACCGGCGTCATTTACCGGCAGTTCTCCGTGACCATCATAGCTTCAATGCTGCTTTCGGTGGTGGTGGCCTTGATCCTGACGCCGGTGTTGTGCGCCACCTTTCTTAAGCCGGTGTCGAAGGGGCATGAGGCCGCAGAAAACGCGGTCTTTTTCTTGCGCCCGTTTTTCCGGTGGTTTGACCGCAAATTTTTCTGGGTCAGAGACCGGTATGTGGAACTGGTTGGTCATGCTCTGGCCCGGAAACTGCGATACGTTCTGGTGTATGTGCTGATTGTGGGAGCCATGCTATTCTTGTTTCTGCGCATGCCCACGGCCTATCTCCCGGATGAAGACCAAGGCATTCTGCTAGTCCAGGCCATGCTGCCGGCGAACTCAACCCTGGAGCAAACCGAAAAGGTTATGGATCAGGTCCGGGACCATTTTCTGGTGGGAGAACAAGAGGCGGTGGACTCCTGCATGACGCGTGCCGGCCTTAGTTTTTCCGGTCGGGGACAAAACGTGGGCCTGGCTTTCGCGAGGCTCAAGGATTGGGAGCTTCGCACCCAGCCGGACCTCAAAGTCAAGGCCGTGGCCGGAAGGGCCATGGCAGCCTTTGCCCAAATCCGCAACGCCATGGTGTTTGCTTTTCCCCCGCCGGCGGTCATCGAATTGGGCCAGGGCACGGGATTTGATTTCCAGTTGCTGGATCGCGGCGGTTTGGGCCACGCCGGGCTCATGGCAGCCCGCAACCAGCTCCTCGGCATGGTGGCCCAGGATAAACGATTAGTCCGGGTCCGACCCAACGGCCTGGAAGATGTGCCTCAATACCAAATTGACGTGGATTGGCAAAAGGCGGGCGCCCTGGGCCTTCCCATTAGCTCCATCCATAACACCACCGCGGCGGCTTTCGGCAGCGCCTACGTCAATGACTTCATCCAGGCAGGGCGCGTCAAACGGGTTTACGCTCAGGCGGACGCTCCCTACCGTATGCTGCCCAAAGATCTCTAAAAACTCTATGTGCGCAATACCGAGGGCAAAATGGTTCCCTTTGCCTCTTTTGCGTCCGGCCACTGGACTTCAGGTTCTCCCAAGCTGGAGCGCTTCAACGGCTTTCCCTCCCTCAACATCTGGGGCGAGCCGGCGCCGGGACTGAGTTCCGGCGAGGCTATGCAGGCTATGGAGGAAATAACCTCCAGGCTGCCGCAAGGGATCGGCTTTGACTGGACCGGGCTTTCCTACCAGGAACGACAAGCAGGCGCCCAGGCGGCCCCGCTATACGCCCTTTCTATTCTCGTGATCTTCCTGTGCGTGGCGGCCCTTTACGAAAGTTGGACCATCCCTTTTGTCAATATGCTGAGGCTGCCGCTGGGGGTCTTCGGCGCCATAGTGGCAACCTCGTTGCGGGGATTTCCCAATGATGTTTACTTTCAGATCGGATTCCTCACCATCCTTGGGCTTTCGACCAAAAATGCCATCCTTATTATCCAGTTTGCCCAGCAGCGGATGGAACATGGCGAGGGACTGGTCGCAGCAACCATGGGAGCGGTAAGAACCCGGTTCCGGCCGGTCATTATGACCTCACTGGCTTTTTTCTTCGGTGTACTGCCGCTGGCCATCGCGACCGGCGCCGGCAGCGGCGCCATGAATGCCATTGGGACCGCGGTTACCGGCGGGATGCTCTCCGCGACCTTCATCGACCTCATTTTTATCCCACTGTTCTTTGTCCTTGTCTCCCGCTCCTTTGAGAGAAAGCGACAGCGGCGAGTCACGGCCGGCGATCCGCATTCCACGGGTTCGCAGGGGGTGCATTAATATGAGACGAAAAATCTTTTTAATCATCGGTATCGTTGTTTGTCTGGGCGGCTGCACCATGATCCCGAAATACACCCGGCCCGAAGCCCCGATTCCCGCCGAGTGGCCAAGTGGTCCGGCCTACAAAGAGACCCCAGCCACGCAGGGAGCTCCGGTGGCCGCCGACCTGCAATGGCGGAAATTCTTCGCCGGTGAACGACTTCAAGCGATCATCGCGACCGCCTTGAAAAACAATCGTGATCTGCGGGTGGCCGCCTTGAATGTTGAAAGAGCGCGGGCGCTATACCGCATCCAGCGCGCCGAGCTTTTACCGAAGGTAGAAACCGGCATCACAGCCAGCAAGCAACACGTCATGATTTCCGGCACCACCGGTTTAGTGACCTTAGAGGAGTACGGCGCCAATCTGGGCATCAGTTCCTGGGAAATTGATTTCTTCGGCCGTATCCGCAGCCTGGGAAAAAAGGCCTTAGAGGATTACTTCGCCACGGAACAGGCCCGCCGCAGCGCCCAAATATTGTTGGTGTCCGAGGTTGCCAACGCCTATCTGACCCTGGCCGCGGATCGGGAAAACCTCAAACTGGCCCAATCCACCCTGGCGAGCCAGCAGGCCGCTTACAATTTAATTCGACGGCGCTCTGAAGTCGGACTGGCGCAAGAACTGGATCTTCAGCAGGCTCAAACGAGAGTGGATGCGGCTCGGGTGGACATCGCCCGGTACACTGAACAGGTTGCTAAAGATGAAAATGCCCTGAACCTGCTGGCAGGCTCAATGGTGCCGGCCGACCTGGTGCCGGAGGTATTGAGCGTCGTCGCCCCGTTGCCGGACGTTGCCCCCGGGATGTCCTCCGAAGTGCTCCTAAGTCGCCCGGATATTCTGCAGGCGGAAAACTTACTCAAGGCCGCCAATGCCAATATCGGCGCGGCCCGGGCGGCTTTTTTTCCCCGCATTTCCCTCACGTCCGCGATAGGAAGCGCCAGCGGCGACCTGTCGGGACTATTCAAATCCGGCTCGTTCGTCTGGAATTACGCACCCCAGATCGTTCTGCCGATCTTCGATGCCCGCACCTGGTCGGCGCTAACAATAACCAAGGTGGACAAGGAGATCGCCGTGGCACAATACGAGAAGGCGATCCAGGGAGCCTTCAGGGAGGTCGCCGATGCCCTTGCCAGAAGGGGAACCGTGGGGGATCAGATGGAGGCGCAACAGTCCCTGGTGGATGCCACCTCGAAAACCTACCGGCTCTCCACTATCCGATATGAGAAGGGGGTCGACATCTACCTGAACGTGCTGGATGCGCAACGCGCTCTCTACAACGCCCAGCAGGGGCTCATCGCCATCCGTCTGACGAAGCTCGCCAATCAGGTGCGGCTTTATGCGGTATTGGGCGGGGGCGGCGACTCAAGCACGCCACCTAAAGGTGAATAATACCGAGTTGTGATCAAAGGATCATTTTTGATAGTCGCAGGCTTTACCGTGTTACCTGTGATGGCGAATTGGCATAATCGAGTCCAGGAGTCGAACCAGGATGTCGAGCGGCCCGATCCCTGGCGCACCTTCAGAGAAGTCGGGGAACAATGAGGATACCCGTGATGAAACCCAACGCCGACCAGCCCAAGGCTCCCGACTCGAAGCCGGGATCGAAGCCCAAGGCGAAGGACGATTTGAAATCCCTGCCTGAGGCCAACGCCGAGCCTG
>Ga0105152_10000765_pt1 | contig 10160 bp, 4 predicted proteins | sample LakBais05cmmetaG_FD_81534 | JGI IMG/M metagenome (GOLD analysis project Ga0105152, IMG submission 81534) | Lake sediment microbial communities from Lake Baikal, Russia to study Microbial Dark Matter (Phase II) - Lake Baikal sediment 0-5 cm | ecosystem: Environmental > Aquatic > Freshwater > Lake...
GACCGATAGTTGTAGCAACGGTTATCCAGTGATCAAGCCACTCTTTTGCTTCGCGGAGGTTTTCATCGGAGCTACGCCCATTGAACCATTGTGTTCCGTCCTCGTGCGGCCAGGTCTGCGCTGCAAGATACAGGCCGGTATAATGCATGACCCAATGGTTCTCGGTGTCTCCCCGATACAACCCCCTCGACCGGAAGACCGCCCTCACTTTCAGGTGCAGTGAATCCGGAAGGATGGACCGGAAGCGAAGGTAGGTCCCCATCAGCGTGTATCCATGGAACGACCCTATGGCGGAGTCGAGCACGATCAAAGTTTTATCAATGTCGCGGCCTACGGCAAGCTTCGCCGCAAGACTGTGGATGCTCACGCCCGGTTCCCTGCTCACAACTTCCAGAAACCGGCGCTGCCGAGCTTCAAACGCGCCATCGTCAGCCACCGCATACAAACTGCCGTCTGCTAACAGGAATACAATGATGAACACAGATCGTCGCATTGAACAATCCCCACGGACACTTTTACTTATACTTCAGATATTCGGCTGACGGCACGGGGCACTCGGCACCCATCCTCCACATGAAGTTCGGATCGATAAACGGAGTATCCTCGCGGTGCTTCTTCATCAGATCGATTTTCTTTTGAAGCAGCTCGCCAAGATTACTCCCATAGAAGGCCCAGTTTTCTCCGAGTGAAGCTATCGGCATGAAGTTCGTATGGCTCGTATTCCACAGTCGGAGCAGGTCTTCCGCGTTCTTCAGCTCGTCGTCAATCGTTGCGCGGACTGTTGAGAGCATGGACATTTGCGCATCCCGGGAAGATGCTGCCATGTACCCGCGTACGCCTGCGATCCAGCCTGCGATGTTGCGCAGTGTTCGGAAATAGCAGCGCAGCCCCTGCAAGCGATCGTGCTGATCCTGCAGCACATCGTGCATGCTTGTGCCTTGCACCGCCCGCCTCAGTGAGGCGCCCAATAGTGCTATCGCCTCATCCAGTGGTTTCCACACCAACGAGTCCGATGTTCGTACAATGGACATCGCCTGTTCTTTATCGACCAAGAGCCACATCGCATCAGCGCCGAAATCTATCATCGTCGGATTGTTGAACGTCGCAATCATGTGCTGCTCATAGTATCGTCGTTCATCTTCCGGAATCGCCGAGATGTCTGGGACAAACGGTCGGACCCAATGCCGGTACAATGGAAACGCCCAACTGTTGCCATACAGGGGAACATCGGGAAACGAGCGAACAGCCTGGTCTGTGAGTCGCCAGGCCCGCACAAGCGTAGCGGCTTCATTGCCACCGACCCAACGTCGCGCTGTAGATTCAACAATCTCGTCCACGGTCTTCTTTATGTCCGACTGAAAGGCGCGAATGATCTCTCTGTTGATGCTCCATGGTGCGAGGGACGGTGGATCGAATGTCACGGCCATGTTGTTTACGCCGGGTGCAACCGCGGCTTCGAGTCGTTCGCGGCTCAACCACGGACATGGAGCGCCAAGGATATAGTTGGTTGCAGCGCGAGCAGTACCGAACAGCTGAGATCCTTTTGTCTCGAGGGCCCGAATCACAGGCCAGCGACGCGCGTTGGCCGTGTCAGCTGGTTGAATATAGAGGTCCAATCGATCACCCAGGCCTCCCAGGATGACATCCTGCTCAGCACCAAACCAGGACACTGATGTGATCACGCGAAAGCGGGGGTTGGTTTCCGACGCAGCATTGCGCAACAGGCGGAGGTATCGCAAAACATTCTCACCCGCTGCGCGGGCAATCGATTCGTCAGATTTCCATTCCCTGATGAGATACGCGCCGCCGTTTCTGCCAGCATAGAGCGTTGATACATACTCGAACCCTGAGCCGCTGTCGTTGGTCCATAAATAGAGGTAACCGAGCTCCGGTGCTTCCTTCATCATGGCGCTCATCAACTGCGCGTAGTGCCACCGGACAACTGGATGACTGAGCGTGGCTGTATAACGGTGGCGGTAGCTGCGATACGGATGGTCAACGCGTGCGCCCCGAAGGTAGGGGTACTTGGCAAAGAACGCTTCCGGCAGGGTCCGCGGTGAACATATGGTGAGACCCGGCGTAAGACCGTAGGCAAGGGCGAGTGCAACGTTTTTCTTCAGAAGACTGAGATTTGCCTGAAGGTACTCGGGAGGGTACAAACCTCGGGTAAGATCGCTGGCCACAAACTGGTCAAGATCCGGGCTGCTGGCGTAAAAACGTGGATAGATTTCTCCCGGAGGTCCCTCTTCGTACGCCGTGGGAGAAGCAAGAACGTTGACCGAGACATGTGAGCAACCAAGCCGCGCGAGCTCCTGGATTGTCGCTTCCGGATCATAGTTGCGGACGAAGCGGGGCAATGAGGCGAACATCCCATCGTTTCCTTCCAGCCAGGGCAGGCGTATCGAGGCGGTCCGCCCCTGTGTAAACTCCTGGACATTGTTGCTGGCCCATTCGTCACGGACTCGACAAAAGGCCGTGTAGAGCAAATGGGTGTGCGATGCTGTCAGCTCGCCGCTCCCTTCTGCCGAAAGCTGCAGCCGGAACCAACCGGGAGATGTTTCAGTGCCAGTCCGCATCACATGGATCCGGAGTGATCCTCTGCGAGGCGCTTGCCCTGCTGGCGCTACAACGATAGTAGCCTTCGGCGCGAGGGCTTTCCTCATGGCCTCAGCCACAGTGCGCTCAACCGGATATCCCGGAGAAGGAATTTCCAGCGTGATGATACGCGCCAAAGCATCCTTGACCGTAGCTGTTTCCTGCGCGTGCACTATCGAAACAGAAATAGCCGCAATTGTGAACAAACCTATCAGGGGAAATTGTTCCATGGGTGTATACCTCCGAGATTAACAGGACAAGCTCTCGTTTGCCATTGTTGGCCAAATCTATCTCATCGGCAAAGAGGTGCCTATCCGGTTCACTGTACTCTGCGCCAGGGTCAATGGCTGCTGAAATGATATGACTGCACTCGGTGGATATTACAGTGCACGGCATTGATAAGAAACAAAAATGGGGTAATCTCCTCTTTGGGGTCCCCCCGAGCAATCGGGGCGTTTACCTGAATAGCGATTACCCCATTTTCAACATGATGCATCAGCCTGCTCGCGGAACCCGTCTTCCCGAGAGCTGCTATAGCGGGCGCATGGCTGCTCAACGTGACGATGACTGCTTACTTCATACTAACGGACAACGTCACCCGATGGACCGCATCAAGAATGTCCATCTGCGTCATTGCATAGTCGAAGTGGAGCACATATCCACTCATCTCGACACGAACCCCACCGCCGACCGATAGGCCTTCGACAGACTGTTTGATGGTAGCTCGTGTGCTTGTTCCATCGTCCTGAGCGCCGGTGTAGTTTACCTTATACCCGCCTCGTACGGATATCAGATTACCCCACGTATACTCACCTCCCACATAGAAGAGCTGTGGACTGTCCTGCGGCTTGACAGCATCAATGGCGATCAGGAGCTCGCCGGCCTTCTTGTCTTTCAGCGGCTTGAAGGATGTCCCGACGCTGAAGGTGATCGGGATCGGAGACTCGACATCGTAGTACTTGATACCCGAGCCCAAATTGCTCAGTCGCGCTGAGATCTTCCAGTCATAGAGGATGTTGCCAAGGGTGCCGATATTATAGATAGAGCCCATATCGACAGCAAAGGCGCCCTTCGTCATGTCATCCAGGCTCTCGCTGATATATTTGGCGGTGATGCCAAGTGAGAGCTGATCAGAGAAGTTGCGCGCAAACGTCGCCTGCAGCGCGATGTCCTGATAATCGTATGTGCTGGACGTTGCCTGGTCAACCTGCAGGGAACTAAAAGCAGCAGGAGCGATGTCGCGGTATGCGGGGATACCCTTGACACCGAACATGACTGCTCCGATGCCAATGGTGCCCACATCTGCGAGTTTGTACGATACTCCGAACGCATTGTGGTTCAGATCGGCTATCCACTTGTTGTACGAGAACGTTGCTTGCATCTGATCTTCCCGGAGAGCAATGCCCGCCGGGTTCCAGAACATCTGGCTCACATCCTCGGTAAGCGAGGTGCTCGCAGATCCAAGTCCCACGTTGCGAGCCCCGACTCCCACCTTGAGGAATGCAGCTCCGTTGAGACCGGCCTTCCGGACTTGCGCCGTACCATCAAGGACGAGTGCAAGCATGGATAGGACGATCAATACAAATCTTAGTGCTTTCATGGTTTTTATCCTCCTATCTCATGATCGACAGATAGTTGCGTTCTACGCCACCCGGATATTCAACAATGTAGATGTAGAGTCCGTTGGCAACTTCCATGCCGTCTTTCGAGAACAGATCCCAGAAGAACGTGCCGCTTGTTGGATTCACAATGGGCTGCTGGAATACGATTTGCCCAGCTACATCTAGGATTGTGATTTTCGAATTACTCGGGATGTTGTTGAACGCAACCTTGTGTTCAAGTCCGACGTCAAAAAGTGCGGTTCGTTTGTACGGATTTGGCTTAACAAATATTTTCAGGGCTCCTGATGCTATATCCCCGGGCTGAGGGACCGCAAGTGTTGTCACAGATCCCATACCTAACGACTTCTGTCCGGCGACATCCGTCGGAAGAAACGAATTAAGCGGGCTGTTGGCAAACGGATAGGTGCCGAACCACAGTCCGCTGCGACCATTGATGTTCACCTTATGTGATTCTAGCCTGGTGGTCGTTGCACCGCCGGGACCAGTAAACGTCCCCTCTTTGTAAGCGGAAATGTAATACCAGTACGTGAAGCCCAAAATGGCCTCATTGTCCTTATAGAGATACTTGAGGCCTCCACTCGCATTTGCATACTGCGACAGTTGTTCCTTCGGAATGGTTGCCACAAGCGCATACGGCCCCCACGAGTCTGGTGACACGAGTGTTTGCACCTCAGAGACGGCGTCAAACTTTGGATTGACTGGTTTCAAGAGCGTTGGATCTATAGTACCGGGAGTCATTTGTTCCTGATACCGGTCCATTCCTCTCATGCCACCGTCGATGAGTTTCAGCTTAGGGGTCCCCTGGGCGCGCCATATCTTGTATCCTTTGAAAAGGGGATCGCTTTCCGCCCGCGCATCCCACCGAATGTCCATCCGTCCCTGTGTTGCCGTAACAGTCAGGTCTGGTGCGGGGGGTGGTGTAGGTAGAACCGCCTCGCTGTAGCCTGCGGGTGCTGCAGCCCAAGCTTTCTCGTACGCATACCGGGCAGCCAGCATCGAGCGCTGGACGCCTTCGAGCCTGTAGCCGCCTCCCTGAACCCAGACGATCGTAACCGTCTCGCCAACATCCAATGAGATCGGACCGACGGCGTTCATGATATCACCACCAAATGTATGCTCGAACACGAATCCCTTCGTCCATTTGCCGAACCCGGGGGGATAGCTTGTGCTCGCGTCGGCTTTCCCATCTTCCCATGGTCCTTGACTGAATGCTGCAACGCCAACCTCCTCCGAATAGAGTTTCTTGTCACCGTTTGGCCGTGTTGTTCCTGTCGTCTTCGGCACAAAAGTCAGAGGATTGCCCGCCGTCCCACTTGTAAAGAAATTGGGATTGGAATTAAAGTCCTGCGTCGCGGCATTGTTATCCTTCCCGCCGTTCTTGTACCAGTTTCCCATAAAGATCTTGTGCAAACCTTCAGGAGTGCTTCCTGTCGGAGGAGAATCACCGCCAGCTCCGCCAATGCCATTCCCCTGCATCACCGAGTGATACCAGCCTCTTTGCGTCCCCGCACCGATTGGAGGCGAGCCAAAGATTGTGGTCTTGTCCTGATTCGCAGGGTTCCCGTCCCCCTTCTTCACAGAAAGGAATGAGTTGAACGTCCAGATATCAGTGTAGGATTTTAGAACCTGCGCACCGTTGACCCCCAGGTTGTACTTACCTGCAGCAACTGTGCGGTCTGGATTGACACGGGTCGGATCGACTCCGGGGAATGAAACGACCATATCCCATGGGTTGCCATCCGGGTCGGCATCGCCAACATAGCCCGTGTTTCGTCCAACGTTGAAGTCATTGCCGCGGCCCCCTGTATTGGTCAGGTAATACGAGACCATCGGTGTTCCGTTCCAGCCCAGGCAAAGAGCGTTAATCTTGTTATTTGTCTTATCCACCGTGCCATCCTTGTTCAAATCGACGTTGCCGGTATTCTTCAGCGTCATCTCCACGATAATGAAGTCATTCATGTTTGCCCAGTTGACGGTGAATTGCCGGCAAACGACCTTGACATCGATTCCAAGGGTTGTAGGGAATCCGTACTCATAAATGACTTGCGTTCGACTGGTTGCATCAACCCACTTCGTCAAACGAACATAGTCCCTAGCCGGATCGCCTGCCCCCAGAATCTTCGTGCCATACGTTCCAAACGCGTAGTTTGCCTTGTTCGGGCTGGCATGAGGCGATGATGGAAAGAATGTTGGATCGGGATTGTATTCAACGATCCGCATGTTGTGCGACCAGTACTGCCCGTAGTTAAAGCCTCCAGGCCACATTGTTGTGGGCACGTTCCAGCTGCGATTCTGGTTACCCATGTGCACAAACGTGTGATTGTTGACCGCATCTGCACCGGCTTCACGCCACCACCGGAGGTCTCCAGTCGGTGTCATGTTATCGGGCGTGAATCCGTCCCAGTAATCACCAGCCACAAACACGCCCGTGCTGGCGGGTGCTGAGCCCTGTCGAGTCTCAGTCTGACTATATGTTGCCGGAGCAAGCAATAGTATCAGACCAAGAACGACAAGAACTGTTGTTAGGTTTTTATAAACCATGATTTAATCTCCTTAGATTTGGCTGACACTTTGCACGTTAAAACTCAAAGTAAGCACCAACATAGACTTGCCGCGGCAGATCATAAACACTCGCGCCTTCAGGGAGAATTGTCCTGTTGTAATCTCCTGTCGGGTCTCCGGTGTTGTAGAACTTCAGCGTGCTTGTCCCGGTCTGCGTCGAATACGCAAGGATGTTTTGATTGTTGAACAGATTCTTCACATCCATGAATAGGCCCAAACGCTTGCCGGCGAACACAAAAGCCTTCTCAAGGCGCACATCTACCGTACTGTTCGATGGAGCCGTCTCAAGTTGACGCGCAGTCCGGTTGTCCACCGTCGGGTTCGTATACAGGAAGCCGCTCGCATACGTTCCAACGACATTAAGGGCAATATCAAACGGGAATTGGAACGAGAGGGCATATCCTATTCGATGAGTACGGTCGAACCCCGCACCAAGAATCGATTGTCCCCCGCCGACATTGATTTCATACGTTTTGTATGTCTTCGCATCGCCGAACGGAAGCTGTGTGTACACACTGTCGGCAGTATTTCTGGCGAACGCGTTCTTGTTCGCCGCAGGGCCAGTCGCGGGCCCCTTGATGACGCTCCATGTGTAATTGACGCGCCCCGACACCTTCACGAGATCTTCAACTGAATACTGTCCAATGTTGAGTGTTACCTCGACACCCCGTGCATCAGCGTACCCGGAGTTGAAGGACACGTTGTACGTTGTCACCACCTGGCCTTGCAGACCCGACAATGAGTAAGAATACCGCACGTAGTTTTCAATCTCCCGGAAGTATGCGTTCGCATTGATCGAGACGCGCGGCAAGAATTCCCAGCTTGCACCGAACTCATAGTTCGTCGAACGGTAAGGATCCTGATTCACGCGCACTTGGTTAGGCAGCGATGGGTTGTTGACATTGTTGTAGCCCAGGTAGAGTTGCGAAAACGGAAGGGTCTGGCTCGTACGAGAGAACGAGAAATACATCGTCGCGTTTTCCGTGATCGGGTGACTCACGCCGATACGCGGTGAGAAGTACCACGTCATCGGCAGCGTGCCACCCCGATATGGCGCGAAATTCATTCGCGGGATGCCAGCACCAGAGAAGACTCCAGTGACAGGGTAATAATAGGGGGTGAAGTAGTTGGCAAAATCCGCTGCATCCGGATTGAAGCCGTCAACCCTTGCACCGATGTTCATGATCAGTCCGGAAAATTCGATTCGGTCCTGAGCATAAAATCCAAGCTCCATCGGCTTCTTGTCGTACCGCTCAAGCAGCACGCCAATGGCCGGGTCAATGTCCGTCGGGACAATGACCGTGGAGCGTCGATCAAGGTTCACGCCGTGCAACCGAAGCTGAGCGCCCCCACGCAGCTGGTGGTTGACAGTAACCTGGCTTGTGAAATCTGCCTTGAGCGTTGTAACGTTGGTCGTCAACTTTTCATAATAGTACGTCGGGTTGGCAAGAACGTTTCCATTACCTGACATCGTGGCAATGGTCGTCTCAATGCCCTGCGTATCGTCATTATTATTATTGAAGAACCGGCCTTTGCCAATTGCGCCAATGTACTTGTTGACCTTTGCCGTGTCATATCCGAGAACAAGGAAATCTGCAGAACCGGCTGTTTGGTCATATTTATCAGGGATTCCATCGCCATTGGTGTCTGTGAAACTGTCGAGGAAGCCAACGCGATTGGATTTACTCACATTGCTGATCTGGATTTCGTAGAATGTTTGGGGAGTCAGGAAGTGCGTGAACTTTGCACTCCCAACCAGAGAGTATCCATCCCACACCGGCACACCCTCAAGGAAAAACCTTGAGGCGTCGTTGTACTGGCGGTTCTTCCAGCCGAAGAGTTGCCCTCGATCCTGAAGTACTCCGCTGACGACAAGCTTCATACTCTTCGTGAAGTCATAGTTGGCTTTTAGTGTGACGTTTGCTTCCCGGGTGAATTCGTTCGGCATGAACCCATGGGTATCATACAACCTGCCCGTCAGGTACAAACCGAAGTTCTCCATCACCGATCCGCCCAACACGGCTTCGACATCAACCGTTGGCGTCTCGCCTGTGCTGTACTGATGATCTGGTGACCAGATATAACGTGCACCTTTTGCATTTGCCGTCGCCAGAAGCGCTCTTTTGTTCGTGAGATATTTTGCCGTGTCAGTGGCAGGATAGAATTCCGGGCCAAAATAGCCAACACCTTTCATAAATCGATCAAAACCTCCGCCACCAGTTCGGAAAAACACACGGCCGGTCCAAGTTCCTCGACCTTCACGCAAGCTCGCGCTATAAACGCCTGCTGTCGCCGCCGCATATTCCGCATTGGCAGCACCGGCGATGACGTTGAGCTCTGCCAGACCGTTGGTCGGTAGGGTAACCGTTGTAGCATTCGTCTCGTAGGCTTTCGTGACACGATTGTATGTCTGCGAAGCGCTGAGGTCACCCGTACCAGATTGATTGTCGACATTTCGGAACTGGTCCGAAACGTCAACACCATCCAGAAGCGTTTTCGTCTCTTCCCGTTGGCTGCCGCGAATACGGCCCTGGAACACGCTTGCCGTGGTGTTCAACAGCTCCTGGACCGAAAGCACGGGCAGGTTATTGTTCAATTCGCCCGACGAGATCACCGTTCGTGTTTGAGTTATGGTTTTGTCAACAAGTCTTCGCTCTGCCTCGACCACAACTTCGCGCATGCCAACAGCCTCGCTGGTCATGCTGATGTCAAGGGTCACTGTTTGATCAGATCCCACCCGAACACCGCGCACTGTTTGGCGGGCGTATCCAACGACCGAGGCAATGACATTATACGTACCCGGAGGAACGGCAAGAATGATATAGGCGCCTTTCTCATCGACGGCGGCACCCATTAACGTCCCCTCAATAGTGATGTTGGCACCCACGACCGGTTCGCCCGTGGCAGCGTCCTTCACGACCCCGTTGATCTTGCCGTTTCCCGCAAACACGACAAGGGTCGATAAGACCATCAGGATCAACAGAAGAAGTACTTTGCACCAGGAGTGTTTCATGTTGTTGCTCCTTGGATGTAGAAGTAAATCAGTGAATTAACAAATAGACTGGAAGATTGAGGAGCTATGAAAACGAGCAAGAGGCAACGGTACCGATGATCCTTGGAGTCAGATACCGCGAACACCTTGTAGCAGTTTTGTCTGTCTCAACACCTCCCTTCGGCTTCGAATGAGAACGATGGGGATGAGATCAACTGCATCAATCCACGCGGCGCAAGCACAACGCTTCGCCACCACAAAGACAGCGCTACCATCTGGAGATCAGCAAGAGAGTGCCTGCAGTCAAGACGCCGGAGAGGCTTTGACTTACGGTGGTTGAGTGTCGGCTGAAACCATGTTTCACTGGCGAAACCTGGTTTCTTCAGCAA
>Ga0105152_10000768_pt1 | contig 10156 bp, 7 predicted proteins | sample LakBais05cmmetaG_FD_81534 | JGI IMG/M metagenome (GOLD analysis project Ga0105152, IMG submission 81534) | Lake sediment microbial communities from Lake Baikal, Russia to study Microbial Dark Matter (Phase II) - Lake Baikal sediment 0-5 cm | ecosystem: Environmental > Aquatic > Freshwater > Lake...
AGGGTGGCCAGCATGGTGGAGATATCGTGGCAGGTCCACAGACGGCCGGGAAAGCCCAGCGCGGTGGTGAGCGAGGCCTGGCACATCTTCACCCGGCTGTGCCGGTCATGCCCGTGGAACACGGCGTGAGGCAGATACTTGACCGCCAGGTCCAACGCGGCGAGATGCACCGCGTCGGTGATGGGCGAGGAAACGCGTGAGGTGTAGCCCTCCAAGGCGTTAGCGAAGGCGTCCAATCCGACGCTGGCGGTGAGCCGCGGCGGGCAGGAGATGGTGAGCTCCGGGTCCACGAGGGCGACATCCGGGTTGAACACGGGGCTGAAGATCCCGGACTTGAGCCCCCGGCGCGTGTCGGTCAGGGCCGCCCCGCAGGCGACCTCCGACCCGGTTCCAGCCGTGGTGGGGATCGCGATGAGGGGTACCCGCCCGGGCAGCGGCCGCGACTGGGGCGGTAAGTAGGGGAAGATGCTCTCTTCCCCGGTATGGGCCAGGAGGGAGACCCCCTTGGCCATGTCCATGCTGCTGCCGCCCCCGTAGCCGATGACGCTGTCGCACCCGGCCCGGCGGTAGTGCGCCGCGCCTTCATCCACCATGCAGTCGGAGGGGTCGGGGCGCACGCCGGGCCACACCGCCGGCGCCAATCCCGCGTTCTCGAGTTCCCCCATGCACGCCTGGAAGAGTTGGTCGTGTACGAGGTGCTCGCCGGTGATGACGCAGGGTCGTCTCATGCCGAGCCGAGCAGCAACCTGCGGCAGGCGCGCCCGCTCGCCCCAGCCAAAGTAAATCTGCGTGGGTACGGACCAGTCAAAGAGGTCCAGACTGACGACCCCTCTCACCACGGCGCCTCATCAGAGGCGACCCATTCCCCGCCGGCCCGCCTCAGCAGTAACCATCCAGCGAGCGCTCGAAAACCCATCGGAACTCCTTCTCGGTCAATTTCATGGGTGTTCCGGGACGGACCGGTTTCTCCAGGAGCTTGCGCACCCAGGTGTCAACCATCTCCGCACCGCAGCCGGTGATCTCGCCGAGCGTGGGCGCGCCAACACCCTTGGCCAACCAAGCCATCTCCCGGATGGTTGCCAGCGCTATCTCGCGGGGTGTCCCGCCGTTTGGATTCAGTCCGAAGAGGCGGCCCACGTTGACCAGCTTGTCCCGCACGGCCGGCAGGCAGGCCTCGAGCAGCGCAGGCAGGGTTCCCCAGATGGAAAACCCGTGCTGGGTGTGGTGCAGCTCGCCCAGCATGACGCAGATGTCGTGGCCGTACCACAGCCGGCCCTGAAAGCCGAGGCCGGTGGTCAGGGCCGCCTGGCTCATCTTGATGCGGGCCTGACGGTCGTGGCCATGATAGACCGCCTGGGCGAGGTGGTTCACCGCCAGCTCCAGCGCGTAGAAGTTTACCGCGTCGGTGATGGGCGAGGAGAGGCGCGAGGTGTAGCCCTCCAGCGCATGGGCCAGTGCGTCCAGGCCCACGCTGGCCGTCAGGCGCGGGGGGCACGACATGGTGAGCTCCGGGTCGACGACGGCGGCGTCCGGATTGAGCACTGGGTTGAAGATGCCGGACTTGACCCCTCGAGCGGTGTCCGTGATCCCAGCCCCCAGGGCGACCTCGGCCCCGGTGCCCGCCGTGGTCGGCACGGTGATAAGCGGCAAGCGGCGGGACATGGGCTTGAGCGTGGGGGGCATATAATCGGATATGCTCTTCTCCCCGGTATACGCCAGCAGCGCGATGCCCTTGGCCGCATCCATGCTGCTGCCGCCCCCATAGCCGATCACGCCGTCGCAGCCCGCCGCCCGAGATGCCGCAGCGCCTTCGTTCACCTGAACATCCGTGGGCTCGGGCCGCACGCCGTCCCAGACCGTCGGCGCCAAGCCCGCGCCCTCTAGGGCCGCCACGCAATCCCGGAAGGTCGGCCGGGAGGCCAACTGGTCATCGGTGGCCACGAAGGGACGCCTCATGCCCAGCTTGGCCGCCACCTCCGGCAGGCGCGTACGCTGCCCCCAGCCGAAGTAGATTTGCGAGCGGACAAACCACTCAAAGCACTCCAGACTCGAGGCCTCGATCACGAATGCTCTCCTTTCCCATCTGCGGCCGGCGGGGCAATGGGTGGTGTCGGCTCCTAATAGCCATGGAGGGAGCGCTCGAACACCCAGCGAGCGGTCTTTTCGGTCAACTGCATGGGCGCCCCGAAGCGGCCCGGCTTGGCGATGGTGACCTTGACCCACTCATCGATCATCTCCTCGCCGCAGCCGGTCAGCTCGGCGAGCGTTGGCGCGCCAACGCCCTTGACGAACTCGGCCACCTCGCGAATGGTGGCCAAGCCGACCTTGCGGGGCGAACCGCCGTTGGGGTCGACCCCGAAGAGGGGGGCCACGTTGAGCAGCTTCTCCTGGAGGGCGGGCAGGTTGAGCTCGAGTAGCGCCGGCAGCACCACCCAGATGGTAAAGCCGTGCTGCGTGTGATGCAGGGTATAAAGGGCGCCACTGATGTCGTGACCGTACCACAGTCGGCCCGGGAAGCCCAAACCAGTGCACAGCGACGCCTGGGCCATCTTGATGCGGCTGGTGCGATCGTGCCCGTGGTAGACGGCGTTCGGCAGGTGGTTGGCCACCAACTCGACGGCGTAGAAGTTCACCGCATCGGTGATCGCCGACGAGTTCCGTGAGGTGTAGCCTTCCAGGGCGTGGGCGAAGGCGTCCAGGCCCACGCTGGCGGTGAGGAGCGGCGGGCAGGAGACGGTCAGTTCGGGGTCGACGATGGCCACGTCGGGATTGATGAAGATGGAGAACAGCCCGCTCTTCACGACGCCCGTTCGGGTGTCGGTGATGGCGGCCCCGCGGGCGACTTCCGATCCTGTGCCCGAGGTGGTGGTCACCGCAATGAGCGGCACCCGGCCGGCTATGGGCTTGGATTCCGGCGGCAGGTAGGGCCGGATGCAGTCCTCTTTCCCGTGGGTGAGTACGGCCACACCTTTGGCAGTGTCCATGCTGCTGCCGCCCCCGTAGCCGATCACGCCGTCGCAGCCAGCCCGGCGGTATGCTGCCGTGGCTTCCCGTATCATGGTGTCGGTTGGATCGGCCCGCACGCCATCCCAGACAGTGGGCTTGGGACCGGCCTGTTCCAGGGCCGACAGGCTGGCCTTGAACAGCTCATCTTTGACGATATGGTCATCGGTCACCACAAAGGCCTTCTTCATGCCGAGGCGAGCGGCCTCCTGGGCCAGGCGGGCGCGCTCCCCCCAGCCGAACAGGATCTTGGTGGGCATGTGCCACTCAAAGGTCTCCAGGTTGATGGCTTCTACCACGCTCATACTCTACCTCCTTCCTTGAGTAGTTGACAGGCGGTACATGGATTCAAGCAGCGACCTGCATATGCTTTCCATAAGGCTATCGAACACGCATATGCGCCTCCGGGGCAGAAAGGCGCGAAGTGGACCAGGGTGGCTCCGCCGCGTTTCCTTCGGCCCCGCCCGGTCCCCGTACCCTAGTACGCCATGGCGCAGCCGTCGAAGCGGCTGTCCGATCCGCCCTGGTAGACCCCATTCTCGGGGTCAATGCGGATGGCCTGGGCGCCGCCAAACATCCAGAAGGCGAGTAAGTCCGGGGATACTAAGCGGTGGCCACGACGCTCCAGCCCTTTCCCAGTCTCCGACGGGATGGCCGGGTCCAGCACCACGCCCGGCTGGGGCTCCATCTGCATCCCTTCCATATGGCGGAAACGAGGCGCGTCAATGGCCTCCTGCATGCTCATGCCGAAGTCCAGGACGTTGCTGATGATCTGCTGGTGCGCCTGGGTCTGCATATGGCCCCCGACGACGCCCAGGGCCATGAGGGGGCGCTCCCCGGCAAGCACCAGCGCCGGCGTGATGGTGTGCATGGGGCGCTTGTGCGGCGCGATGCAGTTGCGATGTCCTCGTTCCAGATGGAAGCCGATGCCCCGGCACTGCAGGGGGAACCCGGTATCGCCTGGCACGTGGCCGCACCCGAAGCCGAAGAAAAGGCTGCTGATGAGGCTGACCACATTGCCCTGCTTATCGGCGGCGCAGGTGTAGATGGTGTCGGCGAATTCGAAGGGGTCGCCCGGCTTCGGGTCGGCCGCGCGATCGGGGTCGATGAGGGCGCGGCGGCGTGCGGCGTATTCCTTGGAGAGCAGCCCCCGCATGGGCACATTGACCGCGTCGGGATCGGCGACATACTGGTCGCGGTCGGCGAAGGCGAGCTTCTTGGCTTCGAGGCACAGGTGCACGTATTCCGCACTGTTGTGGCCCAGAGCCCGCAGGTCGAAGGCCTCCAGGAGGTTCAGCATGAGCAGTGCGGCGATACCCTGGCTGTTGGGCTGCGCCTCGATCACGCGGTAGCCGCGGTAGGTGGTCTCGGCGGGCTCTACCCAGTTGCTGGTGTGGTCGGCGAAGTCGCGCATGGTGAAGAAGCCGCCGTGCTCGTCGGAGTAACGCACGATGGCCTCCGCGATCGGCCCGCGATAGAACGCATCCCGTCCCCCCTCGGCAAGCAGGCGGAGGGTACGGGCGAGCTGTGGATTGCGGAAGATCTCCCCCGGCCGCGGTGTCCGACCGTCGAAGGTAAATTGCCTCTTGAAAGAGGGGATACTCCCCAGGTCGCGACCCATCAATTGCCACATGACGGTCGTCATTTCGGAGACCGGAAACCCGTGCTCGGCGTAATGGATGGGGTCGCGCAGCACCTCCTTGAAGCTCATGGTGCCGTACTGGCGTAGCGCCTCTTCGTACCCGTATACGGCGCCAGGGACGGTGGCCGCGTGAATGGTGTTCCGGGGAATCCGGCCCCGATAACCGAGCTTTTCCACCGCGTCCAGAGTGGCGGCGTAGGGTGCGCGCCCGCTGGCGTTAAGCGCCTTGACCTCCCCAGTCTTGGCCAGATAGATAAGCATGAACAGGTCGCCGCCGATCCCGGTGCTGGAGGCGTTCGTGACGTTCTGCATCAACGAGACGGTCACCGCGGCGTCCACGGCGTTGCCGCCTTCCATGAGGATTCTCAGGCCCGCCAGGGTAGCCAGCGGGTCGCTGGCGGCCACAGCCCCGTTCGTTCCCATGACCTGTGAGCGTTTGGCAAAACGCCTTTGATGCGGCGCCCTTTGCTTTTCATCTGGCATGGTTCTATCCTCTCCGATTTATGTATTCTCTCAATGCTGCGCATTCTTCGCAGCGGTGTCCGGTTGAAACGGCTGTGCGGCGCAGTACGTCAGAATGCCAGCGCCCTAGCCTATGCTGGTCGATTTCTGGCGCGGCCCATCCGGACCCGAAGGGGAATTGAAGATGGAACGCGACCGCAACCGGCAGAAGTGGGCGCCGGGACGGCCGAGCCAGAGACAGAAACCAAGGGAGCCCAAAATCGGCGGGGACGCTACCACCAGCGAGGGGGTGCGTCAAGCGAAATCGCTCAACCGGCGGGTGCTCGTATGGGCCGGCGCGGCAGATCGGCCCCTTAACCCGCTCTGAACGATCACCTGCCTGCCGGCAGGCGGGCTGGATCGGGGACGCGAAGGTGGTCAAAGAACGGTTCATAGGACCACTCGCGTGAAGGCTCAGCCGGGGACGGTCGGGCCGATCGGATGCCGCGCGAAGGCTGGGCACTGCGGGGGAACGCCCCAGGTGTGTCGGATTGGGGGGACGGGTTTGGCCGCGTTGACTTTAGAAATACGCTTGACCCCTGGACGCTGCCCGTGGTAGTAGCCGCCTAAAGGATTCACTCAAATCAAAGGAGGAAGCCATGGCACGCTCTATCGTGGCCCGAACGGTTGCTCGCAGGACTCTCATCAAGGCCGCACTCGGCTCGGCGGGAATAATCGCTTCACTGCAAGTGCTGCAGGCATTCGGGGGCAGTACGGGTGAGCCAAAGAAGGGCGGGACCATCCGCGTCGGTTTGTACATGGACGCGGTGACCATGGATCCCCACTTCTCGGGCTCGAAGGTCGACCGCCTGATCTACTTCAACATCTACAACACCCTGGTAGGGCTGGGCCCCAAGCTGGAGATCCTGCCGGATTTGGCGGAGTCATGGGAAACCCCCGATCCCACAACCTACGTCTTCAAGCTACGCAAGGGGGTGAAGTTCCACGACGGCACCGACTTCAACGCCGATGCCGTGAAGGTCAACTTCGATCGCATGATGAACCCCGACAACAAGTCGTTGCGTCGCGGCGAGGTTTCGAGTATCGAGGCCGTTCAGGTCGTGGACCCGTTCACAGTGAAGTTGAAGCTGAAGCAGCCGAACTCGGCCCTCCTGGCCACACTCACCGACCGCGCGGGCATGATGATATCCCCGGCCGCGATCGACAAGTACGGAAAGGACTTGGCGCGCAATCCGGTGGGGACGGGTCCCTTCACGTACGTTCAGTGGCAGAAGGACGACCACATCCTGCTCAAGCGCAACGAGGCTTACTGGGACAAGGGCAAGCCCCATCTTGATCAGGTGCGCTACCGCGTGGTTCTGGACGACTCGGTGAAGGTGAACGCCCTCAAGGCTGGCGAGCTGGATATCATCGACTACGTGCAGCCGAAGGACGTGGCCAGCCTCAAGTCCGACGCCAGCTTGAACACCGTGGACGTCCCCTCGCTGGCGGTCTGGTGGTTCTGGCTCAACACCACCAAGCCCCCCTTCGACAAGAAGGCTCTGCGTGAAGCGTTCACCTACGCCATTGACATCGAAACCATTGTGAAGCGCATTTACCTCGGCGTGGGGGTACCCGCCAATGGCCCCATCTCGCCGGCAAGCTGGGCCTATGATAGTGCCATCCCCTTCCGCAAGCGCGACGTGGCCAAGGCCAAGCAGAAGCTGGCCGAGGGGGGCAAGCCGCAGGGATTCAAGTTCTCCTTCGAGGCGAACAACGTTCCCGTTGACCTGCAAGTGCTGCAGGTCGTGAAGGCGCAGCTAGCGGAGATCGGCATAGACATGGACATCGAGCTCGTTAACACCGCCAAGCAGATCGCGGATACGGTGGCGAAGAACTACGAAGCCACCTCGGCCCAGTGGAGCGGCCGACCCGATCCCGACGGCAACACGTACAACCACTTCTACAGGAACGCGGGCATGAACTACGGCGGCTACGACAACCCCAGAGTCAACGAGCTGCTGGATAAGGCGCGCGCCGTCTCGGGCCAGGCTGAGCGCAAGCAGATCTATAGCGAGATCGTGAAGATCCTCCACGAGGACGTGCCCTGCATCTTCCTCTGGCACCCGGTGGAACCGAAGGCCATGCTAAAGAAGGTGCAGGAGTACCCACTCATTCCCGACGGGATGATGCGCTTTGGCGACACCTGGATGAGGTAGACTCCTCTTGGACTGAGCGTCCGCGCCTGGCATGGCGGCCCACGATCGGGCCGCCATGCCTCAAGCAATCGACGGTGATGCCATGCTGCAACACATCCTGCGCCGACTGCTGGCCATCATCCCGGTCCTGCTGCTGGTGAGCGCCACGGTGTTCTCGCTCATCCACCTGACGCCGGGGGATCCAGCGGAGATTATGGCGGGTGAAGCGAGGGATCCCGAGGTGGTGGCGGGCCTGCGCCGCGACCTCGGCCTGGACAAGCCTATCCACGTCCAGTATGCGATCTGGCTGGGGCGAGCGGCGCGGGGGGACCTGGGGAAGTCGATTCGCACCCGCCAGCCAGTGATGGAGGCCGTCCTGGAGCGTCTTAAGCCCACGCTGCAATTGAGCGCCCTGGCCATGGCTCTCTCAATGGCTATCGCGTTTCCGGCTGGTATCGTATCCGCTACCCGGCCGGAGTCGCGCGGTGATATCTCCGGCACGCTGTTTGCCCTGCTGGGCGTGTCCATGCCAAATTTCCTGCTCGCCCTGACTCTCATCTTTGTCTTCGCCGTCACCCTGCACTGGCTCCCCACCTCCGGCTACGTAGACCCGTTCGAGGATCCCATACCCGGAATCAGGTCACTTGTTCTCCCTGCCGTCACCCTGGGGACTGCAATGGCAGCGGTGGTCACGCGCATGGTTCGCTCCAGCCTCCTGGAGGTGCTCGAGCAGGACTACGTGCGGACCGCGCGAGCCAAGGGGCTACGGGAGCGGTTGGTCGTGCTTCGCCATGCCCTGAAGAATGCGCTCATACCGGTGGTGACGATCGTTGGCCTTCAGACAGGCAACCTGATAGGTGGTGCCGTGATCACCGAGTATGTCTTCTGCATACCGGGCGTGGGCCGCCTCGTGGTCGATTCCATCTTCTCGAAGGACTACCCGCTGGTTCAGGGGGTGGTCCTCCTCACTTCCCTCGCTTTCATACTGGCCAACCTCGCCGCGGACGTGGTGTATGGTTATCTCGATCCGCGCATACGCTATGGATAGGCCAGCACGACATCATGGCGGCAACACTTGAAGCGAGCACGTTGGTCGATCTCCAGCACTGGCCACGCTCCCCGGCGAGGGAGCTGTTTCGCAAGATGCGCCGGGTCAGGTTCGCCACCTTCGGCATGGCGGTTCTGACCTTAATGGTCTTCTGCGCGCTCTTTGCCGACCTTATCGCCCCGTTCGATCCCATGAAGCCCAACCTCGACCTCACACTCGAGCCGCCTAGCTTGCAGCATCCACTGGGTATGGACGACCTGGGGCGAGACGTCCTCAGCCGCGTGATCTACGGGGCCAGGGTGTCGCTCCTGGCCGGGGTAGTATCCGTGGCGATCGCCTTCCTGTATGGCGTTAGCCTGGGCGTCGTGTCCGGGTACTGGGGTCGAGCGATCGACAACCTGCTCATGCGACTGATGGACTCGCTGCTTTCCTTTCCGGCCATCGTGCTGGCGTTGGCCATCGCCGGCGTGCTGGGGGCCGGCCTGACCAATGCCCTGATTGCCATTGCCATCGTCTATACACCCATCTTCGCCCGCCTGGCTAGGGGCCAGACCCTCGCCGTGCGCGGGCTGGACTTTGTCGAGGCGGCGCGCGTGCTGGGCGCCAGGGATCTACGCATTATGCTAAGACACGTGGTCCCTAACATCATGGCTCCGCTCATCATCCAGACCTCGCTCAGCGTGGCTTTTGCCATTCTGGCAGAGGCCAGCCTGAGCTTCCTTGGATTCGGCGTGAAGCCGCCGGAGCCTAGCTGGGGCTCCATGGTGAGCCTAGGCAGGGGTTACTTGCAGCAGGCGCCCTGGATTGTCTTTGGCCCGGGGGTGGCCATCTTCGTCACCGTGATGGGCTTCAACTTCGTGGGTGATGCCCTGCGCGACGCTCTGGATCCCCGCCTGAGCCGTCGCTTCGCCGATAAGCAATAGGGCTACTCACCAATCTCCAGGCACTCCGCCAGAACCTGCTTCCGCAGTTCCAGCGCGATTTAGCGCGTCATGGGGGACCCGGCCGTCTTGGGCGGGGGACCGGTGCGGGGCGGCGCACAGGACTCGAAGTGGAGCTGCCTCACTGCGCGAGCAGCGCCCAGTGCGTGTGGGAAGAAATCGGCGAGTGAAGGTCTCCGTTGCCCTCGCCCACCGCATGCAGCCCTGCTGTCGCGGGCTGGACCTGCCGATCCTGTCCAGCTTCGCCGGCGTCGAGCGGCACCACGTCCACGCTATGCGGCCTGAGTAATTCACCTTGGGAAAGAACGTCCCCCACTAAGCCACTTGGGAAACAACGTTACAAGAATAACAGGGTGTTTATTTGCATTATTTCCCATGATCGCGATAGGAACCCACATAGTGATGGTTTTTGTGTGGGTAGTAACGCTAGCCTACTCTGCTTCGGCTTTCGCCGAGCCGGCGCTCTGGCAAGTTCCCAAGACGGGTGCGGGGTCGCGTCACAGATGCAAGTACCGGCTGGTGTATGTGGTCGGCGGGGTCTGCGTCTTACGCTACGACAACGAGGGCGATAAGGGCGATCACCGACATGTCGACGGCAAAGAGAGTCGCTACGCGTTCACGACGCCAGAGCAGTTGCTCGCCGATTTCCAACGTGACATCGCGAGGTGGAACCGTGAAAACCGTCACTCTTGATGTGCGCACGCCTGCCGATGCGATGGCGGCTTTCGTGCGCGCCTGGAAGACCGGCAAGCCTGAAAAGTCCGCGCGTATCAGCTTCGCCATGCCCGAGTTGCTTTGGCAGGTGCTGACCGCAAAGCGCTGGGAGTTGCTCAAGGCACTCTGCGGGGCGGGTCCGGTGTCGATCCGCGAGGCAGCGCGGCGC
>Ga0105152_10000769_pt1 | contig 10154 bp, 11 predicted proteins | sample LakBais05cmmetaG_FD_81534 | JGI IMG/M metagenome (GOLD analysis project Ga0105152, IMG submission 81534) | Lake sediment microbial communities from Lake Baikal, Russia to study Microbial Dark Matter (Phase II) - Lake Baikal sediment 0-5 cm | ecosystem: Environmental > Aquatic > Freshwater >...
CGGACACGCTGGTGATCGGAAGCTTTCCCAGGCAGAGCATCGAGAATATCTCTCCTGGATCCTGGGTGACGCGCTCGGACTGAGGGGAGACGGATGATGAGTTTGCGAAGTCGAGGCGCACCACAAGCCTCCCCACTCCGAAACCAAGGCCGCCCCCCTCCGAACTCCGCTTCGTGAACGAGGCGTCGGTTGAGCGCGTCACCCAGGATCCAGGAGAGATATTCTCGATGCTCTGCCTGGGAAAGCTTCCGATCACCAGCGTGTCCGTGAAGATCCCCTGGTCTGTGTTGATGGATATGGAGGTCCACATATGGCAGCCTCAGAAGCAACGCACGATGGCATGACGGTGGAAGGCCTAGCCCGGATGCTTCGGGATGGACGAATTACCCGACGAGGTTTCCTGTTTCGGGCCGCCGGGCTCGTCGGCGGCCTCGCAGCCGCCGAAGGGCTACTCGCGCGAATCGTCGGTGCCCAGACGACCAAGAAAACCGATCTGATTGTCGCCCAGAGCGGCGATGTGTCTCATCTCGATCCGATCATGAGCGCGCACGTCTTCGAAATCACAGTGACACTCAACCTCTTCGACAATCTGGTCAGCCGGCATCCTGATGGGAAACTCTATCCGGGGCTCGCCACCGACTGGAAGCTCCTTAATCCGACCACCTGGCAGTTTAAGCTGCGCCCCGGCGTTACATTCCACAACGGAGATCCCCTCACCTCGGCCGATGTCAAGTTCAGCGTCGAACGAACCTATGACCCCAACGCCAAGGGATCGATGGTCCGGACCGTCTTCACCTCGATCGATCGCGTGGAGACCCCTGATCCCCTCACGGTGCACTTTCTGACCAAGCGGCCCGATCTTCTCCTCCCCGCCCGTCTGGCGTTCTACGGGGGGCAGGTCATCCCGCAAAAGTACTATCAGGCCGTCGGAGGGGAGTCGTTCAACGTCAAGCCGATTGGGAGCGGGCCAATTCGGCTGGTCGAATGGGTAAAAGACGATCGAGCAGTCTTTGAGGGCAACCGCGCGTACTGGCAGGGGCGCATTGCCGCCGACCGGGTGGTGTTCCGGCCGATCCCCGAGTTGGCCCCACGCATCGCGGCGCTCCTGAAGGGCGAGGTGGACATCATGACCAAGCTTCCACCCGACCACGTGGACCGGGTGGCCAAGAACCCGACTACCAAAGTAGAAGGGGCCCTGTACGCCGGCCAGTATGGGATCTGCGTGAACTCCAAGCGGCCGCCCCTCGATAATCCGAAGGTGAAGCAGGCTCTTGCGCTGGCCATCGACCGGGATGCCATCATCAAAGAGTTGTGGCGCGGGCAAGGGATCACGTGCAACGGCCCCATCGCCAAGGGAGACAACCACTACGATGCGAGCCTCCCTCCCTTGAAGTACGATCCGACCTTGGCCAAGCAACGCCTCAAAGAATCCGGGTACAAAGGGGAGGAGATTATTTTCCAGAGCACCGTGGGCCTCCTTTCCAACGATAAGGAGATGGCCGAGGTGATCGTCTCGATGTGGAAAGACGTCGGGATCAACTGCAAGGTGGAGATCATCGAATCTTCGGTGCGGGCGCAGCACAACCGGGAAAGGTCCTTCAAGGGGCTCTGGTGGGTCGATCCGACTTCCACGCTGGGTGATCCGGACGGCATGATGTGGCGCCTCCTGTCGCCGGGTGGGATATACGACTATTGGCGCAATCCCCGCTTCGACGAACTGGGGGACGCCGCCCGGTATAGCGTCGACGAAAAGTTCCGGGGGCAGGCGTACAAGGAAATGACGCAGATGTTTTTTGAGTATCTGCCTTGGATTCCGATCCTCCAGCCGATTGAGTCATATGGAGTCCAGAAGTACGTGGACTGGAAGCCGAACTCGAACCAGCAGTTTGAGTTGCGCTCGTTCAATCTAAAATTCCAGCGAGCGTGAGTCTGTTTCTTCGACGAGAATGCGTGTGTTGGGTAGATACCCACGGGCGGAAGCCCGCCGGTATCTACTTTCCGATCACCACTTCCTGGTCCGGTCGGGGCAGCCATATAAAGATATGGCACGCATCGGACTGCCTGAGGTACGACTCCTTGAAGAAGGCCGAGGCGGCCCTGGCCCTGATAAAGTAGGCCAGGCTGCAGTTCGGTATCTCCGTCCCGGGCCGTCCGCGGATCGTTCGCGGACGGCCCGGGAAAAATTCCCTCTCCTGCCCCTACGGGCAGTATCAGTCCTTCTTCCCCTTCTCCTTGCCCTTCCCCTTGCCCTTCCCGCTCGGCTCGCCCGTGAAGGTAAAGTCGCCGCGCTTGAGGGCGTGGAATTCGGGCGAGCCGGGCTTTATGCCGAGGTTCTTAGCAATGACTCCCCAGCCTTTCCCCTTGCCCTTGTGGTAGGTCCGCACGACCATCTCGGGCGGCTTCCGGGCCATCTGGCCGAGCTGAAAGCACATGAAGGCGTCGCCCGGCACCCGAACCTCGGCGAAGATCATCTCGACTCTGGGCAGGGGAACACCGAACTGGGCCGACAGCTTGGCCTTGAAACCGGGCAGGTCGGCCTGGGCCTGGACGTTCAGGTTGGAGAGAAACACCTGCAGATCGGCATGAGAGAGGCTCGGAAGAGTGGTGATGAAGAGGCAGACGGCAGCTGCAACGACAAGCTTGTTCATGAGATGCCCCCATTCGGAATCCGCGGCGAGAAGCCCCATGCTTCCGCTCGACCACGCGATCAAGGATGGCGAACCCCAACAGGATTGTCAAGGAATGAAGGGGGGCGTTGGTTCCTCTTGGCGGCCGTGTCCGGTGCGTCAGATACTCCCCTCCTCGGTGATTTGTGGCGTACGTATTGCTTGGTGACATCGTACGTCCAGTCATGCGAGACTGCCGACAGTGGAGAAGAGCCTGTTGAGGAGGTGATGGCACGATGACAGTCACGGTGTCGGATTTGCGGCAGAACATCTATCGTTTGCTCGATCGGGTCATCGAGACCGGGCAACCGCTTGCGGTCAAGCGGGGAAACCATCTGCTGAAGATTGTGGCGGAGAAACCGGCCTCGAAGCTTGCGAAGTTGAGCCGGCATAAGTGTATTCGAGGAAACCCGGAGGACCTTGTCCATCTGGACTGGTCCAGAGAGTGGAAACCGTGGCTCAGGCGAAACTGGCGGATGCCCCGCTCTTGACGAAGGACAGCGCCATCATGAAACACTACAAGAAGGCATTCTGGGATTCAGTAAAGTAGGAAGAGCGGCCGGTTGAACGATCTTGAGGTGGTGTATCAGCTCGTATTCGTTCCCCCCCTGCTTCTCCTCAGAAAGTCCTTCGCCGCCCCAGCCCGCTGTCATCAAAGGTGTTCCGGCATCAACCCCTCGGACCGGTTCACGACGAGTTTCTTAGCGCCAGAACTGATCGAGGTCGAAGGAGAGCTGCCGATGGTGCTTGAGGGCGAGAAAGATCAGCCGGTTACTGCGGCGCACATAGAGCAGCATGCAGTCGTCGAGGATGAATTCCCGGAGATCATCGCCCGGCTGGAGGCGAGCGCGCAGCCGTTTCACGCGAATCTGGGTCTCGATGGAATGAGTGGCATGAACGAGAAATGGGCGGCCGGACTGCGGGAAACGGCAGACAGTGGGAATGATGTCGTCGAACAGGCGATCGAGGAGACGCGAAAAGGCGAGGCCGCCCTCGGTGCCCAGGAAGAGCCGGAGGGCCTCCAAGTTGCGAGCGAAATTCTCCGTGAAGACCGGCGTGGTTCTCCTACCGGCCATAGCGGGCGCGGAGCTTTCGCAGGCTCAGGGTGCGGCCGGCCTCCACGTCCTCGAAGCCGTGGAGGGCCTCGTCCAGGAGCGTCAGGTGAATGCGTTCTCGCTCCAACTGATGGTAGTACTGCAGCCGGTCGGCACCAATGAGCACGGCGCAGCTCTCCCCGTTCCGGGTGATGAGCTTCTCGACTGGCCCGCGGGAGACTTCTTCGCACAACTCGGTCAAGCGGGCGCGGGCCTTGGTGAGGGGGATGACATCCTTCGGGGCGATGGGCATGATGACCTCCTCAGGTGCCTTGGGGACAGCATACAGACTGTACAGAATTCTGTCAACGGCTGAGCGCAGTCAGTCGAAGAGGGCGGCGACAGTCTTCATTGGCAGGAACAGGCGGGTGTTCGTAGACGGAAAGGGCATGTACCCGAAGAGAACGGAGGGAGGAGATGTCACCCACCTATCTCGTCGCGTCCTGCTCGTCCTTGGGGGCGCTGGTGGCAAAGGCCAGCACGGCGGCGAGCAGGAGCATGCAGGCGGAAATGGTGTAGAAGATCGAGTAGGAGCCGGCCACGTCACGGATCCTGCCGCCGAGGAGAGGGCCCAGGACGCCGGCGACCCCAAAGGCGGTGAAGACCAGGCCGTAATTCACACCGAATGAGGAAGGGGGTGGTGGCATAGGCGGAGGCGAAGAGGCCCAGCCCGAACAGAATCCCGCCGAGCCCTGCGAGACTACCGGCCTTGGCCCCAGTCGGTGAATGCCTTCGCGTAGATCTTCGAGATGTCCTCCACCGACAGGATGCGCGCGGACCGCGACAGAAGGCGCTGCTCTTTGTGGGCCTCCGCCGCCCAGACGGGAATCCGGCTCCGATCCGTGATGCCGGCCTCCTCGAGACAGACGGGCAGATCGACGCTCTTCATGAGATGGCGGATGGCTGCCAGGGCGCGGTCCGCCCCTTCCCGCTGCGCCAGGCCCGCCACGGGCTCGCCCATGGCCTCGGCGATCTGGACCAGTCGCTCTTGCTTGGCCGGCTTGATGGCGTCGAAACAGGCCAGGGCCAGGACGGTCAGGGTGATCCCGTGGGGAGTGTGGTATTCGCCGCCGACGGGATAGGCCATGGCATGGACAAGGCTCGTGCCGGAATTGTTGAGAACGAAGCCTGCCGTCACGCTCCCCAGGGCCATCTGGTAGCGCGCACCCAGGTTCTCGCCGTCGGCCACGGCCGGTGCCAGCCATCGCGTGATGATGGAGACGGCCTTCAGGGCGAGGGCATCGGTGATGGGGTTGGCCATCCTGGAGAGGAAGGGCTCCACGGCATGGAAGAAGGCGTCGATCCCGGCGGCCGCCGTCACGCGGGAAGGGCAGCTCACCGCGAGCATGGGATCGATGATGGCCACGTCGGGCAGCAGATTCGTCGAGGCCACCGCCTTCTTGACGTTGGCCTCCCGATCGAGGAAGATGGCGTGCTTGGTCACCTCGGCTCCGGTTCCGGAGGTCGTGGGCACGATGATCGTCGACTTGCCGCGGTGCCGGACCTTCTCCTTCCCGAAATAATCCCTGGTCTGGCCGGGGTTGGTCAGGAGCGCCGAGGCCATCTTGGCCACGTCGAGGATGCTCCCTCCGCCGATGCCGACGATCACATCGAAGCCACCTTTCCGGGCGACGTCGGCCACCTCTTCGACCACGCTGGTGGCCGGCTCAGGCGTATCCCGCTCCTCGACGATCACCTCCACGTCGAGCGTCTCGGCCTTCAGGCTGGCGAGCGCCTTCTCGATGAGTCCCGCCGCCCGCACCCGCGGCCCCGTCACGATGAGGACGCGATGACCGCCGAGCCGCGTGGCTTCCGTGCCGATCTTCTGAATAGCGTCCATGCCGAAGAGGACGGACGGCGTTCGAAACTCGATACTCTGATACATCGTCTGCAGTCTCCTTTACCAAGCTGCTGAAAAAGGCCCATCTGCGGCGTTGGCGCGCTCGCGCGGCGCTGCGACGTACGCGACAGTACGCCTCGCGCCTCGCATCCCGCGCCGCCTTGCATCTGGACCTTTTTGAGCAGCCTGCCGAAATGTGAGTTTTTTCAGGCTGCTAGGCGCGGCTCGCGACCACGGTGTTGGCCAGGCCCTCGAGCACGGTCAGGACGGCGCAGGAGTCCAGGTCTCCCCGCCCCTGGCTCTTCACCGCCCGCAGCATCTCCCGGGCGATGCTGGTCGCCGGGAGGGAGGCGCCGACCTCCTCGGCCAGCCGGAGTGCCGTGGAGAGGTCCTTGTACATGTTGCTGGCGGAGAAGTGGGGCGAGAAATCGTGCTGGATCATCCGCGCCCCGCGGGTCTCCATGGCGCCGGTCCGCGCTCCGCCCACGGACGTGATCTCCAGGACGTGCATGGGATCGATCCCGGCCTTCTGGGCGAGGACCAGGGCCTCGGCGACCGCCTGGATGGCCACCCCCATGATCAGGTTGTTGATCAGCTTGAGCGTGGTGCCGTTCCCGTTCCCGCCCACGTGGATGATCTTCACCCCCATGGCCTGAAAGATGGGAAGACAGGTGTCGAACGTCTCCGGGGGGCCTCCCACCATGATCCCCAGCTTGCCTTCCGACGCCACCTTCGGGTTGCCCGTCACCGGCGCATCCAGCATCGGCACCCCTTCGGCTCTGGCCCGCTCGGCGACGGTGCGGGAGGTCTCCGGCGCCACGCTGCCCATGTCGATGAGCGTCAGTCCCGGGTGGGACCCTTCCAGCACCCCCTGCGGCCCGCAGATCACCGCCTCCGACGCGGCCGAGTCGGTGACCATGGTGATCACGACATCCGACGCCTGCGCCAGCGCGCGAGGGGAATCGCCCCACGTCGCCCCGGCCGCCAGGAGAGGCTGGGCCTTTTCTTTCGTGCGGTTCCAGATCATCACAGGAAAGCCCGCCGCCAACAGACGCCGGGACATCTGTTGCCCCATCAGGCCGGCTCCGACGAAGCCTATCCGCTGCATGTTCGTCCCCTTGTTATTGCACCTTGCCGATGTTGCGGACGGCCTTCACCAGCCGCTCCGCGTCGCTGTCCCAGAACTTCTGGAAGTCCGGGGCGTCCAGATAGTAGACCGGCGTATCCATCTTCTCCATGGCTGACTTGAATTCCGGGGCCTGGACCGCCTTGGCCGTCGCCTCGCGCAGGGTCTTGAGGATCGCGGGCGGCGTGGCCACCGGGGCGAAGAACCCCGACCAGATCAGGAACTCCACATCCTTGAAGCCGAGCTCCTTCATGGTGGGGACGTCCGGCAGGGCGGCCAGCCGCTTGTCGCCCCAGTTGGCCAGCACGCGGAGGGTCCCCGCCTTGAGGTGCGGGATGGACACGTTGGGCCCGCCCGACAGACAGTCCACGTGGCCTCCCAGGAGCGAGGTCACGGCCGGGCCGCCCCCTCCCGTGGGGATGTGGCGCAGCTTGATGCCCGCCGCATGGGCGAACATCTCCATGGCCACGTGCATGGTTCCGTAGACGCCCGACGAGCTGTACTTGATCTCGTTGGGCCGCTTCTTGGCGTCCGCCACGAAGTCGGCCACCGTCTTCCAGGGGGCCTCGTTCCGGATCACCAGGATCGTCGGATCGGCGGTGAGCAGGCCGATGGGGGCGAAATCCTTCAGCTTGTAGGTCGACGGGCGGCCGAAGAGCGCGTCCACCTCCGGCATCACCGAGATACTGGAGAGGGCGACCATCAGCGTGTACCCGTCCGGCTTGGACACGGCGGCGGCCTGCATCCCCACGGCGCCGCCGGCGCCGGTCTTGTTGACGATCACGACCGGCTGCTTGAGGTGCTTCTCCAGCACCGTGGCGAGGGGGCGGGCCACCAGGTCGGCGACCCCACCCGGCGGGAAGGGGACGATGATCTGAATCGGCCGCGTCGGATACGGATCCTCCGCCAGGACCGGCCCCGACAGCAAGCCTATCCCGATGCACACCAGCGCCAGAACCGCAAAGAAACCTCGCATGGCTTTCATCTTATCCTCCCGTGATATGTGTCCAGGCCTCACGACGTGACGGGGGTGCGTGACCCCCCGTCCACCGGCCCCTCAGTTGCTCTTCTCCGCCTGCGTCAAGCGATCCCGCCAGTCCTTGCCCTTTCTCCAGATCAGCGGCTTCAGCCCGAAGAGCATCATGAGCAGGCCGACGCCCAGGAACGTAACGGAGATCGGGCGCTGGAGAAAGATCGCGTAGCTCCCATCGGACATGGCCAGGGCCTGCCGGAAACTGAATTCGATGATGGGCGCCAGCACGACCCCCAGGACGGTTGGTGCGGTCTCGAAATCGAACTTCCTCAGCAGGTATCCCAGCAGCCCCATGGCGGTCATGATGCCCACGTCGACCAGGCTGGAGTTCACGGCGTACACGCCCACCACGCAGAACAGGAGAATCGTCGGGTAGAGAATCCGGTACGGGATCCGCAGGAAATTCACGAAGATCCCCACCAGGGGAAGATTGAGCAGCAGGAGCACTACGTTTCCCACATACATACTGGCGATCAGCCCCCAGAAGATCGCCGGCTGCTCCTTGATGAACAGCGGTCCCGGGGTGATCCCATGCACCATCAGCGCGGCCAGCAGCACCGCCGGGATCGGCCCGGTGGGAACGCCCAGGGCCAGCATCGGAACCAGGGCCCCCTCGCTGGCGGCGTTGTTGGCGGACTCGGGACCGGCGACGCCCTCGATCGCGCCCTTGCCGAATCGCTCGGGATGCTTGGACAGGCGCCGCTCCATGGCGTAGGAGACGAAGGTGGAGATGATGTGGGCCGAGCCGGGGATGATGCCGATGAGAAACCCCAACACGGTTCCCCGCAGGATCGGCATCGCGGAGTCCCGGAGCTCCTCCCCGGTGGGCAGGAGATCCCGAAGCGTCGGCTTGATGACCTGCCGCGTATCGGGGTGGCCCGCCGTCGCCAGGATCTCGGAGATGCCAAAGAGTCCCACGGCGACCGGGACGACGCCGATTCCGTCCCCCAGGGCCACGAGCCCGTAAGAGAAGCGGAAATACCCGCTCATCTGGTCGATGCCGATCGTCCCGAGCAGGAGGCCGAGCACGATCATCGCCATGTTCTTGATGATCGATCCGCCGGTCATGTAGCTCAGGACGACGAGACCGCACAGGAGCAGGCTGGTGTACTCCGCAGGGCCGAACCCGAGAGCAAGCCTCGCCAGCGGCGGCGCCAAGAACATGAGCCCCACCACGCTGAGGGTCCCGGCGATGTAGGATCCGATGGCCGAGATGGCCAGCGCCGCGCCCGCCCGCCCCTTTTGGGCCATGGCGTAGCCGTCGATGCAGGTCATCACCGACGCCGCCTCCCCCGGGATGCGCATCAGGATGGACGTGGTGGATCCCCCGTACATGGCCCCGTAGTAGATTCCCGCCAAGAGGATGATCGCGGAGGTCGGATCCAGGCCGAAGGTCGTGGGCAGGAGCATGCTGATGCCCGCGAGGGGGCCCACGCCGGGCAGGACGCCGACCATGGTTCCGATCAGGCAGCCGATCAGGGAATACGAGATATTGGTGGGCGTGAGGACCGTCGAAAACCCCAGCACGAGGTTCTGGAAAGTGCTGTCCATCAGAACCCCCACGCTCCCCTCGGCAGGGGGACCCGAAGCAGAGAATCGAAGAGCCAGAACGTCCCGAGGGGGAGTCCGAGCGTCAGGGTCAGCACGAGCCAGAGCCGCAGCCGCTCCATGACTCCCAGCAGGAATCCCAGGATGATGCCCATGCTGATCCGGTAGCCGATCTGCTCCAGGAAAAGCGTCGCGAAGGCGCTGCAGGCCAGAATGGCCAGGGCGTGGGGGGCCTCGGGCCAGGCGAGGGAGCGAAGCGCCTGGGCGGATCCTCCCTGAAAGATCAGGAGGGCCCCCAGGACGATCAGGAGCATCGACAGCAGGAGGGGAAAATATCCGGGGCCGGGCCGGGTGTGAGTTCCCAGCGGGAGGACACGCCGCTCCCAGACGACGAAGAGCCCCAGGAGGACGAGAGCCGACCCGCTCACGCGATCGATCGTCATATTTCGTCTGGTCCGTTCGAAACCACAAGGCGTCCGGCCGGGGCAGAGACTGCCCTGCGAGACGAGTCGCAATCGGGCGGGACCGTACCATTGGCGCTGGGCCGGGTCAAGGCGGAAATCATCCGGAGCCGTTCAACCTTTGGGCCGGTCATAGACAGGACAGGGGGACGGCGCTATGATGCCGGGGTCTGTTGCCGGATGATACCCACAACCGTTATCTTCGAGAACGCAAGGAGGTCCGTATGGGCAAGCTCAATGGACAGATGGCAATCGTCGTTGGCGCGAGCAGCGGCATGGGGCGGGCGACGGCGCTGGCCTTCGTGGCGGAAGGGGCCAAGGTCATTGTCGCCTCCCGCCGGCAGGGAGAGCTCGACGCGCTCGTCGCGGAGATCAAGCGGGCCGGC
>Ga0105152_10000770_pt1 | contig 10152 bp, 18 predicted proteins | sample LakBais05cmmetaG_FD_81534 | JGI IMG/M metagenome (GOLD analysis project Ga0105152, IMG submission 81534) | Lake sediment microbial communities from Lake Baikal, Russia to study Microbial Dark Matter (Phase II) - Lake Baikal sediment 0-5 cm | ecosystem: Environmental > Aquatic > Freshwater >...
AGCTCTTCAATGCAGCCATGAACATCTCCAATTACAATCGTACGCATTCTATCCCTTAAGTGATTCGAGTTTAGTAAAGAATTTTAAAGCATCAGCTTGAAGTTGAGCCGCTAGATCTAAAGCATACTGATCATTTGGATTGCGATTCAATCTGGCTGCGACTTCTTCGGCTCTACGAATTAATTCGTCGCCCTCAGGACTTAAGGCTAATAGTTTGTCGACGTCTGTCATAAAATGGTTGGCTCACGGGGATTCGAACCCAAGCGATAAACGGATTCAAAGTCCGCTGTCCTACCGTTGGACGATGAGCCAGTGTTGTTTGTTCTTCTTTTCTATCCTCAATCTAAGATCAAAGTCAATACCCTTTTAACTTATCAATCAGCCATAGATTGTAATCGATAACAGCTTGTTCCCAGAATACCTGATCGGTAATTTCTAACAATGCTGTATTTGCAAAAGCGCAATCCACTTCCATCATTAACTGATTAAAATATGTCAACCAAACATCGTAGGACCAGGCTTGCTTCTTTATATCCATCAAAAGTTTAGCCATGTTCTTATCGTAATCAACAACTCGAACGGGCCAAACTCGATTCTTGAAACAATACTTGGCTTGCCACAATGTTCTTAGCGAATGATGCTGAGCCTTCCGATATTGCTTCTCGTACTCAATAACTTGAGGTTCGCGTTTCAATCTTTCTTCGGGTCTCTGTCTATCGACGAAATGAAGTTGACCACGAGCAAAGCCTCGACAGCTATCGTAAATTCCTCTACTCGCCAGGAATTTCTCCTTGTTATTCAATAAGAACTCGCCCCAGGAATCCTTTTCTAGGATACAATCTTCTGGTGCCCAAGTAATATCGAGCTGAGTAAAGCTAGTTTTCACTGCGGTCAAAAAAACCAAACGAGGAAACGAATGAAAGATTGTATCGGTATCTTTATCTTCCTTCTGTCGGAAGCGACCAAAACCTAGAACCTCTTTCAAGTCTCCTTCCCAGCAAACACCTCGGGTGTCTTTATCGCTCTCAGGAGTAGCGAACCCATAGGCATGAGAGCCAGCTAGGACTTTAAGATGTGTAATCTGCATGTTTTTCGCGCGTTCCTACACGGTTATTTACGGAAGAAACTATTACCAGCCTTTTCGGTGCAGAACAAGCTTATGCATCCTTGTGCGGACAGCTTCCGACATCATCGTCTCGGCAGTTACTCCGTTCACGTTCTCGCCTTGTCCTGCACGTCGAATCAGTGGATGTGTCGATGTCAACATCTCTTCGCGGGACATTGTCTGAATTCTTTTGCTGATAAAATAACGAAAAACATCTAGTATATTCCCGAATTCGAAAGGGCAAAGTGCTGCTCCAGCACTTAAGCTAACCATTCGATACTGAACATTGCAAGTGTTTGGTGTTTTCCCAATAATTAGCCAAGTACCTAGGCGTCCTAGATTAGGAGCTGCGATCACAATGTCGCCAATATAGTAGCCCATGTTATTCTGCGGGTTCCATATTGCAGCCGATCGACCCCTTCTCTCCCTCCTTCATCGTAGAAACCTGTTCGACATAAAGCTCAGCCCGCTCTTTAGGACAGGTTGTTACAATAGCTACGCCACCAGGGCCAGACTTATGAATGCTTTTCGTAACAACGAGAGCTTGATCGAAATCTTTCTTAAACACTTCCATCAGTACCATGATCACGAAATCAAAAGTATGGAAGTCGTCATTGTGAAGAAGGACGTGCCACTGAGGGCAAAGTCCCTGCTTAGTGGTTGTGTCAGTCTCGACTTGAATTGTCATTTGAATGATCCTTGTTCATTAACACAACACCAAGGTGTTGAATCGTTTTATGGCTAGAAGTTAAAAGCAGATGAATATCGCGCTCGTTACTTACGGTAGTAATCCAACACCAATCAACAAGATGCTCGACTTTAATTTTGTAATCCCAATCTACAGTAAGACCAGGAATCGATACGAAGAGCAACGTGTCTGTAAAAAAGAGAATCGCAGGACCTTTAGTGCCGTGCCTCATTCCTCCTACGTATCCAACATGCTCTTCGTCTTGGCGTTTAATTGTAACAATGCTTCCAAACTCTAGAGGATTGTGCAGGCCTACGATGTCTTTCTTACGAAGAAATCGGTTAATGCTTCGATATAGTGAAGCTTGTTTTTCGTCTGAGACCTTATGCATACATCCTAGGCGGGAATGTTGTGTTTCTGTTTCAACTCTCTCATCGAGTTTTCGACACTAGAGGTCAGAAAACTCGCTTGCCTTTCTAGTAAAAGAATGGTTTCAGTAATCTGGCTCTCGAGAATCAATTGTGGAATCAATTCCTTAATCTCGGAACGAAGATCGCTACTTCTTTCGAAGTCGCCACTCAAGACCCCCTTCATTAAACTAAAATGCTCTACACTACTCTTTATATTTGCAATTCGACTATTCAGATCCTCTGCGAGTTGAGTAATTCGCCTCTGAGTCTCTTCTACGGCAGGAGCTTCTTTATTAAAAGCCGCAAGACGAACGTTTTTTGTCTGTGCTAGTAACATTTCCTCTTGACTTGCTAGGCGAAGAGTTGAGAAGTCAAGGCGATCTGGAGAAAACGAATTTCGTCCATCGTATCTCCAGTTTTCTATAACTCCGCTCGTACTAACCAGATCGGCTTTCAGCGTTACCTGAGAGAATGAAAGACGAACACTTCGAAGTGCAATAAGACAAACAGATCCGTTGGAATAGCGATCTTCAATCAAATAAGTTTTCGTTTTAAGAGGCAATTGCTTTAAAGTATAGCCACGTGCAAAATGCCTAAGCGTCCCATTCGGAGACTCGTATAATTCTTCTGGATCCCAACGTTTTACTAACTGAACCTCTGAAGGAGAAGCATCCATCAGATGTCTCATTTTTCGATCCGGGGCGCGAGTAATACGAAGCTGTGCTCCTTCCTGCCAAGGAAAAAACCATACAGCATTCCTATCGGCCTCGTAAACGAGTCCCTCTGGTACGTCAGTATCATGCTTCTTTTTGATGAGAATGGGGTCGACAGCTCTAACTTGATCAAACGGCTGGAACATTTTGTTTTTCCTGGGAATGAGCATGCTCGTAGCATACTTCCGCGTTTTCGCGCACTTCTTGATTACGATGAGTCAACATCTCTTCTAATGTATAGTCTGGTTTCACTTCACTGATGTCGTCGAAACTAAAGACCTCGACTCCTCCTGTCGAATCTAAGGCAACAAGAACGACTCTTTCGCAGTCTCGACATTCTCTCTCTACGCCATAGTCGTCTTGACAATAATTGTATAACTCGCGCATTTCCTCCCCAATTATTTTCCCAGTGCAGCTATCGAGCGAATGGGAAGCAATCTGTACTCTAGTACAATCACAGTAATCAGGATGCATTACTCCTCCTCTTGAGAGCACTCTTTCTTGATCTTGACAACATGAAACCGCGAGGCAAAGAATAGAGCACTAAAGAATAAACCAAACAAACAATAGCGAGTGCGAAGAAAATCTGCCGGCTCAGTTATAACAAGTCCTAGAACTGCACCAATACTACATAAAGAAAGAAAGGCTACCCAGCTGGCCTTGTTCGTTTCCTTCTCGTAATATTCTGTTAGTTGCTTTTTGTTCATACGGTATTACCTTTCTTCTTCTGAAAAAAGTTTCCCTAAATCCCGAATTACCGGGTTCGAATGTACCAAAGCTTCTTCTTTAGTCAAAGCACCATCTCGCTCCAGAAGATTAAAAGCAATACTAAAACATCCACTAGAACCATTATCCTGGGTACCAATAAAAGCGATAGAAACCTCTCCTGTAACTTGACCCCCTGTTACGATCCCCCGAAAGGACGGGCAGTCTTTGATCCTATAAATATCGAGTGATATAGTCATATCTTTGACGATTCCATTAGAGGAGGATTATAAACAAATGTCAGATAAGGATCCAATCATTTGCTCTTGTGCTCGGGTCTCAAAAAGCACTATCGAGTTACATGCTCGTAGAGGAGTCAATACTCCTATTGGAATGTATTCAGCTTGTGGGGCTTATTGTTGCTGCAAAGCTTGCCATCGGGATATTGCTTGGATCATTGAACAACAAAAGCCTAAACCTCAATCACCAACTTCTCGTTAAAAGCAGGATTCTCAAGGATCACATTGCCTTGATAGTCAGTTCTCGGATAACCTCTTGGATTGCAAACAACCTGAGTTGCCCCTACTTGATAATCACAGGGCGCATGGGTATGCCCGTGAATCCAAAGATTTACGCCAGGAAATAGATGATCCTTGGCATTCATGAAGTAATCGTTCGTTCTTTCCCCAGTGAATTTAGCATGCTGAGACTTGAGGCTTGGAGGAAAGTGCGTAATTACAACCTTCTTCTGATCACCTGATTGAATTTCCTTTTTCAGAAACTGTTCAGCCTTATCGTTCAGAATGTTCATATCAGCAACTTTGAAGGTACGATCCTTTCTCTGGTGCGCTTTCATTTTGATTGAATTAAAATCGTTAATAGCCATCTCAATAAACTCGGTGGCGTTATTTATCGTCGAAACAACTCCCCATCTCTTTACCTCAATAGGTTATCTAAGATCGTCTGGATCGTTAACAACATCAGCCCACAAAGCCGAACCAACAAACTTTACACCATCTAGAACGAAAGTGCTGTTATCTAATAGATGTAGGTTCTCGATTGGCTTCTTCTTCAGAATGTTTTGAAGCCAGCCAAACCAGGCACCATAGTATTCATGATTGCCAGGGACATAAAGAACTGGACGACCAGCTTCTTTAACAAGACGTCTCAAAAGGAGCAACGAAGCGTCTCGTTGAGCGGAGATAATATCCCCAGCAAAAATCGTTACGTCTGCTTCTACTTTAGAGAGAGTATAGTCTGAGCCTTCCAAGTGAAGATCAGAAAGGATATGTAACTTCATAACATGGTTCTCGGTTTTTGCTTTCCTGTTACTATTCGTCTAATTTCGGGAAGGCTATGAGTCAACATCTCCTCTTTCGACATACTCTCAATTTTCTTGAAACAGAACGGACCAATATCTAAAACCACATAAGAACCAAGTTCGGGAATAAACTTTTCTGTACCAACAACAAAGATTGGTGGCTTGGAGAACTTAGGAATTGCTTTGAGTACAACGGCGATAAAAGGGAAACCTTCTCCTATGTATTCTATTCGATCCCCTACCCGAGGTACAGTTAGGTCATCATAACAATGCAAAGTTCTACTGCGGACCATCAGATTTGTATGTAGAATTCTTTCATCGTACTTACAAGGCTCGATTATTTCAAGTCTCGCTTTAGTACTGTTAACCCAATTACCAAGATCGCGCTTCGGGTTATCCCAACCAATATAATACATGGGTGCGGAGTCAATAAGAATAATTCCTGCACTACTATTATATGGCTCAGAATGAACCTTAACTCTTTTTGCTAGGAACTCTTCCATTGGCCAACAAAGCTCCTAATCTTCGAACGTGCTCATCCTCACATAAGAGCATTTCTTCAATACATGGAGCAGCTACCCAGGTTAATTGTTTTGCTTGCTCCTCACATACTCCATATTGAGGCCACCATACTAAACACATACCATCCTCTTTAGGTTTAGTTAATACAATTCCGCCATCTACCATGTATTTGAACTCGACAGTATCTCCTCTTGTAATACTAGGCATTAGAGAGCCAGTTCCCCAAACGACGGCGATGATAGTCGTTGTTGGTCAATAAAGCTGCAACTTCAGAACCTTTATTCTGTACAACGTGATCATTCGGAACATAGAACGGAGTAAGAATTGTGAATTTAGAATTCTTTTCCTTCGTCGTAGAAGACTCCTTACCAAAGTGGGTCGGATCTTCGTCAACAAAAACGACATAGTAATGCTGACATCCTTGAAAGTCCTTGCCGAGAATCACACCCTCAAGAAGATCAGTACCAAGCTCTTCTCTACAAGGAGAATTGTACATGTCTGTGTGGATCACTCGCAAGCAGCCATTAAAGGTAATTAGATCCCCCTTCTCAGCACGAACACATTCTCTATCCTGTAATAACTGACCAGGAGGGGCTAAACTCAAGGCTTTGTGGAAGAGTGACCGATGAAAGTCTAAACGCTGCAAAGACTTAGTACGATCGATAAAGAATTTCTCGAGTGCAGTACAGAACTGCTGAAGCTTTTCATTCTTGGCCTTTTTGAGCATTCGAGGGGATAAAGAGAATTTACCCTTGCTCGAAAGACGCATTGCGCAAAAGCCGCAACTATTAGCAGCCTTACAATAATCCTGATCGCAGCCTGGAACTGCTCGAGCGAATTTAATTGCTTTGTCTCCATTCGAGAACCAACGATCGACAAGGAACCAATATCTACCTGGGCTACTTTCCCACAACGAATAGTCAATCTCGTTAGAGTCCAAGAATGCTTGAGCAGTAAGGAAGTCTCGTTCGTTATCGCAATCTACCATGGGGAAGTGTACGTTCTCCCAACGAGTCGCAGTGATCAGACGGAGGTCGAGATTAGCATTCTCTGGGAAGAGAAACTTCTCATAGAACTCGTCGGGGCCATTTACTTCAAGAGCTTTGGGGGTACCACCTCCATAGCCATCGTTTTTCATTATGACTGTATAAAAAATAAGTCCGGTTCGAAGTTCTTCCTTAACCATGAAGGTAGGCAGTAAACGACGAATGAAACCTTTGAGGCTCATATACAGCTCCAATAAGACGTTATTAAAATGGTACACCTACGGAGAATCGAACTCCGGTTACGAGAATGAAAATCTCGGGTCCTAGCCGCTAGACGATGGGTGCGTACAAAGACGGCTCTTTTACAGCTTAAGGAAAGCACCCTTTGAAAGGCCTTCACTTACTAGGAAATACTGTACGCCAATAGCCTTCATCTGGCTACCATACAGATTTCCAATATAGTCCGCTAGATACTCGATCGTCGTTTCTGTTTCCAGAATCTTCAGCTTATTTCCAGCCCTCTGATATTCAGCAATGAACAAGCCTCTCTTTGGCGTCTCGTATCGAATCGAAACTACATCCTGCTTGTGTAGGTTAAAGAGATTCTCTCTACGAATGAAAATCGTTCCATCTAGCTCAGTAGCAATCTTCTGTTGTAAAGCAAGAAGCTCTGCATCGCCATACTGAAGCTCGCCAGGAGAAGCCTTCAACAGCTGAATGAACGATAAATGTCCATGCGAATTGTTCTGGCAACCATACGAAGTCGAATCTTTTAATCCATGCACATAAGTGAAATAACTACCAGGATTATCGCTAGCAATTAGCTGATGCCGATCGATATTATTATAGCACTCGACTTCGATCTTGCTCTCAGGATGAACCTTTTGAAGTTCGGTTTGAACATATTGTTGAAAGGACCAGCCAATCTCGTGAATGGAATGATCGCGAGCATTGTCGATGAAACGAATTGCATCGAATGGAAGCTCTAGAGTCAATTTAGGAGTCTTGAGAACGATACGAGGCTTATTTGGTCCAACAATGGCTGGTTTCGACTGATCGTAGTACGATCGATAATCAGGGTCGGCAACGATCTCTACTTTTGAATAGCCCTTAATGATCCAAAGCTTGTGATCGTAACCATAAGTATAATCGTCAATGATCTTTTTAAGATCCTTCTTAACTGTGGAAAAATCGACCACAACCTTCTCGATCTCGTCGACTTTTCCAGCAACTAGGAAGGAAGGATTAAACGAACCACCAACTACCTTTCCTTCGTTGTCGATATAGGCGTGATCTACAACCGAAAGGTTATTCAATGCGATGCAGGCAGAGTCAAAAGGAATCGTCATGTTGGTTTTTTCCGTTAATTATTTTTAATATGTTCGGAAGACTTTTTAAGTCAAGGCACTCATTTCAACTCTATCTCCAACAACTGGTACGGTAGAGAATGACCAGAAAGAATAAGCTTCAGGCATTTATAGCTTTCTGGATTTGTTCTAAACCAAGAGCTCTGATTCTTTCGTTCACAGAAAGCAGTAGCTCTTCTGTAGTAGCTGGCCCAATCCTTTTGAAGTCCTCTTTAGATAGACAACTAGGAGATCTGGGGCTAACTACAAAATAAAGCGAAAAGTCTTCGGTTGGCCCTTCTAAGACAATACCACGATCGTCTCCATGGGCTGAAGGATAAACACTCTTAACAAAGACGCTCAATGGAATCGAAACTACATCTCCGGGCTTTGTCTCGTCTTCCTCGATTTCAGGCATTTAGATCTCTGTTAGATGTTTTTCTTTAACTGGATCAGAAGTCATACACAATTCTTTCAGCCACAACTTAGTAAACTCTGCAATTATCTTTGTAAAGACATAGTCCCAAAGCTCGTCTGATACTCCAGGCAGTTTTTGTTTCAAATCCTTTTTACAAGTATCGGCTGTCTTATGAATTAAAGCCTCATACTCTTTTTGATATTCTTCTCTGAAGCGTGCGGCGTTCTTTTCAACCCATTCTACTACAGCGGCGTCTCCAGGATCGTGTCCAAGCTTGACTCCCTGACACCACTTGTATTTAAGGATTTCCTCTTTTTGGTCTAGCAAAAATTGTTTAAAGTCCATAACAGAGAGACCTCTCTATATGTTCGATAATCAAGACGTTAGCAACGATCCATAAAATAAAAGTGCCCCTGGAAGTATCCTTTCCAGGGGCGTTGTTATAAAACCGATTAGGTCTTTTTACTGCGATATTTCGAAGCTAACGGCATTTAATCTGGTCTCTTATCTTGAATGCTCACGTTCTTCCGCTGAACCACCAGGCCAAATGGAGGCCTAGTTGGGATTTGAACCCAAGTCTTGAGCAAATTGATAACCAGAAGTCGAGATAGCTTCCGCAGCAATATTGAGTTTGTTGTGATAGATTAAAAGCTAAGAGAAGATCTTGTATGCGTTTACCGTTTCGCCACCCCTGCGTGAAGTATCTTTCGATACAATATGGTGCAGGAGGATGGATTTGAACCACCAAGTCCTAAGCTAGGACATACAAAATCTGGTTGTAAAGAAGAGATTGAGGTTTAACTTGCTCGCTTGGAGATAAATCCAAGCGTTTTGTATTATTGTTTTAACTAATCAACCGTCCGAAGACAAGTCGGCGTTAACCTTATAGAAATTGTTAGCAGTACTGAACGACTGCTTCCAATCCCATTCGTCCATTACAAGCTGAGCAAAAGCTTCTGAACTCAACTCTACCTGCTCTTGACTTGTCAGTTCCAACATCTTTAGAGTACGATCGTACTCGGCAAGATACTGCTGGGGCTTAATGAGATTGATCTGAAGAACAACACCCTTGCCAGACTTTGCATCGGCAAGCTTCTTCTCAAGATCCTCAACTAAACGAACACGGAAAGAAGCCTTAGCTTCCTTATAATCCGCCTCGTGTTTAGTGCGATTCTCCTTAATGATCTTTACAAGATCTAAAACCTTGTACATAAACTTGTTATCGACGCTGTTGTGAGTATGCATAAAGTTTCCTTTCTAGAGCCTCCTCAGAAGAAGAGGCTCCAGTTTATTCAATCAGCCAAGAGGAAGCCGAAGATGGCATCTGAGATATTCTTCTCAGGAGCATCTACGCTGTTGGCAGTCTCACGAGCGAACTTGACACCCTTAATCAGCTTCTCGACACGCTCCAGAAGGATGTCCTTACGAGGAGTCGGTAGAGCACCTGACCAGCGAATGGTATTGTAGTGACCCACAATTTCGTCTTCAGTGATCATCTGAGTCTGAGCAGGATGCTTATCAGTGGCCGGAGCCAGAATGATCGGCTTCTGCATCTTCTTCGTCTTGTGGACTCGGATTGGAGCAGTCTTGAACTTGTAACTGTTCTCGTCCTTAACCCACTCCTGCGAAGGATCTAGAGTCGGAGTATTCACAACAATCGTGCGAATATCGATCAGCTGCTTCTCAAGAAAGAGAAGGAAGGTTACTGGAGCCTTTGTAATTAAAACACGACCATCGACAATCAGATCAGCGAATGCAGTGCAGTTCGCATAATCCTTAGTAGCCGTAATATTGAACAGATCCGAGAGCTGCTTGGCAGCAAGCTTCAGACTCTCGCTAGCAATACGCTGAACGATCTGCTGTTCCTGAGGGTAGTTCTCGCCCTGATCGCTCAGAGGAGCGTAGGTCTTCACAAACCCTTCGAAAAGGGCAGCGTGC
>Ga0105152_10000771_pt1 | contig 10152 bp, 8 predicted proteins | sample LakBais05cmmetaG_FD_81534 | JGI IMG/M metagenome (GOLD analysis project Ga0105152, IMG submission 81534) | Lake sediment microbial communities from Lake Baikal, Russia to study Microbial Dark Matter (Phase II) - Lake Baikal sediment 0-5 cm | ecosystem: Environmental > Aquatic > Freshwater > Lake...
CACCAACTTTGACATCCATGGCAATGCGATTGCCTTCTTCTGACATCTTACCAGGGCCAACCGCAATCACCTCACCCTCCTGGGGCTTTTCTTTGGCGGTGTCAGGCAAGATAAGGCCACTCTTGGTTTTCTGCTCACGCTCAATGGGTCTGACCACCAACCGGTCCGCCAAAGGCTTTATTTTAACCGTCATTTAAACCTCCTTCCACTATTTATGATTAAATTACAATTTTTAGCACTCCCCTTCCGAGAGTGCTAACGAAGACATAATAACGCAGATGGGCAAATCTTTGCAAGTATATCATAACTATCTACACCGATTAACAACCATTCAAGCATTAAATATGCTATCTTTCTGATTATTACTCTTAAATACTCGCAAATACTCTTGCTCAGGCTGGTTTTTCAGGTCAAACTGAGGGAAGGTAACACGTCAAGATTCAGACCATCCACTCTGCCACGCTGGAAACGGTAATAGCCGCAGGCAGCCGTCATGGCAGCGTTATCGGTGCAAAGCGCTGGAGGTGGGCAACGCACCGGAACCGGCGAAACTTCAAACAGACGCTCACGGAGCCGTCGGTTAGCAGCCACACCGCCTGCCAAAAGAATTTGTTTTACCCGCCGCTCACGGGCAGCTGCTGCTGTCTTGGCCGCAAGGACGCCAATCACTGCTTCCTGAAAGCTGGCAGCGGCATCGGAGACACTTACCATGCCATCAGATAGTTCTCCTACAACCGCTACTTGTTTTTTCTCGACTAGGCGATGCAGTTCGGCTTTCACACCACTGAAGCTAAAATCGTCGCTGCCTTTAAGCCAAGCTTTTGCCAGCTTAATCAATGGCCTGCCAGAGAGAGCCGTCGTTTCAATTGCCGGACCACCTGGAAATCCGAGGCCTAGTATCCGGGCGGCCTTATCAAAGGCCTCGCCAGCAGCATCGTCACGGGTACGCCCCAGGACAACATAGTCTCCGTGGCCCTTCATGAGGACAAGGTCGCTATGTCCTCCAGAAACAATGAGGCAAAGTAAAGGAAACTCCGGTGGTTCGCTGTCAAGCCAGTTGGCGTAAATATGCCCTTCTATGTGGTTAATTCCGGTAAGCGGCAGCTTCCAAGCCATTGCCAGGGCTTTTGCGGTATTTGTACCTACCAGAAGCGAGCCAGCGAGTCCCGGGCCGTACGTTACCGCAACCCCACCCAAATCTTTCGAGCCGACGCCGGCATCAGCCATCGTCTTCTCAAGAACCGGGATCATAGTCAGGATGTGCTGCCGCGACGCAACTTCGGGCACAACCCCGCCGTAGCGGGCATGTATTTCAATCTGAGAATTTACGATGTTCGAACGTATTTTACGGCCATCTTCGACTATGGCAGCGGCAGTCTCATCACAGGAGGTTTCGATACCGAGCACAAGCATAACCATTAGATTATATCACAGGGGCTTGACCATTTCCTTTGACACTGTCTTGTAACCGATGTTATGATGACCTTGAAAGCAAAATGCCTTTAACTCCCCCTTTCGCGCAGGCGATTTCGAGAAGTGAGCATCGTAACTATCTATTTCATACTATTTATGCTTTGTCTGCTGCTCTCCGACTTCTTCTCCAGTTCAGAGACAGCTTTTAGCTCTTTGCCCAGGTATCGCATCGAGCGCATGGTCGAGATTAAAGTTAAGAGTTCCCGACAAATTGCGAAGTTGGTAGAACGGTCCGAAAAAATGTTGTCAACCATTCTGCTTGGCAACAATGAGGAAATTGTGCTCTGTAAAGAGGGGTGAATTCCGAAAAAAGATGGAGCGCCTTCGAGTTAAATTCTCACGGGGAGAAGAAATCAAGTTCATTTCCCACTTGGATATGATTAGGCTCTGGCAGCGTATCATGACAAGAGCCGCCATTCCCCTGGCATACTCGGAAGGCTTTAACCCCCACCCCCGCATCTCGCTGGCGGCAGCGCTTGCACTAGGCGTCACCAGCCAAGCCGAACTGATGGACGTTTTTTGCAGCCGATTGGTATCGCCTTATTGGTTTTCATCAGCCGTAAGCAAGCAACTGACACCGGGTCTAAAACTGCTCGGGATAAAAATCATCCCAATAGAATACCCTTCTCTGCAATCCCAGACCCGCTTTGCCGAATACCTAGTGAGAGTAAATTGTCCTTTCGACGCGGCAGCTACCGACGCCAAAATAAAGATCCTGCTATCCACCGAAAAACTGCCCTGGGAGCACCAGCGTGACACCGGCACCCGGAGCTACGATTTAAGGGCACTCATCGATGACCTGTGGCTGGTCGATTACCAGGCGTCGGGAGCCACTATCGGCATGCGTCTGCGCTGCGACAACCTGGGGTCCGGCCGCCCCGAGCAGGTATGCCTAGCACTGGGTTTCAGCGAACACCCTCTTGCAATAGACCGCACCCGCCTTATCCTAGCGGTAAAATAGAAGTCTCGGCGGCTAACGCGTCACAAGGTTCTATATGCTATCCAATCAGCTATGAAAATTACCAGAACCCCCCAAAAAGCAGAATCTCACCAATCCACCCGAAAGGTCATTGCTCGGGAAATGACAGCTTTTATCAAAGAGCAACACCTGATAGCCAAGGAAGAACCGCTTGTAGTGGCCGTATCTGGCGGACCGGACTCAGTTTGCTTGCTTCATCTGCTGGCAAATTTGCGCGAGTTGGAATTAAATCTTCACGTCGCTCATCTGAATCACGGACTGCGTCCTGAGGCGGGAGAAGATGCCAGCTACGTTGCCAGCCTATCAAAGAGACTTGGGCTTCCCGCTACGATTGAGACGCGCGATGTAAAGTCCTACCAAAAAAAGCACCGCCAAACGCTAGAAGAAGCCGCCCGCGAGGTGCGTTACCAATTTTTGTCCGACGTCGCAAGAAGTATAGGGGCAAGCCGAGTAGCAGTCGCCCACACCCGCGATGACCACATCGAAACTATCCTGATCCACATCGTGAGGGGCAGTGGTACAAGAGGTTTAAAGGGATTAGAACCAATCAGTAAACTACGGTGCGAAGATGGTCAGGAAATCACGGTCGTCCGGCCACTTTTGGAAATAGACCGCCGCCAAACGCTGGACTACTGCAGCGAAAATCAACTCAGACCCCGGCTCGATGCCTCCAATCTCTCGCTCTCGCCGCTACGTAACCGCCTGCGTCATCAGATCATTCCATTGCTTAAAAGTTACAATCCGGCGGTTGGTGAGGCGCTGGTCAGGCTGGGGAAAATTGCCGGCGATGATGCGGCTTACCTAGCCAGGGAAACCGCAAGACTCTGGCCTGCCATTGCCGAAGAAAGTAATGGCTGCATCGCCTTGGACAGAAAGCAGTTTGACCAGCTAGAGGTTGTGCCGCAGCGTTACCTGCTGCGCTTGGCGCTAAAACAAATGGTGGGTGAATTAAAAGATATTGAAAACCGCCACCTCGAAGAATTGATGAAGAAGGTGACAGGCCAACCCGCCGGCAAAAAAATCAATTTGCCTTACGGAGTCATTTTCCTAGGCGATTATGATTGCTACCGGTTTTTCCGGGAAATCCCCGATATAGCATCTTACGCCATACTACAAGGAGAAACTGCTCCCACGATACCCGGCACCACCCGCTTTTCGGGCTGGCAATTTACGGCGTCAGTCATTACCCCAAAACAGATGAGAGTGGTTGAAGACCCTTTCACCGCCTTTTTTGATTTTGACCGCACCAGTAGCGACCTTCTGATAAGAGGCCGCCGTCGGGGAGATCGCTTTGAGCCGCTTGGTCTGGGGGCAATCAAAAAGGTAGGGGAGTTTATGATTAGCACCAAAATCCCGTCTTACCTGCGGGATAGGGTACCACTGATAGTCTCATCAAAAAGCATCATTTGGCTCGTGGGCTACCGCATTGATGAACGGGTAAAGGTGACTCCCGCCACAAAGCGTATCCTAAAAATTGAGGCAAAAATACTTAGTGCCGGAAATGCCGCTCGCCGGTAAAGACCATGGCCAGGTCATGCTCATCGGCTGCCTTGATAGAATCCTCATCGCGGATTGAGCCGCCCGGCTGAATAATAGCGGTTACCCCCATGGCCACCGCCGCTTCAACCACATCCGGGAACGGGAACATAGCATCAGAAGCGAGCACACTGCCTTTCGTCTTCTCGCCCGCCCTCTCACCTGCAATCTTGGCACTGACGATGCGGCTGGGCTGCCCTGCCCCCATGCCCAGAAGCGTCTTACCTTTGGCAAGCACAATGGCATTCGATTTCACATGCTTTACGGTGCGGAAGGCGAATAAAAGATCGCTCACCTCGGCCTTGGTCGGAGCCCGTTTGGTCACGGTACGCATTTGAACAGCGTCCTCAGCCAGAGAGTCAGACGTCTGTACCAAGAAACCACCCCTCACTCGGCGGAAGTCAAGATAGCCCTCATAGGAAACGCCGTAAGACGGCGGCAAAGACGGCTTTAGAATGCGCAGGTCTTTTTTACGCTGCAGCCGTGCCAGAGCTGCCGGCTCGTAGTCAGGCGCAATAACGATTTCATAAAAAGTATGGCCGATTTCATCGGCGCAGGCCTTGGTCATTGGGCGGTTTATTGCCACGATACCACCATAAGCCGCCACCGGGTCACCGCTCAGTGCTAGTTGATAAGCCTTAACAATGTCTGGGTTGCTCGCCAAGCCGCATGGATTAGTATGTTTGATAACTGCAGCGGTCGGGGCGGCAAAATCGGTGACCACCGCCCAAGCAGCGTCAGCATCCAGAATATTATTGAAGGAAAGCTCTTTGCCTCCCAGAGTCTGGGCCCAAGTAATGCCGGTGGCTCGGCCCGGTACCACCTGCGGCTCGGCATAAAAAGCCGCCAACTGGTGGGGATTTTCTCCGTAGCGCAGGGAGTAACGTTTCGACATGGCAACCGTAAGCTCATCCGGAAAACCAGTCATGCCCTGGCCGAGATACTGGCTAATCATAGTATCATAGTAGGCAACGTGCTGAAATGCCTTCTGGGACAGTCGCTTGCGCTCGGCCTCATCAACTTTGCCAACGCGCAGTTTTTCCAGCACCGGCGCATAATCAGACGGGCTTACCAGAACAATGACATCCTGAAAGTTCTTGGCCGCCGCTCGAATCATGGTCGGCCCGCCGATGTCGATATTTTCTACAGCTTCCTCAAGGCTAACACCAGGCTTTGAAACCGTCTCATAAAAAGGATAAAGATTAACCGCCACCAAGTCAATCGTCCCGAAACCGTGCTCTCGAAGCTGTGCCATATGCTGCGGCACGCTGCGGCGGGCAAGGATACCACCATGAACGGCAGGATGGAGGGTCTTGATGCGGCCATCCATAATCTCGGGAAAGCCAGTGATTTCGGAAATGCCACGCACCGCAACTCCTGCCTGAGATAATGTTTTGAAAGTACCACCGGTGCTGATGATCTCATAGCCAAGCTCGCTGAGCCCCTTAGCAAAATCAACCACCCTGGTCTTATCGGAAACACTGATAATTGCCCGCATAAACGCCTCGCTTCACAAAAATTTGCTGCTAATCGATGGTGACTCGCGCTTCGCCCTTCTTCTGCCTCGTTACTTCACCGATAACTCTAATTTCAGGGATTTCTCTGGCAATACGGTTTACATTTTCCGGAGAGCAGACGACCACTATGCCAATGCCCATGTTGAAAACATGGTACATCTCGTCACGGCTGACGTCGCCCAGGCGCTGGATAAGTTGAAAAACCGGAGGCACTTCCCACGCCCGGCTCTTAAAGCGGGCGGTCAGACCTTCCGGCAGGATACGGGGCACATTGTCGGGGAAACCACCGCCAGTGATATGCGCCATTCCTTTGACCAGACTAAGGTGAGGCTTCAGCAGATTATGATAGCTACGATGGGGTTCCAAAAGCACCTCGCCAATGGGCTTATCCAGCTCGTGGTAACGCTTGCTGAGCGCCTTTTTAGTTTCCCCGAAAATTCTACGCGCCAGTGTATAGCCATTGGTATGCAAGCCACTGGAACTGAGCCCCAGAATGGCATCACCAGCGCTAATCTTTTTACCGGTGATTATCTCATCCTTTTCCACTACGCCAACAATAAAACCGGCCAGATCAAAGTCCTTGCCGTGGTAGAGGTCTGACATCTCAGCTGTCTCTCCGCCAATAAGAACGCAGTTTGTCTCGCGGCAGGCACCCGCCAGCCCTCTCACAATGGCCTCAGCCTTCTCAGGTATGAGCTTACCAATACCAATGTAGTCGAGGAAGAAAATGGGGCTTGCGCCGCAGGTAAAAATGTCATTAACACAGTGATTTACGATGTCAATGCCGACGGTGTCATATCTGTCCAAGGCAATTGCGATTTTTACTTTGGTGCCCACCGAGTCGGTGCTGGATACGAGAACCGGGTTACGGTAGCCCTTAAATTCATACATGCCGCTGAAGAAACCGACGTCACTCAATACTTCAGTACGATAGGTAGTGGCGGCTACTTTCCCTATGAGTCGATTGGAAATATTCTTGGCGCCGATGTCGACACCGGCTTTGGCATAGGCTTGGCTCGTGGCTTTACTCCTCTCTAAAAATTGGAAATAAATGCCGCTTAAATCATAGCATTAGGAGTATCTGAAAGCAAACGTTATTACAGCGCCAGAGGGGTATTTTTAAGCACTTATGCCATAAGGACTGCGGTATTCCGTCGCCGCCCCGTTTTCCAGCGACAGTTTATCCATCATCTCAAGCTGCACCGGGATAGAATAGTCACCAGTAAAACAGGCTAGGCAGAAATTATCGCGGGGCAGATTTACCGCCTTAATCAGCCCAGGCACACTCATGTAGCCCAGCGAATCAGCCCCGATGTACTCGCAGATTTCAGGTATAGATTTTTGGGCGGCAATCAGCTCCCAGCGGGTGGCCATGTCAACCCCAAAAAAGCATGGGTAGCGTATTGGTGGAGCACAGATACGCATGTGAATTTCCTTGGCACCGGCCTTTCTCAGCATCTTGACGACCTGAGGCGTGGTAGTGCCTCGGACAATACTGTCGTCCACTACCACCACCCGCTTACCGCTGAGCACCTGGGGCAGTGGGTTAAACTTCAGCTTAACGCCTAGACTCCTAATGCGCTGGTCAGGCTCGATGAAAGTGCGGCCAACGTAGCGGTTCTTGAGCAACCCCTCGCAGAGCGGAATATGTGAATAACTGGAATAGCCGAGGGCAGCCGCCGTAGCCGAGTCAGGCACCCCCATCACCAAGTCAGCATCCACCGGGTGCTCCTGGGCAAGAATCTCACCCATCGTCTGTCGGGCAAAATAAAGCAGCCGCCCGTTCATGACGCTATCAGGGCGGGCAAAATAGATAAACTCAAAAATGCAGAGGCTCCTGTGATCCCCCGGATCGTGATAGCTCTTAAGTCCACTGGCGTTGATTACCAGAATCTCGCCAGGCTCAATTTCCCTAGAGAATTTTGCCCCGATATGGTCAAGAGCGCACGTTTCCGAAGCAATTACCCAACCACCGTTAATTGTGCCCAAGGAAAGCGGCCTTACCCCGAGATGGTCACGTACCCCGAAAAGGCAATCACGGGTCATTATCGTGAGTGAATAAACACCCTGGAGTCGGTGCATGGCGTAGCGGATGCGGTTAACCCAGCTTTTTTCCGTGGATGAGAGAATTAGATTGGCGATGACCTCAGTATCAGAGGAAGTGTTGAAGGTAAATCCCTGGCCAGTGAGTTCATCTTGAAGTAGCTTAGCGTTGATGATATTGCCGTTGTGGGCAATGGCAATCATATCGGCACCCTGTCCAACAATGATCGGCTGGACATTACATTTCTGGCTTGAGCCGGTGGTGGAGTAGCGATTGTGACCGATGCCAATGTGCCCAACCAGATTGGTTAGAGAGGCTTCGTTAAAGACCTGCGAAACCAGCCCCATATTGGCATATACCTGGATGCGCTCGCCATCGCCAGTGGCAATCCCCGCGCTCTCCTGACCGCGGTGTTGGAGAGCGAAAAGTGCGAAGAAGACAAGCCGAGCTATGTCCTCACCAGGAGCGTAGACCCCAAAGACGCCACATGCTTCGTGCAATTTCCGTACCCCTTTAATATTATAGCGACACGCTCAAATCAGGTCAATTAAGACACTCGAAATGATCTAGCAAACCAATAGCATCTAAAGAGTCAAGCCAGGCTATTACTTCAGCCATCGCACGACCATTAAGGCGGAGCCGGTGTCCGGCTCCATCAATTATGACTAACCGCTTGGGCTCGCGGGCTTTTTCGAAAAGCCGACGGCTGTCATCCGGGTTAACCACGTCATCATGGCTACCGTGCACCAGCAAAAGTGGCCTGGGCGCGATGCGGGCGATGTCTCTGATTGGACTTACCTGCTTGAACCCTTCCAACCAGCACTCGGGACTCGGAGGATATTTTTCATCCTGGATGATGCCAATACTGCGAAAATATTTCAGGCTGCCCGATAAATTGCCGGCATCGGTAAACGGTGCAAAGCCCGCCGGACAGGCGCCTGTCACGACTGCCGACATCCGCTGGTCCCTTGCGGCAACATAAATTGAAACCGCCGCCCCACCGCTAAACCCCAATAGCACCAGACGGCTGTGGTCAACTTCGGGTAACTTCCAGAGATAATCTATGACTGCGTTTAAATCTTCAGTCCAGCCCAGAATATCAAAATTGCCGCCGCTGTTTCCGCAGCCCCGAAAGTTAAAGTGGACAGCAAGGAAACCCTGTCGGCTGACTTGCTCAGCGAGAGCCGGATAGCCAGGGTCGCCGGGGCTGGTTATGCCAGAGGGAATACCATGACAAATTACGACTGTTAGGTACCTTACTGCTTTTTTACCGCCAGGTAGGTAGAGACTGCCGGCAAGAAAAATACCACCAGTTTCTAGTTCAAAACTTCTTACCGACACGGTGATATCTTAAATACGGCTATCGTTTCCTGACGCTGACATGATAATTCTTAGCTTTAAGGCTATCAAGTAAAGAGGCAACATTGTCGGTAGCTAGGTGGATAACCACGTCCTTTTGTCCCGAATCGGGCAAAGATATGATATGAAGGTTAGTCATGGGCAAATTGAACTTGTTGATAGTTGAGAGAATATCTTCAAGGACCTTACTCTCTCCACCCCCTTTAATTTCAATGCGGGTACCGGGCTGACCCAACCCAAGCACAGGATTGATAATCTTATAGAAAAAGTCATTGGTGGTGACGATGCCCACCACATTATTGTTATCCTTCACTACAAGGCTACCTACTTTCCTTTCTTGGGCGATGGACAGCGCTTCCTCAGCAGTCATATCAGGCGAGACAGTGATCACATTCCTCTCCATAATTTCGTCGACCTTGATAGCATTAAGCTGGTAGCTAAACTCCCAGACCGAAAGCGTAGCGCCCTTATGCGGGGTGGCCATATTAATCATGTGGTCAGTGACAATCCCGACCAGTTCGCCCCGGTCAACCACCGGCATCCGGCGGATACGATGGGCATCCATAATTCTCTTAGCATCGGCCAGACTGGTGGTACTGGGAATCGTAACCACGTTGGTCCTCATAATGTCATTGATGTACACCGCTCGCCTCCAATCTTAGTTTGCTACAAGGGAAGCCAAACACCACATGGGGAGATTGACCCTATTAGAGAAGATTATAACATATCTTGCCTTATTGAATATTACCGGGAATGACTACCGTCCATCAGATTCGGATTGGATAGCTCGTCCTGTTCTAACATCGCTTTTCGGGCTTTATCAACAGCACTGGTAAGCCGCAATGCCTGACCACGTATTCCACCGTGCTGCCCATGAGCACCTGTCTCAATCCGGAATGACCATGTGTGGCCATCGCAATCAGGCTTATACCGCTTTCTCTTGCATAATCAATAATTGTCTCGCTGGGGATACCCTGGAGAACAACACATTCCACGTTTAGCCCCTTGTCTCTTAGTAGCTTAGCAATCTTTTCAAGGTAAGCGGGCATGCTGGCTATCTCTTCCTGAAAACGCTTCTCCATGCCCCTCGTGCGGATAGGCACGCCGGGCTCGCCCGGGACTCCGATAGGTAGATTTATGGCAGACGAGTCCACGACCTTAAGTAGAACAACCTTACGGGCACCTCCATCCCCGGCGGAAATGTAGGGCAAAACCTGCTCCGCCAATGGGGAACCATCAAGACA
>Ga0105152_10000772_pt1 | contig 10146 bp, 11 predicted proteins | sample LakBais05cmmetaG_FD_81534 | JGI IMG/M metagenome (GOLD analysis project Ga0105152, IMG submission 81534) | Lake sediment microbial communities from Lake Baikal, Russia to study Microbial Dark Matter (Phase II) - Lake Baikal sediment 0-5 cm | ecosystem: Environmental > Aquatic > Freshwater >...
GTTGAACACCGGGTCACTGTCTTCCTCGCCAATGCGGAGTTGAAGCTTCTTCCCTGCCTTGTCATAGATCACGCCGTGCAAGGCAAGGGGGATCGTTACCCACTGGTATTTCTTGATTCCACCATAGTAGTGGGTCTGGAAGAGGCTCAGCCCGGTGCTTTCGAACAGCGGGTTCTGCTTGACGTCAATGCGCGGAGCGTCGACGTGCGCGGCCACGATGTTGACGCCCTCTCCAAGAGGACGCTTCCCGAGCCTCACGATCAGCGCGTTCTTGCCCCGGTTGATGAAGATGAGTTTCCCACCTTTGGGCAATGGTTCCGCAGAGAGAGCGTCGGCAGTCTTGTAGCCGCCAGCCTGGGCAATGACCGTCGCTGCCTCGACGAACTCGCGTTCCGTCTTGGCGTCCCTCATGAGCGACATGTACTCTGCGGCCAATTTGTCGGCAGCCTTGCGGTCGATGCTGTTCCAGGCAGATGTCTTGTTCAACCCGATGTCCTTGGACTTGGTCACTATTCACCTCCGAGTGTGTGAGAACGTCAGCATACCTTGAAATTCGACCGAAATCAAATAGCATGCTAAGTCAGAGGAATGGAGGAGTCCTATGGAATTACGCGGTGACTTGCAGAGCTTTCCGCTTGCCCAGCTTGTCCAGACCCTGGACAACGCGCAAAGAACTGGAAAGTTGGACATACGAGGGCATCTGGGCAGTTATGCCATCTTCTTCCAGAAGGGCAAGGTTATCCACGCGCAATCACCGTATAGCAGTGGGCTGCCCGCCTTCTTCGATGCCTTTCTTGAGCATGATGGGACGTTCAGTTTTGCATCCAGCGTGATCATGCCGCCTCGACGGGTCGTGCAGAGCAATACGAGTCTTCTCATAGAAGCCACGCGCCTTGCTGACGAATACGCGCGGTCAGGGATCCACGCGGAACCGTCGGAGCTGCAAGTCAGCCTGGCCGAGAACGACTCCAACGTGGCCGTTACACTGACTGCCGATGAGTTCCTCCTCCTGCAGAAGGCTGGCGAGCAACAGTCGTCTGACAGGATCCTGAAAGAAGCTGAGTTCGGGTTCTTCCGCGGATGGACAGCTCTCAAGGGTCTTGCGGACAAGAAGTTGGTTACGTTGTCGAAATCGGAGGCATAGATGGAAGGTCAATTGTCTTCACTGGTGATCACGAAGGAAGATATCGAAACTATCGACGAGCTGTTCTCTCAGTACCTGGTCGATTCTCAGGCAAAGGACATCATCCTCCTCAACAAGAGCGGCGAGCTCCTCGCGAAGAGTGGTGCCGTGACGCGAGAGTCGGCAGTCGCCGTCTCTGCCCTGGCGGCTGGTGTCTTCTCGGCCACGAACGAGTTGGCGAAGCTTCTCGGAGAACAAGAGTTCACCCTGACATTTCATCAGGGCAGAGAGACCAACATCCACATTTCGCTCGTGGACCCCATGATCCTGCTTGCCGTCATCTTCGACAACAAGGCGCCTATCGGTGCCATCAGGTTCTGGGCCAAGAAGATCTCGGGTTCGATCAAGCCAGTCTTCGAGAAGATGGCCGCAGGCCCGCGCCAAGAGGCTTCCCAGGACTTGAAGAAGGGACTGCAGGATGAGATCGACAACCTCTTCTAGCGCAGTGATCAGAGCTGTCATATGTCTCTGATCGATTTCTCCAAGTCTGAGATTACGTTCAAGGTCGTCTACTACGGCCCGGCAATGAGTGGGAAGACGACGAACCTCAGCTGGATCTTCCGGACGATCCCGGAGAAGGTGAAGGGCCAGTTCACGTCGATCGCGACCGACACCGAGAGAACGCTCTTCTTCGACTTCCTGCCGGTGGAACTGGGAACCATCAAGGGCTTCAAGATCCGCCTGAGCCTCTACACCGTGCCGGGCCAGGAACTGTACAAGCTGACGCGCAAGTCCGTGCTCAAATCTGTGGATGGCATCGTCTTCGTCGCAGATTCGAATCGCGACCGGCGAGAGGACAACATCAAGAACCTGGCGGATATGTTCAAGAATCTCGAGGACTACGAGCTGCCGGATACGCCCATCATCTATCAGTTGAACAAGCGGGACACACCCGCCATCATGTCGGTCGGTGAGCTCGTCGATGACCTGCACCTGGAGGGGAAGACGGTCTACCTGGGCATGGCCAGCAGTGGAGTGTCTGTCATGGACTGTCTCAAGGGAATCACGCGAGAGGTTGTCAGCAAGATCTGATCCGCCGTCCGCGCACAAGTGATGCCGAGGCGACGGGCCTTGCGCTCTTGCTTCTCTTCGTTCGGTCAGGCTCCCCCGCCGTCGCCCATGTCCTGCACCCATCCGTGGACCAGTCCTGATTGCGACCACGTTCTCATGACGCGGTCGCACTCTGCATCAGTGAGTTTGCGCGAGATCCCCAGCGCACGGTCCAGCGCCTTGTAGGCAGGAAAGTACTGGGTCATGACGCTCACGTACGTCTGCAGTGAGAGCCGACGGGAGACGAAGCCAAACACCTTCCGGGACATGCCCGTATGGCGCGGCAGAATCAGGTAACGCACGATGAGTCCTCGTGGAACGTATCTGCCCTGCTCGTCTATGGTGATATCTCCGACCTGGCGATGCATCTCGATGAGGGCACGCTCGGCGACCCGGACGTAGTCGGAAACGCCCGACAGCTGCGTGGCGACTCCTTCGTCCGTGTATCGAAGGTCGCCCAGATAGACATCGACGATGCCATCCAGGAGTGCGAGCGTCGATGGCTCATCGTAGCTGCTCGTGTTGTACACGATGGGAATGTGCAGCCCCTTCTGCCGCGCGACGAATACCGCCGCCAGCACCTGTGGCACCTGGTGAGAGGGTGTGACGAAGTTGATATTGTGGGCCCCCTTCGCCTGGAGCTCGACGAGTGCGGCTGCGAGCTGGCCAACCGGCATCTGTGTTCCATGGTGCAGCTGGCTCAGCGGGTAGTTCTGACAGTAGCAGCAATTCAAGTTGCAGCCGCTGAGGAAGACCGCACCAGATCCTCTTGTCCCGCTGACAGGAGGTTCCTCACCCCGGTGCAGATTCCAGACAAAGACGCTGGCCTTGAGGGCCGCTCCGCAGGTACCTGTTTCTCCAGCAAGCCTATGGGCTCCGCACCGCCTGGGACAGAGATCACAAGCCTTCATGCGGCGATATGCCGTCCGGATCCGGGACCGGAACTCTCCGTCCGACACTCGGAGATATGCCCCGTTCAGCTCAGCGACGATCTCCGGACTTGTTGCCGTGTCTTGAGTCGGCGTCGCGACCCCGCTTGACTCTAGAGGAGGGACTTGTCTGCGTTCCATGCTTCGACTTCGCGGGCAATGTGTCGGATGTGTTCCAGAGCCGCCACGGCAAATGCTTCACGGTCCACAGCCTTCTGTTTGGGACCGGGCTCGAGCGGGAGAAGCCCATAGTTGGCGTTCGAAGGCTGGAAGTCGTCTCTCTCCTTCGTAACGTAGTCAACCAGAAGGCCGGTCATGGTCAGAACAGAAAGGTCCGGCAGGGGCAAGCCGCGAAGGGTCCCAGCAGCGTTGAGTGCAGCGACGAGCCCCAGTGCGGTCGACTCCATGTATCCATCGACGCCGCAGAGCTGGCCCGCTGCCCATATGCCCGGAAACCCCAGCAGTTCGAGGTCATGAGACAGCACTGAAGGGCCGCGCACGAAGGCGTTGCGGTGAATCAGGCCGTACCGCACAAATTCAGCGTTGCGCAGGGCTGGTATCATGCCAAGCACTCTCTGCTGCTCGGCGATGGCCAGAGAAGTCTGGAATCCGACAAGGCCGAGGACGGTTCCATCACGGTTCTCCTTGCGAAGCTGAATGACGGCGAAACAGCCTTCGGGGCGCTCCCGGAGACCGATCGGGCGCATCGGGCCGAATCTGAGAGCGTCGTCGCCTCTCCTCGCAATTTCCTCGACAGGCAGGCATCCCTCAAAGTACTTCTGTTCATCTGGAGTCTCGGGGAGGTGTCGTCTGGCGGATTGCAGCGCGCGGACAAAAGCGTAGTATTCGTCTCTCGTGAGGGGGCAATTCAGATAGTCGGCTGCATCCCCACCCCGGGAGCTCAAAAACGAAACGTCATGGTCGACGGAGTGAGCCCAGATGGACGGAGCGATCGCATCGTAGAAAAACAGGTTCTCGCGCCCCAGACGCTCTCGGAGCTCATCCAGAAAGCCCGAACTGGTAAGGGGGCCTGTTGCGAGGATGGTCGGCACCGAGGAGTCGAGCCGTCTGTATTCCACCCTGCGGACGGAAATGAGCGGATTGCTCAGGATGCTCTGCGTGACAAGGCCGCTGAATTGGTTCTTGTCGACGGCGAAGGCCTTGCCTGCAGCGAGACGGCTCGCATCGGCGCATCGCACGATGGCGGAGCCGAGGAGTCGAAGTTCGGCCTTGAGAAGGCCTCTCGCGTCGCGCAAGGCGTCAGAGCCAAGAGAATTACTGCAGACAAGTTCTCCGAATCGGTCGGTTTCGTGGATGTCGGTCTTGTGTACAGGCCGCATTTCCCATAGTTCGACCGACAGACCGAGGCGAGCCAGGGTGAGCGCCGCCTCACTGCCCGCCAGGCCACCGCCGATGACGCGGACTTCTATGCCCATGCTACCGAGACTGGACGATGGCGAAGCTGTCCGGTCCCCGGCGCACCAGGAGTCCTCTGAGTTCGAGACTGGTGAGAACGCTGAGCACCTGGGGTGCAGGCCAGGCAAGGCGGTCGCAGAGGAGATCGACAGAGGTACACCCCGTCTGTATGCAGCCAATGATCGACTGTTCGTGCAGTGACAGTGCTGCCGATTGGCATGCGTCGGGCGTGACGGCTGCCTTGTATCCCGTGAGTTCCTCGAGAATGTCGTGGACAGACTGTACCAGTTTGGCGCCGGACTTGATCAACGCGTTCGTTCCGACATGCTGAGGGGCATAGATGGACCCCGGAATCGCGAAGACCTCACGATTCTGTTCAAGGGCGAAGTTTGCGGTAAGCAGAGACCCACTCTCCTTTGCAGCTTCCACGACAAGGACGCCAAGCGAGAGCCCAGAAATGACGCGATTGCGCTGCGGAAAGGTATAGACCGTCGGCTGGGTATGAAGATGGAACTCGGAAATGACGGCTCCCCCGCCGCTTGCCACGATGGTCCGTGCAATGGGACCGTGAATGGAGGGGTAGATGTCGTCGATGCTGGACCCCAGGACCGCAATCGTCTGACCGCGTGCGTCCAGACATCCGACATGAGCTGCCTTGTCAATGCCATACGCGAGGCCGCTGACGACCACGAGACCTGCCGCTGCCAATTGTCCCGCGAGGTCGGAGGCAGCTCTGACACCTTCAGGCGTCGGTTTGCGGCTTCCTACGATAGCAATGCTGTCCCTGAGGAGAACGCTCGCATCGCCAAGAATCTGGAGAAAGAGCGGAGGGCGATAGCATTCGAGAAGGCGACCCGGATAGGTCTCCGGCCCGTCGAACGTCGTCACGAGAGAACCTCCGAGCGTGGTCAGTTCGTCAATCTCTCTGTCTGCCTTCTCCAGAGCAGTGTCCCGGTCAGCGAGAGACAACTGCTTCCCGCGGGCCGCAGCCGACGCGGAAAGCAGTTGGTCGAGCCTCTCCTGCGACGCGGTCTCCAATTCTCCCGGCGACTCGAGCAGGGCCGCGAGGTCCCACTTGCAGACGCCAAGTGGAAGGAGATCGAGAGCCAGAGCCGCTCGACCAAATGGTGAGATCATGAAAGGACTAGGCAGTCAGCTGCTTCTTCGCCTCAGCGACGAGGGTGACAAACGTTTCCTTGTCGTGGACGGCCATGTCAGCCAGAACCTTGCGGTCAAGCTTCACGCCGGCCTTCTTCAGGCTTCCCACGAACTGGGAGTACGTAATGCCGTTGGAGCGGCACAGGGCATTGATACGCACAATCCACAGCGCTCTGTACTCGCGCTTCTTCTCCTTGCGGTTGAAGTACGCATGACGCTCAGCCTGGTGAACAGCTTCATTTGCGGCTCTATATCGGATAGAACGTGCGCCGACATAGCCCTTGCTGAGCTTGAGTATCTTCTTGTGCCTTCTGCGGATCGAGCTTCCACCTTTAACTCTCGACATTGTAAGCCTCCATTAACCCTTGAGATACGGCACAAGTCTCTTCATGTTGCGAGCATCTGCGCCCTGAAGAACATGCTTCTTCAGCATCAGTTTCTTCTTCCCCATGGACTTCTTGCCAAGCTTGTGGCCATGGTTGGCGCCATACGCCTGTATCTTGCCGGTACCGGTTATCCTGAATCTCTTGGCGGCTCCCCTGCATGTCCTGATCTTGGTCACTTTGTTCTTGATAGCCATGTCCTACTCCTTTCCGGGTCCTTTCATCTTGGCGAGCGCTTCTTTGGATGGTTCCATCATCATTGACATATTGCGGCCCTGCATCTTGGGTTCCTGAGTGACGGTGCCGTACTCCGCAAGATCAGTGGCGACTCTCTTGAGCAGGGCACGTCCCTGATCTGGAAAAGCCATCTCACGACCGCGGAACATGATCGTCACGCGAACACGGTTTCCGTCGGACAGGAACTCCTTGAGGTGCTGATTCTTCACGGTCAGATCGCCAACGTCGATGCGCAGTCGGTATTTCATCTCTTTCATCTCAACGGTGACCTGTTTCTTCCTGGCTTCCTTCTGCCGCTTCATCTGCTAGTACTGGTATTTTCCCAGGTCCATAATCTTGCAAACGGGTGGAGTGGCGTTAGGCGCCACGACGATCAGGTCGAGCCCCTTCGAGTACGCAAGTTCAAGAGCCGCTTCGGACGTCAACAAGCCCAACTGGCCGTTGTCCTCGTCAATGACGCGAACTTCTTTCCAGCGCACCCTCTCGTTGTAAATCAGATCTGAATCCCTATTGATTCCACACCTCCAAAAAGAAAAATGGCGGCCGCTGTAAAACGGCCGCCATATCGTTAACTAGCACATTGGCGAACTCAAGAACCTCTTTGCCCAAGGCGGGAGGTAGAAGCCTTACCGGCTTCGTTTTACAGTGGCTCGACTCTTCTGAGCCTCTACGAGTATAACGACGTTCCCGTGCAAAGCAACTAGGGGAAGATGACCTTGCCCTTGATCTCCTCGAGCACACGCTCGATGAACTGGTCGACAGCCACCACTCCGAGGTCGCCTTCGTGGCGCATGCGCACGGCCACTGAGTCCACTGCTGCCTCCTTGGCACCGATGACGGCTATGTACGGGACCTTCTGCATCTCGGCGTCGCGGATCTTCGCCTGCATCTTCTCCCTGCGGATATCCACCTTGGCACGGATACCACGCTCGACCAGCCTGGCGGTGATGGCCTTGGCATACTCTTCCTGCACGTCCGTGATGGGAACCACCTCGACCTGGACGGGCGCAAGCCAGAGAGGGAAGGCGCCGGCATACTGTTCGATGAGCGTCCCGAAGAACCGTTCCATGGAACCCAGCACAACGCGGTGCAGCATGATCGGACGGTGTTCCTTGCCGTCTTCGCCGATGTAGGTGACGTCGAAGCGTTCAGGAAGATTGAAGTCGACCTGGACCGTCGGCCCCTGCCACTCGCGGCCGATGGCGTCCACAAGCTTCACGTCGATCTTTGGCCCATAGAAGACGCCTTCGCCTGGGTCGACCTTGTAGTCGAGATGCATTTCCTCAAGAGCTACCCTGAGAGCTTCGGTCGCCGTCTGCCACCCTTCGTCTGTTCCGACAGAGTGTTCCGGGCGTGTGCTCAGGTAGATGTTGTACCTCGTGAAGCCGAACGTCTCGATCATGTGTCGGGTGAAGTCGAGCACTCCCTTGACCTCATCGTTGAGTTGGTCCGGACGGACGAAGAGGTGAGCGTCGTCCTGGGTGAACCCACGCACGCGCAGAAGACCATGAAGGACGCCCGACTTCTCGTACCGATACACGGTCCCCAGTTCAGCCCACCGGAGCGGAAGATCTCGATAGCTGCGGACCTGCGACTTGTAGATGAGAATATGGAAGGGGCAGTTCATCGGTTTGAGCATGTACTGGTCCTCGTCGACCTGGAGGGGCGAGTACATGTTCTGCTGGTAGAAGCCCCAGTGGCCAGAGGTTTTCCAGAGCTCGAGATTCGCAATATGGGGCGAGTAGACGAATTCATATCCGCGCTTGATGTGTTCGGCACGCCAGAAATCCTCGATCTCCTTGCGGACAATGGCTCCCTTGGGGTGCCAGAACACCAGACCTGGGCCGGCTTGCTCCTGAATGCTGAAGAGGTCCAGCTGTTGTCCCAGCTTGCGGTGGTCGCGCTTGGCAGCCTCCTCGCGCGCCGTGATGAAGCCGACCAGCTCTTCCTTCGACGGGAAGGCCGTGCCATAGATGCGCTGAAGCATCTTGTTCTTCTCGTCCCCTCGCCAATATGCACCTGCGATGGAGAGAAGCTTGAAGTGCTTGAGGTAGCTGGTGGAAGGGATATGCGGTCCGCGGCAGAGGTCCGTGAAGGACCCCTGGGTATAGAGCGAGACGGTCGTCGCCGGTATCTCCGAAAGGATCTCCACCTTGTACTGGTCGCCGCGTTCCTTGAAGAACTCGATGGCTTCAGCTATGGGTTTGTCCTGCCGGGTGAAATGCTCGCTGCGCTCGGTGATCTCGCGCATCTTCTGTTCGATTGTCGCGAGATCATCAGGAGACAGCGTCTTCGCCATGTCGATGTCGTAGTAGAAACCGGTGTCGATCGATGGCCCGATGGCAAGCTTCGCGTCCGGGTAGAGTTCCTTGATCGCCTCAGCCATGATGTGTGACGTACTGTGGCGAAGGATTTCCAGCCCGTCGCTGCTGGCAGTGCTCACAAGCTGGATGTCGTCGGCTGTGGACGGAATTGTCGTCAGGTCCACGAGCAAGCCGGCAATCCTGCCAGCAACGATCGATCGTTTCTGCTGGGGAAAGAGCTTCTGAACAGCCATGAGGATGGACTCGCCATCATTGAAGGGATACTGAGACGATGCGTCGTCAAGAACAATTCTGATATCCATGTCCGCTCCCTGGAAACGCAGATGGTGGGCGATAGAGGAATCGGACCTCTGACCTCTTCGGTGTCAACGAAGCGTTCTACCTCTGAACTAATCGCCCACAAAACCGGACTTGCTGTAGTATATGCAGAACACGCTCGGCCGCAAGTCCTCCGCATCGACTCGGGGCTGCTCGCATATCACAACCCGGCAGGCCTTCCCTCCTCGGGTCGTCGTTCGAGCTGCTCAGAGCTGCTCAGAGCTGCAGTCTTGCTGCCATAACATATGAGTATACTGTTGCTCGTGTGCAAACGTCAAGTAAGGAGACATGGAGATGGCATTCACAGCGCAAAAACACGTTCGACAAGTGGTGACGACACTCGAGAAAACCTATCCGGACCGAGGAACCGCCCTGGAGTTCATGGACCCATGGCAGCTGCTCACGGCAACAATACTGAGCGCCCAGTGCACAGACGTCATGGTGAACAAAGTTACGCCACGTCTGTTTGCTGCCTACCCCAGCCCTTGTGCCCTGGGTCACGCCGAAATTCTTGCCGTCGAGGCAATCGTCAAACCGACCGGCTTCTATCATAACAAGGCCAAGGCAATCATTGCGGAGTCCCTCGAACTCTGTGAGAAGTGGGGAGGCAGGGTGACTCCCGAGATGGACTTTCTCACGAGACTCCCCGGCGTCGGGCGAAAGACTGCCAACGTCGTCCTCGCACATGCATTTGGCAAGCAGGCTGTCGTTGTCGACACGCACGTGAAGCGCCTGGCCTACCGCATCGGGCTGAGCGAGAGCCTTGTTCCGGAGAAGGTGGAACAGGACATCATGGCTGTCGTCGCCGAAAGCCACTGGAACTCACTCTGTGACGCACTCATCGCTCACGGGCGATCTGCCTGCAACGCTCGCAAACCGGACTGTGACGCCTGCGCCATTACCGGGTTCTGTCCGAAGAACGGGGTGTCAGGCCCGAAGGCGTCACGCTAGCCCGCGTCGTACCGTATGCGGCGCTGTCCAGCGGCATGCAAAGGGCCACGCCCCCGACGCCTTCTCCGGTCAGGGTCCGTGGCCCGCTTGTACCCTGGGATGTTCTCGGTCAGGGTCGCTCCCAGTTTCCAAATGGGTGTCTGAAAATGCCACGCTCAGTGACGATGCCCGAAAGCAGCTCGTTGGGTGTCACATCA
>Ga0105152_10000774_pt1 | contig 10139 bp, 9 predicted proteins | sample LakBais05cmmetaG_FD_81534 | JGI IMG/M metagenome (GOLD analysis project Ga0105152, IMG submission 81534) | Lake sediment microbial communities from Lake Baikal, Russia to study Microbial Dark Matter (Phase II) - Lake Baikal sediment 0-5 cm | ecosystem: Environmental > Aquatic > Freshwater > Lake...
ACAATCGCCGCACAAGTGATCAGCGCCGGCCCCGGCCATTGGAATGCCGCAGCAGGGACACAGCGGCGGGGCGACAAAGCGGATCAGGGAAAAACAGGCGGGGCAGAACGATGCATCTGGCGGCCCGTCCAGCAGAATGCCGCAGGCCATGCAGCGGGGCGGGAAAACCAGATCGGCCAAACCCTGTAAAAATCGCTTCAATGTTACATTCCCGGATCGAGCGCCGCGAGCTCCGACAGGTTCACGTCCACATCCATCCGGGGAACATCCGGCCAGAGCCGTTCGAGGTTATAAAATTCGCGGATCGGCTCATAAAAGACGTGGACGATCACATCGGCATAATCCAGCAAAATCCATTTGCCGATTTTCTCCCCCTCGACCCCCAGGGGAATGATGCCTGCTTTTTTCAGGTCTTCCCGGATGGCATCGGCAAGCGCCTGAACCTGCCGGTCGGACCCCCCGCTGCAGATCACGAAATAATCCGTAAACGAAGAGACCGCTTTCACCTTTAAAATCGTCAGATCCCTGGCCTTTTTCTGCAGCAGGGCATTGACGCACAACAGCACGCGTTCATGGGCTTCCGTGTCTTCCTGATTCAATCACACCTCCTGATAAATTGGGTAACGCTTCAATTCTTGTCCGATACGCGCTGCTTATCATTAACCTGTTGTTTTCAATACCAGATTAATTCAACACTGTCAATGGAAATCCACCCTGTCATCTTTTGATTTGAAGCAGTTTTACATTGACTGCCTACGGATCAAAGGCATCCGGATCAAAGGCCTCCGGATTTAATTTGCCGGTTGTTAAAAAACGACCCCTGTGGTACACAAAACGTCACTTCAGACGGGTGTGGTCAACATGCAGGATATCCTGAAAAAAATACAGATCCATCTGCCCTTTCACATGCTGCGGGACAGGTATCTGCCGATGGTCCTCAAGGAGCGCATCAATCCGGAGATCAGCTTCAACCACGAAACGCTCGACCGGTTTCACCCGGAGGACTACAGGAAAGTCGCTGCTGCATTGCTCGATGCCGGGCTGACGACGACGATTCACGCCCCCTTTATGGATCTGAGGCCCGGCGCGCTCGATCCGAAAATACGCCGGGCGACGGTGCACCGGCTGCGGCAGGTCTTTGATCTGGCGCCCGATTTCCGTCCCCGTTCGATCGTCTGCCATCCTTCCTTTGACAAACGCTACTATGTCTCTACGGAAGCCCAATGGCTGGAAAACAGCGTTGCGACCTGGCGGCCCTTCCTGGCGCTTGCCGAGACGATGGACACCCTGATTGCCCTGGAAAATGTTTACGAAACGGATCCCCATCTTCTGAAGGAACTGCTTTGTTCCCTGCGTTCCCCTCATATCTGTTTCTGCTTCGATACGGGCCATTTCAATGCCTTTGCCGAAGCGCCCCTGGATGACTGGATTACCCGGTTGGGTCCCCTGACCGGTCAGCTTCACCTGCACGACAATCACGGGATCACCGACGAACATTTGCCGCCGGGAGAGGGCAATTTCCCCTTTCACGATCTTCTCCGGAGACTGAAGAAAATGGGGAAAAAGCCGATCATCACGCTGGAAGCCCACTCGGAGAAGCATCTGTGGCGAAGCCTGGAAAATATCAAAACGATGAAACTGCTGACTTAAGATGTGAGGCGCACCCGGGATGCTGCAATATGTCGCGAAAAGACTGGTCTTCATGGCGCCGCTTTTGGTCGGGATCACGATCATCTGCTTTTCGGTCATGCATCTGGCCCCCGGCTCTCCCACCGATCTTCAGACCCAGATGAATCCGCGGGCATCCGCCGAGGCGCAGGCGCGTCTGCGGGCCATGTACGACCTGGACAAACCGCTCTATCACCAGTACTGGATCTGGGTACAAAAACTGGCGGTTCTGGATCTCGGCCAGTCCTTTTCCACGGATCACCGGCCCGTGGCGGACAAGATCCTGGAGCGGCTGCCTATCACGATCCTGCTGAATTGCCTCTCGCTGATCCTGATTCTGGCGCTCGCCATCCCGATCGGAGTTCTGTCCGCCGTTCACCAGAACTCGCTTTTCGATAAATTGACAAGCGTCTTTGTCTTCATCGGCTTTGCCATGCCAACTTTCTGGCTGGCGCTGCTGCTCATGATTCTCTTCGGCGTGCAGCTCGGATGGTTGCCCATTTCCGGCATCCGGTCGCTCAATTATGAGTATCTGCCTGCCGGGGCGGCATTCTGGGATCTGATCAAGCACCTGATTCTGCCTGTCATGCTCTCGGCCTTCGGCGGGCTCGCCGGCCTGTCCCGGTACATGCGTTCAAACATGCTGGAAGTGATCCGGCAGGACTATATCATGACGGCCCGTGCCAAGGGTCTCAGCGAGCGAGCGGTCATCTACAAGCACGCCCTGAGGAACGCCTTGCTGCCCGTGATCACGATCCTGGGGCTGTCGATTCCGGGACTCATCGGCGGCAGCGTGATTTTCGAAACCATCTTTGCGATTCCCGGCATGGGCCAGCTTTTTTACATGTCCGTCATGGCACGGGATTACCCGGTCGTCATGGGCATCCTGTTCATCGGCGCCGTGCTGACGCTGCTGGGCAATCTGATCGCCGACGTCTCTTATGCCGTCGCCGATCCGAGGATCAGGGTATCGTAATATGGAATCCGATTTCTGGAATAGATTTCTCAAAAACAAGATGGCCGTGGCGGGCAGCCTTGTGGTGCTGCTGCTGTTTGCCGTCTCGCTGCTCGCGCCCTGGATTGCGCCCTGCGACCCCAGCGCGATTGACCTCACTCAGGTCCTGGCGGCGCCTTCATCCGCCCACCTCTTCGGAACCGATCAACTGGGCCGGGACGTGCTTTCGCGCATGATCTGGGGCGCACGCATCTCGCTGAAGGTCGGCTTTGTCGCCACGGGCATCGCCATTCTCCTCGGCGCCATCCTGGGCGCTGTTTCCGGCTACTACGGCAGGTGGGTGGACGCCGTCATCATGCGGTTTGTGGACATCATGCTCTGTTTCCCCACGTTCTTTCTGATCCTGGCCGTCATTGCCATTCTGGAACCGTCCATCTGGAACATCATGATCATCATCGGACTGACAGGCTGGATGGGCATCACGCGCCTGGTCCGCGCCGACTTCATTTCGCTCAAGGAACGGGACTTTGTCCTCGCGGCGCGCGTGATCGGCGCCAGCGATCTGAGGATCATCTTTATCCACATCCTGCCCAATGCCATGGCCTCCATCCTCGTCGCCGCGACCCTGGGCATCGCCGGCGCCATTCTGACAGAGTCGGCCCTGAGTTTTCTGGGCATCGGGGTTCAGCCGCCCACGCCAAGCTGGGGCAATATCCTCACCGCCGGCAAGGACAACATCGACATCGCCTGGTGGCTGTCCCTTTATCCCGGCCTGGCCATTCTGATTACGGTCCTGGGCTACAACCTGTTGGGAGAGGGCATCCGGGATTCGCTGGACCCGAGGCTGCGGTGAACAGGTAATATTTTCTCCACAATAACCATTATCTATTCATAACGTAATGCCGCAATCGGGTCCATCTTTGCGGCAAGATAGGCGGGATATAATCCGAAAAAAATGCCAATCAAGACGGACGTCAGCAGGGGAAGGATAAACGATAGCATGGTGATGGCTGTTGTCCACTTTGCTATGGTGGAGACCAGCCACACACAGACGGTTCCAGTCAGGACGCCTATGAGACCACCGGAAAAGGTCAGGCTGACTGCTTCCGTCAGAAACTGAATAATAATATCTTCCTGCGTGGCGCCCAGCGATCGACGGATGCCGATTTCCCTGGTTCGCTCCGACACAGTGGCGAGCATGATGTTCATAATCCCGATGCCTCCGACCAGCAACGAAATGAAGGCAATGCTTCCCAGCACAACATTGAACGTCCGCTGTATTTTTTGCGATTGCCGCAAAAGCTCCTGGGGAACGACAACCTGGTAGTCTTCAACCCCACCGTGGGCGTGCTCCATGATGCGCCTGATGATTTTAGCAGTAGAATCAACCTGGTCAGCAGATCTGACCTGGACGATGATTTCCGTTAATTCAGAAGATTTGGACACGCTGTTTATCGATTGTTTTTCGTCAAACATTGCTGCGGCCGCCAAGGGGATAATGACCATTTCGTTGTAGTTTCTTGCGGTTATCGCACCTGACTTTACAGCCTTCCGGTCAAATGGCTGCAGTTGACCGATAATTTTGAAAAGGCTGTCCTCAATTCTTACAAAATTTCCCACGTGCCCCTGAAGACCGAGATTTTTTGCCACCCTGTCGCCCAGAACGCAAACCTGATTGTTCTGCACCATGTCCTGTTCGGTGAGGGAGCGTCCATGAGAGACATGGATCGATTGCAGTCCGGAATAATTCGCAGAACAGGCAACGACCTGAGGGGATATATCCTTGGCTGCCGCCATGACTGAGGCTCTCAGCTCCTTCAAGTATGCGACATCCGTCACACCCGGACACTCACGTCTAATCCGGGCGGCATCACCGGCGCCCAGCCCCGGAGAGCGCCCGTCCATCGCCTTTTTTTTCTGGACGTCGGTCAGGGAAATGGCTTTGATATAAATGTTTTTTGTCCCCAGTTGTTCAATCTGGACGAGCGATTCCCGCTTTGCCCCTTCGCCGATTGAAATCATGGTCATGACCGCCATGACGCCACAGATCACACCGAGGATGCTGAGAGCCGTCCTGAGTTTATGCTGCAGCAGTGAGCGCAAGGCAATATTAATGACTTTAACGGGCTTCTTCAGTAATCGGGTATGTCTCAATAAACTTACCATCTCTCAGTGTCAGCTTTCTCCTGGCAAAAGCGGCCACTTCCCGGGCATGGGTCACCAGCAGGATGGTTGCCCCATGATCGTGCAGCTCTTCAAATGTCTTCAAGATATCCAACCCGGTCTGTGAGTCGAGATTCCCCGTCGGTTCATCGGCCAGAATGAGAACAGGGTCCATGCAAATCGCTCTGGCAATGGCCACACGCTGCATTTCACCGCCGGAAAGTTCGGAAGGCCTGTGTTTGAGTCTGTGGAGAAGGCCCACCTGGCGGATCGCACGGGTCACTCTTTCTTCAATCTCTTCTCCGTCAATAGATCCGTAGAGAAAAGGAACTTCAACATTTTCATAGATGTTAAGCTGGGGAAGAAGATTAAACGTTTGGAAAATGAACCCGATGAGGTTGGCACGGATATGGGAGAGCTCCCTGTCTGTGGTGTGACTGACATCCTGTCCGTCCAGAAAATAGGTTCCTGTCGTGGGTCGATCCAGGCATCCCAGGATATACAGAAGCGTCGATTTACCGGACCCGGAAGCGCCCATAATTGCCACAAAGTCGCCCCTGTTCGCGTGAAAATCGATGTCCCTCAGAGCCTGGATTTTGGATACGCCAATCTGAAAATCCTTGCAGATTTTATTGGCTTCAATCAGATTAGCCATAATTTCATTTATCGTGCAGAGGGCTTGATAAGGCTGACCCTGTCGCCGTTGTTCAATCCGGAAACGATTTCGATCACATCTTCATTTTGCCTGCCGACCTTCACATCCATCCTGAATAAATCGCTCCCCTTGTGGAGATAACATATCTTCTGTCCGCCTTCATTGAAAACCGCATGGATCGGCACAGTCAAAACATTTTTCACCGCATCCGTGTGGATGTAAACCCTGGCTGTCATGCCGGGCCTTAAGCGGACATCTTCACCACGCATGGCGACGGTCACCTGAAAGTGTTTTTCACCCCGCCCTCCCTCAACATTATCCGTGGCCAGAACGCCAATCGCCGTTACGGTGCCGGCAAACCGGATGTCCGGATAGGCATCCACCTGGATTGTCGTGATTTGTCCCTTGGAGATTTTGTGGAGATCCACTTCCCGCACCCGCGTATGGACGATCATGGCCGAGATATCCGGCAGATAGAGCAGGGGCTGGTTCTGCCAGGCCGTATCGCCTACGCGCGGCTTCCATTTGAGGTTATCCCGAAACATCTCATAGTGGACCACAATACCGGAAAAGGGCGCACGAACGATGGATTTATTCAATTCACTCCGGGCATCAGCAAGGGCAGTTCTACAGGTTTCCAATTCGCTTTGGGCTTTTCCCAATTCGGCTGCGGCTGCTGCGATCTTGAAAACCGCTTCTTTCTGAACCTGATCAAGTGTGGTTTCACTTTTTTGTAGCTTGTTATAGAGCTGCTCAATCTTTTTTTTCCCCTGGGTAATCTCGTTCGGATAATGAAATCCCTGCTTGCCGAGGTCTTCCAGATCTTTTACATAGGATATGTAGCGGCTGTATTCCCGCTTCGCATCTTTCATATCGAAGTCGGAATTCCGGATCATTCCCTCTGCCTGGCTCTTCTCCCATTCCAGTACCTGTTTCCGGGCCTCGACCACCGCCTCCCTGCTTTTCAATTCGCCCGTCAGGCGGAGGATTTCATTCTCAAACTGGGTGGGGTCAAAACGGACCAGGTCATCCCCTTTTTTGACGATGGCGCCGTCATCCGCCAGAAAAATGATTTTCCCCTTGTCGCCTTTGATGGCGGAGGAAACAATGTGGGACCGTTCCGTATCCAGCGTCCCGATGGTGTTGATGTTGATATCAAAACTGGAAACTGCTGCGGTTGCAAGTTGCAGATCCGGTTCGGAATGCCTGGACAGAACGAACTGCGTAATGACCAGGATCACAACCAGAATAATGGTGGAAACCAGACCGTGTTTCCAGTATTTCTTCAATCGGTTCATTCAGTTTTTCAGTATCAACGTTCCCAAAAGGGCTTTTATATTATATGTTCCGACGGCATAATCCATTTCTGCGGTCAGCAGCGTTACTTTTGCCCGCTGGAGTTCCGTCTCCGCCTCGATCACATCAAAATTATCCGCCATGCCGTGCGCATACTTCACCTCTGCCAGGGCCAGCTTTTCCCTGGCCTGCTGCATCTGTTCCTTTCTGATCCGGATGCGATTTTCATCTTCCTTGAAGGCGTTCCACTGTTTACGGACCTGCTTGTCGATCTCTTCCATCCTGTTTTCAAGGTCCAGGCGGAGCATCTTGACGTTCAGGAGGCTTTGCTGATAGGCCGCCTTTTCGGCGGTCCGCTGCAAATCCGTCGAACCCTGCAAAGCCACATTCCAGCGGTTCTGGCCGAGCGTCGCAGCCTGACCGAATGTATCCGATATGGCAAACTGCCCCACACTCATGACGAGATTGACGCCCGGCAGGGTGTTCTGCCTCATCACCAGGGATCTTCGCTCGGCTTCCTGAATCTCCGCTCTTGCCTGTTCAATTTCAATTCTGTTTTTCAGTGCCGTATCGATGGCGGTGGAAAGTTCCGATGGCATATAATCAGGCGGCGCAGGGGTGACCAGGGCGATCTCCGTTTTCAAGGGCAGCGACAGAATGATCTTGATTCTGTCCTGGGTATCCAGATAGGCTTCCGACGCCTGCGTTGCCGAGTCTTCGGCTTCCTTAAGACGGATTTCCGCCCGATAGGTTTCCATAGGCGTGGCCAATCCCACCTTGCCCTTGGCCATGGCCACGGCCGCATGACCCTTTAACCGTGTCGCCATAATATCATATAAATTATTGATATCACGATATTTAATGGCATTGTAAAAGGTTGTGATCATTTCCAGGCTGATATTCACTTTTGTCTGGTAGATGTTTCTGACGGCCGTCTGTTTGGAAAATTCAGCGCTGCGGACATTATCGAGGTTGACGTCCTCTCCAAAACCCTTGAAAAGTGGCTGCTCGATGGTTAAACTGACATCGTTCCAGTATTGCTGATCGGTCACATTCACAGTGGGGCTCAGCGATACGGTGGTCCCGGTTTCGAGTTTCTTCTTGACCACGACCCCCGCGCCGACATTTTTGCTTCCCTTGAAAAAGTTTGTATTGACGCCCGGGGCGATCTTCACATCAAAATCACTTCTGGCTGCTGCTACCGAGTACTGTTGCGACTCCGCCCTGAACCTGGAGCTCGTGATATTCCGGTTGTTCAAAAGCGCCAGATCAACGGACTGCTCCAGGGTCAGGGTGACCGGCGCCGACTTCGGAGCTTCCCGATTTTTCGCAGATATTTCGTTTTCTCCGGCCTGGAGAAAACTAACCGGCAAAAAGAGGACAAGCGAAATCCACAGTATAATAAAAATCGGGGGGGAGTTAAAATTCCCCCCCCCCAAATGATGCATCACCTTACATTTTCCTTTCCTATTGCTTTATCATTCTCATCTGTGCGGTGCATCCACCACATGTTTGAATCTGTATACATGTGATATAGCCGGTATCATTGGATGTCAAAGTTGTCGAACACGTATCTTTTCTTACACAGGAATGCCCGGTGAAAGTTGTGGTTGCCATAAAACCAATTAATTTTGACACGTTATTGTATGATCCGTTTAAAGACATTTGCATGGGTGTTCCATCATAGTCCGTGCCGGAAGTGCTCCCTGAAAAACTCCCGCCGGCAGACTCATTCAAATAAATCAGGAGATCCCAGACATCGTAAGATTGGCCCGAGCATCTGCCTAAAAGTCGCCATGTTCCCGTAGTCGTGATAGGGGCGCCAAGGGTTATAGCGCAGGCCTGGCTGGTCTGTGTGGATTCTCCAGCTGAATTATTTGCTGACACAGTATAGCAATAATTTGTGGCGGGGCTCAGTCCCGCATCTGAAGCTGATGTGGTGGTTACGGATTTCAGATAAGCGCCGCCTTTGTATATTTTGTAACCGGTCGCTCCGGTCGACGCATTCCAGGACAGATTGATCTCGGATGACGAGGCGGCAGTCACCGCAAAGCCGGTTGGTGTGGAAGGCGGCGATAAGGGCGGGGCTTGTGTTGTAGCGCAAACCTGGCTCGTCTGCGTGGATTCTCCCGCTGAATTATTGGCTGACACAGTATAGCAATAATTTGTGGAGGGGCTAAGACCAGTATCTGAAGCTGATGTGATGGTTACGGATTTAAGAAGAGATCCGCCTTTGTATATTTTGTAACCGGTCGCTCCGGTCGATGCATTCCAGGACAGACTGATCTGGAATGACGAGGCAGCAGTCACCGCAAAGCCGGTTGGCGTGGGAGGCGGAGTTGTTAGCGGCTGCATGGTAATCGTCCCCGCATCAGTCGTCTGACCGGCAACGATGGTGATATTGCTTATTGCCCCTTGAGCGATCGCATTGCCGCTCGCGTTCAGTCCCCTTGCCGTGAGGGTCCGGCTGCTGCCGACAGGTATGTTGTCCACCGTCCCCTGGCCGACCGCTGCGGCGAAGTCCTTTTGAACATCAGACATGCCGGCTCCCGACACGATAATCCTGACCGTCACGACTCCCGCGGAGGCTGAAAGGACATGTCGGCTTGTATCGCCGCCCCAGTTATTCGTTATGGCGCTTGTGTCGTCGATCCAGTTAAGTTTAGCCGTTATAGCGCCTGTTTCAGCGTTGCCGCTGCCGACACTGCCTGCCGTACCGCCGCATCCCGCCGCCAGCAGTACGAGGGCAAGAGCAATAAAAAGTTTCAGCAGGGCATAATATTTTTTGAGTTTCATGTTCTCTTTCCTCCTTACCAATTGATCGTAACAGAGCCTTGTTTGGTACCAGACCAATTTCCGGTTGTGTCACAATTACCACCGCCATATGTACCGCTGACGCTATTGCCACTGATAGTCCCGGATGCATTTAGTTGACATGGATTTCCTGTGCAGCCAAAAGCATTTACATCACAAGCTATACGGTTGTCTGAAATAATGCAATTTACGGCACTAGAACCCCTATTGCTGGTCCAGACACCAGGACAGGAACATCTTGAGCAAGTCATGACCCAAGTGCCGTTATCTGAACCTCCACATGTTGTTCCTGAAAACGTGCCGTTCCACCTTCCGTCCGCATTGCTGCAAGGTGTCGTTGGCGGTGGGGTGCTACTGCTGCCGCTGCTGCTGCCGGCCGCTGCTGCTGCGCCACCGACAACCGCAACCCCACCGATTGCGATTCCTGCTATGGCAGCCGTTGACATGCCCGTTGCCGCAGCCGCCGTACCTCCCGCTGCGACAGTTGCTCCGCTGCCTGCTGCCGTTGCCGTAGTCGCGCCGCCGCCTGCCGCAGCCGCACCACCCGTACCGGTGCCTGCACCACCCGCTGCCCCTGCCGCTCCGGCT
>Ga0105152_10000775_pt1 | contig 10138 bp, 8 predicted proteins | sample LakBais05cmmetaG_FD_81534 | JGI IMG/M metagenome (GOLD analysis project Ga0105152, IMG submission 81534) | Lake sediment microbial communities from Lake Baikal, Russia to study Microbial Dark Matter (Phase II) - Lake Baikal sediment 0-5 cm | ecosystem: Environmental > Aquatic > Freshwater > Lake...
CATGTGCCATATTAACTCTATCTTCTATTCCTTTACTTACACATACGTGAGTGCAAGGGTTTTTGTCTCCAATATGATCAGTTTCGATCCGGTGGATCTACTCAAAACAATTGAAAAGGAGAAGATCACTTTTACCTCCCTCGTTCCCACCCATTACATTATGATGCTGTCTCTTCCTGATGAGATAAAAAAGAGTATCGACGTCAGTTCCATGCGACAACTTTTGATCTCCTCTGCACCTGCACGGAAAGATACCAAAATGGCAATCATGGACTATTTCAAAAACGCTGAACTCTGGGAAGCCTACGGTTCAACAGAAGCCGGGTTGGTGACACTGCTGAGGCCCGAAGAACAATTTAAGAAATTGGGTTCTATCGGAAGGGAGATCTGGGGAACAGATCGAATCAAAATTATGGACGAAAACGGGAAAGAAGTACCAAGGGGGCAGGTAGGGGAACTTTATTCGCGGACCCCTCATATTTTTAAAGAGTACTGGAAAGACCCCGAAAAGACAAAATCGGCCTTTCAGGGCGAATGGTTCTCAGCAGGGGATATGGCCTTTCAGGATGAGGATGGGTATTTTACTTTAGTAGATCGAAAGGCGAACATGATTATCACTGGAGGTGAAAATGTCTTTCCCTCAGAGATTGAAAATGTCTTAGGATCCCATCCTGCTATTAAATATGTGGCTGTCATTGGGATACCTCATGAAAAATGGGGAGAGGCAATCAAGGCCGTGGTAACCCTCCATCAAGGGAAGACGGTAACCGAGAAGGAGCTCATCGAGCATTGCAGAGGAAAGATTGCAGGATATAAGATTCCTAAATCTGTTGATTTTAAAAAGGACGAAGAAATGCCTATGACCCCAACAGGGAAGATACTGCATCGAATTTTAAGGGAAAAATACGGAAAGTGGAGTGATATAAAGTAGGGTTTTTCTGTAAGAAGAAGCTTTATAGAGGCCCAAGGAAATCATCCTTGGGCATTTTTGTAAATTTTTCTTGCAAAATCCCTTTAGATAGGCTATGTTAGATGTTACCAAGGGCTCAAAACGCTCTTGGTTTCATTTTGTCAGGGGAAAGAAGAGGAACGTTCCATGTTGAGAGGTCTAAAATGGCGATTGATAATCTATGCGACGATCACCCTATTTGCCATTCTTCTATTTCTGCCGACGCTAACTTCCCAGTTGCCTTCTTGGTATACGAAAGTCATCCCATCAGATAAGATCCGCTTAGGCCTCGATTTACAGGGGGGAATGCATCTCATCCTTGAAGTGGAGGCAGAGAAGGCTGTAGAAAGCTATGTGGAAAGGATTAAAAACAATCTGAAAGATGATCTGAAAGATAAAGGAGTCCCTGTTGGAAAACTGGAAAGGGAAAAGAGCAATCAGATTGTCTTAGAGGTTTCTGGAGAGAAAGAGAGATGGGAAAAAATCCTGAGTCAGCGTTATGGAATGATGCAAGAACTTTCTTCTTCTGCCTTGGATAAAGGGATATGGAGAGTGGCGCTTGTCTTAGACAGCAGGCAGGCGGATCAGATCAAGAAAAATGCTATTGACCAGGCCTTAGAAACCATCAGAAACCGGATCGATCAGTTTGGTGTTTCGGAACCTGAAATTACCCTCCAGGGGATAGATCGCATTTTGATTCAACTTCCTGGGATCAAAGACTCTGAAAGGGCAAAGAGCTTAATAGGTAGAACAGCCTTGTTGGAATTTAAGCTGGTCGATGAAGAAGGGAATTTCGAAGAGGCATTAAAAGGAAATGTTCCAGAAGGGGATATCATTCTCTATCAGCGATCTGTGGACCCAAAGACAGGAGGGGTTAAAAAGATCCCCTATCTCTTGAAAGAAAAAACCTTGATGACCGGTGAGGTTTTAAAGGATGCCCGGGTGGCGCTCGATTCAGAATTCCATGAGCCTTACATTTCTTTAGAGTTCGATGATATTGGGGCAAAATTATTTGAGCAGATTACAGGTGCGAATGTGAAGAGGCGGTTAGCCATCATTCTTGATGAGAGCGTCTATTCCGCTCCTGTCATTCAAGAGAGGATTGCTGGGGGGAGGGCTCAAATTACCGGCCGTTTCACGACGGATGAAGCCAGTGAGTTGGCCATTGTGCTCAGGGCAGGTGCATTACCCGCACCTGTGAAGATTATTGAAGAGAGGACAGTGGGACCTTCCCTGGGACAGGATTCCATACGGATGGGAATTAATTCTGTGTTGGTCAGCGCTCTTCTAATAGTCTTTTTTATGATTTTCTACTATCGAATCTCAGGGGTGATTGCGGATATTGCTCTCATCCTTAACATTATTTTTGTTTTTGCTGTCTTATCCATTAGGGGGGTGGGCGCAACCCTAACACTTCCAGGTATTGCAGGTTTAGTTCTTTCAATTGGGATGGCAGTCGATGCCAACATTCTAATCCATGAACGGATCAAAGAAGAGCTGAGATGGGGAAAGACGATTCGAGCGGCCGTTGACCAGGGCTATCACCGAGCCTTCTCCGCCATTCTCGATTCCAATGTAACCACTTTAATAGCAGCAATCTTCTTATATCAGTTCGGGACTGGCCCAGTCAGGGGATTTGCCGTCACCCTATTTTGGGGAATCTCAGCGAATATGTTTACGGCTGTTTTTGTCACAAGATGGGTGTTTGATTATCTTACTCTTAAAGTAAGAATAAAGAAATTAAGCATATAAGTTTGAGGTCATTTTTTATGGAATTAATCCGACCGGATACCCGATTCGATTTTATTGGGAAGAAGAAATTTACGATCTGGGTTTCAACCGTAGCCATTCTTTTGTGTCTCGGATCCATCTTTTTACATGGTGGGTTGAGGTACGGGGTCGACTTTGCAGGTGGCATATTGATACAGGTGAGATTCTCAAAAGCAGTAGATATCTCTGAAGTTCGGAGCGCATTAGACGCGATGGGTTCGAAAGAAGCAATGGTCCAGGCCTTCGGAGGGGAAAATGAGTTTTTGATCCGGGTAGAGAAGACTACTGAGGATTTAGAAGCAGTGTCTAAAACGATCCAAATATCTCTCCAGGAGAAATTTAAAGGTAAAGCCTTGGAGATTCGAAGGGCTGAAGTGGTTGGTCCCAAGATTGGAAAAGATTTGAAGACAAAAGCCCTATGGGCCGTGGGGCTTTCGTTTTTAGGAATATTGATCTATGTCGCATGGAGATTTAAAGAAGTGGCTTATGGACTCGGAGGGATTGTGGCTTTAGTCCATGATGTCATCGTGACCTATGGTGCCATCTCCATAGCTAACATTGAGTATTCTTTAAATGTTTTGGCTGTCATCATGACAATCATCGGGTTCTCAATCAATGATACCATTGTGATTTTCGATCGGGTTAGAGAGAACGTTAAAAAGATGAGAAAGGACAACCTTGAAACGATTTTTAATGTCAGTATCAATGAAACCCTTGGAAGAACCATTCTTACTTCGGGAACCGTCATGGGAGTGGTACTCATCCTCTTCTTCTTTGGAGGACCGGTCATTCACGATTTTGCTTTTGCCCTTATTGTCGGATTGATTAGTGGAACCTACTCGACGGTATATGTTGCAAGTCCGATTGTCCTATTCTGGGAGCAGCATATTTCAAGGCGGAAAAGGCGATAAAGAATAGTTGACATAGATCATGATCATATTTTAATCTTAAAGCTTAAGGTGGTTAAATGAAGACTTATCAAGCAAAAAAAGAGGACTTGGATCATCAGTGGTATCTGGTGAATGCAGAAGGGAAGGTTCTGGGTCGATTGGCTACAGAATTGGCGAAGATATTGAGAGGAAAAAATAAACCTTCTTTTACCCCCCATGTGGATACTGGAGATTTCGTCATCGTCGTCAATGCAGAGAAAGTGGTTTTGACCGGCAAGAAGATGAAAGATAAGATTTATTATCATCATACCGGTTATCCCGGCGGGCTTAAAGAGATAAATGCTGAGAAGCTTTTGGCGAAAAAACCGACGGAGATCTTGAGAATAGCGGTAAAAGGAATGCTTCCTAAAAACAGTTTGAGTCGACAGGTACTACGAAAACTGAAGATCTACGCCGGGCCGAATCATCCCCACGAAGCCCAAAAGCCTCTTCCACTTGGAATCTAAGGGAGGAAAACAGTGACAGAACCCATTTATGCTACAGGAAAAAGAAAGACATCGATCGCCAGAGTATGGCTAAAACCCGGGGAGGGAAAATTTATTGTTAACGAGAGAGCGATCAAAGAATATTTTGGGAGGGAAACCTGTGAAATGGTCGCTCTTCAATCACTCGATCTCACCGGAACTCGAAATCAATTCGATGTGGACATCAATGTGATGGGGGGAGGTATTTCAGGGCAATCCATCGCCATCAGGCACGGGATTTCAAAAGCCCTTCTTCAATACAATGCTAACTTTAAAGATGCCCTGAAAAAGGCGGGTTTTTTAACACGGGATTCGAGAGTCAAAGAGCGGAAAAAATATGGGAGAAGAGGAGCCCGCCGCAGACCTCAATTCTCTAAGAGATAATCCCATGGCCATAATGATTTTGTCTGAAAAGGGAGGTCGTGGTACCTCCCTTTTTGTTTTTAGGTTTTTCTTGTTTATCTGGTTTCTTGGGTTAACTAAACCCTATTGTTGCATAAAGATCCGCTCAAATTACTTGAATGTCTTTATAAAGAGCCGGTTTATTCCTTCTTGATGGTACCTTTTAAAAGCCACCACTGGAGTGATCCAGCGAATGGTATTGGGTTATGCTCCACCCTTCAATTGGCAAGGGTATCATGATTACGAACGCAGAATTTAATGCAACAACGGGGTAAACAAACCAAACAAACTAAATAAACTAAATAAACCCAAGGGGTGAGAGATGAAGACGAAAGTTGGAATCATTGGTGCGACAGGTTACACAGGGGTCGAACTCCTCCGGTTGCTTCTTCTTCATCCTGAGGTAGAAGTGACAGCACTCACTTCTCAAAAATATGCTGGAATTCCGATTGACCAAGCCTTTCCATCTCTGATGAAACATCTCCAGCTGAAGTGTGAAGAACTTAGCGTTGATCAAATTTCTAAAAAAACGGATTTTATCTTCACGGCGGTGCCTCATAAAACCGCGATGGAGACCGTTCCACTCTTTTATCAAAAAGGGAAGAGGGTGGTTGATCTCAGCGCAGATTTCAGGTTTAAAGATCCTGCTGTCTATGAAAAGTGGTATCAAAAACATACCTCTACTGAACTTCTTCCTGAGTCGGTCTATGGTCTACCTGAACTTCATCGGGAAGAGATTAAGAATGCAAAGATTGTTGGGAACCCAGGATGCTATCCCACAGGGGCCTTGATCGGTTTAATCCCTCTTATTAAGAAGGGCATGATCTCCTATGAGAACATTGTCATCGATTCTAAATCCGGTGTCAGTGGTGCGGGAAGAGATGTGGTTCTTGGCTCCCTTTTCTGTGAAGTAAATGAAGGGGTGAAGGCCTATAATGTTTTCAAACACAGACACCTTCCCGAGATCGAGCAAGAATTAAGCCAACAGACAAAAAAGAAGATTACAGTAACCTTTGTTCCCCACCTTATTCCTATGGACCGGGGGATTTTGACGACCCTCTATGTCAATTTCAGTAAAAAAATGAAGACGGAGGATGTGCTAAAGGTTTTTCAGGAACATTATAAGAAAGAACCCTTCGTTCGTATCTATCCAAAGGGAAGCCTTCCCAATACGAAAGATGTGAAAGGTTCAAACTTCTGCGATATCGGAATCGTTGTGAATGAATCAGATACCCGAGGCGTGATCGTGACCGCCATTGACAATCTTGTCAAAGGGGCTTCGGGTGAGGCTGTCCAAAATATGAACATCATGTTGGGATATCCTGAAACAATGGGTCTCGATGTTGTGCCGCTCTTTCCATAGATCGCATGGAGCATAGGGCATAGCGCATGGCGTATTCCAAAATTCATAATTCATGATTCTGAAGCCTTAAATCTTCACTCCAAAATAAAGAGTCTAAATTCCACAATCCGCATTCCGAAATCCGCAATCCGCAATCCTGTTTCTTTCCATTTTACAACCTCAGAAGATTCTGTTAGATTATCTTTCAAATGACGACAAAACCTATCACCCCCATGATCAAACAGTATCTTCAGATCAAGAGTCAATACCCTGACTCCATTCTCTTCTTCCGTATGGGAGACTTTTATGAGATGTTCTTTGAGGATGCTCAGGTGGGTTCTAAAGAACTGGATATTGCTTTGACATCGAGGAATAAAGACAAGACGGATAGCGTGCCTCTGTGTGGGGTTCCCTATTTTGCTGTCGAGGGTTATATCTCCAAACTATTACAGAAAGGATATAAAGTTGCCCTCTGTGATCAGATCGAAGATCCGAAGCTCGCTAAAGGAATTGTAAAGAGAGATGTGGTGAGGGTATTCACCCCTGGGCTGGCGACAGACTCAATCCATCTGGGGACCGGAGAGAATAATTACTTGATGGGGTTCTGCGCAGAGGGGGAAGTTTTTGGGCTTGCCTTTTTAGATATTTCTACGGGCGAATTGAAAGCCTGTCAAATCTCAGGATTTGACCCATTCCTTAATGAAGCCCTTCGTAATGAACCCAAAGAGATTTTATCGCTCAAAAAATTTCAAGAGCATCCCTGTTTTGGGAAATTTAAGAAGATTTTCGAAAATGGTTTGATCAATATTTTAGAGGATTCAAAATTCGATTCCATCCATACATTCAGCGAGATTCAGGGAGGGGCGGTCCTCCAAATGGCTCCATTGGCAGCTCTCGCAGCAGAGATGGTCCTTCGCTACGCAGAGGAGAATCAGAAGAAACCGCCCACCCATATCCGTCCCCTTTCTTTTTATCAGGTTCAAGATTTTATGGTCATCGATGAGGTGACGAAAAGAAATTTGGAGCTCACCCAATCACTTTTTGAAAAGGGGCAGAAGGGCTCCCTTTTCTGGGTGTTGGATGAGACGATGACGGCTATGGGAAGTCGTAAATTGAAACAGTGGTTAAATTATCCTCTCATGGACATCAGAGAAATCGAACGCCGTTTAGAAGGAGTCTCCGAACTGAAGGATAAGAAGATTGAGAGAAAACAGATCCGGGAGTTTTTAAATGGAATCCAGGATATCGAAAGATTGACCGCTCGGATCTACCTCGGACACGCTAATGGACGAGACCTCGTTGGATTAAAAAATTCACTTAAACACTTACCCCCCTTAAAAAACACCTTACAGTCATTTCTCGCCCCAAGTTTGAAGGAAGTTGCTTCGGACATAGAGGATTTTGATGATCTTTTTCAACTTTTGGAATCTTCCATTGTTGAAAATCCACCTTTGACCATTAAAGAGGGAGGAATCATCAAGTCCCACTATGACAAAGAATTAGATGGATTAAGAGAGATTGGTAAGGAAGGAAAAGGATGGATCCTTCAGTTGGAAGCAGGGGAGCGGAAGAAAACAGGGATTTCCTCTTTGAAGGTTCGATATAATCAAGTCTTTGGATATTATATTGAAGTCACCAAGAGTAATTTTCACCTCGTTCCAGACCATTACATAAGAAAGCAGACTTTGGTCAACGCAGAGAGGTTTATCACACCGGAACTCAAAGAATTTGAGGCCAAGGTGTTGGGTGCCGAAGAAGCCATTTGTCAGTTGGAATACCGGCTCTTCGAGGATATTCGAAAATGGGTCTCTGAGGCCACTCCGAGACTTCAAAAAAGCGCTTCAGCCATCACTACCATAGATGTCTTAGCCTCCATGGCTGAGATTGCTGACCGGTATGATTACGTCCGGCCCATGGTGGATGAAGGAGATGAGATTATCATTCGCGATGGAAGACATCCCGTTCTGGAGAGAATGGGTCTTTCCGAAAGATTTGTTCCCAATGATACTCAGATGAATAATCAAGAGCATCAAATTCTTATCATTACCGGACCCAATATGGCGGGTAAATCGACCTATTTAAGGCAAGTAGCTCTTATCATTCTGATGGCTCAAATGGGATGTTTTATTCCGGCAAAGGAGGCCAGGATTGGGGTCGTAGATCGGATCTTCACCCGAATTGGTGCTTTAGACAATATCATGAGAGGACAAAGCACGTTTATGGTGGAGATGATGGAGACGGCTCGGATTTTAAACCAAACCACTTCCAGAAGCCTTGTCATATTAGATGAGATCGGAAGAGGGACCAGTACCTTCGATGGCTTAAGCATCGCCTGGGCGGTGGCAGAATATCTCCACGACCATTCCTCATTCAGACCGAAGACCCTTTTTGCCACGCACTATCATGAATTGACAGAACTGGTCCTCACCAAGGAGAGGGTCAAAAATTATAATATGGCGGTGAAGGAATGGAGCGGAGAAATCATCTTTCTCAGAAAGATTGTGGAAGGGGGGACCAACCGAAGTTATGGTATCCAAGTAGCAAGACTGGCAGGACTCCCGCAGAAAGTGATCGATCGAGCAAGAGAGGTTCTTTCCAATTTGGAGAAGGGAGAATTGGATGCGATGGGGATGCCAAAAATCGCAACAACGAAAAAAGCGGTTTTTAAACTCAAACCCTCTTCACAACTCACATTCTTTGGTCAACCCGATCCCATCCGGTCTGAGTTGAAAGGGCTGAAGATCGATCAGTTAACCCCTCTTGAGGCGATCAATATTCTGAATGAATTGAAGAAAAAAGCAGAGAAGGATGAATAGAAATTCCAAATTTCAAAATCCAAATGTCAAATGAATGTCAAAGTTCTGTAACTCAAGGCTTTAGCCTTGATTTAGATCAACCCTGAAGGGTTGAGTTACGCCTTGGATTTGATTGGACATTTGAACTTTGGCATTTGACATTTCGGGTTCAGAGCATGATGGATTTACCAAAGGCAAGATTAAAGATGGTGGAGGAGCAGATCGTCTCGAGGGGGATCAAAGATCCCAGAGTGATTGCTGCGATGAAAAAAGTGCCACGCCACCTTTTCGTTGAAGAGGCCCTTCAGAGCCAAGCTTACAGTGATCATCCCTTGCCCATTGGAGAAAAACAGACCATTTCTCAACCCTATATGGTTGCACTCATGACCGAGGCATTACAGTTAAAGGAAAAAGAAAAGGTTTTAGAGATTGGAGCAGGTTCTGGATATCAGACTGCAATGTTAGCCGAGCTGGCTGAAAAAGTATTTTCTATCGAAAGGATTCGATCCTTAGCCATTAAGGCAAGACAGTTACTTTATGAGCTGGGATATTTCAATGTTGAGATCAAAATCTTCGATGGGACCCATGGATGGATGGGAGAAGCTCCTTTCGATGCGATCATTGTCACCGCAGGAGCCCCTGATATTCCTCAACCTTTACTCGATCAACTGGCGATAGACGGAAGATTGGTTATCCCTGTGGGAGACGCCTATGCTCAGGATCTGATGAGAGTGACCAAGACGAAGGAGGGGATAAAGAAGGAAGAGCTGGGCGGTTGCCGATTTGTAAAATTGATAGGGAAATATGGGTGGGAAGCTGAGTAATTAGTGATCAATTAGCAATGGTCAATTAACAATGAGCAATTAGCAATAAACAAGAGAAGGGGCCACTCTTTTTAAGAATTGATCTTATGTAGCCATAGGCTTTAGCCTGCGAATAAAACGATCAAATTTTTGGGATCGCATGTTAAGAAATATTTTATGTTTATTACTGCTTTCTGTAATTTTCATCATTGGTGGATGCGCAAAGCATAGAGTTCCCCTCGAGAAGCCATCCCCTCCGCCGGGGAGGAAAGGGGTTTACCATGTGGTGGAGAAACACCAGACTCTCTTTCGTATCTGTAAAACCTATGGCGTGGATATCAAAGAAGTGGCTTCCCTGAACGGAATTGCTGATACAAGGAAAATTCAGGCAGGACAGCGGATTTTTATTCCCGGAGTGAAAAAGGTATTAAAGGTTGAAATCTATATTGATGACGTGGTGGCGGAATCAGGCGAAAAGGAAAAAATTGCGTATAAAAAACTGGACTTCTTATGGCCGGTAGAAGGGAAAATCACCGATGTCTTTAATGATGCCGAAACCAAAAGACATCAGGGGATTGATATCCCTTCTCCGCTCGGGACGCCGATCAAAGCTTCAAGTTCTGGGAAAGTGATCTATTCCAGCAATACGATTAAAGGATATGG
>Ga0105152_10000776_pt1 | contig 10138 bp, 8 predicted proteins | sample LakBais05cmmetaG_FD_81534 | JGI IMG/M metagenome (GOLD analysis project Ga0105152, IMG submission 81534) | Lake sediment microbial communities from Lake Baikal, Russia to study Microbial Dark Matter (Phase II) - Lake Baikal sediment 0-5 cm | ecosystem: Environmental > Aquatic > Freshwater > Lake...
CCGCATCACAGCGCCCTTGAAGCAGCAGATATGGCGAACCGATGTTGACGCGGGCATGAAAAAAACGCAGTTCTCTGGAAATTTCGCTGATGTGCAGCAGATAAGAACGCATGGAGGTCACAAAATAGAAATGGATCGGCCGGGTGATCTCTTCATCGTCAAAAAAATAGCCGTAGGCCGAGAACACATATTCGCCGGGTTGGAGGCCGCAGCCCTTCAGTTTGACCAGGTAAACCAAAATGCCTTTCCGCGCCTGGCGCAGCAAATGGGCAAGCGAAACGGCCGAGGGCTTGAAATAAAGGTTGGAAAACTGGACCTGGGGGAAAATACCCCGCTCATCACGGAAACCGTTCCCTGTGGAGTTTCCTCCCTTTGTGAAGCTGGTGCGGATATCCGCGACCGCGCTGACGAACACCCCTTTGTTGATCAAGTATTTTTCACCTGCCGCCGTGCCTTCATCATCAAACGGAGCCGAGCCGGACTGCGCATCCAGAGCGGGATTGTCCAGGATGCTGACCCTGGGCGAAGCGGCGATGCCGCGCCCCCTGGTCTCTGCCTGGTCGAGTTTCAGGCTGTGTGAAAATTCCTTCAGCACCTGGACCGAGGCCTCGGGCGACATGATGACAAATTCAGCTCCGGCATCCATAGCCCCCTGGCCCGCGGTCAGGGCGCCCAGGAGATTCCCACCCCGGGCCACCAGGTGCTCGGGATCGAAATCCTTGTAATATATGCGGTTTTCGCTGAGTTCAAGCGCGTGGTCCTTGAACATGAAGGATACCAAAACCTGGAAATGCGTTTTTTTATATTTGGCAAGGAAACCGCGCGTGTTGGCCAGGTAGATTTTTTTCAGCGCCCGGGAAAAATTGAATTTTTTCAGTTTCAACCCCGGAAAAGTCACCAGGCTTTCCCTGATCCTTTCCCGCAATTCACCGGCCTGGTCTTCATCCCAGCTCTCGATGCCCGGGTCATAAATGTCCAGTTTGCTTTTCGGCACGCTTTTGGGCAGCAGCTGGGCAAAGTTATTTTTCCCGTCCAGCCCGGAACCGTGAGCGAGCGTGGCGAAGCAGCGCTTGACCAGCCGGGAATCGGGATTGGAAAGGCTGAATCCAAGAGGATCACCCGTATCACGGAAAGCCCTGACCCGCACCCGGTTGCCCTGAACTTCATGAAGCGACAGGGGCTGATCGGCCCCTTCGCACTCCTGGCGCAGGATCTTTTCCCCAAAAGCTTCGACAGTCGTGAAACCGGCTTCCCGGCCGGTTCTTAAAACCGTTTCAAGCACTCTGGCCTCCATTGACCCAAAGCTTGCTGATCTTGATAGTCGGCTGCCCCACGCGCACCGGCAGAATTTGCCCGTTTTTCTGGCAATAACTGACACCGCGATCGTATTTGAAATCGTCGCCGACCATGCCGATGTCGTTAAGAATTTCCCTGATCCGGCCGCTGACGGTCAAGTTGCCGATGGGAGCGGTCAAGCGCCCTTTTTCGATCAGATAAGACTGGCGGATGTTGAAATAGAACCGGCCCGATTGGAAATCAAGGCCGCCGTCGCCGAACTCCCGGGCATAGATCCCATATGGGGTCGAGGCAATGATCTCGGCTGCCGGGAATCGGCCGGGTTGGACATAGGTGGCAAACATGCGCGGTTGGGGAATGCGGCTGAAATCCTCCAGGCGGGCATGCCCCCGGTCCTTCAGCCTCAATATTCTCTGGAATGCATAATCGCTGATGAAACGGCGCAGGACGCCATTTTCGACCAGGAACGGCGATGGACAGGTCTCGCCCTCGTCGTCCGCCCCGGCATCCTTAAAAAAAGGGTCGCGGTCGTCGCGGCAGTGGATGGTGATCTGGGGCGGGACAATCGCCTGGTTCAGGTCCGACAGGGTGAAAGGAGAAACTCCCTGGCACACGTAATCCGCTTCCAGGGAATGGCCGAGAATTTCATGAAAAAGGATGGCTCCTTCGCCGGCCTGAAGCACGACCGGGACTTCACAATTCAAAACGGTCTTGCAACGGTTTTTTTGATTTTCAACCGTTTCACTGATACGCTGGGTCAAGCCATTCAAGTTAAATTTCAGCGCCTCGCTGCTCCCTTCGCTGACTTCCAGTTCCTCCGGCTGGTTCCGGATCTTGAACTTGACGGAAATACTGAAATGGCTGAAAACCGTTTTCAGTTTCTGGCGATGCGTGTTCTGGATAGCGCGCAGGCAGCGCCGGGCGCGAAACAGCAATTTCCATTCCGGAAGAGCGAGATGACTGAGAAAGTCGGTCAAAAAGCTATTGTCGGCCAGGATCTCCCCTGTGTCCATAGGCAGAGGGGACAGATCCGGCTTTCGGCTTCCCGAGCTTTTCCCGGACATGGCTTTGGCCGCTTCCTCCTTGGAATTGGTTTCCTCGGCCCGGCTTTTCCAGCTGCCGTCGAAACTGCGGATCAAAACTCCCGATTTTTTTTTCAGGGAAAATTCGCGGCCTCCCCTGCTGTCCAGGGAGAATTGCATGGATTGGCTGTCTTCGAACAACTGCGTCCTGAACTTTTCCATTTTTTTTTATTTTAGCCGATTCTTACCCGAAAAGCAAAGATAAGCCTGGCCGCAAAAAAAATGATTTAAAAAGCCAGAAAAGAGATCCCCCCTGCCCCTTTGGTAAGGGGGGTGCTGCAGGCGGGGGGATTAAAGCACCGCTCGGCATTTTCGCAAAAAGCGCCGGCCTGTGCTATAATGGGTCTTCTGGAATTCAGCGAAATTTGAGGAGATCAACATGGAAAATTCGACGGCTCCGGCCAAAGAGGAGAGCCGGCCGAAAGTTTTAAAGAACGGCATTTTTGTCGTCGGCCATCCCCGCAGCGGCACCTCATTGGCTTGCCAGCTGCTCAAAAGCGCCGGCGTCGATTTCCTTAGCGATTTCGGAGGCGATGAATACAACAAGTCGGGGTACTTCGAGTTGGAAACGGGCAAGGAACTGGAAAAAAAGCTGATCGACAAGGCCATGACCGAGGAAAACGTCGTGGAAATGAACAAGATCGTCGACCGCCTGAACAACGCCCCGGGCTTGAGTGGCCTGAAGATCGTGCACATGCCGGCGCTGTTCTTTTTCCGCCACATCGCCAAAGATAAAAAGATCCGCGTGGTCTTTATTTTCAGGAACCCGGCCGACGTCAGGTCCAGCATGTTCAAGCGCGGCATATCGCAGTTCAAGCTCAGCTGGTTCGACAACAACAACGCCCTGGTCGCCGCCCATGAAAACATCCCCAAAAGCATCGTCATCAGTTACGAAGCCCTGCTCCAGGGCCGTCCCGGCGTCAAGAAAGCCTTCAAGAAGATCGGTTTCAACGTGGACATGAACGTGATCCGCAAAGAAGAGCAGACCCAGAAAAACAGCCGCATCGTGTTGACGGCAGACGAACAGAAGCTGTACAAGGTCCTGCAGAAACTGGAAAAAAGCAGCTGCCGCTGAACCGGCAGGCAAGCTGCCGCCGCCAAGAACTGCCGGCGGCGCCAAGGAGATACAAATGGAAAAAAAAGAGGAAAAAATTGAAATAACCGATCTCCACGCCCACCATGTCTATGCCAACCTGATCTCGTTCAACGTTAATCCCGAAGAAATATGCCTGGGGCTGGGCATCCGCGACGTCAAGGAACCCGCCAAAGTCAATATCCACACCTACGCCCACCTGACCATCCCCCATTTCCTGCGCTTCGCCGACATGGTCAACAAGCAAGTGGACCTGCTGATCGAAAAAGGGGTCATCGCGCGCGAACCCGAGCAATAAATCGGCGCCGGCGAATTCCGCTAAAAAAATCAGTTCTTTCTTTCCAGGAAATAGGCGCTGACGACATATTCCGGGCTGTACGATTTCTTGGCCTGGCGCAGTCCCTTGATGCCCAGGTCCTGCTCGCGGTTGATGTACTTGTATTTCGCGGACAAGCTTTTCGCGGTTTTCCAGTTGATCACCTGGCCGATGCCTTTGATCTCGGGATCGAATTTTTCAAAGTGCACGTCGGCCATGTCGCTGTTCAATTGGGAGAAGATGGAAAACGCGAACAGTTCGCCGCCGTGAGAAATCTTCAAACCCTGCAATTCCAATTCGCTGAAATTGCGCAAAGCCCTTTTTAAAGCCGACGTTTCATGGTCGAAATCCAATTCCTGGCAGGTGTGCTGCCGGCACCATTTTCCCGACAGTTCCAGGCAGGCGTCCAGGTCGGAAGGCTGCAGCGGCTGGCAGACGTAGTCCGGATACAATGCCAGGAACTGGTTGATCAGGTTGCGTTTTTTGTGCAATTTGTTGCCCGGCAGATCGACAAGTTTCTGGCTGGAATAAATATAATCGCCGTTATCCAGATCGATCTCCACGTTGAAAAACTGGTTCAGGCCGGCATTGTCTTTGACAAAATCCTGATCGACCAAAACAAAATTGCCGCTTTTTCCTTCCCGGCGCAGCATGTCGGAAACCGCGACCAGCTCAGACAGGCTCAGAGCTTTGCCGACCGGCATCAGCATCAGGTCGCCATAGCCGTTGTAGATCCAGAGGCGTTCATCATGAAAAAGCCAGCTGGTCTTAAAAATATCACCCCACATGAAGAGATTGGCGAAACTGTAATCGCAGAAAAAAACATCGTTGGCCAGCAGCAGCGGCAGGATGATCTTTTTGTCGGCAAGCGTGACCGAGGAAAAATTTTCCAGCTTGACTTTCAGCATGGGTCAGTCCTTTTTCTTTTTCAGCAGCATGGGCGCAGACCCTTCCATGAGGGCGAACCCCAGCCGCTGGTAAAACGCCTGCGTGCCGGGTTCGGCGATCAAGCCGATCCAACCGATGCGGCGGGTTTTTAAAAACTCGATGATTTTTTGGATGATCGCGGCGCCGATGCCCTGGCCGCGGAATTTTTTCAAAACCACGATATCCTGGATATAGGCGTCGCTGACGCCGTCGGAGACGGCACGGCCCATGCCGATCATTTCGCCGCCGCTAAAGGCCCCGACAAAGCAGAAAGACTGCCTGACCAGGATATCGATCCAGGCACACCCGTCTGGGGTTTCATCGTTTTCCTGCCACCAGCCCGCTTCCAGATACAGTTTTTTTACAGCGTTCCGCTCCGCCGTTTCGATTACTTTTATTTCAATTTCATCCAGGTTCATCGGTTTTAACCAGGGTGCGACCGCAGGGACTATATCAGAAGCGGCATCATCTGTCAAGAAAATCCCTGCCTAACCGCCATCTTCATCAATTGGCGGATCATTCGCTGTCAGCCAGTTCAGTCACGGCGCTGAAGATCAGCCGGCCCAGATCGACCATGATCTCAGGGGTAAGGATCTCAGGCCGGTCCTGGCTGGTGTGATAGACCGGAAACGGCAGTTCCGGGGCGCCGTAGGCGGCGAAAGAAACCGTGGGAATACCGGCCCACATGAAACGGGCAGCGTCCAGCCTGGGACGGGCCCGGTTGTGGAAATACTCTTCGCTTACGACGGCATGCACCAAATCACGGTTGGCGGCGGCAAAATACTTCCACAGATCAGGATAATTCCTGGCTGCCAGCGCTTCCAGCTTGCGGCCGCGGCCGACACTGTCCAGGTTGATGAAGGCTCGCGCGTTGGCGAGCGCCTGCGGCTGGTGCTGCAGGTAAAACTCCGAGCCCTTGACCCCCTGCTCCTCGGCCGCGAAAAATATGAAAGCCACGGTGCGGCACGGGCGCGTTTCCAATCCGGCCAGGGTTTGGGCCACGGCCATGGCAACCGCCACCCCGGAAGCGTTGTCGTTGGCGCCGGGGGTCAGAAGCGGATTCATGCCCAGATGGTCCAGGTGGGCGCCGATGATGATGGTTTCATTTTTCAGCCGCGGGTCGCTTCCCGGCAGAACGGCGATGACATTGCGGCCCATGCCCTCGGCATGGTGTTCGCTGAAATTTTTCAGGGTCATGGTCTTTCCGGTGGCAAACGATCGTTCACGGCGCGTTTTGCGGATGCTTTTCACCACCCGTTCATTGTTTTTACCGCTGCCCTGGAAAATGTCCCGGACCACTGCCGAGCCGACGTAGGTCAAGATCAGGTCCGGGATGTACAGGCAGTTCGGGTTGGCCAGGTGGTAGTGATACAGCATGCCGGCGGCGCCATGCTCCCTGGCGTTCCGCACTTTGTACTGATGGAAGGAATAGGGCCGCCATTTGGCGAATTCCCGGGGGTCGCCGTCGGGATCCACAGGCACCTCGACTTCGACCAGGACGATCTTGCCGCGCACGTCCAGCCCCCGGTATTCATCGAAATTCAATTCCGGGGCGCTGATGCCGTAGCCCACGTAAACTACCTCTGCGGTCACGGAACCATTGCCCGAAGTGGCGCCGGGGAAAAAATCCTTTTCCAGCCGGTAGGTTTTATCCTGAACCGCTCCGTTTTTTTCGCCGGCATGCAAAATAAGTGCGGCCCCGGGCAGTACCAAGGTGTAGGGATTGGGGAAATCCTGGAAATAAGTGCCGCTGTCGCCGCCGGGCGTGAGCCGCCATTGGGCGAGCAGACCAACCAGCCATGCAGCCGCGTCGTCGTAGCCCTTGGTTCCGCTCAAGCGGCCGCCGTATTTTTCCGAACAAAGCTCGCGGACATGACCCATCAGGAGCGGGCCGGAAATATTCTTCCAGCCGCTGCGGATTTTCGCCGCTGGGGAATTTTCCGTATCGGCCGACAGGAAAAAGAAAGAAGCTGCCAGGGACATGAGCAGGAAGCGGATGAATTTTTTGCCTATTTTGTCTGTCATGTTCCTCCTTGAACGCCGGCCGCGGTCTTGGCAAAACAAAACCGCCGGGACAGGACCGGGATCGCAGCGAATGAGAATGTTACCAGAAACAGCGACGCATTGTCAAAAAACATCAGTTCTCAGCGAAGGTACGTCCGAGCTTAGCAAAAAACAGCCGGACAACTTGCGCAAACATGTTTTTTGGGGTAATATGGAATTTAATTTTATGGAGGTTGCCCCATGCCATTCAATCTGAAAGGAAGACATTTCCTGTCCATGAAAGACAACACCCCGGAGGAGATCGATTTTCTCCTGCAACTTTCCATCAAGCTGAAACAGGACAAGTATGCCGGATTGCGGGGTAAAAATCTGGAAGGGAAAAATATCGCCCTGATATTCGAGAAACCGTCCACCCGCACTCGCTGCGCCTTCGTGGTGGCCTGCGTCGATGAAGGCGCCCACCCCGAATACCTGGGCAAGGACGACATCCAGCTGGGGAAAAAAGAAACGGTCAAAGACACGGCGCGCGTACTGGGCCGGATGTTCGACGGCATCCAGTTCCGCGGCTTCAAGCACGAAACCGTGGAGGGGCTGGCGCAATATGCCGGGGTCCCGGTCTGGAACGGTTTGACCGACCTCTATCATCCCACTCAAGTGCTGGCCGACTTCATGACCGTTCTGGAAGTAAAGGGAAGGCTGAAAGGGATCAACTTCGCCTATGTTGGCGACGGCCGCAACAACATGGCGAATTCGCTGATGATCGGCGCCGCCAAAATGGGCATGGATTTTCGCATCGTCACCCCCAAGTCCCTGTTTCCAACTCAGGAGCTGGTCAAGGAATGTCATGAATTCGCCCATGAACGCGGCGCCAAGATCACCATTACCAACGACATCGGCGCCGGGGTGAAAAATGCCGACGTCGTGTACACCGACGTTTGGGCATCCATGGGGGAAGAAGACCAGATCCCCGAAAGGATCAAGTTGCTGAAAGCCTACCAGATCAACCGCGGCCTGTTCGACAAGACCGGAAATTCCGAATGCACCTTCCTGCATTGCCTCCCCGCCTTTCACAACACCGAAACCAAGCTGGCCAAGCAATTCCCTGACATCTGCGAAGTCAGCGAAGAAATATTCGAAAGCCGTCATGCACAGGTTTTCAACCAAGCCGAAAACCGTGTCCACACGATCAAGGCCATGATGGTGGCCACGCTCGGCAAATAGCCGGTCCGCTAGGCTACAAATGCCTGGAAGGGAGACCGTTTTTTGATCCCGGAGGTGGGCATGATTCTATTTAAGCGGTGTCAAGTGTATGCTCCGGAATTCTTGGGGGAAAAGGATGTCCTGGTCGCCGGCGGCAAGATCGTCGCCCTGGCCGCCAAGATCCAACCCCCGGCAGGCTGCGACAGCGAAGTCGTTGACGCGGGATCTTTGCGCATGCTTCCCGGCCTGATCGATTCCCATGTGCATATCGCCGGCGCCGGCGGCGAAGGCGGACCGGCCACGCGCACCCCGGAAATGCGCCTGCGGGACATGCTGGAAGGCGGCATCACCACCGTTATCGGCTGCCTGGGCACCGACGGCATGACCCGTTCCGTGGAATCCGTCCTGATGAAAGCCAAAGGGCTGCGCCAAGAGGGGGTTTCGGCCTGGATCTACACCGGCGCCTACCAAGTGCCGCCCCCCTCCATTCTGGGAGACGTGGGCAAAGACATCGCCATGATCGAGGAGATCATCGGCGTGGGAGAGATCGCCATCGCCGACCACCGCTCTTCCAGCCCCACCCTGGACGAATTGATCCGCCTGGCCAAGCTGGCCCGCGTCGGCGGCATGATCGGCGGCAAGGCCGGCATCGTCAACATCCATCTGGGCGACGCCCCTGAACCGTTCGCCATGCTCTACGCGGCGGTCGAGAAAAGCGAGCTGCGGTTTTCCCAGTTCTTACCCACCCATTGCAACCGCAACCGGGCCGTTTTCGAAGCGGCCAAGCTATACGGCCAAAAAGGATATGTGGACCTGACCGCGAGTTCCTATCCATATTATCCCGACGAGGAGATCAAAGTTTCCCGGTGCCTCAAAGAACTCCTGGACGCCGGCGTGCCGTTGGAACACATCACTTTTTCTTCGGACGGCTGCGGCTCACTGCCCACTTTTGATGAAAAAGGCAACCTGCTGAAACTGGTAAGCGGCAAACCCAAGGCCATTTTCACTGAACTCATCGATGCCGTGCGCCAGGAAAAACTCCCATTAGAAAAAGCGCTGCCTGCCGTTACCGCCAACGTCGCCCGTATTTTAAAACTCAGCGGCAAGGGCGGGGTCGGCGTCGGCATGGACGCCGATCTTTTGCTGCTGGACGAAAAGGAGGGGATCCGCCACCTGCTGGCCAACGGCCGCTGGCTGATACGTGACGGCGAGATCATCAACCCCGGCTCTTTCGCGTAGTCGCTTTCGCCCGGGTTTTATTTTTTCATCTGTACATTCTGCGGTGTAGGTTTGCGCAGGCGGATGACATTTTTTTCATCGCCAAAAATGCAAATGCAGTTTTTCCCGGCGCTTTTCCCGGCATACATGGCCCGGTCGGCCCGGGAGACCAATTCCTGCCCGGCCGCGGCATCCTTGGGAAAAGAGGCGATGCCGATGGTGACGCTCAGCTTGCCGATATCTTCGTTTTCAGGTGATTTGAATTCATATTGCCCGATAGACTTCATGATCCTCCGGCCCACGGCCAGTGCTTCTTTTTCGGAAACTTCGGGCAGGATCACGGTGAATTCATCGCCGCCGTAACGGGCGATAAAATCAAAACCGCGGATCTCGGCGGTCAACAGGACGGCGATCTTGATCAAAACCAGGTCGCCGATCAAATGGCCATAGCGGTCATTGGTCTTTTTAAAATCATCGATATCAACCATCAACAGCGTCAGCGGCCTGTGGTAGCGGCGCTGGCGGTCGATCTCAAGCTTCAGCACCTGGCTGAAATGGCGGTAATTACTGATCCGGGTCAAACCGTCGCTGTTGGAAAGGTCCTTGTAATATTCCCTTTCCCTTGCCATTTTGCGCAGGCTGCAGGTTTCCAAGGTACGGTTGATGATCAGCATGAGATGGTCGAATTTCAAGGGTTTGGTGATGAAATCGGTGGCTCCGGCCTTCATGGACTCCACGGCGTACTCGATCGAGGCGAAACCGGTCATGACCAGGAACGGGACATCCTTGCCCAATTCGCGAATGGCCTTGATCAGGGAAATACCGTCCATTTTGGGCATGACCAGGTCGGCTATGACCAGGTCAAAATCAGCTTTCTCGAGAATTTCCAGGGCCTGGGCGGCGCTGCCGACCGCCGCGACCGCAAAACCGTGAAACTCCAAAAAATCATTCAGAGATTCCCGCACCGTTTCGTCGTCATCGACGATCAGGATCTTCTTGGCC
>Ga0105152_10000777_pt1 | contig 10138 bp, 10 predicted proteins | sample LakBais05cmmetaG_FD_81534 | JGI IMG/M metagenome (GOLD analysis project Ga0105152, IMG submission 81534) | Lake sediment microbial communities from Lake Baikal, Russia to study Microbial Dark Matter (Phase II) - Lake Baikal sediment 0-5 cm | ecosystem: Environmental > Aquatic > Freshwater >...
GCACTGATCATGGCCACGGCCAAGGATTTTTCGCATCGCGTGCCGCTTCAAAACGGAATCTATGCCCATCTCGAATTTTTATTCGGAAAGACAGAGATTCGCCGCCTTGATTGGACCTATCCAGATTTCGCCAAAGAAGGCTATCAGAAATATTTTTTGGAATTAAGGCAGGTCTACCTCAACCAGATAAAAAGTTATTGACGGCTTTTGGACCGCCCTTTAGGACTTGATCTTTTTTAAAGTTTCTGAAGCGCGCCGGATGTATTCGGGGGTCGTCCCGCAGCATCCGCCGATGACATTCGCCCCGCTTTCGATCATCTTCGGTATATCTCGGACAAACTCTTCGATCCCTTGGGAATAGACGACTTCCAGGGCGCCCGTCAGCTCCGGCTTTCCGGCATTGGGCTGGGCGATGAGCGGCCGAGACGTATGTTTTCTCATTTCGCCTATACAGTCAGCCAAGTCCGAGCTCGTGAGCGTGCAGTTGGCGCCGAACACGGGAATATCCAGTTTTTCGAAGGCCTCAACGCACTGCGCTACGCTGTTGCCCATGAGAGTGAAAAAGCCGCGGGGGGTTCGATTGAAGGTCATGGTCACAAAAATGGGGATGGACGCGGCGCTTCGGGCGCCCCGCACGGCGCAGAGAGCTTCCCGCAGGTCGAACATCGTTTCGATGAGCAGGAAATCCACTTGTCCCATGGCCAGGGCTTTGGCCTGAACGGCGAAAGCTTGTTCGAAGTGTTCCTCGGAATATTCGCCCTGGGGCTTCAGAAATTTCCCGGTTGGCCCTAGGCCTCCGCCGGCGAACTTCCCTTGGGGTTTGATCTCGGCCACCAACTTGGCGGCCGCGGCGTTGAGCTCAGGGCATCGGTCTTCGAGACCGTAGGCGATGAGCTTGATCCTGTTCCCGCCAAAGGAATTGGTCACGACGGCGTCCGACCCGGCATCATAATAACTCCGGTGGATATCTTTGACCGCCTCTGGATGACTCACATTCCAGAGCTCGGGACACGTTCCTTGGGGCAGGCCGCGTTTCATGAGCTCGGTACCCAGAGCACCGTCAAAAAGCACCGTCCGTTTAGCCAAAAGGTCTAAGATCGTAAAAGCTGACATTGGAATTCCCCTTTAGACATCCTTAGGGTTGAACGCCGAGATCTTCCGTAGTTTTTCGATAATATCGGGAAGTTCTCTGAGGGCGATATCTATGTCGTCCTCAGTGTTGAAACGTCCGAGTGAGAGGCGGACCGTGGAGCGGGCGATCTCTGGCCGGAGGCCGATCGCGAGCAGCACGTGGGATACTTCTTCCAATTCTTCGCTGCAGGCCGATCCGGTTGAAACATAGATCTCCTTAGTGGCGAGGGCCAGAAGAATGGCCTCAGCTTCAAGCCCAAGGAAGGAGAAATTCAGCGTGCTTTTGATCCTCTGCTCAGGATGGCCGTTGAACCGGACCTTCGGGATCTTCTCTTCGATTCCTGCCTTCAATCGTGCGGCCAATCGTTCGATACGGGCCCGATCGGATTCAAACTTCTCCGGAAGTATCCGCGCCGCTTCGCCGAAGCCGATGATACCGATGGTGTTTTCGGTCCCCGCCCGCAGGCCGCGCTCTTGGTGGCCGCCGTGGAGAAAAGGCAGGATAGATGTCCCTCTTCTGACATAGAGAGCTCCGACGCCCTTAGGCCCGTAGATCTTGTGAGAGGAGACAGACAGGAGGTCAACGCCAGCTTTTCCACCTGGACATCGATCTTGCCGAAGGCCTGGACGGCGTCGGTGTGAACGAGAGCGCCGTTCTCTTTAGCGATGCGCACGACATCTTCGATCGGCTGGATCGTGCCGATCTCATTATTTCCATACATGATCGAGACGAGGACGGTCCGGGGCGTCACTGCACTCCGGAGAAAATCCAGGTCGATGAGACCATAGCGGTCCACAGGAACATAGGTGACCTTATACCCTTTTTTTTCGAGATAGATCGCCGTTTGATGCACGGCCGGATGCTCGACCGCGGACGTGATGAACTCCTTCTTGTCGGGATACGCCTCAAGGACGCCGAAAATAGCATGGTTATCGGATTCGGTGCCCGATCCGGTGAAATAGATTTCAGACTTGAAGCCACCGAGCGCTTTGGCCACGTGTTCGCGGGCTTCGTTGATCATTTCCTTGACCTGGCGGCCAATAGGGTAGAGGGAAGAGGGATTGCCGAAATGTTCTTTTAGGAACCAGGACATCTTTTCCGCGACGGCAGGATCGAGGCGGGTTGTGGCGTTGTTATCGAGATAAACCATATCACTGCTCCTTGATCTCCGGGCCTAAAGTCCGAGGAGCTATTGTATAAAAAAACGCAGAAAAATACTACTAAATCTATCGGCTTGTATGTTTTAAGGATTATGTGAAAGGCAAATATTCGGGGACACGTACCAAGGACGTGTCCCCGAATTTATCAGGCCAGCTTTTCTTTCAGGATCTTGACGACCTCGAGGCCGGCCCGTTTCTGGCCTTCCTCGGCTTGGGCGCCGATGTGGGGCGCGGCTAAAACGTTCGGATGGTCGACGAGCGTCCAGTCCTCCAGCGGTTCTTTGGCGAAGACATCGATGGCGGCCGCTTTGACCTTGCCGGAATTCAAAGCGTCCAAAAGCGCTTTTTCATCCACGACCCCGCCGCGCGCTGCATTGACAAGGATGACGCCGTTCTTCATCTTTTGGAATTCGGCCGCGCCTAAGATCGGCCCCCCCGTCTTCGGAACGTGGAGCGAGATGATATCGGCCTTGGCCAAGAGCTCATCAAACGTGACCTGTTTTATGAGAAGCGCGGTTCGGATAGGAATGACATCATAGCCGATGACATTCATCCCGAAGGCGATGGCCCGCTCGGCGACGGCCAGCCCGATCCGGCCGCAGCCGATGAGCCCGAGCGTCTTTTGATAGAGCTCCGTGCCGTGGAGGGCCTTCTTTTCCCACTTGTGCTGTTTCATGGTGGTGTTGGCCAGACCGTGCTGACGGACCGCGCCCAGCATGAGGCCGAACGCGTGTTCGGCCACGGAGATTGTCGTCGCTGCCGGAGTATTGGAAACCGTGATGCCCTTGGCCTTGGCCGCCGCTGCGTCCACGTTATCCAGGCCGATGCCGGCCCGGACAATGATCTCAAGGTTTGTCGAAGCGTTCACGACGGGCTTGGTTACCTTTGTTGCGCTGCGGACGACAATGGCCTTGAATCCGGGAATGGTCTTGACGAGCTCCGCTTCGTCCATACCGGTTTTCACCGTTACCTCGAAGCCCGGAACAGCCTTGAGGAGTTCCATGGCCTCTTTATCCAAAGAATCCGCGACTAAGATCTTGTTCATAACCAGCCCTCCCTCAAAACAGGCTCGGCCGCTTTGACCGAAGCGCCCAGCTCGAATTTATAACTCAGGTCGCTCAGAGTCATTTCGAGCGCGGTCAGGGCTATGATGATATCGAACCCGCCCATGTAGCCCAAATGAGCGATCCGGAAGAATTTGCCCTTATGGGGGTCCTGGGCGCCCGCGATGTAGGCCATATATTTGCCCTGCATCGTTTTCACGATCTTGGAGCCTTCAATGCCGGCCGGCGTTTTCACCGCAGTCAGGATGTTGCCCGGTTTTTTGGCCAGAAGCTCGAGCCCGAGGGCCTTCACGCCCGCTCTCGTCGCATCGCCCAGGATGCGATGATGGGCTAAAAGTTTCTCCAATCCCATGGCCATGATGATATCCAGGGACTTTTTTTGCTGGATGATTAGAGAAATGCCCGGCGTCCAGGGCGTAGTCTTATCCGCCAGATTCTTTTTGGCTTTTTTGACGTCGAAATAGAATTTGGGACACTTGGCCGTCTCGACAAGCTTCCAGGCTTTCTGGCTGAAGGCGATATAGGCCAGTCCGGGAGGAATCATGAAGGACTTCTGGGAGCCGGATAAGAAAATATCAACTTTCCAGTCGTCCATGGGACACGGCATGACGCCTGCACCCGAGATGCCGTCCACGACGAGAATGGCGTTCGTCTTGGATACGACTTCGCCATAGCCTTGGATGTCGAAAATGGCACCTGTGGATGTCTCTGAAAGCTGGCAGAAAATGGCTTTGAGGTCGGGGTTGGCCTTGAGCTCAGCTTCAAGCTCGTCTTTCGTGTAATCCTGGCCCCATTCCAGGACAATCTCCTTATGCTGAATGCCGTAGGCCTTACAGATGTTGCCCCACCGCTCGCCGAATTTCCCGCCGTTGATCGTGATAGCCTTGTCGCCCGGGGAAAGGGTGTTCACAACCGCGGCCTCCATCGCGCCCGTGCCGGATGAGGTGAGGATATACACATCCTCCTTCGTGCCGAAGACGTATTTCAAGCCTTCGGTCACCTCCATGAAGATCTTGGAAAACTCGGGCGTCCGGTGGTGGATGATCGGCTCGGCCGCCGCGGCCAGGACGTTCTCCGGAACGGGAGTGGGACCGGGAGAGAGAAGATAATATTTTTTAATCACGAATCCTCCTTTGAGATATGAAATATTATCGGATTATATATGATCTCAACCTTTTTCCTAGGGGAAAAAATAACTCAACAAAATGAATATTGTCAAGTCCGTCACAGCTGGCGGAGGAGCTCGACGAGGAGGGCCGCCCTTTGAATGAGCGAAGGCAGGATCAAATGCTCGTGGTTGGCGTGGATGCCATCGCCGTCCGGGCCGAGGCCGTCGAGCGTCGCGACGCCGACGCCGGCCGCTATGGATGCATCGGATCCGCCCCCGGTCTTTCCGCCTTCAAGAGCGATGCCCAGGCCCGCGGCAATCTTCTTGGCCTCGAGAAAGAGGTCGGTGGAAGCCCTGGTCTTTTCCATGGGCGGCGTTAGGCTCTCCACAGAGAATTTGATCCTCGCTCCGCGGAGCCGCGGGACCAGCTTCTTGAAAAAGCCGATGATCTTATCTTTCTGGACTGTGTTCCAGAACCGGACGTCGCAGATAGCCCAGGCCTTATCGGGCACGACGTTGGCTTTTTCGCCGCCTCCGAGGAGGCCGATATTGACCGAGATGTCCTTGGACTTGATCGTCTGGACGCGGCGGAGCTGGGCGATGAGCTCTTCGACAGCGTTCACGCCTTTTTCGGGCGTCCCGCCGTGGGCGGATTTTCCGAAGGCATCCAAGCGGATGACAAGCCGTCCTTTTCTCTGGACCTTGAGTCCGCCGCCGGGCAGGGCCGGCTCAAGGCAAAGGACGGAGTCAGACTTCCTGGCCAGCTTTCTGATGATGTCATGGGCTTCGTCGTTTCCTGTCTCTTCAGCAGAATTGATGAAAATGGCGATCTTCTTTTGCGGCCGGATGTTGAGTTCGTTCAGGGTCTTGAGGGCGAAATAGGCTAGGACGAGGCCTGCCTTCATGTCCAGAACGCCCGGCCCTAAGACTTTCTCGCCGGAGACATAGAGCGGCATCTTCTTGATCTTTCCCACGGGCCAGACCGTATCGATGTGGGTCAGGACGAGGATCTGTCCTTCGAGGCTCTTGTCCTCTTTAGCCGGATACTCGACAAGATGAAAGTCGCCGACCTCTTTCTGAGGAAACTTTCTGGTTTTGACCCCGATCTTCTTGAATTGCTCGATGAGATACGAGGAGCAGGCGTCGACGGCTTTTTTGTCCGAGGTCGGGGATTCATGCTGGACGAGATCTTTGAGCAGGCTGACCATCTCGCCCTTGCGCGATTTAAAATATTGGTTGAAGTCCATGCCACCTCCTTTTCAGGATAATTCAATTTATCACAACTTGGGCCGAATTACATCAAGAACATTGACATCACGATTTGATTTGATCAAGATGTTAGCCGTCATGCGCCGTTTCCGCTGGATGACTTGGATCGCATTTCTCGCCATCCTTTCTTCGCCCGCGGCGTTCGCCCAGTTCGGGCGCCGAGCCATCCAGGCCCACGGCGGGTATGCCTTCCATGAAGAAAACAATCTCAGCGGCGGGTTCGAATCAGGCTTCGGCTTTTCCTATCCGCTCGGGAAACGATTCTCCCTGTCTTTCGAGTTTTCCCATTGGCAGGCGACGTCCAAGGGGTCTTTCGGCAAACTCCATAACGGGACGATCACGGTCTCGCCGATCCTCATCTGTCTCCAATATGAATTCCTTTTGAATAAATTCTTCTTCCCGTACGCCTTCGGCGGGGGCGCCTTTGTCTTCGCCAGGTTCAAGATAGGGTCGTACGCGTCCATTCCGGAGGTCAAGATCGAACAGAAGATCGAGGACGGGCCGGGCTTGTATTTCGGCCTCGGCGGGCGGATCGCATTCAGCCATGCCCTGAGCTTTTTCTGTGAGGTCTCCTATCTGCGGAGGATGGCCCCGGCTAAGACGATCATCAGGGACATGAACCTGGGGACCTCCACCGAGGAGATTGTCGCGAACCTCCGGACCGTATTTCTCAAATTCGGATTGAAACTTTTCTTTTAAAAAGAGAAACAAGCAATGGTGGGCTAAAAAATATGGGCGTCAGCCCGCCTCGCGGGCGTCGTGGTTTTTGGCCTTCTCCAATTAGGGCTGTCGCCAAGCAGGCCGGCGGAGATGGCCGATAGAACCAAGGTTTTCGTGATGCCACTCCAGCTCCCCGACAGCGTCCGGGCGATCCGCGTGACGCCGAGCGTTTATACGACGCTCCGAGAGCTTGATGTGTTCATCGAACGCGTCACCTATCTCGTGAAGAACGGCCTGCCGAAATAGAGAGGCGCAACCTGCCCGTTGATTTTGGGCCGGTTTTATCTTACAGTACCAAATGGGAAAAACGACCGGTTTCTAAAATGTTCGGGCCGATGAAGAAAGCATGTCTCTTTTTGATTTCGGGCCTTGTCATCTGTGTTGCGCTTTTCTTTACTCTTCACGCCGAGATCTATTATCCCTGGAAGGATGTCTATATCGGATCTTTGGATGGCATGGGCTGGTGCGGCCTCGTCCTGGCCCCCCAAAAGGACAGCGCCTTCGCGTTTCGCTTTAAAGTCGAGAAAGACGGGAAGACCGCCGACGGAGACGACCTTTTTTATATGGTCTCCGAAGTCGGGCCGAACCCTCCCGACGGCCATTATGCCCGGGTCAAGTTCGACCTGGGCCTTCCCATCCTTCCGGCCGCTGAAAAAGATGAAACGCCCATTTTGATTAAGCCTTCGGCCAAATCCGACACCCTGACGCTCGAATGGTCCCGGCAGGACGAGCGCTCGGTGATCGGACGTATTCGGGGGCCGAAAGATGTTAACATCCATCTGAGCCAATATTATCCCTGGGACTTCAAAGGTCGTTACCGGCTTCTTCCGGACGGCCAGATCCAGGGTGAATCTCAAGCCGCTAAACCTTTCTACAGCCTTTTGTGGACCCACCGAAAAGGAGAGGTCGCCTCGACGAGCGAAGGGGAAGAGGTCACGCTTGTCTTCTCCCAGAACGACGAGCGGAGCATCTACTTCGTCGCCGGAGTCGGCGAAGACCCCGAAGCGTTGAAAAAGCTCATCTATCGATACAAGAACACGAAGACCATCGATTCAATCCTCGAAGAGGAACAGGCTCGATATCTCAGGAAACGGGTGACAACGGACGGCCTATATGAAGGTGTCCCCGAGGCCATCACCAATAATCTGTTCTGGATGGTCCTTTACCAGCCGGGCAGCCATCGCCTGTACACACCCGCCGGCCGACGCTGGATCTTTAATCGGGCTGACGGTTCTCCCGATCACTGGCAGATCTTCGCCTGGGATTCATTCTTCAGCGCCCTCGAGCTTTCTCTGGAAAGCACGAAACTTGCCGCCGACACGGTGAGGGCCGTCCTCGAAACGCAATACCCGAACGGGAACATCCCGAATTGGCGGAGCCGCTTCGGCGGAACGCCGGACCGCTCCCAGCCGCCGGTCGGGGCTTATGTCGTGCTCAAGCTCTTTCAAAAGACGGGCGACATGGAGCTGCTGAATTTTTCCTATCCGTTCCTGAGGAAGTGGCATGGGTTTTGGAAGGCTAGAAAGGCGAACGGACAGGCCCGCCGCGACGGCAACGGCGACGGGCTTCTCGAATGGGGCTCTGACAGGGAGCTTCTCGCTGATAAAGTTCCAGCCTGGGAAGTCAACGCCTCTGGCGAGCAGAGAGCGAAATGGGAATCCGGCCAGGACGACCTGCCCAACTGGGACAACGTACCGTTTAATACCCAGACCGGCACGCTGACCATGAACTGCCTCGACCTCAGCTGCCTTTATGCGCTTGACGCCTACTGCCTCGCCGAAATGGCTAATATTCTCAACAGGCCTGAGGAATACGAAATCTACCAAGAAGAATACACAAAGATGAAGGAACTCATCAACACAAACCTCTGGAACCAACGCGAGGGATTCTACTTCGACCGCTATTGGGACGGCCGTTTCTCGACACGAAAAGCGGCCTCCAATTTCTATCCGCTCCTGGCCCGTATCCCCGACGAGCGCCAGGCCCAGATCATGCTCAGACATCTTCGCAATCCAAAGGAATTCTGGGGGGATTATGTCATTCCGTCGATCTCGCGGGACGACCCGGCCTTCAACGATCCGAAGAATCCGGACCGTCAGTACTGGCGCGGAATGATCTGGGCGCCGACAAATTACCTGATCTACCAGGGACTCAAAGCCTATGGGTTTGACGCCATCGCTTCTGAGTTCGCCAAGAAAAGCTCGTCGCTCTTCATGCGGGCGTGGTCCAACTTCCAGCTCTGCCCGGAGAACTTTCATCCTCTGACCGGGGAAGCTGCCGGCCAGAGATACCAAAGCTGGGGTCCGCTGTTCGCTCTTATCGCGGTCGAGGAATATCTGGATTTCACGCCGTTCGAAGGATTCCGCTTCGGCATGATCCAGCCGGAAAGGAAAGGCAAGCTCTCCCGGGCGGCGATCCAAGGCCGGAGCTATGACGTCGAGGCGTCCAAGGGCGAGATCCTGCTCCGCGAGGAAGGGAAGGAGATCGTCACGATCGACGGGAGCGCCGTAGTCCGTCGCTTCCTCTATTCGGAAAATGAGGTCTCGTTCGAGATCAAGACCATCGCCAAGCGAGAGGTGGAAATCCGATTTTTAAAGAAAGGCAAATACCAGCTTCTGATCGATAACCAGCCCAAGCGGATCTTCAAAGGACGTTCTGTCAAGTTCGATGTAGCGGATGGGGACCACGTCGTCGAGATCCAGCTTCTTGAAGCGCTGGATTGAAAGCCGCTTTTATTTACGGCTGTCCAAATAAGCTTTTTTCAGCGTGTCGCCGCGGACGCCCTGCCGCAGGGCTTCCAGGGCCAAGATCTCCTCGGCGGCGATATTCCCAAGGTTGACGTTAAGTCCGAAGCGCATGATCAGGTCCTGCTGCTGGTTCTTGAGGGGACTCTCCCAGATCAAGACATCCGGGTTCGCCACGCCGGCGATGATGTTTTCCATCTCGTCTTTCCGGGTCCGGCCATCCTGGTCGAAGATGCCGACGCCCCTGCCCGCCTCTCGCGCTTCAATGATGACCTTGAAAGCCCCGTGCTCGATGTCCTCGGCGATCAGTTGGTGGACGAGAGCGATGGGCACGATATCCTTAGGGTCCTTTTTCCCGACCTCTGTGATCACCCGAAAGCCGCGGTCAAGGCATTTTTTGATGACATCGGCCCGGATCTTGGGGCCGATCTCGATCGTTCCGTCCGAGACTTCGATGGCGGAAAAGCCCAGGTCTTTGGCCCGGCCCAGGTACTCATCCACGACGCCCTGCCAGACAGCGACCTCGAGGAACGTTCCGCCGGGCATGATCTCGATCCCGCGATCCGAGATCTCTTCGTTCTTTTCCTTGAGCAGCTTCCGGTCGTAGAAGGCCGACGTTCCGAATGTCAGCTTGATCACGTCGATATAGTCGGCGGCGATGTCGAGCAGGTCGCCAAGCTGGTGCAGGCCGATCCCTTTGTCAATGACCATGGTCAGGCCGGTCGTCCGGGGCTTTTGGCTCCGTCCACCGAGAGGCATGCGGATGACTCCTTCCCAGGCTTTCGGATGGACATCCTTTTTATCTTTCTTGCTCATGATGGGAACTCCTTTATCAGCCTTCTAAAAGATCTCCCCAGCATCGGGCTGGATTGGACAGGACCGAGGCGACGAGGCCGATAGATCCATGTTCAACAAGACGGAACGACGCTTTGAGACGTGCC
>Ga0105152_10000779_pt1 | contig 10131 bp, 2 predicted proteins | sample LakBais05cmmetaG_FD_81534 | JGI IMG/M metagenome (GOLD analysis project Ga0105152, IMG submission 81534) | Lake sediment microbial communities from Lake Baikal, Russia to study Microbial Dark Matter (Phase II) - Lake Baikal sediment 0-5 cm | ecosystem: Environmental > Aquatic > Freshwater > Lake...
CCCGGAAAGCGCGTATCGCCAGGGATATTCAGGAGTCACTGATTTATGTCTAAAGCAAACGCGATCTTGATTTTCTTCATGATATACAAGATGCGATTGACCGTGCCTTGGAATACACGAATGTCATGACTTGGGATGATTATCTTCGAGATCACAAGACACAGGATGCAGTTGTCCGAAATTTGGAAATACTTGGTGAAGCAACGAAAAGCCTGTCCGATGAACTCCGCGATCAGTATCCTTCTATTCCCTGGCGCGATATGTCCGGAACACGCGAACGCCTCATTCACCACTATTTTGGGATAAATCAGGAAATCGTTTGGCAAATCGTCCAGCAAGACTTGCCAGAGCTCAAACATCAGGTCACCCAGGTGGTCAGTGGATTTCCTGCCGGGGATGCGTGATTGGACCTCTTTACCCACGCCATGCAAGACCGGATGAAAACCGAGGCGCCCTGGCGACCAGCGCAGGGTAGAGGAGTTCATTGGGGAGGAGGACATCGTCGGCTCTGGCCGGCTTCTCTGCCGCGCCAAGCGTTGTTCTGTAGCGCCCGAGGCACGGCCGCCTGTTTTCCTCCATTATAAATACTGAATTGACGGTTTTTCAATCAAATAGGGGTTCGAATCCCTTTGAGGGGCAGGCTCATCCATTCATTCCGTTTCAGCCTGGTGGAATTACCGTGCCTGATTTGGCATCTCTAAACTCAAGCAATATAGGTTATACTGACATTGAAAGCTAAATCGAAAGGATGAACCATGTTTGATCCTATTCTCGTCCCACTGGATGGTTCTCTGCTCGCCGAATGCGTCTTGCCGCACGTAGTCGCGATCGCCCGAGCTTTCAATACGAAAGTGATTCTACTGCGCGCGCTAGAGAAGAACCGAACGAACGGATCCGCACAATTATTCGATCTATTAAACTGGCAAATCAAGAAAACTGAAGCGAAGCTGTACCTGGAAAAGATCAGTGCGCGACTTATAAAATCCCAGTTGCGGATCGATGCAACCGTCTTGGAAGGACTGGTGGCTAAATCGATCACTGAATTTGCTCAAAGCCAGGGGATGAAACTGATCATTCTGAGCAGCCACGGGCACAGCGGGGTAAGCCAATGGGGAATCAGCAGCGTCGCGCAAAAGATCATTCTTAGCGCGCCAACTTCGGTACTGATCATACGGGCGCATCAACCGGCGAGCAGCGAAGTAGTGGAACAAGCGTACAGGCGAATTCTGGTTCCATTGGATGGCTCGCGGCGGGCGGAAAATGTGCTGCCCATGATCGCACACTTGGCTCGCTTTCACAATTCTCAGATTCACATTGTAATTGTTGTGACAACACCAGAAATGGCGCGTCAACTGCCTCCAGTACAGGAAGATATCGATTTATCCAATCGCATTGTGGCGCGCAATCGAGAAGAATTCATCCGTTATCTCGAGCAGGTTCGGCTGAGTTCGTCGCTGAATGGCATCCCATTGCAGACCCATCTGCTCACCAGTGACAGTGCTCCTGCCGCGCTGCATGGGCTTGTGGAGCAAGAAAACATTGACCTGGTCGCGTTGAGCGCCCACGGTTATTCGGGGAATAACCAATGGCCGTATGGCAGCATGGTCAACAATTTCATTCTGTATAGCAAGGTTCCGCTGTTAATTGTGCAAGACCTGCCCACAAAAGAAGAACCCGTCCTTGTGGATCGGTCAACAAGAGAACGGGCAGAGCATTAACATGCAGGCTATCCCGGGCCGTACTTCCGAACAGGTGAATCCAGAACCAGGGGTACGGCTGGAACAACTTGCGCGCCAGTTAGCTCAAAATTTTTCTGTAGACAAAACCCCCAAACAGAAGGCAATCCTCCTGCGGCATCTGCAAAGCTGGGAACAAACCTTGCACAATGCTTATGTGTATTTCAGAGCCGAGTCATCCAAAGACCTGGCATTTTCGCGTGCCAGCGAATGGATGCTAGATAATTTTTACCTTGTCGAACAAACCTTGCACCAGATCGAGGAAGACCTCCCCGAAAGTTATTACGACCAACTGCCAAAACTGGATAAGACCGCACTAAAGGGAGTTCCGCGCATTTTTGGATTGGCCTGCGAATGGGTCGGATACAGCCAGAGTCAACTTGAACTGGCTCAAACTGCGGTTTTTGTACAAGATTATCAGCAAGTCACGCCGCTGACGATTGGAGAGCTTTGGGCGCTGCCGACCATGCTGCGCATCGGGGTTTTGGAGCGACTGACTGCCGCGGTCGCCGCAATCACGGGGGTCGCTGCGCCGGAGAGCCTGAACGCGCTGCCCAGCCTGCCGGTGCCCCCGGCGCTGGCGAGTGAAAGCATTGTCGCCAACTGTTTTCTCAGCCTGCGCTTGCTCTCCGCCACGGACTGGAAGGCCTTCTTTGAGCAAACCAGCCGCGTAGAGCAGATTCTACGTAACGATCCGGCAGAAATCTATACAGGCATGGATTTCGACACCCGCAACCGCTACCGTAGTGTCATTGAAGAACTGGCGCGGCATTCAAATCAAAGTGAAGAAGCTGTTGCGCAGGCTGTCATTGAATTTTGCCGTAATCCACAAGGCACATCCCAATTCCGAAAAACACATGTCGGTTTTTATCTGGTTGATGCGGGTCGTTCAGCGCTCGAAAAAAGGTTGAACTACCAACCGGGGCTGAGTGCCCGACTGCGGGGCTGGTTCCTGGCGCGCCCCACAGCCACCTACCTGGGGAGTATTGGTCTCATCTCTCTGTTGATGGTCATTGGACTATTGGCATACACCCATCTTGCAGGCGGCTCACTTGTCCAACTGATCCTCGTCGGGGTGCTGGGACTCGGGCTGGCGCTGGAGGCGGCCATCACCCTGGTGCACTGGTATATTACCCACATAATTGCGCCCCGCAGCCTGCCGCGCATGGATTTTTCAGAGGGCATCCCAGCAGGTTACCGCACGATGGTCGTCGTTCCGACTCTGCTGGCAAAGGCGGACGAACTCGACTCTTTGCTGCAAGAGTTGGAGATTTATTACCTGTCCAACCCCGACCCGCAACTGAGTTTTGCGCTGCTGACCGACTTCATCGACGCTCCGGCGCAAACCATGCCGCAGGATGAGCAAATGCTTTCTCTGGCAAAAACTGGCGTTGAGAGACTCAACCAAAAATACGCCCAGGCCGCGCCCTTTTATTTGTTCCACCGTCAGCGGGATTGGAATCCGTCTGAAGGGGTCTGGATGGGTTGGGAACGCAAGCGCGGCAAGCTGGCTGAATTTAATCAACTGCTGTTGACTACCGGGCCGACATCGCCGGTAAAGAACACCGGTTATATCACCCATGTTGGGGACCTGAGCATTCTGCCGGATATCAAATACGTGATTACGCTGGACGCCGATACCTCCCTACCGCATGGCAGCGCCAGCCGCCTCGTTGCGACGTTGGCGCACCCCCTCAATCAGGCAGAATTTGCGGCAGACGGGCGCTCGGTTGTGGCGGGTTACACCGTGTTACAGCCGCGCGTGGCGATCAAACCGACCAGCGCCAATCGTTCTCTGTTTTCACAGATATTTGCCGGGAATGCCGGCTTTGACCTGTACACACTGGCCGTCTCGGATGTTTATCACGACTTGTTTGGAGAGGGCAGTTACGTCGGCAAGGGCATTTATGATGTGGCGGCCTTCGAGCGCAGCCTGGTCGATCAGGTGCGCGAAAACACCCTGCTCAGCCACGATCTCTTTGAGGGAATTTACGGGCGCGCCGCGCTGGTGACGGACATCATCCTGTACGAAGAATATCCCGCCCGCTACCTGATCTATACCCGCCGCCTGCGCCGCTGGATTCGCGGCGATTGGCAGTTGCTGCCCTGGTTGTTGCCCATCGTCCGAACCAAAACAGGGTTTGCACCCAACCGCCTGTCCATCATCAACCGTTGGAAAATTTTTGATAACCTGCGGCGCAGTTTACTGATGCCAACTATGCTGGCCTTATTTGCGGCTGGCTGGTTGGTTTTACCCGGTTCTCCGCTGGTGTGGACTCTGCTAATACTTTTGCCACCTGTTTGGCCGATCCTGGCACAAGCGCTTCAGCACATCAAACAAAATATTGGGCAGCTCAGCCTAAAAGAACTGGTCGAGCCTGTAAAGCTCCCGCTCGTGCGCTGGGGGCTTGCGATCCTCTTTCTGCCTTACGAAGCCTTGCTCATTCTTGGCGCGATTCGAACCACACTGGACCGCCTGCTCATTTTGCATAAGAAATTGCTGCAATGGACAACGGCTGCGTATACAGCGCAATCGTTTGGGTTAAAAGCCAGATCTGAAACCTGGTTGGAGATGGCGGTTTCTTTGGTTTTTACCGCACTCTTGGGGAGTACCGTCGCCATCTTCAACCCAACCGCGCTGACCGTAGCGGCTCCCCTGCTGATTGCCTGGCTCATCGCTCCGCAGGTGGCTTATTGGATTAGCCAGCCCATCACACATACCGCCGCGCCGCTCTCTGAGCCTCAACGCAAAGAAATCCAGCGCCTGGCGCAGCGCACCTGGGCGTTTTTCGAGCAATTTGTCGGCCCGGATGATCACTGGCTGCCACCCGACCATTTTCAAGAGTCGCCGCGCGGCAATGTCGCGCACCTTACGACGCCAACAAACATTGGCTTGTTCTTGCTGTCAACTTTGTCAGCCCACGATCTAGGCCATATGGATTTGCTAGAACTGGTGGTACGCCTGCGCTCCACTTTTGAAAATATGGATAAACTGGAACATTACCGGGGACATTTGCTGAACTGGTACGACACGCAGACGCTGGCAGCGCTTCCACCCCGCTACATCTCCACTGTAGACAGTGGCAATCTGGCGGCTTGCCTGATTGCGCTCAAACAAGGCCTGCTTGCCCTGACGGATGCGCCCATTCTCGGTAAACAGCAATGGCAGGGCTTGCTCGTCATTCTGGATATTTTGAAGAACACGCTGCAAGAACTTGAAAAAGACAATCCCGGCTCAGCCGTCGAACCTTTCGAGGTTGAATTAGACAACATTTGCGAGCGCGTCACCGCGATCCAGGACAAACCTGAGGCATGGACGATGATTCTGAGGTGGCTCTCAGGCGAAGGCTGGGAAACTGTTTCCCACCGGCTGATGGACTTGCTCGAGAGTCACCCAAATCTCAATCCAAAAACCTTGAGCGAACTGCACCTTTATCTGGGTACGCTGCATCATCATCTGCAAACCATGCAGCGCAATATCGGGTTGTTTGCGCCCTGGCTCGGCCGCCTGGACGAGCCGGGCGCCAGAGTGCAAGCCATGTTTGCGGAAAACCCAGCCGCGCAAGCCTGGCAGGATTTTAGAGACAGCCTGCCCCACGAACTGCCAACATTGGGGCAAGCGGCAGCAGTCTATGACCGGATCAAGATTGCCCTGCGTCAATTCCAGGCGCAATTGCAACTTGTGCCCGCTCTTTGGGCAATCGAGGCGGCGCGTGACTGGTGTCAAAAATTGGATGACGATCTGTCGTCGGCGCGCATGACCGTAACGCCCCTGCTGATTGGTTTCCGAGACCTGGCCGAACAGGCGAAAGCAGCCGTCATGGGCATGGATTTCCGCTTCCTGTTTGATGAGCGCCGCCAGGTATTCCACATTGGCTACAACACCGCCACCGAAAAACTAGATGAAAGTTACTACGATTTACTGGCCTCCGAGGCGCGCATTGCCAGCCTGGTTGCGATTGCCAAAGGCGACGTGCCGCAAAGCCACTGGCTGCACCTGGGACGCCCGGTGACGAAGGTGAACGGGAAAGTGGTGCTGCTCTCCTGGAACGGCACCATGTTCGAATATCTCATGCCGGTGCTGTTTACAAAAAATTACGAGGGCACATTCCTGTTTGACAGTTGCTTCGCCGCACTGGATGCACAGATCGGCTACGGGCACGAAAAACATGTTCCCTGGGGCGTGTCCGAATCGGGCTACTTTGCTTTTGATGCCAGCCTGAATTACCAGTACCGCACCTTTGGCGTGCCAGATTTAGGCTATAAGCGCGACCTGCCCGACGACCTGGTGGTTGCCCCCTACGCGTCACTGCTTGGGTTGTCACTGCAACCGCAGGCGGTGCTAAACAATTTGGCGCATCTGCAAGACCTGAACATGCTCGGTCGTTTTGGCCTGTACGAGGCGCTCGACTACACCCAGGCGCGCCTGCCTTTAGACCAGAAACACGCCATTGTGCAATCGTATATGGCGCATCATCAAGGCATGATCTTGCTGGCTGCCTGCAATGCGCTATTGCATGACGTAATGATCCAGCGCTTCCACGCTGATGAGCACATCCAGAGCATCGAACTGCTACTCCAGGAAAAAATCCCGCAAAACCCGCACATCGAATATCCCCACCCAGATGAACCCCTGGATCTACCCCAAGCCAGGCACTCGGTGAGCAGCGCTGCGTGGCGCGTGCCTGCAGACAGTCCTATTCCACAAGTTCATGTCCTTTCACAGGGAGACTATCACCTGCTGATTACGAACGCTGGGAGCGGGTACAGCCAATGGCGGGAGTTTGCCCTGACGCGCTGGCAAGCCGACTCAACCCTGGATGATTGGGGAACGTGGATTTATCTCCAGGATCGTGAGAGCGGCGCGCTCTGGTCAGCCACCTACCAGCCCACTGGCTGTATACCAGAAAATCAGGAAGTGCTGTTCTCGCCGCACAAGGTCGAATTCCGGCGCTGGGATCACGGCATTTCGCTGCACACCGAAATCACCGTCGGGACGGATGGAATCGAAATCCGGCGGGTGACGCTCCTGAACGACAGCGACCGCCCGCGGAAGTTGAAGCTGACCAGCTACGGCGAGGTAGTGCTGGCGTCGCAGGTCGCGGACAGGCGTCATCCGGCGTTTAATAAACTGTTTATCGAGAGCGAATATGTCCCGGAGGCGAACGCGCTCCTTTTCCAGCGTCGTCCCCGCTCGGCGGATGAAGAACCGGTCGTGCTGGCCCACGCATTGGTCGTTGAACCAGGGCGCAAAGTGACCGGCGAGTACGAGAGCGACCGCGCCCGGTTTTTGGGACGCGGGCAGACGCAGCGTTTGCCGGCAGCCCTGCAAGGCAGGGTTCGGCATTTATCTGGGACAGTCGGCGGGACGCTCGACCCGATCTTTTCTCTGGCTCAGGAAGTCGACCTGAAGCCGCATACTGAAACCCGCATCACTTTCTTGACCCTGGCCGCTCCCTCGCGCACAGACGCGCTGGATTTACTCTCCCAATACCCGTCTACGCACGTCATCAACCGCGCTTTTGACGAAGCGCGCACCCACAGCGAAAGGGAACTGATCGAACTGGGATTGAATGCCTATAACGTAGAGCATATTCAGCGGTTGTTATCGGTCTTGCTCTACCCGGCAGAAACGCTGCGCGCCGACCCGCATCTTCTGGCGAAAAACGAGAAGGGGCAATCTGGTTTGTGGGGCTACGGTATCTCCGGCGACCTCCCGATTTTGCTGGTGCACATGTGCGATGGTGACTCACCCTTGCTGATTGAAGCCCTGCAAGCCCATGCCTACTGGCGCAACCGGCATATTAAAGTCAACCTGGTAATCCTGAATGACCAGGATACGGGTTACGCCCTTGATTTGCACAATGCCATCTACCGCCAAATTGTGCGCCTGGGCGCCGAAGGATGGATGAATCAGCGCGACGGTATTTTCCTGTTACGCACTGACCAACTCCAGGAAGCCGATAAGATTCTGCTCGAAACTGTGGCGGGTGTACTTTTGGATGAAAAAAATGGAACTTTGGCGGATCATGCCAACCGTTTAACCGAGCAGCCCATCCGCCTGCCAGGATTCACACCGTCCTTGTCTCTGGCGCGAGATCTCGAAGCGACGACGACGCTGGTGCGACCAACCGGCCTGCTGATGGACAACGGCCTGGGCGGTTTCAGCCCCGACGGGAAAGAATACGTCATTTTTCTCCAGCCGGGGCAGCACACGCCGCACCCGTGGGTCAACGTGATTGCCAATCCGCAGTTTGGTTTTCTGGTCTCCGAAGCTGGAGCGGGTTGCACCTGGGCTGATAATAGCGGCGAGAACCGGCTGACTCCCTGGCGCAACGACCCACTGACCGATCTGCCGGGCGAAGCGCTCTACCTGCGCGATGAGGAAACCGGCCTGGTCTGGTCGCCCACGCCCATGCCAGCCGGCGGCGAGACTGCCTGTTTGATCCGTCACGGCGCGGGCTATTCGACCTTCGAGACTCAATCCCACGGGCTGAATCAACACCTGCGTCTGTTCACCGTTACCGATGCGCCGGTTAAAATCGCGCAATTGCGCCTCGAAAACCTGTGGGCGCGCCCGCGGCGCATCACCGCAACCTACTACACCGAATGGGTGTTGGGTACAACGCGCGAACAAAATCAAGCCTTTATTGTGCCGGAGTTCGACCCCGCCACACATGCCCTGCTGGCAAGCAACCGCTTCAACACGGAGTTTGGAGAACGTGTAGCTTTCCTGGCGGCCAATAAAAAGCCCCATGGCGTAACCGCCGACCGGACGGAGTTTGTGGGGCGCATGGGCAGCCTGCAAGCCCCGGCCGCGCTGGGACGGATTGGGCTGGCGAGCAGGGTCAACGCCGGGCTGGACCCGTGCGCCGCGATTCAACTGCACGTGGACCTTGCACCTGGGCAGGTGGAGGAAGTCTTTTTCTTAATCGGCGAAGGGGCCAACCGGGCGGAAAGCCTGGCGTTGATTGGTTCGATTCAAGCCCAGGGGCAATTTGAGTCGGCCTGGCAGGCGGTCCAGACGTTGTGGGATGACATCCTCGGCGCGATTACGGTCCAGACGCCCGATCCCGGCATGGATTTATTGCTCAACCGCTGGCTGCTGTACCAAACGTTGACCTGCCGCCTGTGGGGGCGGACCGCGCTGTATCAATCCAGCGGAGCCTTTGGCTTCCGCGATCAGCTTCAGGATGTGCTGGCGTTGTTCCATGCCCGGCCAGATCTCGCCCGCCAGCAGATTTTGAACGCCGCCCGGAATCAATTCGACGCCGGCGACGTGCTGCACTGGTGGAATCCGCCTTCCGGGTGGGGGGTGCGCACGCGCTTTACGGACGATCTGCTGTGGTTGCCCTACGTCACCGCCGAATATGTGGCCGCCACCGGCGATGGTTCCATCCTGAACGAGAAAATCCCGTTCCTGAAAGGCGAACCGCTCAAACCGGGCGAAGCGGAACGGTACGCGCAATACGAAGCGACGAGTGATCTGTATACGCTTTATGAGCATTGCCGACGGGCAATCGAAAAAGGGACCACATCCGGTGCTCACGGGCTGCCGCTGATGGGCGCTGGCGATTGGAACGACGGCATGAACCGGGTGGGGATTGCCGGGCGCGGCGAGAGCGTCTGGCTGGGCTGGTTCTTGTATAGCGCGTTGACGCGTTTTGGTTCGCTCTGCCTGCTCATGAAAGATGACCCCGAACCATACCAGCAGCAGGCCGAACGCCTGGTGCAGGCGCTCGAAAGCCATGCCTGGGATGGGAACTGGTACCTGCGCGCCTTCTATGATGATGGCTCCCCGCTGGGATCGAGACAAAACAACGAGTGCCGCATTGATTCGATTGCCCAATCCTGGGCGGTATTATCGGGCGCGGCTGACCCGGCTCGGGCGGCGCAGGCGATGGAATCCGTCAACAACCTGCTGGTGCGGCCGGCCGAGCGAATGATTTTGCTGTTCACGCCGCCTTTTGATAAAACGCCGCGCGACCCCGGTTACATCAAAGGTTATTTGCCCGGCGTGCGTGAAAATGGCGGGCAGTACACCCACGCCGCCATCTGGGCGGTGCGCGCCTTTGCGGAACTCGGTCAGGGAGATCGCGCTGTGGCATTGTTTCACCTGTTAAACCCCATCGATCACGCCGATAAGCCCGAAAAAGTGGCGCGCTACCAAGTGGAGCCTTACGTCATCGCCGCCGACATCTACAGCCAGCCACCCCATTCCGGCAGCGGCGGCTGGACGTGGTATACCGGCTCTTCCGGCTGGATGTACGGCTTGGGCATCGAAGCCATCCTGGGTGTCTCCCGCCTGGGGAGTGTGCTCAAAATCAATCCTTGCATTCCAGGCCAGTGGCCCGGATTTAAAGTGGGCTACCGCTTTGGCGCAACCCATTACCTA
>Ga0105152_10000780_pt1 | contig 10124 bp, 6 predicted proteins | sample LakBais05cmmetaG_FD_81534 | JGI IMG/M metagenome (GOLD analysis project Ga0105152, IMG submission 81534) | Lake sediment microbial communities from Lake Baikal, Russia to study Microbial Dark Matter (Phase II) - Lake Baikal sediment 0-5 cm | ecosystem: Environmental > Aquatic > Freshwater > Lake...
CCCGCGATCTTGCCTTCCTGATCGAATCCATCCCTATTCTCGAGGAGGCGGGGATGGAGGTGGAGGCTTTCGGCGGGGATTCCGTCGTTGTCAAGGCGATTCCCGCATTTCTGTCGGACGCGGAGGCGCGGACATTGATCGGCGATATCCTGGCCGGGGGTATGGAAGGGGATCGCAATCTGCCGCTTATGGAGAGGCGGGAGAAAATTTTTACCGCCCTTGCCTGCCGGGCGGCCGTAAAGGCGAACCGGCCGCTGAACGGTCCGGAGGTCGAGAGCCTCAGTCGCGAGCTTGACGCGCTCCCCAGCGCCGCCACCTGCCCGCACGGGAGACCGTTTGCGGTTGCCATTAGCGTGGGTGAGCTGGAAAAGCTGTTCAAGAGGAGATAGCCGGGTATGGCCGGTGCTGACATTCCCAAACCGAGGTTGATCTGTATCCTTGGACCGACCGGTGTCGGAAAAACAGCGATGGCCCTGGAACTGGCCGACCGGTGGGGCGGTGAGATCGTCAGCGCCGATTCCATGCAGGTTTACCGGCACATGGATATCGGTACCGCGAAGCCGACGCCGGAAGAACGGAAGCGGATTCCCCACCACCTTCTCGATGTGGTCAATCCGGATGAGCCTTTCGACGTTTCGCTGTATATCCGACTGGCGAACGGGATCATTGACGATCTGCAGCGGGAAGAGAGACCGGTCTTCGTAGTCGGGGGAACCGGTCTCTATATCCGGGCCCTCCTGGGGGGATTGATCGACGGACCGGGGGCGGACGCGATGTTACGGCGGGAACTGAAACAGGAGATGAATCACAGCGGGAAGGCCCATCTTTACCAGAAACTGCGGATAAGGGATCCCAAGGCCGCCGACCGGATCCATCCCCATGACGGTGTCCGGATCATCCGCGCCCTGGAGGTCCTGGAGCTGACGGGCCGGTCCATTGTCGACCATCAGCAGGAGCACCGCTTCCGGGAGGTGCCCTACAAGGTTCTCCGGATCGGTCTTTGTTTGGACCGGGAACGACTCAACGACCGGATCGAACAGAGGACGGACCGGATGATCGCGGACGGCTTTGCGGAAGAGGTCCGGCGGCTACTCGGCATGGGCTACGAGGAATCTCTCAAGCCCATGCAATCTTTGGGGTATCGGAACATAGCCTCCTTTCTTGCGGGACGGCAGAGTCTGGGGGAGGCGGTCCGTTTGATCAAACGGGATTCCTGCCGCTACGCGAAGAGGCAGATGACCTGGTTTGCCGCCGACCGGGAGGTGGGCTGGCTCGATCCGGGGGATGTCGACGCGGCATCCAACCGGATCGGCCGTTTTCTTGGACGGGCTTGAAATCGGCGGCGGACACGGACCTTGTGTTTTCCTCCATCGATGGAGGGATCGATGAAATTAGGATTCTACGTGTGGATAAATTCAAACAACGAGGAGCCAGATAAAATGAAGACCCCGTACATGTTAGCGATTTGCCTGTTATTCGTTGTAACGGGTATAACCACCATCGGCATCAATCCATCAGTTGCCGTTGCTGATTCGGGAAAAGGTTTTACTGACCATGAAAAATCCAAGCAAGAAACAACAATTCAGAATCATGATGTAATTACAAAAATAATGACCGATAATTCCTCAAAACCTCTGGGGATGAGTCTTCGGGAATTCGTCCGATTGGTAAGAGAAAAAAATGAACAAATCAGCTTCCAGGATTCCGAGTGGGCCATAAGCCGTGAAGCGGTGAAAGGCGCTAAATCGATATTCGAACCGGCCTTCGTAAACTCCTACCAGTATCAGGAAGACAAGAGGAGAACCACGGTACAGGAAAAGGCCAGTCAAGGTTTCTTCTCCTCCCCCGATTTTCAGGAAAGAAGCGGCAGCTATCAGGCTGCCGTAGAGGGACTCGTGCCGACAGGGGGGAAGTTGCGTTTCGGATATACCAGGCGGGATTTCAAAAACAACTATGATGACAAGGCCGGCGTGGAGAGGGAATCCCAGTCAGTCATCGGCGCGAGCATAACTCAGCCCCTGCTGAAAGGGGGGGGGATCATGACAACCAAGGCCGGGATTCAGGTGGCGGAAGCCGACGCCGATATCGCTTTTCAGAGCTATCGGGGACAGATGATGCGTGTCATTTCCGAAGCGATCGCGACGTACTGGGACCTTAATTTAGCGCGCGAAAAATATAAGTTGCGTAAGGACTCTGAGCGTACCGCTGAACAAATCTTAAAGGATAATCTTATCAGGGTCAAAACGGGCAAGATGGCCGAAACAGAGGTGCTGGAAGCAAGGGCCGGTCTTGCCATGCGCAAGTCCCTGGTAAGCGAAGCCAGCCAGGTGATCGTTTCTGCCATGAACAGCGCGCGCACCTTTATGTCATTCCCCGTTGCTGAAACGAAGATCGAAATTGAACCGACTGACCGATTAGAGATCGAAGATGTTACTCCTGTTTATGCGAATAGCCTGGCCACGGCCTTTAAACTCCGTGCGGAGTATATATCCAGCCGGAAAAAGATTGAACGGGAGGATATAAGGATGGCCTTTGCCGAAAACCAGACATGGCCTCAACTGGATCTAAAGGGCAGCTACAACTTGAATGGCCTTTCAGATACTCCCGGTAATTCATGGGAGGATGCTATGAAACGAGATTATGCGACGTGGTTTGTAGGTCTGGAACTGAGAGTGCCCTTGGGAGGGGATAAGAAGAGTCAAAGTGAGCTGGAAGCGACCAGGCAGCGCAAGCGGCAGGCTCTGCTGGAATTGAAGGCGGTTGAGGTGTCGCTGGCCAATACCCTGGAAACGGCCGTTCAAAGCGTCCACAATGTTCGTGATCAGGTTAGACACTATGCCAATGTTGTGGGCATGAACAGGCGGCTGCTGGAAGCCGAGATTGAGCGGTTTAATGCAGGCAAAAGCAACAGCCGGCTTCTCCTGGAAAGGGAAGAAAACCTCAACAAGGCAAAAGAGGCGGAAATCGAGAGTCTTGCGAGGTATAGAAAGTCATTGTTGCAGCTTGATCTTGCGGAGGGGTCTTTACTGGTCAACCACGGGGTTGAAATCATGGAGGCAGGCTTATAATGACCAATCATATTGTTACTCAGACAGGCTGCAAAAGGCTTGGGGCCGTTACAAAAGGTGGAATTCTGCTGGCCGTTATGGTTTTCGTATCTTTTTCACCGGGGGGCATATTATCGTCCTTCGGGAAAGAGCCTTTATCCATTTCCGGAATCACAGAGCCCATCGGGAATGTGACCTTGAGTGCGACGGCGGTGGGGACGATTTCAACCATTTTTGTCAAGGAAGGCACGTCTGTAAGAAAAGGGGCGGCTATCCTTGAGCTGGACAAAAAGGTGGAAGAGCTTGAGGCGGAGCGCCGCAAACTCATCTGGGAGAGCAAGGCGGAAATCAAGGCTGCTGCAGCGAGGGTGTCTACTTTGAAGTCGCTGCTCGAATCCACCCGCGAGTTATTTAAGAGCACGGGCTCGGTCAGCAGGGAAGAACTGGAAAAAATGGAGCTGGAATATGAGATCGCCGAGGCAGAAAAAGAGCGGCTTGAGACCGCAGAAGAGCGCGAGCGGATCGAGTATGAGATGGCGCGAGAGACTTTGAAAAAACGAAGCCTGATATCGCCTATTCAAGGAACCGTCATCAAGCTTTTTCTCAAAGAAGGTGAATCATGTCAGGAGAATAAACCTCTGGCCCAGGTTGTGGATACCAGCAGCGGTATTTTTGTAAGCAATGTGGAGGAAGGGGTCGGCAGGACCTTGCGAACGGGACAATCGGTCGATTTGAAGATCAAAACCGGAAATGAATCCATTGCCAAGAAGGGTACGATCATCTTTGTCTCGCCGGTGGTTGATCAGGCCAGCGGACTGCTGGAGGTCAAAACGGAATTCGACAATTCGGACGGTTCGGTGCGTCCCGGGATTTCCGGATCCATGATCTTGAGAGATCGATAGATTGTCCTCTCTCGGGATGAGGGTCATCATATTTTTTACCCCATTGCTGTTCAAACATACGGCAGCAATCACACTCATGAGCACAAAATATGGAAAACGGGAAAGAAAATAGAGGTACGGAAATAGATGGTGTCATGGAGCGCCTTGAACGTATTCGCCGGTTCAACGGCCCTCCGAGTGAATTCTGGCCGGCTTTTCTGGAAGAATCCTCTCGTCTGGTCGGCGCCGGGATCAGCTTCCTTTTGCTTCGGGGGGAGGAGGGTGCCTCGTGGAGGAAGCTCGCTGTTTGGCCGGTCGGAAACCAGGGGGGCGCGCAAACCGCAGGGCTGGATTCCAGGATCAAAGAAATAGCCGATGCCTCGGTTCTCCAGGGGTACGCGCTGGAAAAGATCGGAAAGCCCGGAGACAAACAGCCCGATGGAATCATGGTCGGCGTCCGTCTGAAGATAGAAGATGAACGGTCGAGCGTAGCCGTTTTCCTGCTCGAACAAGGCGGCGAGCTGAAAGTCGAGGAAGCCGCTCTGCGTTTGACCCTGCTGGCCGATTCCCCGGCGGTATATCAGCTCGGCCATATGGTCGGCAGGGCGAAAAACGATGTGGTGAAATTTACGGAAGCGTTGGATCTGATGACGCTGTTGAACACGGAAAAACGGTACATGGCCGCGGCCATGACCTTCTGCAATGAGATTGCTTCTCGCTACCGCTGCGATCGGGTCAGTCTGGGATGGATAAAGGGCGCCTACGTTCGCGTCCAGGCCATCAGCCACATGGAGCGCTTCGAGAAAAGGATGGATGTGGTCCAGAGCCTTGAATTGGCCATGGAGGAGGCATTTGACCAGGAGGAGGAGATCCTCTGGCCAAAGCCGGAGAACAGCCGTTCCGTCGTCAGAGATCATGAGGCCTTTTCCCGCGATCAGGGGACCAGGTATCTCGTCTCCCTGGCCATCAGACTGGATGACAAGCCGATCGGGGTGGTGACTTGCGAGAGGTCCGACGTAGCCTTTTCCGAGGAGGAGGTGCGCGGACTTCGGGTCTTGTGTGATCAATCGGCGAGGCGGCTGGGGGATCTGAAGCGTCATGACCGGTGGCTCGGCGCGAAATTGGCGGCATCGACCAGGGAATTGCTGGCAAAGCTGTTCGGCGTTGAACATACTTTCTCGAAACTGGTCGGACTTATCCTCTGCGCGTCCCTAGCCTTTCTGGTCTTTGGGAAGCTGAACTACAGGGTCGAGACACCTTTTATCCTGAAAACCGACGATTTGGCCTATCTCCCGGCGCCTTTTGACGGATACATTCATAAGGTCAACGTCAAGATCGGTGATCCTGTCAAGAAGAAGGATCCGCTCCTGTCGCTGGATACCCGTGAGCTTCTTCTTGAGGAATCCACGGCCATTGCGAACCTGAATCGCTATAGCAGAGAGGCTGCCAAGGCCCGCGCCCAGAATGCGTTGGCCGATATGAAAGTCGCCCTGGCCATGGAAGAGCAGGCGAAAGCGCGACTCGATCTGGTTCATTATCACCTTGAACATGCGGAAATAAAGGCCCCTTTCGCGGGAATTGTGGTGGAAGGAGACCTGAAAGAGCTTCTGGGTGCGCCTGTCAAGAAGGGAGATGTGCTGTTCAAGGTCGCCCTGATTGAGAAAATGTATGCCGAATTGAAGGTGGATGAGAGGGACGTTCACGAAGTGACTGAGGGTGCCACGGGTGAAATTGCATTCGTGAGCCGGCCCGACCTCAAATTCCCCATCAAGGTGCAACGCATCGATCCCGTGTCTGTGACACAAGAGGGGGTGAATGTGTATCTCCTTCGGGCTTCCTTCCCTGAAGAGGTGAGCCCCTGGTGGCGGCCGGGGATGAGCGGCGTGGCAAAGATCAATGTGGGAAAACGGAATATCCTGTGGATATTTACGCACCGGACCATCGATTTCCTGCGAATCTTCTTCTGGTGGTAACCGTATGCAACGAGCAGGAAAAACATTCAGCGAATCATGGTACCGGGTTGCCGGCCTCAAGGTGAGTCTTCATTATACGGTCAGGATGCACAAACAGCGTTTCCGGGGCGAGACCTGGTACGTCCTGAGGGATCCCTTTAACAACCAGTACTTTCGCCTGCGCCCTGAGGCCCATGATTTTGTCGTTCGCCTGCGTCCTGACCGCACGGTGGAGCAGGTCTGGGAGGAATGTCTCGAGCGAAACCCGGACAATGCACCTGGTCAGGAGGATGTCATCCAACTGCTGACCCAACTCTATTATGCCAACCTGCTCCATTTTGAAATGCCCGCGGACAGCGCCAAACTTTTTGACCGCTATCGGAAGCGGCGACAGCGGGAGATAAAGACAAAACTCCTCAGTATCATGTTCATCCGCTTTCCACTCTTTGACCCGGACAACCTCCTGAAAAGGATGATGCCGATTTTTAGATACCTCATCTCCCCCCTGGGGGTGGCCCTGTGGGTTGCAGTGGTGGCCACTGCGGTGAAGCTGGTGTTGGACCGGGTTGACATGGTGACGAATCAGGCGCAAGGCATCCTTGCACCCGACAACCTGTTTCTCCTGTATGCGGGCTTGGTGGTGATCAAGAGTCTCCATGAATTGGGACACGCCGTGGTTTGCCGGCGCTTCGGAGGCGAGGTTCATACCCTGGGGGTGATGCTGCTGGTATTTACGCCGCTCCCTTATATGGATGCGACATCGAGCTGGTCCTTCCGGAGCCGCTGGCAGCGTGCCCTCGTGGGCGGAGCCGGGATGCTCACGGAGATCTTTGTAGCGGCCCTTGCAACTTTCCTTTGGGCCTATACCGGGCAGGGGGCGCTCCACAGTCTGGCCTACAACATGATATTCATCGCCTCCATCTCCACCCTCCTTTTCAATGGAAACCCACTGCTGCGTTTTGACGGTTACTACATCCTTTCCGATCTTTTGGATATTCCCAACCTGTATCCCCGGGCAATCAAACACCTGCGCCACGTCGTGGAGCGCTATATCTTCGGATACAAAGAGTCTTTCAGCCCCGCCCAGGGCTTCAAAGAGGCCTTCTGGTTGAGCGTTTTCGGCATCTTGAGCGGTATCTATCGGATCATCGTGTTTTCCGGGATCATCCTTTTCGTGGCCGATAAGTTCCTCCTCGCCGGACTCTTGATGGCCCTCATTTGCGTGGTTTCGTGGGGGGTGGCGCCCTTATTCAAATTGATCAACTACCTGGCTTCCAACCCGCGCCTGGCCAAAACGAGGGTCCGGGCCGTCGTTGCCTGCGTCAGTTGCTTTTTTGTCATCGTGGGATTTCTTGCCCTTTGCCCTTTTCCGAACAGATTCAGGGCTCCCGGTGTGATGGAAGCAATCCAATACATCCGGGTTGTCAACGATGCCCCGGGCTATGTGCGGAAAATCCGGATACCCTCGGGGGTCGAAGTCCGGGAAGGAACCCCGCTCATCGAACTGGCGGATCGGGAACTCGATCTGGAAATTGCGGCCGCCACGGCACAGCGGAATGAGGTGCTCGCAATGCAACTGCGGGCTCTGCGCATGGAGCAGGCAGACCTGCAGCCGATCCAAAAGCGCCTGGAAACCATAGAGTCTAAGTTACAAAATTTGGAAGCGCAAAAGGCCTCCCTCCTGGTGAGGGCCAGGCAGTCGGGGATATGGGTGGCGCCCAACATTCAAGACCTGATCGGGTCATGGGTCCAGAGGGGTTCGGTGATCGGGGAAATCGTACATCAAGGCGAGTTTCGTTTTTCGGCCGTTGTTTCGCAGGAAGAAGCCTCGGAACTCTTCACCGGAAAAATAGAGAAGGCTGAAGTTCGAATCCATGGACAAGGGGATCAGAACCTGAAAGTATTGGAGTATCAGATCATCCCGTTCCAGCAGCAAAAATTGCCTTCCGCCGCCCTCGGATGGCGTGGCGGCGGCGAGGTGGCCGTTTCGGCCAAAGATGAGAAGGGTCTCAAGGCAGCCGAGCCTTTTTTCCAAATTTACGCCATTATCCAATCCGCTCCGGATGTACTTCTGTTGCACGGCAGATCCGGGAAGCTCCGCTTCACCCTCGATCCTAAACCACTTCTGTTTCAATGGGCCCACCTGTTCAGACAACTTCTCCAAAAGAGGTATCAGCTTTGATCCTTCCCGCTGAAGATTATCGCCGGACCCATATCGTGACCCCCGGCAAGCTCCATCAGGGTGCGGATGCCATCGTGCATGAGTTGGCGGGATGGTATCAACGCCGGGCAGCCGTCGGCCGGGCTCTCAAACAGGAATCACAGAAAGTCAGCGAAATGGCGCAAGGGCTTCTCCATGTCTCAGACCGAAGATTGCGTGAGCGGCTTTCGGAGATCCAACTCCGGTTTCGGCGTCAGGACAAGGGATACGAGGATCTGCTTCCCGAGGCCTTGGCGACCATGGTAGAGGTGTCCCACAGAACGCTCGGTCTCATCCCCTATACGGTTCAAGTCATGGGGGCCCTGGCCCTCTACCGGGGGTATCTCGCCGAGATGGCCACCGGGGAAGGGAAGAGCCTGACCGCCTGCCTTCCTTCTGTTCTGGCGGCATGGACGGGTCGGCCGTTTCATTTTGTGACCGTCAATGACTACCTTGCCGGCCGTGACGCCGTGGAAATGAACCCTTTCTATGCGTATTGCGGGGTATCGGTGGGGTGTGTTACCGGACAGATGGACCCCAAGGAACGCCGGATGAATTACGGCAAAGGCGTTGTGTATACCACCTTAAAGGAAGTGGTTGCGGATTTACTGAGGGACAGACTGATCTTCGGCGCCCTTCACCATCCGTCGCGCCGGCTGCTTCGGCAATTGGTCCAGCCTCAAATGAGGAACCTGGAGGGTGTGGTATTAAGAGGGCTGGATACGGCGATCGTGGATGAGGCGGACAGCGTGCTGATCGATGAAGCGGTCACGCCGCTGATTATCTCCCGGGCGCAGAAAAACAACCCCCTGGTGGAAGCCTGCGAGACTGCCCATACCATTTCCGCCTTGCTCAACCCGGGGACGGACTATCTTGTCGATCATAAGTACAAGGAGATCACCTTGACCAAAGAGGGGCTCCATAAAGTGGAAGAACAGTCCCAGGTGTTGCAGGGGATCTGGAGAGGTCCCGCCCGTCGGGAGGAACTGGTGAAGCAGGCGTTGACGGCGAGAGAGTTTTACAGACGGGACCAGCAGTTCGTGATCCAGGAGGGTAAGGTCGCGATTGTGGATGAATTTACCGGACGGGTCATGCCTAACCGGACATGGAGAGAGGGGTTGCATCAGGCAGTAGAGGCCAAGGAGGGCCTCCCGCTGAGCGATCCGAGCGAAACCTTGGCCAGACTCAGCTTTCAGCGTTTTTTCCGATTGTTCAGGAAGTTAAGCGGTATGACCGGTACGGCTCGGGAGGCAAATGCCGAATTCTGGCATATCTATAAGTTGCCGGTTCTGGCCATTCCCACCCACAGGCCCTGTATCCGAAAAATCTTTCCAGATTCGTACTTCTCGAACGAGACGGATAAATGGGAAGCCATTGTGAAAGAGATTGAAAAATGGCGCCAAACCGGCCGCCCTGTACTGGTGGGAACCCGGAGCGTTAAGGCCAGCGAAAGACTCGGCGCGATGCTGCATGCAAAGGGCATCGGGTTCAATCTGCTGAACGCCGTCCGGCACAAGGAGGAGGCCCAGATTGTGGCGGCGGCGGGCGAAGAGAACAGGATCACTATTTCCACCAACATGGCCGGTCGCGGTACGGATATCAAATTAGGCCGGGGGGTAGTCGTAATGGGCGGCCTCCATGTGATTGCCACGGAACGACACGAATCGGGGCGCATTGACCGGCAGCTTTTCGGCCGCTGTGCGAGACAAGGGGATCCGGGCAGCGCACAGGCGTTCGTGAGTGTGGAAGACGAGTTGCTTCGGCGGTTCGTTCCGGCAGCGATGAGGAACCGGTTGGGGAATTCTCTCCGGCTGGGCGCAACCGGGGAGAATTTCTTCGCACGCTTGGCTGTCCTCTATGCCCAGCGGACGGCCCAGCGGCTTGCCTATCGCCAGCGTCGAAATGTGCTTAGAATGGATACCTGGCTGGAGGAAGCCCTCTCTTTTACCGGGCCCGGCGCAAAATTATAGAAACCACCCTGCATGGATCGGCAATCGTTCATTTGTTTCGTTACCTCATGTTGTTCCGGCTCTTGCGTGATCGC
>Ga0105152_10000781_pt1 | contig 10123 bp, 8 predicted proteins | sample LakBais05cmmetaG_FD_81534 | JGI IMG/M metagenome (GOLD analysis project Ga0105152, IMG submission 81534) | Lake sediment microbial communities from Lake Baikal, Russia to study Microbial Dark Matter (Phase II) - Lake Baikal sediment 0-5 cm | ecosystem: Environmental > Aquatic > Freshwater > Lake...
AGAGGGCTCGTCGATCAGCTGGGCGGTGTTGTTGTACCGAGCCATCTGGACCGGCGATATGGCCTTCTGTACCAGCTGGGGATCGTGACATCAGACATGGAGTTTCCCACGTATGAAGTCGCCCACAAGATCAACATTGAGAGGATTGCATCGCAGCTTCCTGGTCACCCCCAGTTCGTCTCGAACAGCGACGCTCACAACCTTGACTCGATAAGTCCTCCCCGGTGTGTCTTCGAGATCGAGGAACTGAATGTTCATGAAGTACTCATGGCACTTCGGCATGAGAGTGGAAGACGTGTGAGACTCCTATGAGGACGATCGCAGATCATGTCCTCGACATCGCCTCCAACAGTGTGACTGCCGGAGCCACTCAAATATGGCTCGACATCGACCAGGATTCGGCAAAGCATGTGCTTGTCTTCTCGGTTCGAGACAATGGGCGTGGAATGGATGCCGACATTCGCACACGTGTGTTTGACCCATTCTTCACCACGCGGCCTCACAACATCAGGAGGTTTGGTCTTGGATTGCCATTCCTCAAGGAAAACGCAGAATTGACCGGTGGAGGAGTCGATCTACGGAGCGTCTCGGGTGAGGGAACAACACTCAGAGCAACCTTTCACACAGACCACATTGACTGTCTGCCGTTTGGAGACCTGGCATCGACCATTTTCGCTCTCCTCATCGCTGACGGTACAGTGTGGTGGCACATCCACCGCTCAGAAGGAAATTGGGCATACGCTGTTGATACCGAGGAGCTGCGGGCGGTCTTCTCGCTTGAAGAGATGTCTGACCCTCGAGCTCAGTTGATGCTTCTGGAGTTCTTGCGCGGGCAGGAGAGTGATGTGGTCCAGGGCAACAGTCGCATTTGCAGGCAGGACGGCATGTGAGGGTGCTGGCGATGACAAACTACAGAATGGGAGACATATCAAAGGCGACAGTTTCGCGCATGGCCATGTATCTGCGCTGTCTTACATACCTTGAGCAGCAGGGAGCGTCGGCACTGTCCTCCCGGGATCTGGCTTCGCTGACCGGTGTGAGCGCCGAACAGGTGAGACAGGACCTGTCGGTCTTTGGTCGATTTGGCAAACGTGGCACCGGGTACGATGTCGTTCGACTGAAGGGCGAAGTCGAAGCTATCTTCGGGCGCGGTGTTGAACGGTGGAAGTGCTGTATCGTCGGCGTAGGCTCTCTCGGTACGGCGCTCATTGCCAGTCGCACAGTTCAGAAGTGGGGATTCAGGTATGTTGCGGCGTTTGATATAGACCCAAGCAAGATCGGAACGCGCGTAGAGCGCATCCCAGTGTACTCTGTCGATGAGCTGAAGGCTGTCGTCCGCCGCGAGCACGTCGCCATCGGGGTTATCGCCGTTCCTGCGTCCGGGGCCCAAGCCGTCGCTCGAATCCTCTGCGAGGCGGGCATTCGAGGCATCCTCAACTTTGCTCCACAGAATGTCAAGGTGCCAGAGAAAGTCCCAGTGCTCTCGGTCGATCTCTCGCAGGAGTTCCTCAAGCTCTCATTTTACATCCAGAGTGCAGAGCAGCGGGCGCGGGAGGAGCAGGCCCAGATCGACTCGGCGTCACACAGCGAGTAACGTGCCCCCGGTTCCTGCTCGTTCCGCGTACGGGCAGACGTTCCGGCGCCCGGCTCTCACAAAGGCGACGACAGCAGCGCCATCCCTTTCCGCAAGAGCAATCGCCTGAGCAGTCGGGACACTTCTCGAGGCCAATACTGGTATCCCGACTCGGGCGGCTTGGGCAACTGCCTGGTCTGGCGGACGTCGCCGATAGAGGATCCCTTGATTGGCATGGGACTCTGTTTGCGTGTTTGGAGGTCGTCATACTTGCCGTGCTCATGTTCCCGTAATGCCAGTGACTGAAGGGCCTCTGCACACATGCTAAATGGGCCATCGTGTTCGTCATGTTGCGAACGGCAGGATTCCTATACTGTGAACGGACTAGCGCAGGTTGTTGGGTGTGACACGTAGCGGGGATGGAAGGTTGACTCCTGTCCGTGCTGCCATAGAATTCATATGGTTCGCCGGTGGTCGGGCGGGTTTGTTACACAGGCGTCGGGTTAGTCTGTGCACGTGGCGAACGTCGGCAGTCGGATCATGTTGAGTCAATGCGTTCGAAAGGAGACAGCATGAGGCGTTTCTCATCCGGATCAGTGGATGATCTGGTTGTTCCAGCCGGGAAACCTGAGGAGCGTCGATAGCCCATGAGAACACGGTCGGAAGCTTGTATCGGCTTGTCCAGGGAGACAGCAGGAGCGCGCAGGTGTCGCCCATGAACCTTGTTGTCCTTGCAGGCGGCCGTAGTCGGCGCATGGGATTGCCGAAGTACTGTCTTTCTCTTGCGGGAATTCCCCTCTACGAGTATCCCTTGCGTCAGCTTGGTGTCCTGTACCGGCGCCACATCATTGTCGAGAACAAGGGCCTCATACCGGTAGACGGCAAGCCGAAGCGACTGGTTGTTGGCGACCTTGTTGCTGATGCAGGGCCTCTGGGTGGTATATACAGTGGACTCCGGGCATCAGACGCCCAACTGAACATGGTGGTCGGTGCCGACATGCCGTTTGTCTCGCCTTCGTTGGCCCAGGCGATGGGAAGGCGTGCGCGTGCGCAGGACCTGGATATCCTTGTTCCCAACATCGATGGTCTTCTTGAGCCGTTGTTCGCCATGTACTCTTCTCGGGTCACGAACGTAGCGGCCGAACTGCTCGCATCGGGGATTCGTTCTGTTCGGGAGCTCTTTCGCAATGAGTCGTTGCGCATTGGCTTCATAGACCGCGCCTATGGCATGCAATATGATCGACGGCTACTGTCTTTCTTCAACGTGAACACACCGGACGATCTCATTATGGCACAACTGATGATGCATGCGGGTGAAAAGTCGATAGAGGAGGAACGCATATGCGGATGAACTTGGAAGACCGACTGAACGAGAACCCCGAGTTGAAGAGGCAGTTTGGCGAACTTGATGCATTCATCAATGAGAGGGCAAGTCAACAGGGAAGCCTCATCAACGTCATGCACCGCGCCCAGGAGATTTTCGGTTACCTCCCGGACGATGTCCTCGACTACGTATCGATACGACTCCATGTGCCGCGCTCGACTATTTACGGCGTAGTGACGTTCTACCACTTCTTCAGCCGCGTCCCAAAGGGACGACATACAGTGAGTGTGTGCCTCGGGACTGCGTGCTACGTGCGTGGGGGCAACAGTGTGTATGATAAGGTCATCAAGACACTGGGCATCAAAGCTGGGGAGACATCACGGGACGGGCGTTTCTCGCTCGACCTGGTACGCTGTGTCGGAGCCTGTGGCCTTGCCCCCGTCATCGTTATCGACAGAGATACCTATGGCCGTATGACGGCGGACAGAGTCAGCACCTTGCTGAACAAGTACGCATAACCCTGGAAACAGAGGAGGAGACAGTGAAGTCACTGGAAGAACTGAAGCGTATCAAGGAGCAGACGCTCAAGGACATGGATCTTCGCCAGGCCAAGGATCGTGGCAAGGTTGTTGTTGCCATGGGTACGTGCGGAATTGCGGCTGGCGCAAAGGACGCCCTCATGGCTGTCATTGAAGAACTGGAGAAGGCCGATATCCATGATGTCCAAGTTGTGCAGTCTGGCTGCATGGGTTTGTGTGACAGGGAACCGACGGTCGAAGTGTCGATGAAAGACCAGCCCAGCGTCGTTTACGGAGATGTCAACGATGCAAATGCACGCCGAATCGTCCACGAACACGTCCAAGGAGGCCATGTCGTGGCCGAGCTGGTCATCAAACGAGGGAACATCTAGCCGGAGAGGGAGACGGGAAGACGCAATGATACGAAATCAACTGTTGATCTGTGCTGGTGGCGCCTGCATCACCAGTGGTGAGAAGAGCGTCAAGGACGTGCTTGTCGAAGAGCTGGCGAAGAACGGCATCCAGGATGAGATCCAGATTATCGAGACGGGCTGCATGGGAGCATGCGACCTGGGTCCGATTGTTGTCGTCTACCCGGAAGGGACGTTCTACCAGAAGGTCAGTGTTCAGAACGCAGGTCTCATCGTCAGTGAGCATCTCGTCAAGGGACGCACTGTTGCTGAGTTGCTGTATCACGAACCGGCTAGTGCCAAGAAGGCTCAGACAAGTGAGGAAATACCTTTCTATACGCGCCAGGTGAAGCGGGTGTTGCGCAACTGCGGTGTGATCGATCCACTCTCGATCGAAGAGTTCATTGCCCGTGACGGCTACTTTGGTCTTGGCAAGGCTCTGGAGATGGGCCGGGACGAAATCATCAAGATGGTGCAGGATTCTGGATTGCGTGGGCGTGGCGGAGCGGGGTTTCCTACGGGAATCAAGTGGAAGGCAGCGAAGGAGGCAACAGGCTCTCCAAAGTACGTCGTCTGCAATGGTGATGAAGGAGATCCAGGAGCCTTCATGGATCGCAGCGTGCTTGAGGGCGACCCGCACTCTGTCGTCGAGGCAATGGTCATCGCAGGGTACGCTATCGGGGCTGCAACTGGCTATGTATACGTGCGTGCGGAGTATCCCCTTGCCATAGAGCGCTTCGACTACGCACTCAGGAAGGCACGTGAGGTTGGGTTCCTTGGACATGACATCCTTGGCAGTGGATTCGACTTCGATATCGAGATCCGGATCGGTGCCGGAGCATTCGTTTGTGGCGAGGAGACTGCATTGCTCCGGTCCATCGAGGGGAAGAGAGGCATGCCCAGCCTGAAGCCTCCGTTCCCGGCAGAGGCAGGCCTTTGGGGAAAGCCGACGCTCATCAACAACGTTGAGACATTTGCCAACGTCGCCCCCATCTTGATTAATGGGGCCGAGTGGTTCCGCAGCGTCGGGACGCTGAAGAGTCCCGGCACCAAGGTCTTTGCTCTGGCCGGGAAGGTTCAGAACACGGGTCTCGTCGAGGTCCCCATGGGCACGACACTTCGTGAGCTGATCTTTGACATCGGGGGTGGAATCCCTGATGGCAAGAAGTTCAAGGGCGCTCAGACAGGAGGACCTTCTGGCGGTATCATCACCGCTGACTACCTTGACCTGCCCATCGATTTCGATTCGGTCAAGGAGATTGGGACGATCATGGGTTCCGGCGGTCTCATCGTTCTCGACGAGGACAACTGCATGGTCGACGTGGCCAAGTTCTATCTGGAATTCACCGTTGACGAGTCCTGTGGCAAGTGCACTCCTTGTCGTGAGGGCACGAGACAGATGTACCGCATCATGGAGCGGATCTGTAATGGCAAGGGCCACGATAGCGACATCGAGAAGCTGAAGAGCCTGGGGAAGGTCATCCAGCTTACTTCACTCTGCGGATTGGGGCAGACGGCGCCCAACCCGGTCCTATCGACTATTCGCTTCTTTGAAGACGAATACCGCGCGCACATTGAGGACAAGAGATGTCCAACACACGTCTGCAAGCGTCTGCTCACCTACAGCATCAATCCGGACAAGTGCGTTGGTTGTACTGCGTGTGCACGCCAGTGCCCTGTCCAGGTTATCACCGGTGAGGTCAAGAAGACCCACAGTATCGATGTCGACAAGTGCATCAAGTGTGGTTTGTGCTATGAAGTCTGTCGTTTTGGCGCTATTTGCAGAGAGTAATACCCACGGAGGGAGTTCATGATGACCGAGAAATTGATCACTACGAAGATCGACGGGAAGGACTATCAGTTTCCTACGGGGATGACGATCCTCGATGCCTGCAAGAACTCAGGACACGATATCCCGACTCTCTGTTATCTGGAAGGCATCGCAGAGGAAGGCTCTTGTGGGATGTGCGTCGTAGAGGTCAAGAAGGCCAGAACGCTTCAGAGGGCTTGCATAACCAGGATCACCGATGGTATGGAGATCACGACAGACTCCCCAGGCATCCACGAGGCACGGAAGACGAATCTCGAACTGGCACTTGCACATCACCCTCTGGACTGCATGACCTGCGATGCAGACGGAGACTGCGAACTAGAGGAGCTCGCCTACCGGTTCAGCATCAAGAAGAGCGAGTTTCTCGTTGACAGAGAGGCATTTGAGAGTCCGAAGGAGACCTCCTGGGACACGAATCCGTTCATCCAGTTTGACCCGCAGAAGTGCGTCCTTTGCAGGCGTTGCGTCGATGCCTGCGAGAACCAGGCGCTGGTCGAAGCCATTGGCATGGCAATGAGGGGTTCCGAGTCTGTCGTGTCGACCCCGTTCAATGTGCCTCTTGAGGGGACCGACTGTCAGTTCTGTGCTGCCTGTGTACAGGCTTGCCCTGTGGGAGCGCTCGTCGAGAAGCCACGGATCGGCAGGGGAAAGATCTTCAACCTTGAAAAGACCGAGACTGTATGTGGCTATTGCGGAGTAGGCTGTAACATGACCTTGTACAAGGACAAGAAGAACGATCTCGTGATGGCCAGAGGAATCATAGATGCCATGCCCAACAAGGGGAGACTCTGCGTCAAGGGACGCTATGGCTTTGAGTACGTCAATAGTACGGACAGGCTCACAAAACCCCTCATCAAGGAGAACGGAAAGTTCAGGGAAGCCACGTGGGACGAGGCCATCGCATACACGGCAACAAGGCTTCAGGAGATCAAGGACAAGTATGGAGCGGATGCCATCGGAGTACTCGGCTCCTCCAGATGCACGGATGAGGACAACTTCGCTGTGCAGAAGTTTGCCCGCGCAGTCATTGGCACGAACAATGTGGACAACTGCGCGAGACTGTGCCATGCCTCGACCATTGCGGGACTGGGCAAGGCGCTTGGCGCGGCCGCTGCAACGAACCCAGTCGACGACATCAAGAATGTGGATGCGATGTTCGTCATAGGCTCGAACATGACAGAAACCCATCCCGTGATTGCGCAGTTTGTAAAAGAGAACAAAAAGAAGCGTGGCGCAAAGCTAATTGTCTGTGACCCACGAAGGACGGACCTTGCAAAGGTAGCCGACATCTACATCCAGCACTTTCCGGGCTCCGACGTTGCGCTTCTCAATGGCATGATGAAGGTCATTGTGGACAAAGGCCTTGTCAACAAAGAGTTCATCGAGGCCCATACAGAAGGATATGAGGAGTTCGCAAAGGTTGTCTCGAAGTATGACCTTGACACGGTATCCCGATTGACGCGTGTCGAAAAGGCGCTAATCGAGGAAGCCGCTGTCGCGTATGCTTCTGCTCTCAATGCCACGATCTTCTATACGATGGGCATCACCCAGCATTCGGTCGGTACCGACAACGTTCTCAGCATCGCGAACCTTGCTCTTGTCACCGGCCACATTGGAAGAGAAGGCAACGGTATCAATCCTCTCAGAGGACAGGCAAACGTTCAGGGAGCCTGTGATATGGGAGCACTTCCCGACGTCTACCCGGGTTACCAGAAGGTAGTGGATCCCGCAGCCAGAGAGAAATTCGAGAAGGCATGGGGCGTCAGTCTCTCGGACAAGCCAGGTCTCCCCGTGACGGAATTCGGGGATGCCGCTCTCAGCGGACATCTCAAGGCGATGTATTCCATGGGGGAGAACCCTCTCATGACAGAGCCCGACATCACTCATGTGAGGAAGGGATTGGAGGCGCTCGAGTTTCTCGCTGTTCAGGAGATCTTCCTTTCGGAGACCGCAGAACTTGCAGACGTCATCTTCCCTTCTGCTGCTGCATACGAGAAGGAGGGGACTCTTACAAATACTGAACGAAGAGTCCAGCTGCTCAGACCTGCACGGGAAAAGCCAGAAGATGCGAAATTCGACTGGGAGATTGTCTCGCTCGTAGCAACGAAGATGGGCTACCCTATGACATACAGGAATGCTGCGGCAGTCATGGATGAGGTGGCAAGCCTCACCCCATCGTACGCCGGTATTCACCATTGGCGTCTTGAGAAAGGAGGCCTGCAGTGGCCCTGTCCCACTGACGACCATGCTGGAACGAGGATCCTTCACTATGGCGGAACCTTCAAGAGGCCGAGTGGAAAGGCGCTCATCAGCCCGGTCGACTACATCGAGGCAAAGGAGCTTCCGGATTCGGAATACCCGATACTCCTAACCACAGGAAGGATTCTCTACCATTACCACTCAGGGCAGGAATCACGGAGAGTCAAAGTACTCGACGCGTTCGTTCCGAGAAACTACGTGGAGGTCAGCAAGGAAGATGCGGAGGAACTTCATATCGAACACGGCGAAACGGTAAGGGTTTCGACAAGAAGAGGCAGTATCGAAGTCGAGACCAGAATCTCCGACAAGCCGATGAAGGGAGTGGTTTTCATTAGTTTCCACTTCCGTGAGGCAAGTGCGAATCTTCTCACAAATGCGGCTCTTGACCCGGTAGCAAAGATACCGGAATTCAAAGTCGCGGCATGCAAGATTGAAAAAATCTGACTAAGGGAGGAAGGAATGGATCTACCGATGTTCACGCCACCTCAAATTGCCGAGAAGGTTGGAGATGTCTGTCAGGGCAAGTGCAGGACGCCCATGAAGAAGTTCTTTGTCCTTGCGATTCTTGCGGGCGCCTTCATTGCATTTGGTGCACAGTTGTCGATCATTGTCGGTTCCGATGCAACCCTTGGATTCGGGTTCACGAGGTTCATGGCTGGAGCCGTGTTCAGTGTGGGACTCATGCTGGTCGTGATTGCGGGAGCTGAGCTCTTCACCGGTGACAACTTGATCGTCATTTCGGCCCTGGAGAAGAAAGTTCGCTGGGGAGAACTTCTGAAGACTTGGATAGCTGTCTATGTCGGTAATCTGATCGGATCGGTCCTTATTGCCCTTCTTCTGTACTGGTCGGGCCTCTGGAGCATGAATGGTAACCTCGTTGGTGCCGCCGCGCTCAAGATCGCGGGAAGCAAGGTCGGCCTTACCTTCGTTCAGGGGCTTGTCAGGGGCATTCTCTGCAACTGGCTTGTCTGCCTTGCGGTGTGGATGGCAACCTCCTCAAAGGATGTCATTGGCAAGTTGTTCGCAGTCTTCTTTCCTATCATGGCCTTTGTTGCCTCGGGCTTCGAGCACTCTGTTGCGAACATGTTCTTCATCCCTTACGGCATTCTCCTCAAGTCCGTTCCCAAGGTCGTGGAGGCAACAGGCAAGACCCTTGCAGATTATGCGGGACTGAACTGGGGAACCCTATGGACCAAGAACCTCATTCCCGTGACCATTGGCAACATTATCGGTGGAGCATTCTTCGTTGGCTTCATCTACTGGTTTGTGTATTTGAAGAAGGCCGCGGAGACTGTGGAGGCGAAGTAGGACGAACCTCTCTCGCTGGCGCGAGTGCTTCTGAAAAAGACGATCAGGGAGGAAAGCATCGGGTCGGATAGAGTGGTTCAATCAGCAGGAAAGGCGGGGGTACTGTCCGAAGAGGACAGCGTGTTCTTGCAGGAAGTGGTCTTCGGGCGCGGTAGAGAGGAACAGGCCCAGATCCGCACGGCGTCGCACAGCGAGTAGCAGCCCCTTCACGGCACTACGCGTTCAGGGTGTGAGTAGACATTGAGGCGCCCGGCCCGCACGAATGCGACGACAGTGATCCCGACTCTCTCTGCAAGAGCAATTGCCTGAGCAGTCGTAGCGCTCCTGGAGGTCAGGATCGGTATTCCGACACGGGCCGCCTGGGCGACTGCCTGGGCTGGAATACGCCCCGTGCCCATCAGGACTGCCTCTCTCAGATTCCAGGAGTGCATCAGGGCGTGACCGATGACTTTGTCGAGCGCCGTGTGACGGCTGATATCCTCACAGCAGAAGACATGCTCTCCCTGTGCTACAAGGGCTGCGTGAACGCCTCCGGTATTCCTCCAGTGGAGAGCGCCACGCTGCATCTCCTCGGCCAGATCCTGAAGGCGTGAGACGGACACGGTGAATCCAGATGAGAGGGCGACATTTTCAGGCAGGGCATCTCCGGACATGCAGTCGATGTCGATTGAAGTCGGTGCGTCCGGCCCGGGAGCATCGGGGGAGATCGTAAGAAACGCTGAGCGTTCTTCCACGGTGACGCCAAGGATCTGGTCGGGTCGGGCCCAGCCCTCACACACGGCGTGGCCAACCGCGGCTGCGTCAACGAATTCACCGGAGCTCGCGAGGCGTACAGCCCGAGTGCCGTTGACGTAAATGGTCAAAGCACGTTCTTCGGTGACCTCATCCTCGCATTTGGTG
>Ga0105152_10000784_pt1 | contig 10114 bp, 4 predicted proteins | sample LakBais05cmmetaG_FD_81534 | JGI IMG/M metagenome (GOLD analysis project Ga0105152, IMG submission 81534) | Lake sediment microbial communities from Lake Baikal, Russia to study Microbial Dark Matter (Phase II) - Lake Baikal sediment 0-5 cm | ecosystem: Environmental > Aquatic > Freshwater > Lake...
AAAGAAAGGATTCGAGGGATAAACAAGAAACGGAGTCACCGCTGCAGCGCCTTTTTCCTCCTCGTCGGTTTGGCAATCGCCGTCTCTCCGAGCCTAGGCCGCTATCCCGCCGCGGTTGAGGAAACGAGAAAAGAGTCCTGGCAGAGGCGTCTCGCCCTCTCCGCCGATTCTCCCTTCCGCAACCTCCATTGGAAATCCCTGGGCCCCCGCTTTCAGGGCGGCCGCGTGGAATCCATCGATGCCGTGCCCGGCACGGGCACGATCTATGTGGGCTTCGGGGCCGGAAATATCTGGAAGACCACCAATGATGGATTGACCTGGACGCCCATTTTCGAGCACCAGCCGACCTTCACCATCGGCGATCTGGCCATCGCCCCTTCCCATCCCCAAATCCTCTACGTTGGCACCGGGGAAAATCTCATGGCCCGAAGCTCGTTCGCCGGCTGGGGCGTTTTCAAGTCCATGGATGGAGGGCGGACATGGACCCATTTGGGACTCGAGGACACTCATCACATCGGCCGAGTGGTCGTCCATCCGAAGAATCCTGACATCGTCTATGTCGCCGCCGTCGGCCACCTCTATACTTATAATAAGGAACGGGGCGTTTACAAAACCGAGGACGGCGGAAAAACCTGGAAAAACGTCCTGTTTATATCCGACAAAACCGGCGCGACCGATGTCGTATTGGATCCGGAGAACCCGGAGATCGTCTATGCCTCGACGAACGAGCGCGACCGCAAAGCTTGGAACAACATCGAGCACGGCGAAGGCTCCGGCATCTATAAATCGACCGACGGGGGACGGACGTGGAAGCGGTTGACGAATGGATTCCCCACGGGTCCACACATCGGCCGGATCGGCCTGGCCGTCGCCCCGTCGCGCCCGAATGTCGTTTATGCTTTTCTCGCCAACCAGACCCCCGTAGAGGTGGAAACCAAGGAAGGGAAGCGGACGTCGGCCGCCGGCCCGGAAATCTATCGCTCGGACGACAAGGGCGAAACATGGCGTAAATGCCCGATGAAGAGCGACCGCTTCCGCATGGGTTTTTATGCCGATATTTTCGTCTCCCCCGAAAACCCCGACGTTTTTTATGCCCTCGGCCAGAATCTCATGACTTCGCGGGACGGCGGGCGAACATTCGCCAACATCCACGGCCGGGTCATCCATCTTTACAGCCATCCCACCCGGGCCCTCCATCTCGACCAGCACGACCTGTGGATCGATCCCACCGATCCCGACCGCCTCATTTTGGGGAATGACGGCGGCGTCTATTTATCCACCGACCGCGGGCAGACCTGGCTTCACCTCAACAACATCCCGGCCGGAGAATTCTACGCCCTGTCCGTGGATAATGCCGATCCCTACTTCATCTATGGAGGAACTCAGGACAACGCCGCCCTCTTTGGGCCGGCCGACCGGCTCCCCGAGGACGGCATCGACGATCCCTGGCGTTACGTCTGGATCGACCTTTGGGGCGGAGGGGATTCCCACGTCACGTCGGTCGATCCCAGCGATCCGAACGTCATCTACTTCGAGCAGCAGTTCGGCGATTTTCAGCGCAAAAACATCAAGACGGGAGAAATCAAGAGGATCCGCCCCCAGGTCAAAAAGGAAGATCCCCCGCTGCGTTTCAACTGGATGTCGCCGTTCATCATTTCCCGCCACAATCCCCTGACCGTCTATTTCGGGGCCAACATGCTCTTCAAATCCCTGGATCGTGGAGACCGCTGGAATTGCGTCAGCCCCGACCTGACCACCCGGCCGGGCCCCGACCAGCAGGGCAATGTCCCCTATGGGACGATCACTACGATCAGCGAATCACCCCTACAGCCCGGACTTCTCTATGTGGGGACGGACGACGGCCGGGTGTGGGTGACCCGGAACGACGGCGTCTCCTGGGACGATATCGGCACCGACCTCCCCGACAAATGGATCAGCCGGGTGGAGGTCTCGGCCCGCTCGGCCGGAGGAGTCTATGTCGCCCTGACAGGCTATCGGGAAGACGACTTCCAGACCTATATCTTCAAGTCCAAGGATTCCGGAAAAACCTGGCAGCCGATCGCCTCCAACCTCCCGTCCGAGCAGGTCAACGTCATCCGCGAAGATCCGCAAAAAAGCGGAGTCCTGTACGTCGGCACGGACCAGGGCGGCGTCTATGTCTCCTTCGACGACGGCGCATCCTGGCATTCTCTGTGCGCCGACCTGCCCACGACGCCCGTTCACGATATGGCCATCCAGGCGCGGGAACGGGAGATGGTCATCGCCACCCACGGCCGGAGCGTTTTCACACTGGACATCGCCCCGGTTCTGGAGTTCACTCCGGAAGTCGCGGCCAAGGACGCGCACCTTTTTTCGATCCGCCCGGCCCGGCTGCCTCAGTCCCGGGATTATGGCGGCGATTGGGCATTCGAGACGCGAAAGACGGCCGCATTCCATTATTTCTTGAAAAACATCCAACCCGTGACTCTTCGCATCCTCGACGAGAAGGACCATCTCGTCCGAACCCTTTCGGGGACGGGCGAGGCCGGCCTTAACGCCGCCGAATGGGACCTCGGAATCGACGTCGATCCCCAAACGGTTTCACTCCCCCAGGGCGCCCGGATGGCCGCCCCTGGCACGTACCGCGTCGAGATCCAGGCCGGCCCGATCAAACTCACGGGCCAAGTCCGGGTCGATGCCCCATCGCAGCCGAAAATAGGCCAAGCCCGCTTCTAAGCCATGATGCCGGACATATCGCTTTCGACAAGGAGACCGGACTCGATACCCAAAAGAAAAGCGAAATACCCCTTCCTCACGAGAAGGACTTCGGCGGTGTTTCTGGCCGCAATCCTAGCCTCTTCATCATTGGAAAATTCGGAACGCGTTGCGCCGAAGGTCCTCTGGTACCGGCAGCCGGCTTCCGCATGGATCGAAGCCCTGCCGGTCGGCAACGGCCGGCTTGGGGCCATGGTCTTCGGAGGTACGCACGAGGAACTTCTCCAACTGAATGAGGACACGGTCTGGACCGGCGGTCCCTACGATCCTCACGGAAACGGCGACGGCGTCAAATCCCTTCCCGAGATCCGGCGGCTCGTTTTCGAGGGCAAGGGGAAGGAGGCCGAAGCGCTTTTCGAGAAAGCGATGATGGCGAAAGTCTGGGATCAGGCCCAATATCAGCCTCTGGGGGATTTGCGCCTCACGTTCCCCGGCCATGGGACCCCCACCGATTATCGCCGCGAACTCGATCTCGACACGGCGATCGCCCGGACGTCGTACCGAGTCGGCGAGGCGGGCTTCACCCGAGAAGTGTTCGTCTCGCCGGTCGACCAGGTGATCATCGTCCGGCTGACCGCCGATCGTCCCGGGATGATCTCTCTGAATGCTAATCTGGACGGCCGAGTGAACGCCCGGCGTCGCGGGGACGAGACGTGGATGCTGCGCAGCGAAGCGCCGGCCACGCTCATCTTGCGGGGCCAGACGGCGAGCTTCCGCGGTTCGACCGAGAGGCTCCGGTATGAAGCCCGGCTTCAGGCCGCGGCCGAAGGTGGAAAAACCGAGATCATCAATACCAGCGAGCATGACACCCTCAAGGTGACGGCGGCCGATGCCGTGACGCTCTTCGTTTCGGCCGCGACCAGCTTCAAGAATTACCGCGACGTGAGCGATGACCCGGAGGCGAAAGCGAAGGACGATCTTTCCAAGGCCGCCGGCAAATCCTTCGACCGGATTCGCTCCGACCACGTGGCCGAACACCGCCGTTTGTTCCGGCGAGTCGATCTCGACTTCGGCCCGACGCCGTCCTCGGCACTTCCGACGGACGAGCGCTTCGAAGCGTTCGCCGCGGGGACCGATCCGAACTTCGCCGCTCTCTACTTCCATTTCGGCCGCTATCTCCTCATCAGTTGTTCCCGTCCGGGAGGGCAGCCGGCCAACCTCCAGGGGCTGTGGAACGCGGACATGAACCCGGCCTGGGGGAGCAAATACACGACCAATATCAATTTCGAGATGAACTACTGGCCGGCCGACGTGGCTAACCTCGAGGAATGCGCCGAGCCGTTTTTCGCCATGATCCGGGACCTGGCCGAGTCGAGCCGGCAGACCGCCCGGGTGAACTGGGGCGCGCGCGGCTGGATGCTCGGCCACAACACCGACATCTGGCGGGCGACCGCGCCGATCCACGGTGCCTACTGGGGCGCCTGGCATACCGGGGCCGGCTGGCTCTGCGCCCAGCTCTGGGACCACTATCTTTATTCGGGAGACCGGAAATTCCTGGAGGCCTATTACCCGATCATGAAAGCCGCCGTAGAGTTCTTTCTCGATACCCTGGTTGTCCATCCGAAATATGGATGGCTGGTGACGTGCCCCTCCGGCTCGCCCGAGAACGGTCCCGGGGGCGATCCGATGTGGACCCGCAATCCCGACGGAACGCGGAACCGGCCGATCGGAATTTCGGCCGGGCCGACGATCGACCTGCAGATCGTCGGCGAGCTCTTCGATCTGTGCGCGAAAGCATCGGAGATCCTGGGCGTGGATCCCGATTTCCGCAAACACGTGCGGCAGAGCCGGAGCCAGCTGGCACCGATGCAGATCGGCCGCCTGGGCCAGCTCCAGGAGTGGCTGGAGGACGTCGACAACCCGGACGATAAGCACCGCCACGTCTCCCATCTTTGGGGGCTCTATCCCGGGGCCTCGATCTCGCCCCGCCGGACTCCGAAACTGGCCGCGGCGGCAAAACAGTCGCTGCGCCTGCGCGGCGATGCCGGTACGGGCTGGTCGATGGCCTGGAAGATCAACTTTTGGGCCCGTCTTCTTGAAGGCAACCACGCGCATGAAATGCTGAAGCGCCAGCTCGCCCTCACGACCGGCCTCACGGGAAAAGGAGGGACCTACCCCAACCTGCTGGACGCCCATCCGCCGTTCCAGATCGACGGAAACCTGGGGGGGACGGCCGGCATCGCGGAGATCCTTCTCCAATCTCACGAAGACGGGATCGACCTTCTTCCCGCCCTTCCGGCGGCTCTGCCTCAAGGTTCGTTCCGGGGGTTACGCGCCCGGGGAGGATTCGAGGTGGACGCGGCGTGGGCGAACGGGATCCTCACGGAAACGACGATTTGCTCCCTGCTCGGAAAGGTCTGCAAGATCCGTTACGGCAAGCTGAGCGCGGAATTCAAGACCGAGGCCGGAAAAGTGTACGCGTTGGACGGCCGGCTAAGGCGGCTGAAATAGGGGGAATCCCATGAAAAAAAGCGTTTTCGGTATTGATCCTCGTCGTCCCCGTGGGAGCGACGTGGCCCGCCGCCCCAGAATTGCCTCCCCGTTCAAGAGCTCGGAGTGGGACGGCCTCAATCCCAAAAAGGGGAAAAAATGAAAATCCGCATTTCCATGGAAAGGCCTGAACGATTTCGGATCGACAGAACATGGCCTCTTGTCGGAATCCTGATCATCATGGCTCTTGGAGCCTTGGCCTGCCGGAGCCGGGTATCCTTGTCGGGCGGCGCAGGGACGGGGGCATCTGAGGAATATCTCGAACTCAACAAACGATTATTGACAGGATGGAATACCTGGGATGCGGGAAATGTCTTGTCCCAAATCTTTTTACCAGAGGGATTTGCCATCACCCTGGAAATTGAAAGCCAGGGCCAGAAAATCGCCGGCCCGCATTTAGGAAAAAATGAAATTCGTGGATTGGACATCACGCCCGGAGGACACGCCTATGATGGGTCCTACACCGAGATGACGATCCATTGGAACGCCATGAACATCAAAGTGCAAACGGCCGCGGCGGGCCAAGACATCATCATCCTCTTGTCCAACGACAAGCCGAACGCCTCGGCCACCCTGACAGTCATTCCCGAAATGAAGTGGGGTCGGCCGGGGACCATCACCCGCGAAGGTTCTATCATCCGAGCCGATGTCTTCGGAAAAGCCTGGAGCGTACATGTCGCCGGCAAGAGGTTGCCCGCCTGGTCGGAGGCCCCTCAGCCTCGTCTGGCCGTGGCCCTCGACGGCAAAGTCGGCCTATCGACACGTCCGGAGTTCGGGCTCGCCGACATGGAAAAGGCGGTGGTTGAAGCCCGCGAGAGACATGACCGCAAGCGGGAAGGATACGGCGATCATCAACAGATCTACGATGCCCTGCAGTCAGTCCTGTCCTGGAACACGATTTATGACGACAAGAATGGTCGGATTATGACGCCCGTCAGCCGGAGTTGGTGCTATGGAAACGGGTTTGTGCTGTTCGAGTGGGACACCTATTTTGCCTGCTACATGCTGTCCCTGGATTACAAGGACTTGGCTTATGCGAATCTGATGGCCATTACCAAGGAGATCACCCCCGGCGGGTTCGTCCCGAACGTCACCACGAAAAAGAACAAGAGTCTGGATCGTTCCCAGCCGCCGGTCGGGTCCATGGTGGTCAAGGAAATATACAGGAGGCACCGGGACAAATGGATCTTGGAGGCCTTGTTCCGGGATCTGTTGACCTGGAATCGCTGGTGGGCGAAAAACCGGGACTGGGACGGCTATCTCTGTTGGGGATCCGACCCCATTCCGATCGGACCGGAGACCGGGAATCTGGACAAAAAGGCGATCCATCAATTGCTGGGCGCGAAATTCGAATCGGGTCTGGATGACTCGCCCATGTATGACGATATTCCCTTCGATCCGACCCGGAATATGATGATGTTGGCCGACGTGGGCTTGATGAGCCTGTATATCATGGACTGCCGGGCCCTGGCCGATATCGCCCGGATTTTGAAGGAACCGGCCGCTGAAAAAGAACTGCAGGACCGGGCCGGCAAATATGGCCGCGCCCTCGAGACGCTCTGGGATGAAAAGACGGGTTTATATCTGAATAAAAACCTGGTCACGGGGGAATTGAATCACCACAAATCGCCGACCCTGTTCTATCCTTTGCTGGCCAAAGTCCCGTCCCGGGAAAACGCGGAACGGATGATCAAAGAACATTTTTTCAATCCCGCCGAGTTTTGTGGAGACTGGATCCTGCCGTCGATCGCCCGGAACGATCCGGCCTATGCGAACACCTACTGGCGGGGCCGAATATGGGGGCCCATGAATTTCCTCGTGTATCTGGGCCTGAGAAATTATGATTTGGCCAAAGCCCGGACAGATCTGGTTGCGAAATCCAAGCAACTGCTGCTCAAATCGTGGCTGAAATCCCGGACGGTCCATGAAAATTACAGTCCTTTCACCGGGGCGGGGACCAGCGATGATTTTTATCATTGGGGCGCCCTGTTGGGGTTTATGTCGTTCCTGGAAGATGGTTGGGTGCATGGGCCCGAAAATTCGCTTTGATCCCGCGAGGCATGAGCCGACTCCCCCATCGGCATTCCCGGTTCTCAACGATGTTCGGAGGGAAGATGCGCGGCGCAGAGCGGTGAGGGACGACGCCGCGGAAGAGGGAAAATCTTACCAAAAAAGGAGTCGTCACCATGGCAACGAAGGCCGTCGCTAAATCCATGGGCTGGGTTATCCTCGTTCTCATCCTTGGGACATTTCTTTCAATCGAGGCCGGGCAAGAGGGACGCAGTCCGCTTCTCTCCTCCTGGGAGCAGCATGTGAAGCTGCAGCGGAGCTCGGAATTCGGCCTGGATTGGATTTCTCTCGGCCCGGTGATGAATTCATCCCGGGCGGAAACCGTGCAGGGCGATCCGGCTCATCCCGGAACCATGTACGCCGCCTTCGGGGCGGGCAATCTCTGGAAGACCGTCAACAACGGCCTGAGCTGGAAGCCGATATTCGACAATCAATCGGCCCTCGGCATCGGCTATTTTGTCCTGGCTCCTTCGAACCCCGAGATCCTCTGGCTCGGCACCGGCGTGAACCTCAAGAAGCCCCGGAATTTCACCCACCCCGGCACGGGGGTGTTCCGCTCGGAGGACGGCGGCGAGACGTGGAAGAACATGGGACTGCCCGATTCCTATCACATCGGAAAAATCGCGGTCCATCCCCGAAATCCGGATATCGCCTTCGTGGCCGCGCTGGGCCATTTTTGGACTCCGAACCCCAACCGGGGGCTTTACCGCACGATCGACGGCGGAAAAACCTGGGAGCTTGTTCTTTTCGTCAACGACCGCACCGCCGCCGCGGACGTCGTGGTCTCGGCGTCCGATCCCGACATCATCTATGCGTCAATGTGGGAGATCTATCCGGAGATCTCGGGGAGCGGCAGCGGCGTCTACAAAAGCGACGACGGCGGCAAAACCTGGACCCGCTTGAGAGGCGGTTTGCCGGACGGGGCGAAGACCGGGCGGATCGGCCTCGCGGTTTCCTGGTCCAACCCGGACAAAGCCTATGCTCTGGTGGACAATCTCAACAAAGACAAGAGCCATGCCGAGGTCTATCGCACGCGGGATGGAGGACGGAGCTGGACCCGGACCCACCGCGAGGAGCTCGAGATCTTCGCGGACATCGGCTGGTATTTCACCCGCTGTACCGTGAACCCGCAGAATGACGATGAATTGTACGCCCTGGGCATCCGGATCGCTCACAGTACCGACGGCGGCGCGACCTTCGAGCTCATCGGCGGAAGCGTTTACCATCTGTTCCCGAGCCCGGCCGAGTCCCTGCACCTCGATCAGTGCGACCTGTGGATCAATCCTCGGAACCCCAACCACTTGGCGGTCGGCAACGACGGCGGCTGCTATGTCAGCTATGACAAGGGCCGCTCGTGGTTGCACCACAACAATCTCCCGACCGGCGAGTTCTATGACATCTCGGTGGATAATGAAGAGCCTTACCACGTCTATGGCGGGACGCAGGATGACGCTTCGGTAGTGGGTCCGGCCAGAGAATGGAACCCCCGATTTCCAGAGGGCTGGACCTACATCTGGCTCGACGCCTGGTCGGGAGGCGATGGTTGCTACACCGTGCCGGATCCGCAAGATCCGAACACGGTCTATTTCTCCTCGCAAAACGGCGGGATCATGCGGAAGGATATGCGCGTGAATCGCTCGAAGCCCATCCGGCCGAGATTGCCGGGAGACCAAGCCGGAACGCTGCGGTACAATTTCGTCGCTCCTTATTTCGTATCCGTTCACGATCACCTCGTTCTGTACCAGGCCGGCAATTATGTTTTCAAAAGCGCCGATCGGGGAGACGCCTGGACCTTGATCAGTCCCGACCTGGCGAAGTCGGCCGACAAGGACAAAACCTCGACCGCGATCGGCGCTCTGGTCGAGTCGCGCCTGGTGTCCCGTCTACTCTATGCGGGAACGGACAAGGGGGCGTTCTGGGTGATGCACAACGACGGAGGGGAGTGGACGGAGCGTTCCGCCGGCCTGCCGAACCGGTACATTCGAAGCATCTGCCCCTCCCGCTTCAGCCCGTCGAGGGTCTATGTCGCGATGACCGGTCTCAACGAGGATGACTTCTCGACCCACCTTTTCGCCTCGGAGGATGACGGCCGGACCTGGAAATCCATCAGCTCGAATCTCCCCGATGAGCCCGCGAACGTCATCCTGGAAGACCCGGTGAACGAAAGCATTCTCTACGCCGGTCTGTACCGCGGTGTCTATGTGTCGACCGATCGCGGTCGGAGCTGGTCGTCGCTCGGAAGGGGGATGCCCGCGGCCAGCATCTCCGATCTCGTGATCCAGGAGAAGGAGATGGAGCTGGTGGCGGCGACCTACGGCCGGGGAATCTACAAAATGAGCATCCGGCCGATCCAGCAAATCTATAAAAACGGCGGCCCGGTTGCCGACCTTCTCTGTGAGGCGCCGCGGGCCGTCCTGCCCTGGATCAACGACACCCACCGGGATCGTCGGGCCAGCACGACGGAGAAAGTCCCGCTCACGTTTTATCTGACGAAGGCGGCGAATGTCGAAATCCGGGTCAAAAAAAAGGATGGCACCGTGATATGGTCCGCCCCCATGGCGGCCCGACGCGGCTTCAACCAGGTCCGCTGGGACCTCATCACCTCCAAAGCCAAGAGCCCGCAGCCCTATTTTTTCCAGTACGATGTTTTTGCGGACGCCGGCAGCTATGAACTCCAAGTTTATGGAGAGGGGATCGATCTCCAAGGGGAGCTCTCCATCGTCGAGCGTAAAATACCGAATTTCTAGAATCGTTCTCGTTTCTCGATCGGGGGGGCCAACCCGGTCCCCCCAGCCGGAAT
>Ga0105152_10000786_pt1 | contig 10092 bp, 8 predicted proteins | sample LakBais05cmmetaG_FD_81534 | JGI IMG/M metagenome (GOLD analysis project Ga0105152, IMG submission 81534) | Lake sediment microbial communities from Lake Baikal, Russia to study Microbial Dark Matter (Phase II) - Lake Baikal sediment 0-5 cm | ecosystem: Environmental > Aquatic > Freshwater > Lake...
ACATGGAATTATCAATTTAAAACTCTAAAACATTTCGCCTTCGGCGAACCTGTTTTCATCCGCCCAGCACAGCTGAGCGGTATCCAACAGCTTTTTTTATCAATCCGCTGATCCTTTTCGTGGTCTCCGCGGTGACCCTGGGTCTGGAGATCCTCTTAACCAGGGTCTTCTCCGTCGTCCTCTTCGCTGGCCATTCCTTCCTGGCCATTTCTCTGGCCCTGCTCGGGACTGGATCCGGCGCGCTTTTGGTATATTTCGCCAAACCTCTGGACAAGGAGAAACTCAAACATCGCCAAATTCTGCTCCTGACTCTCTTTTCCATCACCATGATCGTTTCCCTCTGGGTCCTTCTGCAGATCGAGTTTGTTCCGCAGAAGATCCAGGACCCTAACACGCGCATGGTACAGGAAAACCTCTCGTTTCTGGAGCGGGCGACGATGTTGCAGAGGAATCCGGAACTCTTCAAGACCTGGAAGCTGTACGGCGCAATCCCCATTGCTTTCTTTCCCTTTCTCCTGGCCGGCTATCTTCAGGCACTCATATTCCGCAGTGCACCGACGAAGTTTGGCCTAATGTATGGAATTGACCTGATTGGGGCCACCTTCGGATCGATCAGCATACCGCTGCTTTTGTATCCCTTTGGCTTAAGGGGTACAATCTTCGTAATGGCAGCCCTCGCTATTGTACCTGTCCTTTATATTCTTACCACTAAGGAAAGAACGGTTCGGGTAGCCGCCGCCTGCATTGCACCGATTTTGATAATGGGTGCCCTTTGGGGTAGCGGATCTTTTCAGGTGAGGTATGCAGCTGGCTTCGCGGAAAGGGAACTGATCCGCGAGCACTGGTCTCCCATGTCAAGGGTGGCCCTGATGAATTACAGGGGACAACAGATGTACGTCATCGACAACGGTTCCCGGAGCTATTACGTCCCCAAAAACGACGACAACATTAGGCGCTATATCCGTTCCCTCTACACGATCCCGTTTCAGATGAAGCAGGGTGGGGATCTGCTGGTGATTGCCTCTGGAGGGGGCCAGGAATTGACGATGGGCAGCCATTTCGGAATGAAGCAGATTGACGCCGTGGAAATTGCCCGTCCTATGGTTACCGATATTGTCCGGAACAAAAAGGATGAACCGGGCAATCCGTATCTTCTCCCGAATGTGCATTCCCATATTGCGGACGGCCGCTCGGTCATCATGAGAAGCAAACACAGCTATGACGTGATTGAGATGCTCGATGTCAACTTTGCCACGGTGGCCGGACAAATCTCGAACGCATGGTCACCCAATTTCGTTTCCACCCAGGAGGCCTTCTCCGAATATATCGAGCACCTGAAGGAGGATGGATTCCTCTGCTATACCCTTTTTTCCTACAGCAGGAGACCCCTGGCGGGTGAGAAAGGACGCCGGCTGGTGAGCCTTGTGGCTGGCATGAAGATGGCCGGAATCATGCAACCCGAAGACCGGCTCGTCATCCTTTCCCGGCCCTTGGGTTACGGATACCAGACGATGTATATGGCAAAGAAGACCCCATATACTAATGAGGAACTGATCAACATCGGCAAGATCGCGGCTTCACGCAACGCGAAGATCGAGATATTTTATCCGGACATAGAAAAGTTCGTCGGAAATACAAAGATTCAGCCGTCGGAGGAGGAAAAGGCCCAGCAGACAAAAACTTACCTGCAGGCGGTGACGGAGGTTTGCAGAGACACGAAACCGATCCATGGTCTGATGGCCGCTTTATGGCTTCCGAACCAGAGGAACATTCCTCTAAATGACGACCGTCCTTACCTTGTCGGTTCGGGTTTGATTTCAAAAGCGAACCGCTATGAGTCGCTGATCGGCGGCCTCTACAGACCCATGCTGACAGTTATGGGGATATTGGCATTCGTCTTTGTAATCCTCCCCTTTGTCATACGCCGCCCGGGAGGCGGGGAGAAGGTGAGGATTGACCCAAGACTTCTCTTGATCCTGGCGCTCACCGGCATCGGATTCATGTTCATCGAGATGGCAGGCATTTACAAATACCAACTCTACCTGCACCATCCGACCTTAGCCATGATCGTGGTGTTATCCAGCATGATCCTTGGGGCCGGTTTGGGAAGTTTGCACTCGGGAACCATCCCCGAGTCGAGGAAAGAAAGTCGCATAGCTCTTTACTCGGGCGGAGTAGTGCTCGGCAGCATCGCCCTTTTTCTCGTCGCCCCATTATGGGGCCACAGAGTTTTCCTTTGGCTACCTATGCCCGTTTTGCTGCCACTGGTGTTCGTCGCTTTCGCTGGCCTCGGCTTCCTCCTTGGCCATGTCGTCCCTCTGTCTATTGACAGCTATAGCCGCAAGCAGTCTAATCTGCTGGCCTGGTGTTGGGCGATTACGGTCACGGGCTCAGTGTTCGGAACGGTCATCGCTTCCATCCTGGCCCGCGACTACGGCATGTTTCTGGTTGCCGTCCTTGGAGTCCTTTCTTACCTTTGCATCGTAGCCGTCAACCTGACCGGGATGGCGATCGCGCGGGCGGTGTCCAGAGGGTCCGGGGCAACCGCCCAAACCGGGTAAAGGGCGCCGCCGTACCGTTCGCCCGGAGATGAGGAAATCAAGAGGGGTGATATAAGTAAGCAATTGGTGGTTCCAATGCAATGTTTGAGACAGGTCAAGAGAAAAAAGGTGTTAGTTTGAGGCGCCTGTCAGGGTAATTTCTTCACCAACTCCTGATCCAACACCCCCGAAATTCTCAATGTTTTTTCTCGGGAATGGTGGCCTTTGAGGATTTCGATTTGGGCAGGTGAAATTCCAAATTCCTTGGCTAAGAATCGAATGAGAGCCTCATTCGCCTTACCTTCAACGGGTGGGGCAGTTACCTTTATCTTGATCCCATCTCGGTAGGAACCGATGATCTCATTTTTTGAGGATTTGGGCTGGAGGTAAACCTTGAGAGTTATATCTTTCATTCCTCTGTCCCTAAGCATAGAGCATAGAGTTTTAATCCTTGGCCTTTACTTATTATTTCGCTATGCGCTATGCACTTTGCTCTCTGCGAATTATATTATTCCAATAAACGAAAGTTGTCTACCGGTTTGGCCTTCTTTTCGGTAAGAGAAGAAGAGGTCGGCATGACAACTGGTGCAAAGATCGACCCAGATGATCTGTTCTTCCTTAATTCCTTCATCTTTCATCTGAGCAATATTGATCTGAGCAAGATCAACCATCCACTTCCCTCTTCCTCTTAAAGTTGAAAAAGGTTCCCACTCCGGCTGAAAGACCTTCTCATCGATTTCATAGCAGCAGGGCCCAATGGATGGGCCCAGAGCGATGAGCAGATCCTGGGGCGAACAACTAAATTCCTCCTCCATGTTTTTTAAAACTTTTGTCATGATATGGAGGGCTGTTCCCTGTCTTCCGGCATGAATCGCCGCAATCACTCTTTTTTTTTGATCGGCAATGAAGATTGGAACACAATCCGCGGTTTGAATGCCAAGAAATGTATTCGGAGAATTCGTGATCAGGGCATCGTATTCTAATAAGGTAGGAAGGGTGCCGAGAGAATTTCTCAAAAGAAGGATTCTATCTTGATGAATTTGATTGAGCAGAACCAAACGTTTTGAATCGAAATTAAAAGCCCCAGCAATCCTGTTCTTATTCTCAATAACATCTTCTTCTCGATCTCCATTGTCCTTGCTGAGATTGAGCGTATCATAAGGGCGGCAACTCACCCCTCCTTTTCGGGTGAGGAAACCATGCCGAATCCATCCAATTTCTGCCATCTCAGGGATTTCGAAATAGGGGAGGCCGTTCTTTGATTTCAGAGAAGATCGTTTGAGGATATTCATACTTTTACTTTAAGTATTTAGTTTGAGGGTTAGGGTTAAGATGCCTGTATTGTTGATGGGCTAAGTTGTTGGTCTTTAGGATTTTGCCCTTACCCTTTGACCTTACACTCAACTCGCTTCATCACCCTTGCCTCAACACAATTTTCATGATTTCTGTCTTGTTTGTGACCGTAACCATTCCAACACCTCCATCATATCCCGAGGAACCGTCGAGACAAATTGGACTCTTTCTCCTGTTCGGGGGTGATGGAATCCCAATCGATGGGCGTGGAGAGCCTGACGATTCATCCTATTCACACATTCTTTCAATAAAGGATCATGGATTGCCCCTGGTCTCCCTTTCCTCCCATAAAGAGGGTCTCCTAAAAGGGGATGACCCATGGAGGAGAGGTGGACTCGGATCTGATGAGTCCGGCCTGTCTGAGGAAAGATCTCAAGGAGGGTGAAACCATCGAGTCTCTCTAATACCTTCCACCGGGTGATCGCCGTCCTCCCTTTTTTGGTCCGAGTGGACATCCGCTTTCTCTGACTTGGATGTCTTCCGATGGCAGAATCGATCAGACCTTCGTCTTTAGCGAATTGACCGTAGGCGATGGCCAAATAGACCTTTTCTACAGTGCGGTTTTTAAACTGCTTAGTTAATTGATGATAAGACTCGTCATCTTTGGCAACGACCATAACACCAGAAGTATCCTTATCCAGACGGTGCACGATGCCTGGCCTTAAGACACCATTAATCCCAGTGAGATCTTTACAATGATAGAGGAGTGCATTGACCAGTGTGCCTGATGGGTTTCCGTAAGCTGGATGAACGACCATTCCTGAAGGTTTATCGATGACAATGATGGAGGGATCCTCATAAATGATGTCAAGAGGGAGAGGCTCCGGTTTTAGGGATAGAGGTTTAGGTTGTGGAAGAGTTCCTGATATTCTGTCACCCGCTTTCAGATGGGCACTGGGTTTGGTCGGTCTCTGGTTTAGAAGGATATTCCCTGCTTCGATCAGCTTCTTGGCTTGAGAACGGGAGAGGTTGAGGTCGGTTTCTGAGAGGAATTGATCGAGACGCCTTCCCTCGTCCCTTTTTGTTACGGTGATGGAGAAATGTTTCCCTTGTTCAAATAGGTTCTCAGCCATCGGGTGTGAACGCAGAGCATGGTCTTACAAAGGTTGAGGTTAAGGTTTAGGTTTAGAACTTCTCAACCTCAGCCTTAACCTTAACCTACAAAGCTATGCTCTTTGCCCTTCGCGATTTGGTTTAGGGCCTTTTCAATTCCAGCGGCCAAAATAGGAATCTCTTCATCGAAGACGGTTCTCATATCTAGGATCAGTTCATCTTTACTGATTCGAGAGATGATGGGAGGTTCGACCTTCCTTAAACTTTCTTCAAGGCGGTTCACAGAGAAGTCGATGGGTTTGAGGGCAAGGACGATCGTCGGAAGTTCTTGAAGGGGAAGAGCTCCCCCACCAACCTGAGAAACCTCTTCTTTCAGAGCGAATTTAGTCCTTTTCTTGATCGTCTCTGATAATCTTTTTAATAGACGTCTTCCCCGCTTCTTTAATATGCTCAGATCGACTTTCAACATCTGAAGGGTTGGAATCTCTTCCATCGCCCTCTTTTCATCGAGAAAGAGGAAAAGGGTAGATTCGAGAGCGGCTAAGGTGAGTTTGTCGATGCGAAGGGCTCGGGTCAAGGGATTGATCTTGATTAGGTCTAAGAAGTTCTTCTTTCCCAAGATGATTCCAGCCTGAGGACCACCCAAAAGTTTATCACCGCTAAAGGTGACCAAATCAACGCCGGTTTTGATCGTCTCTTGAACAGTGGGTTCTTTTTCTAATCCATATCGGGTGAGGTCTACAAAGCAGCCGCTCCCTAAATCATTCATGACAGGAAGGTGATGCTGTCTTCCGAGATGAACTAGATCTTCAAGAGATGTATCAGAGGTAAAACCCATCACCCTGAAGTTGCTGGTATGGACCTTTAAGAGTAAGGCCGTTTGGGGACCAATCACTTTTTGATAATCGCTGATGTAGGTTCGATTTGTGGTTCCGACCTCCCTGAGCAAGGCACCGCTATGTTTCATCACGTCAGGAATCCGGAATGCCCCTCCAATTTCGACCAGTTCCCCTCTCGATACGATCACCTCTCTTCCCTCTGCCAGGGTATTGAGAGCCAGCAGGACAGCCCCTGCATTATTATTCACCACCATGGCCGATTCCGCGCCCGAGAGACGGCAGAGAATTTCCTCCACATGGGTGTAACGGCTTCCCCTTTCACCCCGATCGAGGTCATATTCTAAGTTGGAATAGTTGCTGGCAACATCCATCATGTGTTGAAGTGCAGAAGGATGAAGAGGAGATCTTCCCAGATTGGTATGGATGACTACTCCGGTCGCATTAATGACTCGACGGAGTCGAGGCTGGATCTGAAGTTCTATCTCCTTCTCGAAGAGGGGATAGATGCGCTCGAAGGAAAAGAAAGCATCCTCTAAATCAGAGAGTTCCTCCTTATTAAGGATTTCTGACCGGAGCCTATCTAATCCCCTTCGGATGGCCTCCACCACCACAACCCGAGAATAGGCCTTCAGGAGATCGGCGATCTCAGGCCTTGAAAGGATTTCATCCACACTGGGGATCTTACGGAGAAGCTGTTGACGAAGGGATGGAGACATTGGACTTCCTCCTTGTCAGGAGTGTTTTGATAATTTTGAAGAAGTTCATTCGAATGAATCGAGTGGGCCACTCCAATTCTTTTTTCTCGCAGACTGTGGACATGCTATAAGTATGAAGGGAGAGACGTCCGTTTAAATTGGGATCCAATGCAAGTTCCCTCTCTTTGGCATCGGGAAGGGCCATGATCTGGTCGATCTCCTTCATCACTCGAACCGCCCCTTCGATCCGCCTCTCAACAGATTCCGCTGTCTTTTGACCGATCAGACCAAATTCGGCCTTCAGACGATTCAGTCTTCTACCCGCCTCATAGGTGCTCGAGACGATCTCATCCCGGGTCATCCATTCGGTCTCATAGTTGAGGATGTATTTCCAACTAGGCGCCATCAAGGCTTGACGGTGCTCCTCCACCGTCCGGTAGAGAAGGCGATAACCATATTTTTCCGGTGCTTCGAATACGGCACTTCCAGGGTCTAAAAAAGGGGCAAGGGGAGAGATGAAAGGAATGAGTTTGTGATAGTCATTGAATTCCTCCAAGAGAGAACGGCAATAATCGACGGTCTCCAGGACCGACTGGTAAGTCTGTTTTGGAAGGCCGATCATGAAGAAGAGATCGATCCGTTTGGAACCGAGGTCGATGGCATCAGCGATCATCCTCTTCAGCGCTGCATTGTTATAAGGCCTTCCGAAGGCTTTTCGGACTTCTTCGTCGTGAGACTCCGGGGAGATTTCGATATTGAAATTGGGAATAGACTCGGCAATCCTCTTTAGTTGGGATCTGGAAGGGGGAATAAAGAATTCGAAGGCAACGTGGTTGGTAATCGGTCTCTTCTCCATCTCCTGAAGAAAGGCGAAACCGTATTCTTCCCCGGGTTGAAAGATATCACCGATGATCATCACCGGTGCATGAAGATGATCTGAAATATTGAAGATGTCCTGGGCTAAAAGTTTAGGATCTCGATAGGCTGGTTTCTTCCGGTTGGCCATCGATCGAAAGGTCAGGGATGAGCCTCCGCAGGTTTTACAATGGTAAATGCATCCACGGCAGGTGAAGACCGCCGTCACCGGATAGGTATACCAATCGATAAAGGGCTGATAACCTGTAGGGTCGATATACCTCACTACCTTTTTCATGATGTGGCGGTAGTCGATCGCAATATCATTAAGGTTCTCTGGCACATGGGTGAGGGGATTGACCCGAATTCCGTTCCCTCCATCCCGATAGGTGAGGTTGGGAATATTTTGAAAATATCCTCTTCCTTTGATCGCTTGGATGAGTTGGAACAAAGGCTTTTCCGTAGAATCTCCCCTGACCACAAAATCGATGAATGGATATTGACGGAGAACCTCCTCGTGATAATAGGTGGCAGAGAGTCCACCCAGGATCACCGGGGTTTCGGGATGAAACCGCTTGATGATCTCTGCCATGGCCAATGCCCCTTGAACATGGGCCATCCAGTGAAAATCGATACCAAAGGCCACTGGCTTATTTTTTAGAATGAGTCGTTCGACATCAAACCTCTCATCCTTAAGCATCTTCAGGGCGACATTGATAATCCTTACTCTGAGACCATGGCGTTCCAAATATTCAGAGAGGCTTACAAATCCAATAGGGTACATTTCAAAAATAGGAGTGGAGGGGACAACATCGCTGATCGGGCCATGGATCCCAGGACGTTTCCTGAAGTCGTAAAGGGTCGGGGGATGGAGAAGGATTAAGTCAATGGCTGCCATTTTCACTATTTTGGGGATTGGGATTTTCCTGGTTCTGAAAATTTTGCCCGAAAAGCCTCGAACATCTTTCCAATATCGGGGTCGTCTTTCATCTGATCGCCGAGGGGAAGAATCGCATTGGTAAACTCATTCTTTCCAAGGAGTTGTTTAAGAACTCGTTCCATCTCCTCTTTTGACCTTCGCCATTGAGCTTTTTCAGCCTCTGAGCCTTTCCCTTCACCTAATCGGGAATTAAGGCTCTTCAGGTTCTGTTCCATGGTTCGCCCGACCGCTGTATTATAGAATGTGGGTTCATGGTTATAAAAGGTTAGATCGAGTCTCCCCGCATACATTCCTTTCGGACTCGTCTGGAGGATGATCGTTTTATTATTAACGATAGGGGGATGCGGAAGATTCATCCCTGTGTGACTGCCTATGATGAGATGAATTCCTGAAACAGTCTGGGCCAACTCCACATCTTTTTGGTAGCCGAGATGGCTCAGGAGGATGATCAGATCGGTTTGGGGTTGAAGTTCTTTTATCATACTCTGAGCTGTTTCAACAGGAGATTTAAAGATCAAACCTTTTCTTCTGGGATCTCCTTGACCCAAGAAGGAATCTGGAGAAAGAAGGCTAAAGATACCAATTCTCAGACCATCGATCTTCCTTATGATATAATGGGAAAAGAGGAGCTTCCCTGATTCCTCGTCGAAGATGTTAGAAGAGAGGAAAGGGAAATTTGCCTTCTTCGAAATCTCCAATAGGAGCTCCTTTCCCAGACTCAAATCGTCATCCCCAATACCTATGGCATCATAACCCATCAAATTGTAACTATTGATGATGAGGTAAGCCTTCTCGGTCAATATCTTTTGCTCATCCGCTTGGATGGGATTAAAATATTTTTTAAAAAGAAGATCCCCTGCATCAAAAACTACTATCCCCTTGCCGTTTTCTCGAACCTCCTTCACCCATGCTCCTCTTCTGGCCAGACCGCCAAAACGATTCCTTTGGTCTCAACCCGGACAGGGGTCAATTTCGCCATTAATATTATTGCTGTAAAGGAGAGTGAGGGTCTTGGTTGGATTTTGAGCATAGCAAGGATTGCTATGGTTCACCCCAAGAAATCCAAGAAATAAGAAGAGGAAAATAAATAGCGCTTTAGTAGTCTTCATCGGTTGCCTCTTGTTTGAGATTTAAATTCCGCATTCTCCAATCCCTGCCTGTCCGGCAGGCGCATTCCGAAATCCATTTCATTTATACATTATTCAACCTTTGAAAACAAGGGTTCTTTTATAGGAACTTTGATTAAGGTGTTAAACTTCTGCGGATACGTATGGCCTTTGAAGTGATTACAGTGAAGGCTTTCGTGAGTTCTGATGTATGCCCTTTGATTGCCCTGCCAACAATATCTGACTTACTTTTTTGGGATAAACCTGCCACTCGAACAAGTATAACACCGTGATTAGATCGGCCTTGTCTAAATACCATTTCGCCAAAATCCTTATCTGATGTTAATATCAGGGCAGCCTTATTGTTTGCTAAATTCAATACTTCATCATCAGAAATCCCTGGTTCCATTTCAGCAACATACAATACAAAATGCCCGTCTTGCCGAAGACGGCCAACGATCTGTCCATCTACACTTTCATCAGCAAGAAAGTTCATGTACTTGTCTCAGCAATTGGATAAACCACATCAGCCTTCAAGGATTCAGCAGCAAATGCCAGTGCTGCTTGAATAGCCTCACGCGTCAGTCTAGGATGGGCATCAAGAATCTGTTCAATGGTTTCCCCTGCAGCCAGTTTCTCTAAAATAAGCTCGACAGTGATCCGTGTTCCGGCGATGATCGGTTTGCCCATCATCACCTTTGGATCTGACAC
>Ga0105152_10000787_pt1 | contig 10092 bp, 6 predicted proteins | sample LakBais05cmmetaG_FD_81534 | JGI IMG/M metagenome (GOLD analysis project Ga0105152, IMG submission 81534) | Lake sediment microbial communities from Lake Baikal, Russia to study Microbial Dark Matter (Phase II) - Lake Baikal sediment 0-5 cm | ecosystem: Environmental > Aquatic > Freshwater > Lake...
ACTTTCCAGCCGGGTCACGGAGAGAATCGTAACGGGCTCTCGGGGAACATCCTGGTGCCCCCCTTTAGACCCGGTCGCGATGCCGGCGATGGCGTCCACGACATCCATCCCCGCAACAACCTTGCCGAAGACGGCATAGCCGAACTTCTCGGGGTCGTTGGGCTGGTGGTCCAGGAAGGCGTTGTCGACGAGGTTAATGAAGAACTGGGAGGTGGCGCTGTCGATCTCCTGGGTCCTGGCCATGGCGAGAGTGCCCCGCTTGTTCTTCAGCCCATTCGCGGCCTCGTTCTTGATGGGCGGCTTGGCGGACTTTTCATGCATGTCGACCGTCATCCCTCCGCCCTGGACCATGAATCCCTTGATGACCCGGTGAAAGATGGTCCCGTCGAAAAATTTCTCATCCGCGTAGGAGAGGAAGTTCTTGACCGATATGGGTGCCTTGTCCTGGAAAAGCTCGATGGTGATGTCGCCCTTGTTCGTCTTCAACAGGACCTGCGGGTTGGCGGCCTGGAGCGTCAACGCCGTGACGGCGAAGAAGCCGCAGACGGCACATGTGATCAATAATGTCTTGGACATCGTGACCTCCTTGAGGATCTTATCCGATTGTCCAAAATAGCAGAATCAGCCCGGCAAATCAATAAATCGAGGTTCGGCTGGCATTATGAGCGCTTTTCTTTCGTCGGACGATTCTTCCACTTTTCGTATTGCTTTTCCCACCAGTTGGACATGTCGCTGGGACGGCCGTTGATGAAGATGAGCTTGACCTCCGTCCTGGCGTTCAACGGGTCGCCTGCGGCCAGGAAGAGGTCGGCGTCCTTGAGGCCCTTGCATTGTTCCCATGATTACCGGAAAATAAGGGGAGGAGGATACGAGCATGTCAAGAACACGCATCGTCGCGGTCGTGTCGGCGATTTTATTCCTCGCGTCCGGCGCGCCCTTTCTCCGGGCCCAGGGCTATTGGGAGTTCGGGGTCCATTATTCCCGCTGGAGCCTTAACCTTGTCAAGCCCTTGATCGAGGATTCCCTAAACGACACGGTGGCCTCCGACCTCAAGGACAAGTTCCTGAAAGACATTCAAGCGGATTATCCGTCGATCAAAGAGATGGGCTACAGCCAGAATATCGTGTTCGACTCGAGCGGAGACAATTATGGGGCCGAGGTCCGTTTCTATCCGGGCGGACGGTACGGGTCTTTCAGCCTGGGCCTTTCCGTCGAAAAGTCGACCATGAAGGTCGGCTTTCCCGAAGTGACAGGCTCGCTTGAGCTGGAGGATGGGATCACCCACACGACGGGGACATTTAAAGGGAACGCCACGGGTGAATTCCTCCTCAAACCCCTCTCGTTCCACCTGAGTTTCCGGTGGGACATCTTTCCCAGCGCGGGGCTTCATCCCTACATCACCCTGGGCGTCGGGGCATCCACGGCCAAAGCCATCGACATGTCCACCTACAGCTACTCTTACACCGGGACATTGAACGTTCCCGGCGGCCCCTCCAAGGAGTACGCGAACTCAGATTCCAAGACGCTGAAAGAGCTCAAGGACGAACAGGAAGCCAAGGGCGAGGATTTCCCGATCCCGGTTAATTTCGTTCCGTTCGTTCAGCTCAACCTCGGTTTGAAGGGGCGGCTCACCGACAATATATACCTCCTTGTGGATGCCGGTGTCTGGGACGGGTTCCTCCTCCGGACCGGCGTCGCCTTCCGTTTCTGAACCCTGCCCGGGCAAGCCCGTCGTTATCCAACTTTACTTTTCCCCGGGAATTCCTTATATAAGAAACTTGGATATCTTCAAAGGAGAGAACATGCGAAAACTCAAGCCCGCCGCCCTGGCGTTTGCCGCGGCTCTCATGGTCCAGTCCTTCCTGCCCGCCGGCCAGAACGCTCCGGACAAGAGGACCGACGAGCAGAAGGTCCTCGCGGCGTACCATTCCATATCGAGCCACGCCCTCCTCGGCTATGTCGAGGAGTTGTCCTCGGGAAAGTACGCCGGCCGCCTGACCGGGACCCCCGGATATAACGCCTCAGCGGAGTGGCTGATCTCGTTTTTCAAGAAGTGGGGGATCAAACCTGCCGGCGATAAAGGGACCTATCTCCAGGCTTTCCCTAATCCCTACACCCTCGTCTTCAAGGGGGATGACGCCTACCTGCGTATCCCCGTGAAGGGCCCGGGGGCGAAGAAAGCCGAAGAGATCAGGAAGTTCTATAAATACGAAGACGAATACATCCCCGGCGCGACGTCGGGCTCGGGCGAAGTCACGGCCGAGGTCATCTACGTGGGATACGGGATCACGGCGCCCGAGTTGGGGTACGACGAATACCAAGGGCTGGACGTCAAGGGGAAGATCGTCCTCATGGAGAGGGAAGTCCCCATCTCGCCGGAGGAGAACCCCGACCTCTTCAAAAAATGGCGGCCCTATTCCTTCCACCAATACAAGCTCGAGAACGCCGTCGCCCACGGCGCCAGGGGCATGATCTATAATTACGGCCCGATCACGAACCCCAACAATTCCTACCGCGAAGGGTTCATCTACACCCACGTGGGCGATGCGGTGGTCGAAGATATCTTTGCCGGAACGGGCCGGACTCCTAAGGACACGATGGAAAAGATCCAAAAGACGTTGAAGCCCCGGTCCTTCGACACGGGCAAGATCTTCACTTTGAAGAACGTCACGGAACACCACCCCGAGGGGATCGGAACCAATATCATCGGCCTCGTCGAAGGCTCCGACCAGGCGCTCAAGGACGAGGTCATCATCGTCGGTGCCCACCTCGACGGCGTCGGCAGCTGCCCGGAGATCATGCCCGGGGCGAACGACAATGGTTCGGCCGTGGCCGTCATGATGGGAGTGGCGGAGGCCCTGGCGAAGCTCGAGGTCAAGACGAAGCGCTCGGTGATGTTCATCGCTTTCGGGGCCGAGGAACAGGGCGTCGCCGGGTCCGATTATTATGTCGAACATCCCGTCATGCCGCTCGAAAAGACGTCTGTGCTCATCAACATGGAAGGCCCCGGCCGCGGCGACAAGATCAGCGTCCTGGCCGGGAAGGATTTCCCCGGTTTTTATGCCTTCCTGGAGAGGGCCAACGGGACGTATGTCCACAGGGAGATGAGCGCCGACTCTTTCGCCAATATCGCCCGGCCCCGGCAGGATACGGCCCGGTTCCTCTGGAAGGGCGTCCCCGGCGTCACGGTGGGGGCTTACGGGATCCCGGACCCCTACGAGACCTATCACAACACCAGGGACGACGCGACCCTCATCACTCCCGAGATCATGGAGGACATTGCCCAGATGTTGTTCATGGCTATCGTCGATATGAGCGACGAGGCGAAGCTCCCATTTAGAAATTAGATGTGGAGTTCGACGATGTCCTCGTCCCGGAGGACGTAGTCGCGGGTGACGCGGAGGCCGTCCCGGGCGCTTCCCTTGCTCCAGATGCGGGCAAAATCGAGTTTTTCGGCGAAATCCTTGTGGACCGCTCGGGCCATGTCCATGACGGTACTGCCCTGTTTCAGCGCGAATGGGGAATCCGTCTCCGCCTTCTTTCCGGGGACTTTGCTGTGGACGCGGACGATCCGAAGGAGGCCGAAGACGCGGCGCTTCAGTTCTTGGATGTGGAAGCCCGTCTCCGCCGATACGGCGATCCTTTCGAAAGGTCCTTCCAGAAGGATGTTGAGGTCTTCAAAGGCCTTCCCCGTTCCATCAAGGTCGCTCTTATTGGCCGCGAGGAGGGTTCTTTTCAGGAAAGGGGCTTTCTCGGGAGGAATCTCCGCCCCCGAGGCCGTGAACTCGACCTTTTTTCCCTTGAACCCCGAGACGATTCCCTCGAGGAGTCCGGCCGCGTTCGGATCACCGAGGTCGGCGATGAGGACGACGGCGTCGGATGTCTTGATCATCTCGGGAAACCAGGGCTCCATGGATTCGGACGTCACGGGAGGCGTGTCGATGAGCTGGATCTTGATGTTCTCGAAAGGCATCATGAAGGGTGAGGGGAAGCGGGTCGTGAAGGGATAATCCGCGACCTCGACCTCGGCCCCCGTCAAGACCTTGATCAGCATCGATTTTCCGGCGTTTGGGGGACCGATGCCGACGACCTGCGCCGCCCCGGACCGTTCAATACGAAGAACAGACCCGCGTCTGGCCGTCGCAGGACGCCTCTGCATCTCGTCGCGGAGCTTGGCGATCTTTGACTTGTAGAGGGCGACGAGCTTTTCCGTTCCCTTGTGTTTGGGGATGACGGAGATGAGCTTCTCGCAGATCTCGATCTTCTCCGGCGCGGTTTTCGCGTCCCGGAGGGTCACCTCGATCCTGTGATATTCAGGCGGCAGGTTGGCCGGCATCTTCGCCTCCCTTATCTGGGATTATACCGTAAACAGGGAATGGCGACCAGCAACATAGATGGCGCCGCTGCCTTCGATGGCCGTGCTCTCCCATCACGGCCATTGAAAGCCGCTGGGCCCGGACTTTTCGGTCAAGGCCGGGCGGATGGGAAGAACCAATAGACGGCGGTGGTCACCGGTCGCAGTAAGAGCAAAGGATGCTATTCTCTATTCCTCAAAATGCTCCCATTCGTACTTCACGCGCTCCATGAGCTTCTTGAAGCGCTCCTCGCCGCGGATGTTAACGAGGAAGGCATCCCTATCATGCGCCGGGTCACCCAAAAAACCACCAATGAGTCGTTCCAAGCTAAGGATTTTGTGAGGATCTTCAACAGGAGATCCCCTGATCCTCGCGTAGAGATGTTCCAGAACCACGTTGACTACACTTTCCTAGGCCCCGAGCTGACCGCCTCCACTCCGGCGAACTTCAAGATCGTCGTCACAAAACTTCGGAAGTGGTTCCCACCGGCAATCTTCGATGAGCGGCTGACCAGGCGTTTTAAGACCGATGTGCCTGCCGCTGGACCCGGAGAGGCGCTTGAAATCAACTGCAAATTGATCTACTTATGCTATTTGGCCATAGAGCGGCGGGGATTTGTTTGACCCACTGTGACAACATGGATCAGATGGGTTCCGGCTCTATCTCTAAAGACCGGCCAGCCTCCGCTTAGCATCCTCGACCTCGGGCAAACCGGGACCTGTCGGCACGCGTCGGCCCCGGCTAGCGCTTCACCGGCCCGAGGTACTTGTCGAGCCAGTCGAGGGTCTCACGAATCATCTCCTTGCGCGGGAGATCATGGCCACTCTCATAGATGACGTGCCTCTTGTTCTTCTCGGGCGTTCTGAGGCGCTGGAAAAGCGGAAGCTGCGATGACCCCACGGGGAAGACAGCGTCGTACCGGCCGTTCAGCATGAGCACGGGGACCCTCACCCGGGGCACGAAGTTGATCTGGTCAGCCTCGGGAAGGGCCCGCGTGCTCACGAGGCCCCCCGCCACGAGGATCGCCGCCTTGAAACGGTTTTCCACCGCCAGCATCACTGGCGCGACCTCGGAGCCCCAGCAATTACCGATGTACGCCAGGCTCCCCAAGTCGATGTCCCTCCGCGTCTCCAGATAGTCGATCGACCGGCCCAGGTCCTTCGACCACGCGATCATGTGGTCGCGGTAGAAGGCGGTTGGTTCACCAGCCCAGGACTTGAGCGCGTCCCGCCGCTCGTAGGTGCCCTTGTAGAGCGGATACATCTGCGCGCGCCCGCTCTTCATGAAGAAGTCATAATCGTTTTCGAACTTCTCAGCCCAGATTGCCGCCGCGGCGGGGAAGTAAACAACGATCTGGTAGGGCGGCACCGCGCTCTTCGGAAGGAACAGGTAGGCCACCACGCGCTCGCCGCCGTAGGCCGCGTTGAAGCTGACCCTTTCCCTTGTCCCATCCTCGGTCGCCACCGTCTCCTCTACCCTCGCGTCCAGCTCTCCCTTGTCGTACGCGTAGAGCCCCTTGAAGGCGTTGAAGACCTCGTCGGAGACAGGCTTCTCCTTCGAGAAGTCGCGGATCGCGAACTCGATCTTCCCTGTCGCAGCAGGAGAAGGCGCTGAGGGCAGCTTGACGCAGCGGAAGCCGAGGTTGGGCCTGCGGTCCCAGGGGGATTGCGTATCCGCCTGGATGAACATGTATGAAGGTTCGCCAAAGCCCCCGCCGAGGATGAACCGCTTGCCTTCCGAACTCTCGTTCCAACACCACTCCTTGACGTTGCCGGCCATGTCGTAGGTGCCGAACGTGTTCAGAGTTCCTTGGCCTCCCACCGGCACTGTGCCCGCGTCCCGGAAGTTGCTCCCGGGCACGGTGACGGGAGCCCATTCACCCCCCCCGGCGCTAAACCAGTGATAGACCGTCGGGAGGCTCTTCCCCGCGAACTCCGCGTACGCGGCGGCCTCGTACCAGCTCACCCCCGCCACTGGGTGCTTCTCCAGCCCCTTGGGGAAGTTCCCCACCTCCCACATCGCGGGGCCGGGGCGGCCCGTCGTGTCGCTGAAGAGAGCGACCGCCTTCTCCCACGGGATCGTCCGCCCGTCCTTGACGAAGGGCTGCTTCCAGAGCTCTCGCTTCTCGTAGCCCCCCGTCTCCACGAACTTGCTGTACTCCTCGTTGGTGACCTCGGTCCGGTCTATGAGGTAGTCTTGGGCGGGGACCTCCGGAAGCTGATCCCGGCCGTTGATACTGGCGGCGATCGTCCCGCCAAACACCGGCACGCGAAGCATGTCAGCCGGGATGCTCCCTTCCGGGTCGAGCAGCTCGGGCCCATCGGGGCCCCCAATTTCGTACCGGGTGACGAACCCCTGCTTTGCGTACCGGAAGACGTAGGCGTGCGACGAGGGGGAGGGGGTCAACGGCACGCGGATTTTCATAAGCGGCGTTTTCCCGAGCCTCTCCCAGGCGTTCGGGTTCCCCTTGTACGGCCGGATCGAGACGTCGGCGCCCGCGGGAACGGTCTCGATTGAAAGGGAACCGACCACCAGAGGCCAGAGGTGAGTGAGCGTTGGGTTCTTAGGAATATATTTTTCTGCCTGAAGAGCTAGGTCGAACGCGGCTTTGTTATCCGATTGATCCAGAAGGCGTTCAATTTCGGGGATCGCCACGTTGTTTGCCCAACGGACCTTGGCTTGATGGTTGAGGGTAGAATAGATCAGGAAACCGAGGGCGATGAGGACAAGAGCAGAGGGAACGGCGACAAGAGGCTTGCGGATGATGCGGAGGAAGGAATGGAGGTTGAATACGCCGGCCTTTTCCTTTTCGAGGGCCGCTTGGAGCTTTTTGAGGTCGGCCAGCATCTCGGCCGCCGAGCCGTAACGGTCGTCCACCTTCTTTTTCAGCGCCCGCTTGACGATCCTTTCGAATTCTTCGGGTACCTTGGGCACGACTGCCTTGAGCGGCTTCGGCTCCTCATGGATGATGTTGTGGATGACCGCCGACTCCAGGTCCCCTCTGAACGGGAGCTTCCCGCTCGCGAGCTCAAAGAGGACGACACCCAACGACCAGATGTCCGTCCGCGCATCGACAGCCTCTCCTCTCGCCTGCTCGGGCGACATGTAGGCCACCGTCCCCATGGTCGAGCCCTCTTTCGTGACCATGGCTGTGCCGGCGACCTTGGCCAGGCCGAAGTCCATGATCTTTGCCTGCCCCTTGGCCGTCAACATGATGTTCGCGCTCTTGATGTCTCTGTGGACGATCCCCTTCTTATGGGCCTCGTCCATTCCGGCACAAACCTGCAGGGCAATATCGAGCACGTGGTCGAATGGCAGAGGGCCCTTGGCAACCTTTTCTCTCAGACTTTCCCCTTCGACGTATTCCATCGAGATGAAAGCCTTTTCCGCTTGGTCGTCAACCTCATAGATAGTGCAAATGTTGGCATGGGAGAGGGCCGCCGCGGCCTGGGCCTCGATCATGAACCGTCTCTTGATGTCCTCGTCCAGGGCAAGACCGGGCGGGAGGAACTTCAAGGCTACCGGACGTTTGAGCCGCGTGTCTTCAGCCAGATAGACGACCCCCATCCCGCCCTGGCCGAGGATCTTGTTGATCTCGTAATGACCGGCGATCACGGTCCCGGAGGCAAGCTCCGCCGGCCCTTTGCCGATTGTCCGGGTGAAGGAGGCCTCTCCCCCCGGAAGCGCCGTCGCGCATTTCCGGCAAAACTTCGAATCTTCCAGATTCTCGATCCCACAAGATGGGCATTTCATGATATCCCTCCCCGCAAAGTGATCTCGGGCTCAATGTAAACCCTGCCCATGCCGCCATACCCCAGCTCCTCAATCACCTGGTAGCGGTCGGCGAAGGTGGAGCCCGTGGTGAGCTCGCGGACAGGCGTCTGAAGGGTTTCCGTCACGACCGGACGATGGTCTTGGGGCGGAGGGAGCTGGGTGCCGCAATCGGCACAGAATCGCGCCGTGTCGGAGTTGTCGGAATGACAGGTCGGGCATTTGATGGCCAAGCTGGGTTTCCTTTTCTAGCCTGGCCTCAGATTAACAGAGGGATGGACGGGAAGTCAAACGGGGAGTGCCTGAGAGGATTCGAACCTCCGACCTTTGGATCCGGAGACATTCAGGCAATCTGGTTCAGAGAGGCACGTTGGATTAGCTTACTTTTGCAGGCCTGTTTTCTTGAGCAGGGAGGAAAAACGCGGGTCGTCGCGGACGTTGTCCAGCAGAAAATCGACTTTCATATTCATCAGCCAGCCGTCATGCTCTTCGTAGCCTTTTTCCAGCCACTGGAAACCTAGGTCGTTTTTGCCAAGAGCGAAGCACAGCAACGCCATGTAGTAGGGCGACGCGAATTCCTTTTCGGAGCGCTCCAGCCAATCGTTCAATATCCGGAGGGCTTCCTCCCGTTTTCCCATGCGGGCATAGATGATTCCGATGTTGAGCTCGAGCACGCTCCCTTTCAGGGAATCTTTGCTCATCGCCGTCACCGCATCCTCATATCTGGATTGTTTCAAAAGAACATAGCCGAGAGTGATCCAGGTCGCGGGCAGAGAGGGATCGATTTCAATGATGTCCCTGAGCGTTTCCTCGGCTTCTCGCAGCCGGCCGGCGTGCAGATAACATTCGCCGAGATTCCGCGCGAAGGCGGTATTGAGGGGATCGAGGAAATGGATTTTTCGGAATATATCGATGGCCTCGTCGAATCTCCCGCTGTACCCGCGAATGTTCGCGAGATGGAAATGGCCCCAGACATATCCCGGGTTCAGCTCCAGCGTCCTCCGAAATTCTCTCTCGGCGCCCTCCCAGTCCCACTCCCAATAGGCTTTAACGACTCCCAGGGCCTCATGGGCCTCGGCGAGCCGGTCATCGAGTTTCAACGCTCTGAGGGCGGCCTGTCTGGCCTTGGGATAAAGGTCTTTGGGCGGAGTCGGCGAATAGAAAGACAGAACCAGATAGGCATAAGCCAGACCCGCGAAAGCCAAGGCGTAGCCGGGGTCTTTCTCGATCGCTCGGTTGAAAAAATCAAAGCTTTTGGAAACCCGGTCCACGGACAGCATCCGCCGCCAATAGATACCTTTCAAATACAGGTTGTAAGCTTCGACGTTTTCGGTGTACCTCTTGGCCACGCCTTCGATCCTATCGCCCTGGATCCCTGTCTTCATCTTGGCCGAAACAGCCTGGGCGATCTCGTCCTGGATGGCGAAGATGTCGATCATCTCCCGGTCGAAACGCTCCGACCAAAGATGGTAGCCGTCGGCGACGTTGATGAGCTGGGCGGTGATCCGCAGCTTTTGTCCGGCCTTCCGGACGCTTCCCTCCAGCACGTTCTCCACATTGAGTTTTTTCCCGATCTCGCGGATGTCCTCGTCTTTGCCCTGGAAGGAAAAGGCCGACGTCCGGGCGACCACCCGGAGGTCTCTGACCTGGGTTAGCACGTTGATGAGCTCCTCGGCGAGTCCCTCGCAGAAATAGTCCTGCTCGGGATCAGCGCTCATGTTCTTGAAAGGAAGCACGACGATGGATTTCTCGGGTGGCAGGAAGGCTGAGCTCGGAGACTCCGTGGGCTTTTGCGCTAGTCCCGACGAAGATACAGAAACAGCGGCCGCCCATTGGAGGGATTTCATGATGATCCAGGCGATCCCAAGACAGACGGCAACGGCGGCTATCAGGAACGTTTTGCCTGAAATGCCGATGACTTCCAGGAGGATTATCAGGTCGATGGAGAGCGTGGCCAGTATGATCA
>Ga0105152_10000789_pt1 | contig 10078 bp, 9 predicted proteins | sample LakBais05cmmetaG_FD_81534 | JGI IMG/M metagenome (GOLD analysis project Ga0105152, IMG submission 81534) | Lake sediment microbial communities from Lake Baikal, Russia to study Microbial Dark Matter (Phase II) - Lake Baikal sediment 0-5 cm | ecosystem: Environmental > Aquatic > Freshwater > Lake...
AAATAGGATAATGCCTATTGAAATTGTAAAAATAACATGCATTAGAATTTTAGCTTGGGAGCGCTGAACGCTTGTATTCACCTATTCTTTCTTGCCTAAGGAGGAACACATGAAACTCTCATTTCTATCCGTAGGGGGGATTTTACTGTTTTTGCTTGCGTCCTGCGGTCCATCCCCGGATTCGATTGCCACCATGACCGCTTCGGCCTGGACGCCGACGCCAGTCCCGCCGACGATCACGCCCTCGCCGACACCCGTGCCGCACAGCCTGACCGTGAAAGTGACCGATGCGGCGGGCAACCCGATCGTGGGTGCGAGCGTGGTATTCCCTGAATCAGGCAGTGGTGAACCCGTCGCAATGGATGACTCAGGCCAGTTATCGTGGAACAACCTGGCGGGTCCGAATGGGTCGCTATCCGTTTCGGCGCAGGGATATTTGAAGGCCGAGCAGGCCCTCAACCTGGAGCGCGGCCCGAACGAGGTTGTCATCACGCTGGAACGTGACCTGTATGGGCTTCTTCCGTCCACGGCCTGCGCGGCGGGAGAGAATCTGCTTTACATGGAAGATTTCCAGGATGGTCAAACGGACATGGCCCATAATACTAAGGATGGCGGCGCGCCTGCGCCGCTTGGCCCTGTGGTTGACGAAGCTGGGAACACGGTTCTGATCCACGACTTCACCACTCCCGTAGGCGATTATTCCACCTATCTCACGCAAAACTCAACCGGTGGATTCTATGAGTTCGGCGAGGCGGTTTGGCGATTCCGCTTTATGATGACCCAGGAGACGGGCTGGGGATTGAGCTGGAATAGCGCGCGCCCCACTGAATTTGGCGGGATCATGACCGGCCAGTCGATATATGGGATTGGGTTCAACACCGATCGGCATATCATTGTCATGCGCAACATCTGGGATGCCTCCGGTCAAACGGTCTATAACGTGGGGAAACTGGACCTGGTGAACAAGGTTTTGGTCTTGAAACCGAACCTCTGGCACTACCTGGAAATCTCCACGTACCAGGGGCAGTTGCAGGTCTGGCTGGATGGGGTGAGTGTCGTGGACGTGGTGGATGATGTGCCCCTCCCGCCCGGCGGATTTTCCATTGGCAGTGGCGATTCCGGGATCATCTACTACGATGCCATCTCGGTCTGCGGATTGAGCGCGCCGTTCAAATCCATGCCCGCACCCGTGCCTGTAACACCGAAAAATCTTTGACATTCTCGCGTTCCCGTGTTAAACTTTACTCGTTTCCACTGGCGCTCTCCCCGAGAGCGCCTTTTCCTGCGAGTCAAATGCGAACCGTCTTTTGGGAATCTAACACCCTTAAAATGATTGATCAGCGCCGTCTGCCGGGTTCGCTGGAAGTTGTTATATTGCATACATACACAGGGACAGCCGAGGCCATCCGTAATATGACCGTGCGCGGCGCGCCCGCCATCGGCGCGGCGGCCGCCTTTGGACTGGCGCTTGCCGCGCATGAATCCAAAGCCCAAACCACCCCGCAGCTTTATTCGGACCTGGAAACTGCCGCCGCGTTATTGAAATCCTCCCGCCCGACGGCGGTCAACCTGGCCTGGGCAGTGGACCGTGTCTTGCGGGTTGTCCACGTTGCCACCGGTTCTGTGGAAGATTTGCGCACTCTTGTTCTTGCCGAAGCTCAACGTATTGCCGACGAAGATGTGGCCATCAACAAGCGCATGGGTGAACACGGGTCGGCGCTGATTGACGACGGCGACACCATCCTCCATCACTGCAACACCGGTGCGCTGGCAGTGGTGGACTGGGGCACGGCCCTGGGCGTCGTCCGCACGGCGCACGAGCAGGGCAAGCGAGTCCACGTGCTGGTGGACGAGACCCGTCCGCGCCTGCAGGGGTCGCGGCTGACGGCCTGGGAGTTAGGGCAGTACGGCATTCCCTACGAAATCATCTCTGATAATATGGCCGGGTATTTCCTGCGCTCTGGCCAGGTGCAGAAAGTCCTTTTCGGCGCGGACCGGATTACAGCCAACGGCGATGTGGCGAATAAAATCGGCACGTACATGCTGGCGCTGGCGGCGCACGATAACGGCGTGCCGGTCTATTCGGTGGCCCCCACGTCTTCAATTGATTTATCACTCGCGGATGGCAGTCTTATTCCCATCGAAGAGCGCGACCCGGACGAAGTTTTAGGGATACAATTCCACGGCGAGCGCGTCGCCCCGGAAGGGGCCAAAGCCCGCAACCCGGCCTTTGATGTGACGCCCAACCGGTTGATCACCGCGATTGTAACTGAGAACGGAATTGTACGTCCGCCATTCGATGTGAATTTGAGAGAGAACGTAGGGGCAGGGCTTGTCTCTGCCCAGGGCGACCACAAGGATCGCCCCTACAAGGAATAACGATAATGGATATTTTGTTAACCGGCTCCGTCGCCTACGATTACCTGATGACCTTCCCCGGCCTGTTCAAGGAGCAGATCCTCCCCGAACGGCTGGAGAAGATCAGCCTGTCGTTCCTGGTTGATTCCATGTCCCGCCAGCGCGGCGGCGTGGCTCCCAATATCGCTTTTACAATGGCGCTGCTGGGAGAGCGTCCGCGCGTGATGGCGACGGTGGGCGAGGACTTTACCGACTACCGCGCATTCCTCGAAAGTGCGGGCGTGGACACGGCCCTGATGGAGGTGGTACCGGGATTGTTCACCGCCTCGTTCTTTGCCACCACCGACCGGTCCAATGCGCAACTGGCCTCGTTTTATCCAGGAGCGATGGGAGTCGCGGCGAGGCAGAGCATCCTTCAGGACACGCCTCTCCCCGACCTGGTCATTGTCTCGCCGAATGCCCCGGACGCGATGACCAAGTTTGCTGCCGAGTGCCGCCAGGCCAAAATTCCCTACTTGTACGACCCATCGCAGCAAATCCTGCGCCTCGAAGGCTCGGAATTGGCACGCGACATGGAAGGGGCGCATTTCCTTTTTGTCAACGATTACGAATTCAGGTTGATCGCCAAAAAGACCGGCTGGGACCTGGCGCAGATTCTCAAGCACGTCAAGGTGGTGGTGGTGACGCGCGGCAAGGACGGCGCGGACTTGTACACCGGCGACGGCGAGCAGGTTTTCATCCCGACCGTCCCCGAGGAGCGCATCGTGGACCCGACCGGCGTGGGCGACGCCTTCCGCGGCGGTTTCCTGGCCGGGTATGCCCATGGCTGGGACTGGACACTATGCGGGCAGGTCGGCTCGCTGGCGGCGGTCTATTGCCTGGAGCAGAAGGGCCCTCAGAACCATGTGTATACTCGCACCGAGTTCGTGAAGCGCTTCCGGGAACATTTTGATGATGGTGGTAAACTAAATGAGTTACTCAGGTGATTAGGTAATCAGGGAATTTCCTAAATCCTTTTTACCTGATCCCTAATTACCTAATCCGAAGGAGAAACCATGAGCAACTTTGATATTAAAGACATCAACCTGGCCGAAGGTGGGCGGCGGCGGATCGAGTGGGCCGAGCGCGAGATGCCCGTCCTGCGCCTGATCCGCGAGCGGTTTGCCAAAGAGAAACCGCTCAAGGGCGTGCGCCTGTCAGCCTGCCTGCACGTCACCAGTGAGACTGCCAGCCTGGCGCGTACGCTGGTGGCGGGCGGTGCGGACCTCGTCCTGACCGCCTCCAACCCGCTCTCCACCCAGGATGACGTGGCGGCGGCCCTGGTCAATATGTACGAGGTGCCAACCTTTGCCATCAAAGGCGAGGACAACGTGACCTACTACAAGCACATCAGTGCAGCCCTCGATCACAAACCCCACATGACCATGGACGATGGTGCCGACCTGGTTTCCACCATTCACAAGGACCGCCGCGAACTGCTCCCGGGCATCATCGGCGGCACTGAAGAAACAACCACCGGCGTCATCCGCCTGCGCGCCATGGCCGCGGATGGGATGCTCCAGTTCCCGGTCATCGCCGTCAACGATGCCATGACCAAGCACTTCTTTGATAACCGCTACGGCACCGGACAATCCACGCTGGACGGCATCATCCGCGCCACCAATGTCCTGCTGGCGGGCAAGAACTTCGTGGTGGCCGGTTATGGCTGGTGCGGACGCGGCCTGGCCTCGCGGGCACGCGGCATGGGGTCGCTGGTCATCGTCACCGAAGTGGATCCGCTCAAGGCGCTGGAAGCTGTCATGGACGGGTTCCAGGTCATGCCGATGATGGAGGCGGCGAAGATCGGCGACATCTTCTGCACTGTGACTGGAGACATCAACGTGGTGGATACCCGTCATTTCGAAGTGATGAAGGACGGTGCGATTGTGGCCAACTCCGGCCACTTCAACGTGGAAATCAACATCCCCGGACTCCAGGGGTTGTCCAGGGGCGAGCCGAAACTTGTCCGCCCGTTCGTGGAACAGTACGAAACGAAAGATGGGCGCAAGATCAACATCCTGGGAGAGGGCCGGCTCATCAACCTGGCCTCCGCCGAAGGGCACCCGGCCTCGGTGATGGATATGTCTTTCGCCAACCAGGCTCTGGCTGCCGAGTTCATCGTCAAGAACGCCAAAACACTGGAGAAGCGCGTCTACTCTGTCCCCGCTGAAGTGGACGCCGAGATCGCGCGCATTAAACTCTCTGCTATGGGCGTGAAAATTGACGAGCTGACCCCTGAACAGGTCAAGTATCTGAATTCGTGGGAAGAGGGAACGTAGAGCATAAAACGTAAAGGATAAAACGTAAACAGCCTTGCGGACGAAAGTCCACGAGGCTGTTTGGACTCGGAAACTGGTACGCAGCGGATAGCCGCTTGTTAGCCAGATGACAGGCAAGAATCCGGGTCAGGGGGTAATATGGAAAACAACCTCCAAATTTGCGAGGAGATTGCCTCGGGCATCCTTCGGCTTCGCTACGCACCGCTCAGGACGCCCTCCGTCAGGCATATTAAAAGGATTCCCATGCTCTCCAAACTGCGCGAACCTGTCAACGGGTTGACTCACCTGGGCGGTGCGATTGCCGCTTTCTTTGGTCTGATCGCGCTCCTTATCGTCGGCTGGTCTGGTACGGCGAAGATCGTTTCCCTTTTGGTATACGGTCTCAGCCTGATCGCGTTATTTTCTGCCAGTGCCACCTATCACCTGACGAAGGCCAAACCAGCCATTCTCCAAACCCTGCGGAAACTGGACCACTCCGCCATCTATTTGCTCATCGCCGGGACGTATACGCCTTTTTGCATTAATGTCTTCACTGGATTTTTTCGATGGGGCTTGCTGGCAATTATCTGGACCATCGCGCTGGCCGGGATTGTGGTCAAGATTTTCTACGTCAAGGCTCCGCGCTGGTTGAACGCGACTGTGTATGTGGTGATGGGTTGGTTGTGCGTATCCGCGGTGGGACAGATGGCCGCAGCGCTGCCGGTCAGCTCCATGGTATGGTTGATTGTCGGTGGAGTTGTGTACACGCTGGGGGCTGTCATTTATGCTACGAAAATCTTGAACTTTGTTCCGGGGAAGTTTGGCTTCCACGAAGTCTGGCACATTTTTGTCCTGCTCGGCGCGCTGGCGCATTTTGTATCTGTTGTGGTGCTGCTGGTCGTGCCGGTTTGAGATTAGCCCCTGGCCTTTTCTCGACCTCCCCAAAAGCCTTGCGGGTGAAAGTCCGCGGTTCATTTTTCGTTCCCCTGCCCAAATTCCGCACAATCTGATAAAATACAGCCCGCACGCCGGAATCATTAATCGTCAAGTCAGGCCCCGGTCTCTACTCCCGGGGGTTTTTGTATGGAATATCGTAGGGGCGCACGGCTGTGCGCTTGGGCGGACACCGTCCGCCCCGATAAAGGTAAGTTATATATGTTGAAAGAACGAACCGATCTCCGTAATATCGCCATTATCGCCCACGTGGACCACGGCAAGACCACCCTGGTGGACGGTCTCCTGCGCCAGTCACACACCTTCCGCGACAACCAGCAGGTGGTCGAGCGTGTCATGGACTCCAACGATCTCGAACGCGAACGTGGCATCACCATCCTGGCCAAGAACACCGCCATCACCATCCCCGACCCGGAAACGGGTCAGGTGGTCAAGATCAACATCGTGGATACCCCCGGTCACGCCGATTTTGGCGGCGAGGTGGAACGCGTCATGAATATGGTGGACGGCGTCCTGCTCCTGGTGGACGCCGCCGAAGGCCCGATGCCGCAGACCCGTTTTGTGCTCAAGAAAGCCCTCGAGATGGGCCACAAGGCCGTGGTGGTCATCAACAAAATGGACCGCAAGGACGCCGAACCTGAGCGCGTCGTCAACCAGACCTTTGACCTGTTCATCGAACTGGGAGCCACCGACGAGCAGGCGGACTTCCCCATTATCTATACCCAGGCGACCAGCGCCCAGGCCGGCTTCTCCCCGGACCTCGGCCCAGACCTCCAGCCGCTGTTCCAGACCATCCTGCGGCACATCCCCGCCCCTAAAGTGGACGCCGACGCGCCGTTGCAGTTACTCGTCACCACCCTGGGTTACGACGATTACCGCGGCGTGACCGCCGTGGGCCGTATCCATGCTGGCAAGATAAAAGTTGGACAGCCGCTGGCACGTCTGAAGATTGACGGTACGAACACGCCGGAGCGCGCTCGTTATTTGTATGTGCATCAAGGCTTGAACAAAGTTGAAGTAGAACAGGCCGAAGCCGGTGAGATCATCGCCCTGGCCGGGCTGGAGGGGATTGCCATCGGCGAGACCCTGGCCGATTCGGAAAACCCGGTTGCCCTGCCAACAATCAAAGTGGAAGAACCAACCGTCCGCATGACATTTGGCGTCAATACTTCGCTGTTCTCGGGCAAGGAAGGCCGCTGGAGCACCTCCCGTAAGTTGCGCGAGCGCCTGTTCGACGAATTGCGCACTAACGTTTCCCTGCGCGTGCAGGAGATCGGGACCGCCGAGACATTCCTCGTCTCCGGGCGCGGTGAGCTGCATCTGGCTATCCTGATCGAGACCATGCGCCGGGAAGGGTATGAATTCCAGGTATCCCGTCCGGAAGTGATTTTCCGGAAGGCCGAAGACGGTACCCAACTCGAACCGTTCGAGGAAGTCCATGTCGAAACCAGTCCCGAGACGGTGGGGCTGGTGGTGGAAATGCTCGGGGGGCGGCGCGGCAAAGTGATGGATATGCAGGATACGGGTCAAGGGAGTGTGCGGCTGGTGTATATTGTCCCGACGCGCGGTCTGCTCGGTTTCCGTTACCAGTTCCTGACTGCCACGCGCGGCATGGGCGTGATGAATACGCTTTTCCACGGGTACGAGGAAATGGCTGGGCCAATGGCGACGCGTTCCACCGGTTCGCTAGTGGCCTGGGAAATGGGCGATACCACCGCCTACGCTCTGAAGAGTGCCGAAGACCGCGGAACCCTGTTCTACGGTCCGGGTGTGTCCGTGTACGAAGGGATGGTCATTGGCGAGAACGCCCGTCCCGGCGACATTCCGATCAACGTATGCCGCAAGAAGCATTTGACCAACATGCGCTCGTCGCACGGCGATATGGAAATCCGCCTGACAACGCCGCGCCAGATGAGCATAGACGAGGCGATTGAGTACCTGGCCGATGACGAACTGCTCGAAGTGACACCGCTTTCGTACCGCATCCGCAAACGCATCCTGAATACCGATGAACGCGGTAAACAGGATAAGAAGTCTAAAGAAGCATTGGAAGAGTAGCAATCCTCCCGCAGGTTTCGAACCTGTGGGAGGATTTTTTGAAATTATGGCAATTTGCGGGCGATAACGATTTTAACCGGCAATCCCCACATGAATCTTTCTACTGTCTCTTTTATTCGAAACCCCGCCTCATCGATAACTTTAAGGACATAGATGGGGCGGCAGTCAATGAAGTCGGGGAATTTAGCGTGTGCCCACTCGTATATCCTGACGGCCACTCCGTCTGTCTTGGCAAGGGCCACCACTCCGATGCGGCCTTCCGGGCGGAGCACCCGGCGGCATTCTTTCAAGATGAAGGGAATTTCCGGCGAGTCAAACAGTTCCAGGGTGAAACTCGCAAAAACAGCATCGAAACCAGCCGCATTGAACGGCAGGCTGGCCGCGTCTCCTAACCGGAGATCAACCTGTTCGGCAAGTCCGGATTGCTTGAGACGGGACTGTGTTACACGCAGCATTCCCTCGGAAATATCCACCCCGGTAACTTTCCCGGTTACGCCCACGGCTTGCGCCAGTGCCACCAGGCTGTGCCCGGTGCCGAACCCGATCTCGAGCACATTCTCGCCGGCCTGGGCGGCAAGCATCTGTAAGCCAATCCCGGTGAAACGGCGCTCGCTCGTCCCGGCGAACAGGTCGTAGAAGCGGCTCATGCGGTCGTAGTTGATTCGAGCGGTGGAATGGTTCATCGGATAAACGCCGCATCCTGTCCCGCCAGAGTATCGCGGACGCGTTCGGCATGGTCGTGGAACAGGTCCATCTCCACCGCCTCGCGAACGGGGAACCAGTCCACGCCGGTGGTCTCATTGCTCAGGCCGGGTTCACCGCTGAGGAGTTCCACTTCAAAATTCAGTACCACGATGTGGGCCTGGTTGCCGTCCGGGTAGACAATCACGTGATGCGGATCAGAGTAGACACCCGTCAGGCGGGTGACGCGCACCAGCAGCCCAGTCTCCTCCCATACTTCGCGCGCGCAGCCTTCCGCCACTGATTCCCCCGCTTCGATCATCCCGCCGGGCAGGCACCACATCCCGTTGTCGGTGCGGCGGGTGAGCAGGATTTTCGTGTGTTGTTCGTCGAACAGCACCGCCGAGCATCCCAGGCGGAGTTTGCCCTGTTTGCCGATGCGTTCGCCATAAAGGATATGAGTCATGCGCCCATTATACAGGAAGGGTATGAACTCGTGCCCTTAGTTGGCAAGAATTGTATAAAAAGCTGGCGTACTCTGTGGGTACGCCAGAGAAGTTGTTCGATCAGTTTTTTGTCACAGTTACTTCAGGCTGAAACCTTGTTTTTCCAATGCGACGATTAGTTCTGTCCGCACTGCCTGCGAGACTTGCCGGGCAGAGTGCTCCGTCCAGCTGTAGTCTTCCATCGCTTCCGGCTTGCCAGGGACCGGAACCTGGCGCCCCTTGTAAATGCCGGTGGCGATCATGGTTGCATCGTATGCGCGCAGGCCGTCGTCTTCGGCGGCGCGATTGTACGTTTCCCAGTGCAGCGCCAACCGGAGCGGCAGGCGCGGCTTGATGTGGGCCTGTTTATCGGGCCGGCCAAGCGTCATCCCGATGATGGGGAAGGTCAGCCGCGGCAATCCGAGCAGTTCGATGACTTCGACCGGATTGTTGCGAATGCTGCCGATGTAGCAGATGCCCAACCCGAGCGATTCGGCGGCCAACGCGGCATTCTGCGCCGCAATAGACACATCTAAGGCGGCGATGATGAAATTTTCGGCGTATTCCGTCACCTGGGTGTAGCCGCGCAATTGGCAGACGCGCTCGAGGCGCGCCAGGTCTGCGCACCAGGCCAGGAAGACCGGGGCTTCGCGGATGTGGGTCTGGTTGCCGCACAACTCCGAGAGCCGGACGCGCTTCCCGGTGTCCGTCACCGCAACGACGCTGTAGGTTTGCAGGTTGGACGAGGTGGATGCGCACTGCGCTGCGGCAATGATGGTCTCAACAACGGAAGCAGGCAGCGGGTCTGTTTTGTAGCGGCGGACGGAAGCATGTTTGTGGATGAGGTCAAGGGTGGGATTATTCATAAATTGGATATTTTTATGGATAAAATCGGGAATGGGGTTATTCAAGATTAATCTCCAATTCAATCTCGTCACGGATGGGCAGGCCGTCTTCGTCAGCGAGTGGAATTTCTGGTTTGATGCAGCGGCTTTCTTTCAGCGCATTCAGGCGGACGGCGGCGATAAGGAATCCGCGTTTCTGGTAAAAACGCAGGGCATGTGTGTTGTTATTGGTGGTGACGAGGAACAACCGTCCGCAGCCTGCCTGACCTGCCACCTGCCGCGCCGCACCGATGAGCGCCGTACCCACCCCCCGCCCCTCGCGCCACGAGTCGAGCGTGCCGATTTCACACTCGCCCCCGGCGATGTTGTCTGTCCGCAGCGCGACGCGTTCCTCAGCATC
>Ga0105152_10000790_pt1 | contig 10070 bp, 6 predicted proteins | sample LakBais05cmmetaG_FD_81534 | JGI IMG/M metagenome (GOLD analysis project Ga0105152, IMG submission 81534) | Lake sediment microbial communities from Lake Baikal, Russia to study Microbial Dark Matter (Phase II) - Lake Baikal sediment 0-5 cm | ecosystem: Environmental > Aquatic > Freshwater > Lake...
CCCGTCCACACCCATTACCGTGGAGCAAGTGCTGGCCCAAACTGACCAGTTGATTATTTCCGTGGTCAGTGCCCTGGAAGGCGACCAGGAAACTGAAATTGTTCGCCTGCTGTTGAAGCTGCGCGATGATCTTTCCCATCAGAAGACCAACCAGCAATTGAGCCCGGAAGCCGAAGCCGCCCGAGACCGGGTCATTAACGTGGTAAATAATTTCTTCTTTGACAAACTTACCTCTGTGCCGTCAATCAAGGTATATATTGACAGCTTTCAAACAAAGCACGGATGACGAGTAGAAAAACGCTTTTACAGGGTACTGCGTAAATATTTGAACCCAATTCGTCGTTTTTTCCTTACTTTTTGGCCGCTTCTTTTTAGAAATTTATGCAAGCAGTAAAATCCCGTTATTTCCGAGCCTTTCGATATAGAAAAGTTCATAGATTTATGCAAGAAGCAGTAGAAGAACCGAAGACGGAGGTCCCACTCTCCTCCGTCTTCGGTTCTCTAACTTATACTCATAACTCGTTTGTGCTTCCCCCGCAGATTGGATGACTTCACTGTACTGCGCACAGGAGGCGGCTTATTCAGTTCCAATCTAAGAGGTAGAGGTCGGATACCGCCGCATGATCGCATCCACCTGGACTTTCATTTCATCAAGCGTCATTTCGCCCCTTCCAATGGACGCGATCCTGCCGCTTGAATTGACAAAGAAATGCCTGGGAATGGCATCTACATGATACGCAGACTTGACCACTGAATCAGGATCGAGCAAGATAGGAAATGTCAGTAGATGAGCGCTTCGAAAGGCGCTCACTGTTGCGGGGTCTTCAGCAGCATTGATCGTCAGGACGACCAGACCGGCATCTTTATAGGTCTGGGTGATGGTTTCGATGAAATCAATCTCGTTGTTGCAATGGGGGCACCAGGTTGCCCAGAAGAAAAGCAGCACCGGCTGTCCGTCAAACTGACTGAGTGTTACCCGCTGTCCAGTGGCTAGGTCAGTCAGGCTAAAATCAGGGGCATACAGACCCACCACCGGCCCTATCAGACTTGTCGGGCGCGGGGTCTTGGTCAACGTGTATTGCAGCGTGGGAGTGAGGGTGGGGGTCTCGGTAAAAGTGGCGGTCGGCAAGGCGGTACAGGTAGGGGAAGTTGTCCAGGTCGGGATCAGTGTCGGCAGCGGTAAACTCGTCAGAGCTTGGGCTACCGCGAACGTCTCCTGAAGGCTGTGCGCCTGCGCCTTTCGTTGAAGCGACAAATATCCGGCGATAGAAACAATTACAAAAATGGCAAATACTGCCATCAAAATAAACACAATTCCCCACTTCGTTTTCGAATTGCGGGGATGCGGCACCTTTCCCGCCGGCTCGACGGGAGCGGGCGGTAAGGGGTACGCCGTCTGCTCCGCTGCGGGCTGCAGGGGTATGGTTTCAGGCTCAGCCCCCGGTGGTGCAGCCCAGGCAGGCGCGAGCGGTACATCGCCTGTGGGTTCTTCTGTCTCAGCTGGGTCCGACGCGGGAAAAGCACTTACCGAAGGCGTAACCGGGGGCTGGCTGATTAGCTTTGCCAGGCGTTCCCGGGCCGGCTCGTTTTCGGGGTCCAAGCGAAGGACGCGCTGCAGGCAGACCATTTGCCGGTTGATATCAGTGAGCGTTAAACTCATCAACCACCATGCGCGTGCAGAGGCCGGGTTAAGTTTGATGTACTCCACCAGTAACAGCCGGGCTTCCTGTTGCTTGCCGGCATTCAGGAGCCATTCAATGCGGAGCAAAATATTAGCGGGTGGTTGGGTCATCGAATCTCATCAGTTCGAAAGATAACCAACGGAAACAAACGGAGCGGATAGTTGTCCGCTCCGCCAATCGTCCTAAAAACCTTCCAGCTTGCTCAAATCTGCAATTCCATCTGCCAGGGATGCAATCCTTTGCAGCAGCCCAAGGCGGTTTTCCTTCACGGACTTGGCCTCCGCCATTACCAGGACTTTATCGAAGAACTCGTTGACTGCCGGGATCATGGGGACAAAGGCGTTCAGGAAATCGTCTGCGGATCCGGGAGCCCGCTTCCGTTTTTCGGCTTCCTCCAACACCGCGAAGAGTTTCTTCTCCGCTGCCTCGACGAAGGCTTCCGGTTTGACGGTAAACTTTTCCTTCTGGTCGCGCGTAATGCGCACGCAGCGTGCATATCCCGGCAGGAGTGTGCTCCAGTCCGGGCGGGCAACCCAGACAGTCAACTGCTTGACGGCCCGCGCCGCACCCGCCGGGGTATCCGACTGCACCGCCAGAACGGCGTCCACCACATCATACCTGTAGCCCATGTCCATCAACACAACGCGCAATCGCCCGGTGATGAACTCCAGCACCTGCGCCTGGACCTCGTCCGTGACCGGAACCGGTTCCAGCGCGGCAGCGGACTTCAACGCGCTGCGCAGGTCAAAGTTAATCTCGTGCTCGATGAGCGGCTGGACCACGCCGATGGCGGCGCGCCGCAGGCCGAACGGGTCTTTCGCGCCAGTCGGAGCAAGACCGGCGGCGAACAGACCGGCAAGCGAATCCAGCCGGTCGGCCAGCGCCACCGCCAAACCCGGCCTGGTCTGCGGGACAGGCTGGTACTGCTCGCCGACGGCCTCGGCCACCGCCGGGGCTTCGCCGTCCCGCCGGGCATACTCGCGTCCCATGACCCCTTGCAGCGAGGTCATCTCGATTACCATCTTGCTGACCAGGTCGGCCTTCAGCAAGTGGGCGGCGCGGCGTGCAAAGACAGCCTCGTCCGCTTCCAGGCCGAGCATCGGGACGAGCGCCTCGGTCAGTTTTTCGATGCGCTCGTTTTTATCAAGCATCGAGCCAAGTTTCTTCTGAAAGATGAGTGTGCCCAGGCGCGGGCGGAAGTCTTCCAGTTTATGTTTCAGGTCTTCCCGCACGAAGAAATTAGCATCCGCAAAGCGGGCGCGCACCACGTGCTCGTTGCCCTGGCGCACCAGGTCCAGCCCCTGCTCGTCACCATTGCGGACAACGACAAAGTAGGGGAGCAAACCCTCACCCCCCGCCCGGGTGAGGGGGAAATAGCGCTGGTGCTTCTTCATCACCGAGATGAGCACATCTTCGGGGAGAGCCAGAAATTCTTTTTCAAAACCACCCAGCAACGGCATGGGCTTCTCAACCAGGTTGGCAACCTCAGCCAGCAGTTCGGGCGGCAGGATGGCCTCGCCCTTGACCGAGGCGGCCAGTTCCCTGACCCCGGCCTCGATGAGCGCCTTGCGCGCCTCCACGTCCAGCACAATGCCATTCTTCCTGATGATTTCGAAATACTTGTCCGCACCCGGGATTTCAATCTCCGGCGAGTTGTACGGGCGCAGGCCACGCGTTGCGCGACCGGCTGTCAGACCGGCATATTCAAATGGGATAACCGACGCCCCTAACAGCGCCACCAGCCAGCGGAGCGGACGCGAGAAAGCGACGCCGCTCGCGTTCCAGCGCATGGACTTGTCAAACTTGATTCCGGCCACCAGCCCTGGCAGGGACTCGGTCAGCACTTCGGGGGTTGGACGCCCGGCCTGTTTGACCACCGCAACGACATACTTGCCCCCGTCCATCTCGCGGACTTCGAGGGCAGAAGGTTCAAGGCCGTTTTTCCTGGCGAAACCAATCGAGGCGGGAGTTGGTTTGCCGTTTTTATCAAAGGCGCGTTCGGCGGGCGGACCCTTGACCAGGTCCGCGCGGTCGGGCTGGCGCGGGGCGAGTGAATCCACCATAACGGCCAACCGACGCGGGGTCCCGGAGACACTGACGGCCCCATGCTCGAGGTGCAGATCGTCCAATAACTTGGGAACATTGACTTTCAGTTGCTCAATGGCCGAATCCAGGTCCGAGGCAGGGAGTTCTTCGACGCCGATTTCCAGGACAAAACCGGCAGGTCGAAGGTCGAAGGTCGAAGGTCTGTTGGCAGGGACCGCCTGACCTTTGACTTTTAACGTTTGACTTTCTTTCAGGAGCGGATATTCCTGCTCCTTGCGCTGTTCCAGCCAAGTCTCGGCCACGCGCCGGGCCAGGTCGCGCATCTGGCCGAAGAAGGCCTGGCGCTCGGTCACGCCGATGGCACCGCGCGTATCCAGCACGTTGAAGGTGTGCGAGCATTTCAGCACGTAGTCGTGGGCCGGGACAACCAGCCTCTCTGCCAGGCAGGCTTCGGCCTCGGCCTTGTAGAGGTCGTACAACTGGCGCAAGCGGGTCACGTCGGCAGTTTCAAAGTAGTATTTGCTCTGCTCGAACTCGTCGTGGCGGCGGACTTCGCCATAGGTGACGTCCGTACCCCAGGGTTCGTCCCAAATGGCGGCGGCGTTGTTGAGAGCGATGAGGATGCGCTCGAGGCCATAGGTGATCTCGACCGCCACCGGGTCGAGGCTCTGACCGCCGACCTGCTGGAAATAGGTGAACTGGGTGATTTCCTGGCCGTCCAGCCAGATCTCCCAGCCCAGGCCCCAGGCCGAGATGGCGGGCTGTTCCCAGTTATCTTCCACGAGGCGGATGTCGTGCTGGCGCGGGTTGATGCCGATGGCTTCCAGCGACTGGAGGTAGAGTTCGACCGGGTTGCCGGGGTCGGGTTTCAGGATGACCTGGAACTGGGTGTGCTGCTGGAAGCGGTTGGGATTCTCGCCGTAGCGCCCGTCGTCGGGACGGATGGAGGGTTCCACGTAGCCCACGTTCCACGGCTCGGGGCCGAGCACGCGCAGGAAGGTGGCCGGGTTCATCGTCCCGGCGCCGACCTGGGTGTAATAGGGCTGTCCGATGAGGCATCCGTGCGCAGCCCAGAATTCTTGCAGTTCGAGGATGATGGATTGGAAGGAAGATTTTTGGGTCATAAAATATTCGTTTTTCGATACTCAGGATTTGTTGAAGCGAGGGGATTATACCGTTAATAATTTCAGCTATCTTGAGATTATTTTACATCCTAATGCCATCCCCCGCCAAAGAAGTAAACGGGTATTCCGACACATAAACGCTTGCCTTCGCGCCGCTTCTCACATAAAATAGAAACCTATGCCCAACTCCAACCACTACGACATCATCATTGTGGGCGCCGGCCCGGCCGGGATCTCCACCGCCCTTCATCTGGCAAACCTGGCTCCAGAGCTCGTCTCCCGGACGCTGATCCTCGAAAAGGCGCGCCACCCGCGCCCCAAGCTGTGCGGCGGCGGTATTCTGCCGGATGCCGAAGTGGTGTTGTGTCAGCTGGGCCTGGATATCACCGAAGTCCCGCACGTGGACGTGGACTGGGCGCACTTCGATTTCGACGGCCAGGGTATGAGGATGCGCGGCGAGAAGAAGGGTCTCTTCGCTTTTCGCGTCATCCGCCGCCACGAGTTCGACACCTGGCTGGCCGCCAAAGCGCGTGAACGCGGTTTCATCATCCATGAAAATACCGCCGTAAAGAGCATCACTGCCACCGAAGCCGGGGTGGTGCTCTCAACCGACCAGGGCGAGTACCACGCGGCGGTCGTGGTCGGCGCGGACGGGTCCAACAGCGTCGTCCGGCGGGCAATCATCCCGCACGAGGACCTGCATGTTGCCCGCCTGCTGGAGATCGTCACCGAGTCGAAACCGGAGAAGTCCTTCCACAAGCAAAGCGATTCTTTTTTCGATTTCGTGGTGATCCCGCAGGGCATCCAGGGCTATGTCTGGGACTTTCCGGCGGTCGAGAAGGGCCAGCCTGTACGGGTGCGCGGCATCTACGATAGCAACGTCCTTTCTTTCAAAGCCGACGTTCCGCTGCGCTTTGCCCTGGACGAGGAACTCGGGCGGCACGGACTGCATCTGTCCGATTACAAACTGGAAGGCCACCCCATCCGCTGGTTCGATGCGAAGAGCGATTTCTCCGCGCCGCGTGTCCTGCTGGTGGGCGACGCGGCCGGTGTGGACGCCCTGTTCGGTGAAGGCATCAGCATTGCCCTGGGGTACGGCGGGTTTGCCGCACAGGCCATCCAGGACGCCTTTACTAAAAAAGATTTCTCCTTGCGCGGCTACAAACGGTCCATTCTTCAAGCCGAACTGGGCAAGGCCCTGCGGTGGCGCACCTGGTTCGCCAAGTTCTTTTACAGGCTGCGTTCCGCACGCTTCCAGGCCTTCGTCTGGCGGAAAATGGGCTGGTTCATCGAATGGGCTGTGCGCGCCTTCTTCATCGAATGGACGCGCAGGCAGGAAAAACACAAACGGGCCGATACATAGGTCTGCTCCTACTTTTTAATTTGACGGATGAAACCGGGGGAATTCAACGCACGTTCCAATAAATACGTGACATAGTGTTGTAAAAGCGCCTCGACCTCGCTCTGGACCTCGAGAGCCGGCCGCGCCCGCTGCGCTCCGGCGTAGTCACTGCGCTGGAAGTGGCGCAGGTACTTGAGCGCCTCCACCGACACGCTCCAGACGCCCGGCAGACCTACTCCACAGGCTGGACAGAGCACGCCGCCCTGGGCGGCAGAAAAAAACTGGTCTTCCGCCTTGATCTCCCTGCCGCAGTTGGCACACTCAAACAAATGCGGGCGGTAGCCGAGCAAATCCAGCAGCCGAACTTCATAATAACGGATCGCCAGCCAGGGGTCGGCTTCCTTCTCTAGGCGCGATAGTGCCTCGGTCAGCAGGCGGAAGATGTTGTAGTTCTCGGAATCGTCTTCGTAAGTGAACCGGTCGAGCAGTTCGACAACATAGGCCGCATAGCTGGTCTTGACCAGGTTCTCATGGATGGGCAGATAGGCATCCACCGTATCGGCTTGGGTGACTATAAGCAGGTCGTGGCCGCGCGCCAGTTGCAGGGTCACGCGCGTGAACGGTTCCAGATGCCCCGCCTTGCGGGAGCGGATCTTGCGGGCGCCCTTGGCTATGGCGCGCACCTTGCCGCGCTCGCGCGTATAGAGCGTAAGCAGGCGGTCGGCCTCGCCCCAGTCAGCGTGGCGGAGGACGACAGCTTCAACACGGAAAGAACGTTGTTCGGCCATAAACGCGTAGGGACACGATGTATCGTGTCCCTACATCTTCATTTCCTTCGGCGTAAACGCCCCTGGCAGCAGCCCGGCAACGGTGGTTTCCTGCACTAACCGGCCTTCGCCATCGGCGACCAGTACAACCGTGTCGAGACCGAATTCTGCCATCACCTGGCGGCAGCCGCCGCACGGCGTCCCGCCATTGGGTGTGACCACCGCGATCACATCAAACTCCTTTTCCCCTTCCGAGACCGCCTTGTAGATGGCGACGCGCTCGGCACACATGCTGGTTGGGTAGGCAGCATTCTCGACGTTACAACCGGTTAAGATGCGCCCGGACCTGGTCCGCAGCGCCGCGCCGACCTGATAGTTCGAGTACGGCGCGTAAGCCCAGCGACGGGCTTCGTTGGCAAGATCAATCAACGCGCGGCGTTCATCATCGGTCAGTTTAATCATCTTTCGCCTCGTTCAATTTCTTGATGGGCCGCGCCGGCACGCCGACCACCAGCGTATCCGGCTCCACGTCCTTCGTGACCACCGCCCCCGCGCCGGTGCGGGAGCGCGCCCCAATCTTCACTGGCGCAACCAGCATGGTATCCGAACCGATGAACGCGCCCTCACCAATCTCGGTCGGGTTTTTATGCACGCCGTCGTAATTACAGGTGACCGTCCCTGCGCCGATATTGACGTCTTCGCCAATGGTGGCATTGCCAATGTACGAGAAGTGCCCCATCCTCGTACCGGGGCCGAGAGTTGAATCCTTGACTTCGCCGAAGTTGCCCACGTGGACGCCCTTGCACAGGTGCGCCCCCTTGCGCAAACGGGCAAACGGCCCGATGCCTACGTTGTCTTCGACCACGGCCCCTTCCATTACAGCAGCCAGGATTTCGCAGCAATCACCGACAGTCGTATCCTCCGCGATGGTATTCGGCCCGATGACACAACCTTTGCCGATGACCGTCTTGCCGCGCAGATAGGTATTCGGCCAGATGACCGTATCCCGGCCAATCTTTATACCCGGTTCGATGTAGGTCGAAGCTGGGTCCACGATGGTCACACCCGCCAGCATGTGCGCCCGATTGATGCGCTGGCGCATGGCCACCTCCGCCTCCGCCAGGTGGACGCGGGTGTTAATGCCAATCGTCTCCACCAGGTCATCGCTGACCAGCGCCTGCACCATCAGCCCGGCCTGCACTGCCAGTGCAACCGTATCCGTCAGGTAATATTCACCCTTTTGCGAACCTTTAATTTTGTGCAGGATATCCCACAACCAATCGGCGGAGAAACAGTACGCGCCGACGTTCAACTCGTGGATGGACAATTGCTCCTCCGTCGCCGCGGCTTCCTCGACGATGGCCTGCACGCTGCCACCCGGAGCTCGGACCACCCGCCCGAACCCGCGCGGATCGGCGGCGCTGACCGTCAACATGGTGAGCGGGCCCTTGTTGGCTTTCTGGGTCTCGACGAGCCCCTTGATGGTCTCAGGGCGCAGCAGCGGCATATCGGCGTAGGTCACCAGCACCAGGTCCGTTTTGCCGCGCAGGGTGGATTCGGCCTGCTGGACGGCGTGCCCGGTACCCAGTTGCGGGTCCTGAACGACGCAGCGGGCCTTCTCACCGAGGAACTCGCGCACCGCTTCGGCCCCGTGTCCGATGATGACGACCGGCGTCTCGCTACTGGCGGTTTTCACAGCGGCCAGGGAATGGGCGATCATCGGCACTCCACAGACGGGATGCAGCACCTTCGGCAGATCGGAGTTCATGCGCGTGCCCTGTCCGGCAGCGAGGATAACAGCGGTAATTTTCATGGGCATCTCCTAACCAAAAGGGCCTGCGCTGCCAGCGGGGTGGCGCGAGGCCCAATAGGGAGAAAAAAGCCCCGCTTGCAGGCGGGAAATTCAGGCTGGGGCGCCTGGATTCGAACCAAGATAATCAGCTCCAAAGGCTGACGTGCTGCCATTGCACAACGCCCCAAGGCGGCGCAAATTGTATCACAGCCCCGGCGGCATGGCTAGGACTCATCCTCGGGGACCAGGCCAAGTTGTTTAGCCTGCTCATAAGAGAGCATATCCGGTTTGGAGGGCGCTTTGTGCTTATCGGCGGCCTTATTCCAGAACTCGTTCACCTCGGCGGATTTGAGTTTCTTTTTCGCGTACTCGAACAACGGCGCCAATTCTTTCATACTCTGCTCGATCACTTCCAACGGAGTTGTAAGCGGTTCCTGGGTAGCCAAAGTGCCCTGGGCTGTCTCGCCGATCACTTGTTCAATGTTCTTTCGCGCTGCCGAGAAAAGGTCAACCGTTTTCAATACCTGCTCCTCGCCAGCAATCCCCTTCCCGATGACCAGCATGGCATGTGTCAACCCAACCGGCGCAAAAACCAGGTCATATTTGCCACCATCAAAAACGTGCCAGTTCGAGGCAATTTTTTGGCCGATGAGACGCGATACCTTCTGTCCGGCGCCGTGAATTGAAAGCAAAGAAGAAATCAGGGCAACTTCTTTATCGCTATCCGTCAGATCCCCGGCACGCGCCAGGATTCGACCGGTGTCATTCAGCAGGAGAACGGCGGTCGCTGCCAGTTCCTGGCGCAAGCCAGCCAGCAGGTCCGGAAGGCCGCGCTGGATCTCCGTATCATCAGCTGCAATCGGTTCAGGCGGCAGAATCGTCTCGACTAAATCCAGGTGACGTTCAACCGCGTCCAGGAAATCGGCCATCGGGATCGGTTTGATGAAGAAGGCATCTGCCCCGGCCTCGGCGACTTCTTTGCGGATCTTGGGATCGGTCTGCCCGGTCACCAGAATGATCTTGGCCTGAGGCTGGTTTTTTTGCACCTTGTGCATCAATTCGATGCCCGACATTCCCGCGAGACGGTAATCAGCAATCAGCAGGTCTACTTTGTTGCGAGAGCTATAGAGAATGGCTTCCTCGCCGGATGGAATTTCAACCACCTCAAATTCATACTCAAGGGTTTCCAGTGTCGAGCGCAGCAGGCGGCTGACCTCACGTTGATCTTCTACAATCAAAATTCGATGTTGGGACATATGTTTCCCAAAAAGATTATTCCACCAACCAGCAAGCTGCCCAGTGATCCGGTCTAGATTC
>Ga0105152_10000791_pt1 | contig 10067 bp, 7 predicted proteins | sample LakBais05cmmetaG_FD_81534 | JGI IMG/M metagenome (GOLD analysis project Ga0105152, IMG submission 81534) | Lake sediment microbial communities from Lake Baikal, Russia to study Microbial Dark Matter (Phase II) - Lake Baikal sediment 0-5 cm | ecosystem: Environmental > Aquatic > Freshwater > Lake...
AAAAGGTTGGTGTTTTGGACGTTCGCCTCTACCGGCCTTTCTCCTTTGAACATTTTCTCAAAGCACTTCCCTCCACGGTTAAATCGATTGCGGTTATGGATCGAACCAAGGAACCTGGCTCAGCTGGTGAACCACTTTACATGGATGTGGTTACTTCCTTAAGCGAAGGGCTTGTTCCTGCCCAGGCAAAGTTCAATAAAATGCCCCGCATCGTGGGAGGACGCTATGGATTGGCTTCCAAGGAATTCACCCCAGCTATGGTTAAAGGCATTTTCGATGAGTTGAAAAAGCCTGCTCCCAAGAACCATTTCACTATCGGCATTAACGACGATGTAACGCATACCAGCCTGGATTACGATCCGAACTTTTCCATTGCCACGGAAGAAACCCGACGGTGTGTATTCTTTGGACTCGGTGCAGATGGCACAGTGGGTGCAAACCATAATTCAATTCGGATCATCGGTGAAGACACGGATAACTACGCCCAGGGATATTTCTATTACGATTCCCGAAAATCCGGGACGGTGACCACTTCTTATTTGCGCTTTGGGCCAAAACCCATTCATGCTCCTTATTTGATCGGAGCAAATGAAGCTCAATTTGTGGCTTGCCATCAGTTTAGCTTCCTTGAGCGGTTCGATATGCTCAGGTATGCTCAACCGGGTGGGGTTTTCCTCTTGAACAGCATCTATGGTCCCGATGAGGTATGGGATCAGCTACCCAAGGAAGTGCAGCGCTCGATCATTGATAAGAAACTACGTTTCTTTGTGATCGATTCTTATGAAGTTGCCCGCCGGATTGGCTTGGGGGGACGCATCAATACCATCATGCAGACCTGTTTCTTCGCTATCAGCGGCATTCTCCCTCGTGAAGAAGCCATTGCAGCCATCAAAACGAGCATCGAAAAAACCTATGGCAAGCGCGGAGAAGCCGTTGTCAAACAGAACTTCGATGCCGTGGACCAATCGCTGGCGAATTTGTTTGAAGTCAAGGTTCCCGCTGAAGTATCCAGCAAATTGACCCGCCGCCAGGTTGTACCCGCGAATGCGCCCGATTTCGTGCGTAACACTTTAGGCCCCATCATGGTCAACGATGGCGACAGCCTGCCGGTAAGCAAGTTACCTGTGGATGGAACTTTCCCTTCAGCTACAACGCGATGGGAAAAGCGGAATATTGCCCTGGAAATCCCGGTATGGGAAACCGATCTGTGCATCCAGTGTGGTAAATGCTCGTTTGTTTGCCCCCATGCGGTCATTCGTCAAAAAACCTACGATCCAAAATTCCTGGCGAAGGCGCCTGCTACGTTTAAATCTATTGATGCCAAGTACAAAGAATTCCCTGGAACAAAGTTCACCGTCCAGGTTGCTCCTGAGGATTGCACAGGCTGCGCACTCTGTGTGGAAGTTTGCCCCGGTAAAGACAAGACCAATCCCAGCCGAAAAGCCCTCAACATGGCTGCCCAACCTCCGTTGCGTGAAGCTGAACGCACGAATTGGGAATTCTTTATCGCTTTGCCCGATCCTGATCGAAAACTGTTTGAACCCACAAATATCAAAAACGTGGGACAGTTGGCACCGTTGTTCGAATTCTCCGGCGCTTGCGCAGGCTGCGGTGAAACCCCTTATATCAGCTTGATGACTCGCTTATTCGGCGACCGGGTGATGGTTGCCAATGCTACTGGTTGTTCATCCATTTATGGTGGAAACCTGCCTACTACTCCCTGGTCCGTGAATAAAGAAGGCAAAGGACCCTCCTGGTCCAACTCTCTCTTTGAAGATAACGCTGAATTTGGCTTGGGAATGCAGTTGACCGTTGATAAGCAGTCTGCCTTCGCTACTGAACTGGTAGTAAAACTTCGCGACAAGATAGGCGCCCAGCTGGCTGATGAGATCCAGAATGCCGATCAAAAAACAGAAACAGGAATCTTTGCCCAACGCGAACGCATTGTTCAACTAAAGCAACGGCTTGGGTCCATCAAAGAACCGCTCGCTGGTCAGCTTGCTTCTGTGGCTGATTTCCTTGTGCGTAAGAGCGTTTGGATCATCGGTGGTGACGGCTGGGCGTACGACATCGGCTTTGGCGGCTTGGATCACGTACTCGCATCAGGGCGCAAGGTGAGAGTCCTGGTTTTGGATACCGAGGTTTACTCCAATACGGGGGGTCAATCCTCCAAGGCAACACCCCGTGCTGCGGTAGCTCGCTTTGCAGCCAGCGGAAAGAATTTGCCCAAGAAAGACCTGGGGATGATCGCCATGAGTTATGGTTATATTTATGTGGCACATGTGGCTTTTGGCGCCAGTGATGTACAGACCCTTAAGGCATTCCTCGAAGCGGAAGCCTTCGATGGTCCAGCAATCATCATTGCCTATTCTCACTGCATCCAGCAAGGACTGGATATGCGCCGCGGTCTGGATCAGCAAAAATTAGCTGTCCAATCCGGAGCCTGGCCTTTATTCCGCTACAACCCGGAACTGCTAAAAGAAGGTAAGAATCCACTGATCCTGGATTCCAAGGACCCGACCATCTCGGTAAAGGATTATGCTTACAATGAGTCCCGGTATCGCCAACTTCTCCAGGCGGATGAACCCCGGGCAGAAATGCTCATGAGCGAAGCCGAAGATGATGTCCGCAAGCGCTGGGAGCTTTATAAGCAAATGGCTGCTATGGTGTATCGGACAGCCAGCAACCCGGATCCCAGTAAACCGGAGTAGTCATAAACCTTGTCAGGTGGATTTTACCTGGCAAGGTTTTTTTATAGGCCAACAGGAGGTACAAATGGCAGATTTATCGACAACGTATCTGGGATTTAAACTCCGCAACCCCATCGTAGCTTCCGCATCCGCAATCTCGAAAAAGAATGAACGGGTAAGGGCTTTGGAAGATGCAGGTATCGGTGCCGTGGTGATGTATTCGCTTTTCGAAGAGGAGATCTACCACGAGAGCAAGGCACTGAATTATTATCTCGAAGCTCACACCTACTCCTTTCCTGAAGCATTAACCTGGTTCCCGGAATTCGATCATTACAACTTGGGCCCGGAAAAATATCTAAGTCAAATTGCAGAATTGAAGAAGCATCTGAAAATTCCACTCATCGCCAGCTTGAATGGTAATACTAAGGGCGGTTGGGTGAAATATGCTAGGAAAATGGAAGACGCCGGAGCGGATGCCCTGGAGTTGAATATTTACCACATCGCAACAGATCCCAACGTGGAAAGCTCTTTATTGGAACAAGCTTACATGGATCTGGTGGAAAGTGTGCGTCAGACGGTCAAGATCCCCCTGGCAGTGAAGCTTAGCCAGTTCCACACATCCATCCCCAATTTCACTTTCCGCCTGGTGGAAAAAGGTGCCAACGGATTGGTCATGTTCAATCGCTTCTTTCAACCCGATTTAAATATTGATGACCTCACGGTAGTACCCCATTTGGAATTGAGCACATCTTCCGATCTATTGCTCCCGTTGCGCTGGATCGCTATTCTTTATGGAAGGCTCAAAACTGATATGGCTCTCACTAGTGGAGTGCATACGGTTAAAGATGTGGTCAAAGGCATTATGGCAGGCGCAAGGGTCACCATGATGGCGTCTGAACTTATCCATAATGGTTCCAAGCGAGTTGGAGAGATCCTGTTGGATTTGCAGAAGTGGATGACAGATCACGATTACCAGTCCGTGGATCAAATGCGGGGTGCCTTGAGTCAGCAGCACGTAAACGAACCTGGTGCCTTCGAGCGGGCAAATTACATGAAAGCCCTGACCAGTTTTGATAACCGGATCATGCCTTGATCTAATATATTTTTAAAAGCAGTCCACTAAAAATTCGGCACGTTGGCAATCATAGCATTAGCACTGGCTTGATCGGGTGTCATAAGCCAGAGGATATCATTCCCATTCCGCTTCAGGGTGATTACGCCTTCAGTTTGTCCCAGCCAGGTGACCGTAAAATTCTGGTTTTGGTTTGGGGTGCCCCATCGTGCTGTTGAATAATCGGCCAGGGCGCTCCAGTATTGATCGGCGTCCTGCATGGTATCCCATTGGCTGCGCATGATGAAAGCACTTTGATTTGAAGTAGCATTGTAATAAAGTAGGTAGGTATCTCCACCCCAGCCAGCAGTAGCGGTTTGGGCTGTGGTTTTGGTTAACTGGTATCTTGTATCCAGTCCATCGGCAAAGATCAAGTATATATACCATTCACCCATCACGTTGCGGGTCTCTTCCGTCCACCCGCTCCCCAAGGTTGTAGAAAAATCTGGGAGGGGGATGTCGATGGGGGTATCTGTCGGATACAGTTCAGGGTGCAAAATTTGTTCGGTATCGACGGGAGGGTTCTTGAAGGCTTTGTCAACTTCGGCTTCATTGCCGATACTTAAAAGATGCTGAACGAAGGCAGCTCCCTGAACGTATGGAAAGACAAAATCTTCTTTCATGAATGCTGGAGCTGAATCATAGACAGGGCTCTTATAGGTGGAATAGAAGTTCGTGATATCTTGTTTATCTTGAGCCGTTGCATATTGCATCAACCAGGCAGTTTCAATATTAACTGCATCCCCTTCTATCAGGGCATCAACGCCAGCACAATACTCGGTATGTGTTTTGCAATATTCCGGATTGTCATTCAGCCCATTCAGAAGGTCGTAATTCTGGTCTTGCAGCACGTGGGTGTATTCATGGGCATAGGTATCTTTGGCTGGACCATCGAAGGATGTATCTGAGACTACATACATTGTTTTTGTTTTAGGGTCGTAATAACCTGCTATTTGTTCGGAATACAAATTGATGTAGAAAGTATGCAGGTCAAAGTTTGAATTCAATAGTCCCACCAGGGATAATTCCCTCTGGTCCTTTGCCTGATCGGCCGCGGTGTAATCTTTGAAAAAGTCATTGATGACTTTATCACGCAATTGTGCCGATGTTAGGAAACCACGAGTCACCGGTCCGGTAGGTTGAAGTCCCCGGATTGAAATGACCTGGGTTTGGATCTGGTCCATGATTTGTTGTTCGGAAAGGGGGGTGGGCGTAGGCCCGGTGGGAGTAGGAGTGGAAAAGTTGAAAAATGAAGCTGAACAACCTGTAAGTGCAAGTACAACGATGGCGATGACAATTCTTGATTTCATTTTCTTTCCTCCTTGATTAACCAATAATTATCATAGATTATCCAATAATCATACCGCCCATGTCATGGATTTTTATTAATATAATCTAACGCATATAATGCATCGGAATATCCAGGGTGAGCAGCCAGGGCATCATTAATGGCTTTGAGTGCTTCCTCTCGATCTCCATTACGATACAACGCCCATCCCCGCCAGAGAAGAATTTCTTCCGAGTTGGGAGTTAAATTCAAGGCATATTTTGTCAGGGAAAGCAAATCATCATTGCGATCGAGTTTAAAATCTACAATGAAGGGTCCAAATTGATATCGGAGCATCCTCTGGGGGAGACCGATTTTGAAAGATTGATCATAAGCTTGAGCAGCTTCAGAGTATTTGTCAAAGTAAGCAAGGTTGGTCCCCAGGTTGAACCAGGCGAACGCATCATCCGGGTTTGAAACGGTGGAAGCCTGGGCTACATTCTGGGCATGCTGGCGGTTAACCTCTTTATCCCAATCGGAACCAAGGATCGCTTTTATCGTATCAACTTGTTGCGTAGGGAAAACAATCATATAGACCCGGTTAAATGCTTCCCAATCCTTATCCAGATCTCGATAACTCTTCAAAGAGTTGGGTCCTTTGAAAGCATCTTGTGAAATAAAGGTACCGTTTGCATCGTCATAACCTGTCAATAACAGATAATGTCCAGTCCAATGATCGTCGTTCGGCCAGTATTCCTCCCCAATCAGGAAGGATTCTTCGATCATGATTGGAAACCCGGCTGCAATGAATTCTTTCAAAAGGGGAAAGGTTCCACCAACGCGGAATTCAGCTCCCAACCATCCTGCCTGGGTTAAAACAAAATATTGAAGCTCATCAATGTTGACATTTTTATCGGCGCGGAGAGGTTTCACGACATCGGAAATCGTGAACTGGTCGCCCTGCCACCCATAGAACCTCAAATACAAGGTAAGGGTTGCAGGACCGCAATTGTTCCAATCCTGAATATCTTTGGATTTGTCGAAAACAGGAGGAGATAAAGTCACAGAGGTCGGTGGGCTGGGGGTTACCGTCGGTGTGGGCTCAGGGGTTGATGGTGTAGAAGTGGGTTGAATTGTCGCTGTGGGAGTTGGCACAATTTCCGATGATACAAGTGCAGGCAAGGTTTCATCGGGTATGGGGACCGTGCCGATTGGGTGAATGATCAACCGGATATAGTTGACAGCAGCTTCCAACCTCCAGGATGCGCGTTGATGTACCCACGGGATTTGGTATGCTAAGGCAGCGAGCAAGGTGCATATTCCAATCCCAAGCAACGCGTTCAACACCCAGTTACACTTCTGTCTCTTCCTCGCAGGCAACATGGGAAGGATTGTACCACTCCGAAAAGGACGATATCCGAATCGGACAAAATTAGGGGGAATTGGAAATCCGTCTGATATAATCTCCCCGATGAAATATCACCTTTGGACGGAAGGTTGCCAGATGAACGTGGCAGATTCCCAGCGAGTGGCTTTTGTCCTCGAGAGAATGGGATATTCACCTACCCCACGTCCAGAAGATGCTAATTTAATCGTGATGAACACATGTGTTGTCCGCCAGAGTGCGGAGGACAAAGCATATAATCGCCTGCAATCACTAAAACCCCTCAAAAAACAAAATCCGGAGTTGGTCATCAATCTGATGGGTTGCCTTGTGGGCAGACAAGATCCAGCGAGTTTACAGACGCGTTTCCCTATGGTGGATGTGTTTTCACAACCTTCTGACCTCGAACCTTTGATCAACTTCCTTAGCCAGAGGGATGGAAAAAACATTTTCAATAAAGAAGTAACTTTACAATCTCTTTGGTTGGATGGCGAAGCACCTATTCCACAAAGCCAGGTTGGCAACATGGTGACAGCTTTTGTCCCAATAGTTTTGGGGTGCTCCCATGCCTGCACGTATTGCGTGATCCCGTCGCGGCGGGGGGCTGAAATCAGCCGTCCTCCCGAGGAAATCATTAAGGAAGTAAAAGCACTGGTGGATAAGGGTATCCGTGAAATAACCTTGCTGGGGCAAATCGTGGATCGGTATGGAAAAGACAATCCTGACTTTCCCAACCTTGCCTCCTTGTTAAAGAAAATTAATGAGATAGAAGGACTGTTTAGAATTCGATTTCTCACTTCGCATCCAAACTGGTTGGGGGATGATTTGCTTAAAGTGATAACAGAGCTTCCCAAAGTCATGCCACATATCGAAGTTCCGGTGCAGGCAGGTGACGATGAGATTCTCAAGGCTATGCGCAGAGGTTATTCCAATCAGGATTATCGGGCTTTGACAGAGAAGATTCGCTCCACCATTCCGGGAGTATCCATTGGGACCGATATTATCGTGGGATTTCCAAATGAAACCGACGAGAAATTTCAACAAACCTTTGACCTTTTGAATGATTTAAAATTAGATGTAGCCCACCTGGCTCGCTACTCTCCTCGTTCCGGGACCGTCTCCGCCCGTACCCTGCCTGACCATATCCCGGATTCTGTGAAATGGGATAGATTCCGGAAACTGGAAGAACTCCAAGAAAAAATAGCTGGTGAGATCCATTTGAAGAAAGTTGGAAAATCGGTAGAAGTGCTGTTCGAAGATACTCGCAAAGGTCGATGGCGCGGTCGAACTCCGAACAATGAATTAGTCTTTGTAGAAGCTGATCATGAACTGCGTGGGCAATTACGAAATGTCAACATTGAATGGGCGGGTCCCTGGTCAATGATAGGTAGCTTGGCATGAGTCGAGGTTCTAGTAGGAGAATTGTGGGTTTTCTATTATTGGTAGGGGCTTTGGCTGGTTTAGCCATTTATTTTCTAGTCATTCGCAGACCTGCAGATTGGACTCGTTCGTTGAAAATCCGGGATTGGCTTGCGAATCCGGCAAAACATTCTGATTGGGCAATAACCTTGGGGACGAAGTGTGGAAATGCTCCCTTCATAATTCCCACGAACGGTTTGATTGGGTACCTGTGGGGTGATCATTTCAAAATCGGGACAAGCCACCAGGGAATCGATATTTTCGGAGGTGATCAGCCTGGCATTACCCAGGTTGTGGCAGCTTATGATGGATATTTGACCCGCCTGTCTGATTGGAAATCCAGCGTGATCATCCGCATTCCCTCAGATCCGTTACAATCAGGACGGCAAATTTGGACCTACTATACTCACATGGCGGATCCCAACGGTCAATCGTTCATTTCTGATCAATTCCCTCCCGGGACCACCGATGTTTTTGTAAAAGCGGGTACTTTGCTTGGATATCAAGGAGATTACTCGGGCGACCCCAATAATCCTGTAGGGGTTCATTTACACTTCTCCGTCGTAAAAGATGATGTCAAAGGTGGCTTCAAAAATGAACTGGATATTCAAAATACCTACGATCCTTCCCCTTACTTGGGACTGGTGTTGAACGCTGGCCAAGTTGCCGATTCTTTTCCCACTTGTTTGAATGGACGCGGAACCATAATCCCATGAACTCTTATCGTGATCTTGCAAATGGATTTCGGCAACTGAATGTTCCCAGCCATCAACCAGTGTTGGCTCATATATCCAATTCGGTTCTAGCTGATATCAAGGGCGGCAGCGATACCTTATTGGCTGCACTCCTTGCGACTGTGGATAATGTCATGATGCCTACTTTTACCTTCCAAACGATGGTGATTCCTCGAACTGGTCCGCCCAACAATGCTCTTGAATATGCCATAGAAGGTCACGAAACTTTTGCTGAAGTTTTTACTGAAAGTCTCTTTTCCAGCCCTGAAATGGGAGATGCTGCCGAAAAGCTGAGGAGTCATCCCCAAGCTCGTCGATCAAGCCACCCCATTTTTTCGTTCTGCGGATTGGGCGTAGATGTGGCATTAAATGCCCAATCGCTTTCAGCTCCTTGGGCACCAATCCAGAAGCTAAGTGAATTGGATGGCTGGATTCTCCTTTTCGGGTGTGATCACACACTTAATTGCACCGTTCATTACGCTGAAACTGTCGCTGGGAGGAAGCAATTTATCCGTTGGGCGTTGACAGAAGAAAAAGTAGTCGAGTGTCCCCATTTTTTGGGTTGTTCCAAGGGATTCAATGCCCTCGATTCGTTGCTGGAAGATTCTTCACCTCAAATGTGGATTGGCACCCATCATGTCAGGCTATTCTCAATGAAAAATCTGATCAGGGATATCGTTGAGATTTTGCAAAATGATCCCCTGGCATTGCTATGTTCCGACCAGGGTTGCGTTTATTGTTCCGAAGTCAAACGTTGGACTACTGCGCGAGCCCATTGGATTCCTTTTCGCTAAACCCGGTGAACGGTTTGAGGCTCCCCAATTTGATTTATGCTATACTGACAGAAACGGATCAAAGTTGTAGATGATCCGATTTTTTAGAGTGGGATTGCACAAGAAATAATATGGCACTTGACCGAACTCGATCTTCGTTGGAACTACTGCTTAATATCAGCAGGCAGTTGGCTTCAACGCTTGACCTCCGGAAAGTGCTCGAGAATGTTCTTTCCTTATGCATCAGTAATGTCGATGCGGAGCGCGGTAGCCTGATCGTCCTCGACGAGGATCAAAAGCCGATCATGGCGGCGATTTATTATGATGGTTCGCCCAAACCATGCACCGTCCGTCAAATGAAGGATATCCTGGCAGGGGGGTTGGCAGGTTGGGTACTCAACAATCGAGAACCAGCATTGATTTCGGATACTCGTACCGACGAGCGCTGGATGAAAAAGCCTGACAAGGGACGTAGGTCTGGAGAAGCTAAATCTGCTTTGTGCGTACCTGTTATGGCTCGGGATGAGACGGTTGGTGTGCTCACCATGGTTTATCCAATACCTGGGTTTTTCAATGACGAGAATCTGACATTAATTCAAGCCATAGCGGACATGGCTGGAATTGCCATCTATAACGCCCGTCTTTTTCAATCACGGGAAGTGGCAGTTCAGCGTTACTATGAATTGTTC
>Ga0105152_10000792_pt1 | contig 10067 bp, 11 predicted proteins | sample LakBais05cmmetaG_FD_81534 | JGI IMG/M metagenome (GOLD analysis project Ga0105152, IMG submission 81534) | Lake sediment microbial communities from Lake Baikal, Russia to study Microbial Dark Matter (Phase II) - Lake Baikal sediment 0-5 cm | ecosystem: Environmental > Aquatic > Freshwater >...
ATGCACCAGTTGTCATCATGACCTCTTCTTCTCCTACCGAAAAGAAGGCCAAAGCGGAAGACAACTGTCCTTTATTGGAATAATGGAATGATGGAATATTGGGTTTGTATCCATTCTTCCATTCTTCCATCATTCCATTGTTCCATGTGGTTGGCACAAAAATCCAAGCTGACGTAGATCGAGTCGGTCGTAGAAATGGGAAGCATTCTCTTGAAGGTCTATCTCCAGCCTAAATCCTCTAAAAACGAAATCGTCGGTTCCTTCCGAGATGGGATCAAGATAAAGGTAACCGCTTCACCTGTTGAGGGAAAGGCAAACGAAGCCCTCATCCGATTCTTGGCCAAAGAATTAAGAATTTCCATATCCAGAATCGAAATTCTCAAAGGCCATCGTTCCCGAGAAAAGACAGTAAGGATTTCAGAAATTTTAGATCAAGGGTTGATGAAGAAATTAAAAATGAGTTAGAGTTTCGAGGAAATCATCACCCTATAAATTCTTATTGACCCCTTTATCTCAATTTATTAAATTCCTAATGGTACTCAGACTCTCAACCAAGATCTTTTAACTTTTGGAGAAGTGTCTGTTTTTTGAGACAAGGATTAAAGACAGGTCTAAAAAATGGGAAAGGCTTCACGGGGGAAAAAGAAGTATTCCTCCAGATTAGAATTCAAAAACGAAAGCCAAAGGGGAGAATTATCAACAGCTCTGAAGAAAAGCCGATTCAATAAACCCATCTTTCATTACTTTTTGATCATCGGAATCGGACTCCTTATATACTCCAACTCACTCTATAGTCCCTTCCAGTGGGATGAAAATGATTTCATTGTTCAAAATCCGATCGTTAAAAACCTCGACTATTTTCTGAACCCTTCAAAGGCAAAGGGAATTGATCCAGACTTCTATATCTTCTTTAAGACGAGAGTCATCAGCTACCTTACTTTTGCACTTAATTATAGGGTCCATGGGTTTGATGTCCTTGGCTATCATCTTGTCAATTTGTCGATTCATCTCTTGAACGCTGTCCTTGTTTATATCTTTACCTTGCTGACCTTCAGAACTCCTCTCTTAAGTAAATCATCACTGAAAAAGAATTCAAGGTTGATCGTCCTGTTTTCTGCTCTCCTCTTTATTTCCCATCCAATCCAGACAGAGGCAGTCACTTATATATTTCAGAGACATGCATCCTTCGTAACCTTTTTTTATCTTCTCTCGATGGTCTTTTATATTCAATGGGGGTTAAAAAGGGAAGAACAAGGAGCTTCCCATCTTCATTCAATCCTATTCTATGCTTTATCCTTTATCTCTGCCATCTTTGCGATGAAGACCAAGGAGAATGCCTTCACCCTTCCACTCAGCATCATGATCTACGAATTTTTCTTCTTTACAGGGTCAATAAAAATTAGGATGTTCCGTCTTATACCATTCCTTCTGACCTCGGCTATTATCCCTCTCACACTGTTCGGAATTGATAAACCCATCGGTCAAATAATAAGCCAAGTATCCGATCCATCGCTATTATTAATAAAGGAAGTGTCAAAGGAGGTATATCTATTTACACAGTTGAGAGTCATCTTAACATATATCAGGTTGCTTTTTTTCCCAATCTATCAGAACCTTGATTACAATTATCCGATTTACTCTTCTTTTTTTATATGGCCAGTATTTTTGCCTTTCCTTTTTTATCTCATCCTATTGGGCCTTGCCGTTTATTTCTTTTACCGATCAAAACAGGCTGTTCCTGAATTGCGGTTAATTTCCTTCGGAATCCTCTGGTTTTTTATCACTCTTTCTGTTGAGTCGAGCATCATCCCCTTACAGATGATCATTTGTGAATATCGGGTTTATCTCCCCTCTGTTGGAGTCTTTATGGCAGTAGCGACCTCTATCTTTATCATTACAGGAAAATTCAGTACTAAATTCCAGAATTTAGAGAAAACAGTGATGATGTTTTTTGTTTTCATCATTATTCTCCTTTCGGTCTTGACTTATGCAAGGAATGTTGTATGGATGGATGAAGTCCGTATGTGGGAGGATGTGACAAAAAAAAGTTCCGAAAATGCAAGGGGACACTACAACCTTGGTCTTGCTTATGGGAAAAAAGACAGATTGGAAGATGCCCAAAAGGAATTTGAAACAACCTTGAAACTCAATCCCCATCACACCAAAGCCCGTAACAATCTCGGAATCATTTATAATCAACAGGGCCGACCAGACGATGCCATAAGAGAATTTCAGACGGCTCTTCAACTCAATCCCAACGATACGAATGCCCACTATAATCTCGGATTAGTTTTTGTTCGGTTGGATAGATTGGACAATGCTATAAGAGAATTTCAGACGGTTCTTCAACTCAACCCTAACGATGCGGATGGACACAATAATCTTGGAGTGCTTTTTGCCAAACAAGGTCGATGGGATGATGCGATCAGGGAGTTTCAGGCTGCCTTAAAAATAAACCCTAATCATGTGAATGCCCAAAATAATCTCAGAAAGGCTCAAATTAAATTATGGTAACGATACACAAAGATGAGAGGGCTCTCCATCTAAAAAATAGATCTAGGAGAGGAAGGAGAGAGAAGCATGACAGTGCTGACCGGGGCTAAATTCATATTGATTTCCATGCGGCCCAGACAATGGGTTAAAAACACCTTCCTGTTTTCAGGTCTTGTTTTTTCAAAGAATCTTTTTCAGGCTGAGCTCTTAATGAAAGTCAGTATGGGCTTCATTCTATTCTGCTTAGCAGCCAGTAGTATTTATATTTTTAATGATATTCAGGATAGACAGAATGACAGTAAACACCCGGAGAAAGGTCGAAGACCCATAGCCCTGGGAAACCTCCCGGTGACGCAAGCCTATTTCGTTTCCGTCCTTCTGGGAGGTATCGCCTTGGTTTTTGCCTCCGTATTAGACCTGACTTTTTTTGCCCTCCTGGTGACGTACATCCTTTTAAACCTATCCTATTCCCTTAAACTCAAACAGGTGGTTATTTTAGATATTATGTGTATCGCCTTCGGTTTTGTTTTAAGAATCCTTGCCGGGACAACTCTTGCAGGGATTATACCTTCCGATTGGTTGATCGTATGTACAATGACTATTTCACTATTTTTGGGATTTAGTAAGAGGCGCAATGAGTTGGTGTTCATGGTGAATCATACAGATAATCAAAGGAAAGTTCTTGCAGATTACAGCATTCCCTTTCTCGATCAGATGATTGCAATGGTGACTGCTTGTACAGTGATGTCCTATATTCTTTATACCGTCTCGAGTGAAACAGTCGCCCGATTTGGGACAAGAAATCTGATATTCACTATCCCTTTTGTTTTATTTGGGATTTTTCGTTATCTCTATTTAATTTATCATAAAAGAATAATTGAGGAACCAACCGATTTGATTCTGATGGATTTCTCCTCCCTTTTTAACATTCTTCTCTGGTTGGGGACGATTATTCTCATTATCTATTAAGAAGAGAATAACCCCAACTACCTTGACCCTTCGACTGCGCCCAAGCCCTGCTCTTCAGAGCAGGGACAAAGGTTTGCTCAGGGCTTGCCCTGAGCGAAGTCGAAGGGGTCAATCCTGAGCGTTCGACGGAGTTCACGCCGAAGTCAAGTTTCAGCCTTTAACCTGGAGAGAACCGAAGGGTTGACTTTAAAAAGAAAATCGATTACTCTAAAAAATGGAAGTGGATAGGTCCTGGCGGGCCTCCTGGACTTCAAATTCAGTGGCGGGCAGAAGATGTCCGCGGTGGGTTCGACTCCCATGCACTTCCGCCAATTTAAGAAATGAAAAGCGTAGAGAGCATAATACATGGGGTTAATCATTACATACTTTGCGCTTAACCCCTGGCGGCTTTAAGGTAAGTTTGAAAGTTACATGTCTACAGTACAATGATCGAAAATTCAGGATCATTGTCTAAAAGGAGGAAAGGATGTTTGGGATAGGAATGCCGGAGTTGATTGTCATCCTGGTCATTGTCCTGATCATTTTCGGTGCTGGGAAACTCCCTCAGATCGGTGAAGGTATTGGAAAAGGGATCCGAAACTTTAGAAAAGCAACGACCAAAGACGAAGAGATCGACGTCACTCCAAAAAAAAACGAAGAGATTTCTGAAAAAAAGTAAACCCTGCACCATCTTGAATGACGTGACCCTAAAAGAAGTACTCTCAACAAATTGCACATCATTCACATCTTAAAAAAGACGCTGATGTAAAAGGTGCGGGGTGAAAAGCCGAAGGCCTTTCTTCTCCAATCAGAATGGGACACATTGTCTATATTGGGATCGGTTCAAACGTTGGCAACAAAACACACCAATGTGAACGAGCAATCTCTGAAATCCTAAAATTCGATAGTCACAAACTCTTAACAAAATCTTCTTTCTTTAAAACCAAACCCATCGGCTACACATCTCAGGACTGGTTTGTCAACGGCGTGATAAAAATCGAGACGGATCTAGAACCCATGATTCTTCTACGTGTTTTAAAGACCATTGAGTCTCAGTTGGGCCGCACCGAAACCTTTCAATGGGGACCACGGACGATCGATCTCGATATTCTTCTTTTCGACGATAGGGAAATGGGAACAGAAGAGCTCCAGATTCCTCACCCTCTCCTTCACGAGCGCAAATTCGTCCTCATCCCCCTTGCTGAGATCGACCGAGATCTCGTCCACCCCGTTTTGAAAAAGACCGTCTGGGAACTTTTAAAAAACCTCAAAGAGGATCAAGAGGTAGAAATAATTTCAGATTTTAAATTTTAGATTTCAGATTTCTTCAATCTGCGATCTGCAATCTTCAATCAGAGAAAGCTAATGATGCTTCGATTCATTTTATTCATTCTTCTTTTTATCCTTCTTTACAATGTTCTTCACTTCTTCATCAAAAATATGTCTTTTATTAAGAGAACGATGGATAGAAAGTCTGAACCAGAAGAACTCGTCCAGGACCCTTATTGCCAGATTTACATCCCAAAGCGTTCTGCTTTAAAAAAGAGGGTAGCAGGAAAGGACTATTATTTTTGTAATCGGGAGTGCCTGAAAAAGTATCTCAAGAAGAAGGCATCCTAAAGCAAAAAAGCTGCTTAGTAAAATACTTGACAAATGATGAGGCTTTCGATATGAGATGAAGGCAGAAAGTTTTCTACCACCTATTTTTCTACCTGCTAAGGAGGATCGCGATGAAGTTCTTTATCGATACTGCGAATCCTGGTGAGATCAAAAAAGCCTATGAGATGGGAGTGATCGATGGGGTCACAACGAATCCTACATTGATCTCCAAGGAAAATAAAGATTTCGACTCTCTCATTAAAGAGATTTGTGAGATTATTCAAGGATTACCGATCAGCCTGGAAGTTTTAAGTCTGAATTCGGAGGGAATGATTGAGGAAGCCCAAAAGCTTTCCGAAATGGGTCAGAATATAGTGGTCAAAATCCCAATGACCGGAGAAGGGCTGAAGGCAATCAAGGTCTTAGTCTCAGAAGGAATTAAGACGAACACGACCCTTGTCTTCTCCTCTACTCAAGCACTCCTGGCTGCCAAGGCGGGGACAACGTATGTCAGCCCTTTTATTGGAAGGTTGGATGATATTTCACAGACGGGAATGGATCTGGTCAAACAGATTGTGACAATTTTTAAAAACTACGGTTTTGAATCAGAGGTGATCGTCTCCAGTATTCGTCATCCCATTCATGTCCTTGAAGCTGCCCTTATCGGAGCCCATGTGGCTACCATTCCTTATAAAGTGATCGAACAGCTGGTTAAACATCCATTGACAGATATCGGCATCGAACGGTTTTTAGCGGACTGGGAAAAGGTTCCTAAGAAATAAAAAGGGGCCCTTTTCAAAGGGCCCCTTTCATGCCCTGATCAGTCTTCTTCCACCATGATCTGTTTGGGATGAACCTCCTCCTTCTTAGGTAGGACAATTCGAAGAACACCATCTTTAGAGGCTGCTTTGATCCTCTCCAGGTCGATCATTCTTGGAATAGCAAAAGTTCGTTGAAAGGTTCCATAAGGCCTTTCGATTTGTAGGTAATTCCCATGGGGTCCCTCTTTAATAAATTTTCTCTCTCCTTGAATGATCAGCGTGTTTTCTTCAACCTTAATCTCAATGTCACTTTGATTCACTTCAGGGAGGTCCACTTTCAGAATGACCTCATTCTCTTTCTCCAAAATGTCAACAGGAGGCGACCAAATTTTCCGAGGAACCTCCTCCTTCCAAATGCGGGAGAGTGTCTCATCGAAGAGGCGGCTCATCCGATCTTGCATCGCCATCAGGTCACGAAAGGGTTCCCACTTCACATGAACCGTCATCATTCCCTCCCAAAAAACTTATTAGAACTATACTCCAATTTTTCGGCGATGTCAACCCTGTGGAGCATACGAAGTAGACCTCGCACAGACCCTATGTCTGGTGATCATAAAGACTCAACAAATACTGAGTAAGTTTCCGCTACTCCACAGGGTCAACTCCGACAGGTGTAACAGACATCATAAAAGTTCTTAGGAAGTTTGGCTTGTTCCCTAAACTTTTCCAACTGAAACCATGGTGCGAAATAATTTCCACAGACCTTACATTGTTTCATCTTCAGTGTTCTCTTCCATCGAATGATCGTCCGTTCGTCCCCTTCCTCTTTCATCTTAATCACGTCCACCGGACAGGCGATCACACAGGCACCGCAGGCAATGCAGTTCATAGCCTCTCCTTGAAAAGGAGGAATCATCTCTCTTCGATCTCCTCGGAAAGCGAATTGTATTGCATTTGCTCCGACGACTTCATCACAAACTCTTGCACAAAGGCCACAGAGAATACAATCTTTCTCATCTTTCTTGAAACGGACCTCCTGAACTCCCATTTCCCGAGCCATGTCCTGAATCAATTTATCTCCGGGACACATGGCTAAAATAAGTTCGATCATCATCCGGCGGGCCCGCAAGACCTTTTCCGATTGCGTGAGCACATCAATCCCTTCCATAACCGGATAGGTACAGGCTGTGGTCATCCTTGACCTTCCTTTACTCACTATCTCCACCAGGCAGAGACGACAGGCTCCGTAGGGCTTCACCGATTCGCTATAACAAAGATGGGGGATCTCAATCCCTGCATCAAGAGCTGCCTCTAAAATACCCCCCCCCTCTCTTCCTTCAACAAGTTGACCATCAATGGTAAAAGGAATCATCTATTTTCCTCCCAAACTCAAAACGTTAGGATTGCTTAGAACTTTTAATCGTTCAACGAGATTAACTAACGAAACGAACTTAACGTTCCAAACGATATTCATCTTTTATTGAATTTCGACCGCTTCAAATTTACAGGACTCGAAACACATCCCACACCGAGTACATTTTTGCTCGTCAATCTTGAAGGGGATTCCTTTCTCTTTCTTGGTCTTTGTTTTACCACTGATCGCCTCAACCGGACAGGCCTTGGCACACCTTCCACACATGGTGCACACATCGGAAAGGATCCGATATTTCAGAAGAGCCCGGCAGACCTTCGCCGGACATCGTTTGTTAATGATGTGTTCTTTATATTCATCCCGAAAATACCGGAGGGTGGAGAGGACTGGATTGGGAGCTGTTCCTCCCAGGGCACAGAGAGAAGCCTCCGCCGTAACCCATCCCAGCTCTTCGAGGAGATCGATGTGCTCCATTGTTCCTCGACCTTCTGTAATCTCGGTAAGGATTTCATGCATCCGTTTTGTACCCTCTCGGCAAGAGGTGCACTTTCCACACGATTCGTCCTTTAGAAAGTTCATAAAATATTTGGCAATATCGACCATGCAGGTGGATTCATCCATGACGATCATCCCACCAGAACCCATCATGGACCCTACTTCTGTTAACCGATCGAAATCGACAGGCAGATCGATCAGTGATTCTGGAATGCATCCACCCGAGGGTCCTCCGGTCTGAACAGCCTTGAATTTCTTCCCCCCGGGAATTCCACCCCCTATATCATAAACAATCTCTCGAAGGGTAATTCCCATAGGAACCTCAACCAGTCCAGTATTATTGACCTTACCGACAAGAGAAAAGATTTTGGTTCCTTTGCTACCTTCGGTACCAATTTGAGTATACCAATCAGCACCCCGATCAATGATGACTGGTACATTTGCCCAGGTCTCCACATTGTTCAGATTGGTCGGCCTATCCCAGAGACCGCTTATGACGGTATGAATGTGCTTTGCTCTGGGTTCTCCGACATTCCCCTCAATCGTGGCCATAAGAGCTGTTGATTCTCCCGCCACAAAGGCCCCCCCTCCTCTACTGATCTGCACATCAAACTCAAACCCTGACCCAAGAATATCTTTTCCAAGAAGCCCCAATTCCCGAGCCTGCTGGATGGCAATCCCGATATTCACAACAGCGAGTGGATATTCGTGCCGGACGAATACATACCCTTCATGGACTCCAATGGCATAAGCCCCGATGATCATGCCTTCCAATACACTATGGGGATTCCCCTCTAAGAGGCTCCGATCCATATAGGCACCGGGATCTCCTTCATCTGCATTGCAGATGACATATTTGATCTCGCCCGGCGCATTCCGGCACTGCTCCCACTTCAGGCCAGCGGGGAATCCTCCACCTCCCCGCCCTCTCAACTTGGCTTTCTTTACCTCCTTGATGATCTCTTCGGGTTTCATGATAAAGAGCGCCTTAGGTAACGCACGATATCCTCCCACGGCGATGTAGTCTTCAATTTGAGTGGGATCGACACTTCCGTTATTTCCAAAAACGATCCGCCTCTGCTTCTTATAGAAAGGAACATCCTCTTCAGTGCTAATCTTCTCTCCTGTCGTCGGATGCTCGTAGAGGAGATTCTCAATAACCTTTCCTTTCAAAACCGTTTCCTCAAAGATTATTGGAGCATCCTCAGGCTTCACCCGTTGATACAAGACCTTTCTCGGATGAAGGACCACTAAGGGGCCCCTTTCACAGAAGCCATGACATCCTGTCACTCGAAGGCCAACTCCATTGCCTTTGGCCTTCTCTCGAATGACCTTTTTGAAGGCATCCACCACAGCATGACATCCTGAAGCATGACACCCCGTACCACCACAAACCGTGATGAAGGCTTGGTTAGGGTCTCTCACGCTGAGGATTTCATTCCTGTATTTTTCCAACTCTTGAGGAGAACTAAGCCTTACCATTCGCCCCCTCCTTCTTCTTATCAGAACGAAACTTCTTTAAGGTTCCATCGACCTTCGTTGAACTCATCTTGCCAAAGTACTGACCGTCGATCGCTACGACCGGTCCAGCGGCGCAGACGCCCAAGCAGTTGACCGTTTCAAGGGTGAAGTTTAAATCCTTTGTGGTCTCTCCAGGCCTGATGCCTAATGCTAATTTGATCTGATCAAGAACTCGCTGGACCCCACGGACATGGCAAGCGGTCCCCAAACAAACACAGACCTCATGCCTTCCCCGAGGCATCAGGCTAAGGGCCCGGTAAAATGTTGCAATTCTGTAGATCTTATTTAAAGGGATGTGAAGCCGCATTCCAAGATGTTCTAGTGCCTCTTGGGGAAGATACTTCTCCTTAGTCTGTACGTCCTGAAGGATGGCAAGAATCGCTGATCCCTTACTGTCATATCGTTCAATGATGGCATCGATCTCTTCGTGGGTCATCTCACACTCCTTTTTTTGCCTTCTCTTTCAATTCTTCGTACTCCTTATGAACCCGTTTCTCGATCTCCTCAATCATGCTATCGGTGAGGTGGCGAAATCGCCCCTGGAGTTTCATATATTCCTTAATCGGCTTCAATTTAGGGAAATCCATGTTCAGATGATATTTCCCATTCTCAACTTCGTAGAGTGGAAAAACCCCTGTCTCCACTGACAACCGACCCAGTTTGATCGAAAGTTCGGGGGCTGATCTCCAACCGGTGGGGCAGACAGAGAGGATGTGGATGTAGGCAGGGCCTTCAATATTAGCAGCTTTCTTTACCTTCTGGATAAGATCAATTGGATAACTCGGGCACGCCGTGGCCACATAAGGAATATTATGGGCGGCTGCAATGGCGGGCATATTCTTCTTCCAGGTGGTCTGCCCCATCTTAACCTTTCCAGC
>Ga0105152_10000793_pt1 | contig 10066 bp, 12 predicted proteins | sample LakBais05cmmetaG_FD_81534 | JGI IMG/M metagenome (GOLD analysis project Ga0105152, IMG submission 81534) | Lake sediment microbial communities from Lake Baikal, Russia to study Microbial Dark Matter (Phase II) - Lake Baikal sediment 0-5 cm | ecosystem: Environmental > Aquatic > Freshwater >...
GTGGCTTGTCGACCAGAAGCCTGATCTGGCATGTGCCATCAACATGGACATGGTCGGCGAAGACCAGGCGAAAACCAGCTCCACTCTGGAAGTCACCGCGACGCCGTGGTCACTGCCGTCGTTCATTGCGGAGCTCATGGCCGTCAACCTGACCAGTCACGACTTTCGCCTGACGCTCACCGGGTTCACATGGGGCTCCGACCACGCCATTCTCAACGACGCGAGCGTCCACGTCCCTGCTCTGTCGCTGACCCAGTGGCCCGACCGCTTCTATCACTCCAGCGACGACACGCCGGACAAGTCCAGCGTCCAGTCCTTCGAGTGGGTGGGCCGCGGCGTTCTGGATACTCTTGCGGACCTTGTCTCCGGCATCCCGGACGAGCGCGCCGTCGTCGTCGCAGCCCGCATACGTGCACAGGGACTGGCAGACAGCGTACGGTACAACGACCCATTGATACGGGACTGGGTGGCTCGGCGTACCCGTGCTGCCCTTCTCGCGTTACAGGAGACCACCGACACCCCTGTCGTCCGCGCTGAACTGGCCGCGACGGGAACCACCGCTCCCATGCCCGCATTCCAGCCTAGGGTCCCGGTCATCGGCCCCATCGAGGAGGTGTGGATGACCCCGGACGACCTCCAGTGGAATGACCGCCTGATGCGCGACTTCCCCTGCTGGTACAACCTTAAGGCAGAGGTCGTCAACTTCATCCAGCTGGGCGTAGAACGGGAAGACGCCCTGAAGCTGGCCACCGCGGAATTCGACGCGCCGGCCGCCGCCGTCCACGCAGCACGACAGTATCTCGACCTTCTGACGGCAAGGGGGTACCTTCTTCCATGACCACGCAACTCACGGGACCCAGCATCGCACATGGGGCCCTCGTCGTCCTTATCGGCCCGTCCGGATCGGGCAAGTCGACCTTTGCACAGCAACACTTCAAGCCGACCCAAATCGTGTCGTCCGACGCCTGCCGCGCCATAGTCGCGGACGACGAAGCGGACCAGGCCGCGACCACAGCCGCATTTGCGGTCCTGCACTGTATCGTCGAACAGCGTCTGCGGGCGGGCCGCGTCACGGTCGTCGATGCCACGAACGTGCAGGCAAAGGCACGCCGGCCACTGCTGGAGCTCGCAGCCCGCTATCACCGTCCGTGTATGGCTATCCTGTTCGACCTTCCACCACAGGTGTGCAAGGAGCGTAACCGGCAGCGGCAGGACCGCGTCGTAGGCGACTTCGTCGTGGACCGCCAGTGCGCCCAGGAGCCCATCAGCGCCGATGCACTGAGCCATGAGGGATTCGACCCCGTCATCGTTCTGCATTCCGCGGAGGAGGCAGACGCCTTTGGAGCGCCCTCTCATCCCTCGCCGTCCCTGTGGCACGACAGGGCCGGCTCCTTCGACGTGATTGGCGACCTGCACGGGTGCTGTAATGAACTCCTGTCACTGCTCAAGATCATGGGGTACAAGGTCGAGAGCCCGGGCGCCCTGATTCCCCACATCACGGCGCCAGAGGGCAGGACGGCCGTCTTCGTCGGCGACTTCGTGGACCGTGGACCCGACAACGTCCGCACGCTCCTCATCGTCATGGCGATGGTCCGTTCCGGCGCCGCCCTCGCCGTGCCCGGCAATCACGACGACAAGTTGCTCAGAGCATTGCAGGGGGCCCCGGTCAAGATCAGTAACGGACTCGACCGTACACTGCAGGAGCTGAGTGCGGCGGGCGAGGAGATGCAGGCGCTTGTCCGCGAGTTCCTGGACGGACTGCCGTCACACCTCATCCTGGACGGCGGCAACCTGGTGGTCGCGCATGCGGGCCTGCCGCAGGACCTGCACGGCATCGACTCGCCGCGGGCGCGCGACGTCGCCCTGTTTGGCACGCCGACCGGCCAGCGGGATGAGTTCGGACTCAAGGTCCTCGCCAACTGGGCCCATGCGTACGAGGGCGAGGCGGTCGTCGTCTGGGGACACCTGCCCGTCGCCGAAGCAGCATGGGTCGGGAATACCATCAACATCGACACCGGCTGCGTCCATGGAGGAAGCCTGACTGCACTGCGCTATCCCGAACGCGAGCTGGTCAGCGTGCCCGCCGCGCGCGTTTACTCCACCCCCATCAAGCCTCTGTAACAGACATGGAACCACCCTGATGTCACTGTAACAGATATGGAACCGTCCCGAATGTTACAGGGCGGTGTTTGTCTGGTAACAGGCGCCACTCGCGCTATCGGCGCGGCCATGGCGGAGGCCCTTGCCCGCATGGAGGCGACGGTCGTCGCCACTGGGCGAAGCGCCGAGCGCGGACAGGACCTCGTGTCTCGCATCATACGACGCACAGGCAACGACGACGTGCACTTCCTGTGCGCCGACCTGGCGTCGATGGCCGAGGTCCGCGGTCTTGTCCAGGCATTCATGGACCGCTGGGACAGCCTGCACGTCCTGGTCGACAACGCCGGAACGGTGTTCCCGACACGGCGTACCACCGCCCTTGGGCACGACGAGGTCTTCGCCGTCAATCACCGGCGCCCTTCCTGCTCACCAGTCTTCTGCTTCGCGTCCTGCGAGACAGTGCACCGTCGCGCGTCATCGTGACCTCCTCCTACGAGCACCGGCGTGGGCGCATGCACTGGGACAACCTGCAGGGCGAACGCTTCTACTTCTCGCAGCAGGCATACGCGCAGTCCAAGCTGGCAAATCTGCTGTTCGTCTACGAACTGGCGAGGTGACTGGAGGGAAGCGGCGTCACCGTCAACGCGTTCAACCCTGGCTTGGTGCACACGAACATCTGCATGGACAGCGGCTGGCTCATCGGGACGGTCAAACGGATGATGGACCGGTTCTCTGGACTGAGCCCGGAGGAAGGTGCAGACACCGGCGTCTGGCTGGTATCATCACCTGATGTTGAGGGAGTCACCGGTCGCTACTTCCAGCGCAGACAGGCAGTCCGGTCCTCGCGCGCTTCGTATGATGTGGCCTCTCAGCGGCACCTCTCGCGCATCAGCGAGGAATTGACGGAGCTGTCAGCAGAACCTAGCGTATGGCCACCGCCCGCAAGGACGAGCAACTATCGGTCGAACAGGAGCTCGGGGGCTGTGGGGATCCTGGGCAGCTCCAGTAGCTCGTAGTCCGTGGCGTTGACCGTCACGAAACCACACCGCTCGTACAGTGACAAGGCGTTCCGGTTATCTGTCTCGACCTCGATCGTGATCCACTGACTGCCGCTGTTCAGCAGGCCGTGGACGATGGCCAGCAGCATCTGCCGCCCGATGCCTTTTCCCTGCATCTCCGGCCGCACTGCGAAGTGGACGACGAAGGCGCGTCCGTCGCTGACGGCGGACTGAATGACCCCGACGGGCCGCCCGTCCTGCGTTGCAAGGTAGGTTATGCGTGAAGGGTCCTTCATCAGACGCACGAGCGCCTGCTCCTCTTCCTGACTCGGCTCTGCAAACGCTGACGCAACAATGGCTGCCATGATGGGCACGTCCTCGGCCCCTGCAGGCCGGAGCTCCACCGGGTCAGGAGCTCTCTCAAACGGGGGAATCCGCTTCACGTCAAGGTCCATCGTGTACTCACTGTGGGAGTGCTGCGTCCCCATCGCACGAGCGAACTCGGCGCCCTCTCGCGACTCCTGTGGCACGACGAGCAGGAGCCGCCGGACTCCGCGCTTGTGACATTCCCTCACCACGGCGCGCGCCATGAGGCGCCCGATGCCTCTCCTCCGGAAATCCGGATGAACGAGGATACTTGCCTCAACTTTCGAGGGGTCGCCATAGCCGCATATGCCCGCGAACCCAACAAGCTGTCCGTTCTCATACCAGAGCACGTCGCTGGGCGAACCTTCTGGCCGTGTCTCCAGCGTACCGAAGTCCAGCCGGGCCTCCATTGAGTAGCCGTCTCTCGCCTCGCACAAGCCTGCGAGAACCCGAACCTGGCTGACCTGCTGCGCCGAAAGCCCGGCCGGTATCATCATGCCATCATCGTCAGTCGGCACACGAGCCTCCTCCGGACCATCACGCGTCCCTCTATGTTGTCCCCTTGTCGTGCTCACCCGCTAGATGCGCACCCGGCGCCCCTTGCGCAGCAGCGAAGATGAGTAGAAAGTCCCACGCCACCAAACGCCGCCACGGATGGTCCCCAAGATGCCGGCTCGCAACATGAGGATCCCGTTCATCGCCGCCCCAAGTGGCTGCGCCATGGCGGGCAGCATACGAGCGCCCGCCCATCTGTTCAACGAGATACAGGTCCCCTGGGCCATGACGGTGAGCGCGGCTCCCGCGATCTGCAGCACAGGGATGCGCCAGAATGCGAGCGCGGCGTATGGCGCAAACTCCATTGCCCAGTACCCTGCGACCTCGGCCACGATGCGAGGAAGGCTGAACTGTCCGATGGAAGTGAAGCCAGCACGTTCGGCTGCACGCGCCATCGCACCCATGGTCGGATAGAAGAGCACATCCAGCATCCCACGACCCATCGCCAGCGAGCAGCGGGCGCCCGACGCCTTGAGCATCTGCCCAAGCGCGATGTCGTCACCCAGCTCCAGCTTCAGCCACGCCAGTCCGGGGGAGCGTTCAAGAGCTGAACGTCGCACGAGCGAGAAGGCTCCCGCCCCGACGCCCGCGTCCGAACGCGGGTCCTCGACGCCCCAAGGGCGGGCTGCAACCAGAACCGTTCGCAGGAACTGGGCGATGACGGCATCCAGAACGGACCCCGTCGACCGCAGTTCGGGGATGATGGCCAGCAGGTCGAACCCGCGAGCCTCACATCGGGCCACCGCCCTGCGCAGGCAACCTGGTGCCGCATGGACGTCGGCGTCCGTAAAGAGGACCCAGGTGCCGGTAGCGTGCTCAAGGCCGGCCTGCATCGCGTGCTGCTTGCCCAGCCAGTCCTCCGGCAGTTCCGTGACGTGCACCGGCACGACTCTGGCGTCCTCCGCTGCAAGCCGGTCGATGGCAGCTCCGGTCCCGTCAGTCGATCGGTCGTCGACGAGGATGAGTTCCATGTCAGGATACACGTCGAGCAGGCGGCTGCGCACGGCCGGCTCGATGGTCTCCTCTTCGTTGCGTGCCGGAACCACGATCGACACTCGGAGCCATTGCGCAGGAGCCGGATCGTTGAAATCGCGGACGAACGGGACAGCTCGCCTGATCCGCAGGAATGCGCCGAGCATGCCCAGCCACCACACGGCACCGGCTCCAACGTAGATGAAAGCGGCAACGGACGGGACGCTCATATCGCTTCGCGCGGACCCCTCAGACCTCGTGTGTGCGCCCGTCCGCCCACGCAAGCAGTCTGGCCACGATGCCGTGCTACTTCGCTCTCAGGCAGTCCAGAGCGGGTTTTGCCTCTGGGCAGAAGCCAAAGAACCCGTTGATAGTCTTGCACTCGTTGTAGTCGTCACACTCCGCGCAGGTGGCGTAGCCCTTGCCATGGGCGCACGCCCGCACGTCGCAGACGGTACAGTGCGAGAAGAGCCGAGGACCTGCAGACTGGCACCCATCGCAAGCGACGTCCTCGGGCTTGACCTCGATGCCATAAGCTGCCGACCACGCGGCGGCCGTCTTCTCCTGCAGTGCCTTGTCACCGGTCGTGCCGGCGACGTAGGCCGGGCACGACGTACATGCAAGCCCGCACGCTCCGATCATCTCCATATCCCTCTCCTTTGTCTGCCATGCTACTGTGGTGGTACGACCTGCGCAAGTTTCTGATCCAGTATACTGTCACACAAAGGAAACACCACGCAGGTGCAACCAGCGCCGAACGATGTCATGAACGTGACGGGCAACTCACGCCTCTTAGGTGGAGTCGGGTCCGTGAAGCTCCCGGCGAACGTTTCACTCATAGCTGGGATTACCAGATGCTCCTGAAGATCAGTGCGGTCCGGTGGACTGCCTCATGCCCAGCTGTGAGCGCATGTCGGTGGAGCCCTCGGACGTGCGCATGCCTTCCTGCTCGTAGTCTGCCGCTTCTGCCTGCTGCTCGTAGTCGGCCATGCCGAGCATCGGCAGGCCTCGCCTTGGTGTCGCAGGACGCTGCGCAGGAAGAAGGGAATCATGTTCTCCGTCTCCCACTTCACCTCCATGCCTGGCACGATGCGGTCGTGGTACAGCAGCGCGGTACTCAGCGGCGTAAGCGAACACGCGATGCTCCATGCCTGCGTCAGGATGTCGTACGGCTCGTAGACAGTCCACGGCTCGAGGTATGCGTCCCGCAACTGGTCCGGCGCGTCCTGAGCATCCCAGAGATACGGGCGCATCTCCTCCTCATCGGAGAAGAAGTCCATCGAAAAGAAGGGATGCGAGAGGAATGCATCAGACCAGTTGATGAACACAGGGTTGCTGTCACCAGCGACAATCTGACCCGCCCACAGGTCGCCATGGTTCAGGCTGACCGGCAGGCGCAGTGTGCCCGGGCGATGAGCAGCAATCTTGGGGACCCGCGCACGATAGCGCAGTGCGTGGATCTCCTTCATCGAAAGCCCCTCGGGTTCGCCGGGTTTCATGACCACGGTGTCCACCAGCAGGCGGTCTACAGACTCCACAAGCTGCAGCAGTCCCCGGTTGGGGCAGCCTGCGATGGAAAACCTGCGAGCCGCGTCCACCCAGTCTACCTGGAGCTGAGCGTAAGCGTGCACTGCCGCCTTCCACTGCTCGAGGTCCGGTACGCTGTCCAGCGTCTTTGAACCCATGCCCCACATCAGCACCCACCGCCTGTCGGTATTGACCGCCATCACCTCAGCTACCATGCCGGGGTCCTCATGGCCCAGCAGGACGTTGATGTCGAGCTCGCTGCCCAGCACTCGGAGCGGCCTTGAAGTACGCTGCCCCGTGCGTTGTCGGCAATTTCATGACCCATGAGCGCTTCCAGGAGCAGACCTGCTCTACCGGTCCGGTCGGCTTGCTGTCGAGCCTAGCCAGCTGCTGCACCATCCATACGCCTGCCCCGTTCATCCATCCGGCTTCGTACCATGGGACCCAAGTGTCTCGTTGGCAGCCTTGTTGACGTGCGCAGTCGACTGCCACTTGTGTGCGCCGGTGAGGGTCATGTGAGGCAGCGTCCAGAATCTGCCCTCTGGCACGAGGAGGACATGGACGTCGTCCGCGTCCGGGACGATGAAGTAGTACTCGCGAACCGGGTCGCTCATAGGTCTGTTTCAACTCCTTATGGGTACATTCTGATCCGCATGGCACCGGACCCGCATCCCCGCCCACAAGTAGAAATGATCTCCACAGCCTTCTCCTGTTCCAACGGCGCAGTGAGTCACCTCACCCTACTCTGTCCGACCAAATAGTGGTACACCGCTTGTCACAGAAGATGCCACACGCGCAAGTTGCCTGTCCAGTTGATCTCGTTCGCCTGCCACTTCTCGTATTGGATATGATGACGGTTCAAGCAAGAACTCTCAGGAATAGGTGTCTGGTTACCATGTAAGCGGCGTATTAGGCTCAGTTCCTTTGTGGAGTCTCCTAATATTGTCCCTCAAAGCAAACACCAAGAAGGATGCCCCCAACAAAGCGAAGATGGCGTAGTATAATGGAAAGAAGATATACATCAGAACTACCAAGACCCACGAGAATACTAAGTTAGACAAACTCGTTTTCTTGGTCACAAGAAAGGTCAGCAGCAAGAAAGGGAAGAAGCAGACAAAATACCGTGGCCCTATGAATGCAAGAGTCGCGCCATAGAGAGTAGAAGCGCCCTTTCCTCCTTTGAATCTAAGAAAGACTGGGAGGACCTGTCCAACGGTGGGGAGCAATGCGACAACCACAATCTGCCAGTGACTCGAGAAGAGTATCTTGGCCAAATATGCCGGCAAAAAGCCCTTTGAGAAATCGAGGAGTGCCGAAACAACCCCCCATTTCCAGCCAAGCGCCCTTGAGACATTTGTCGATGAGGCACATCTTGAGCCAATCGTCCTTACGTCCACTCCCTTCGATTTGCCTACCAGAAAACCAAAAGGAATAGAGCCCAAAAGATAGGCAGCAATCGAAAGCACAATGAACACAGTCATCCCCTTGCCTTCATCGTTTGGCAGATCTTCCTATTCACCGGAGTATCAACGTTGAATCGCTCCCCAAGTTTCACGACTGCCCCATTATAGTAGTCAATTTCGTCAATGTTGCCTTTTCCCTTCCTTCCTCTCTCTTTCGTAATTGCTTTGGCAATCCGCTTTCTGAAAAGGCTCAGAAGGGGCAAAGGAAGAGAGCTAACCAAAGAAGCATACAGACGTGTTGGATAGCGGTGCAAATTCAAGAATCTTCCTCCACTTTCCTTGACTGTTCTTGCATACTCTCTCAACGATTCAATTTCCTCCTCGAAAACCTTCTTGTCTGCAAAACCCGCTTCAATGGTCAATCCGTACGAAGAGGAAGACATTCCCAACAGATTCGTAAAGAGCTTCGAAAACTCCATGTTCTTGACATTTTCGGATGCAATTTCCTCGGCTTCAAGTTCAGCCTCGAGGAAAAGTCCTCTTAGATCCTCTATCTCGTCAGGCCCAAACGCTACTCCGAAAGCCAATCTTATTGGTACAGAATACGAAATCACCGAATTGTCAGCGGTTTTTTCCATGGAAACGGGGTTGAACAGGCTAACCCTTATTATTCTGATCCTTTGGGCGTTCGAACCGAATATTCTCCCAAGTTCGGTTCTTGCCTCTTCCGCTGCAAAAACACCGTTTTGAGACAAGATCAAGTCAGGAGGGTTTTCTTGTTGTACTCTTTGGTAGTAGTACCTTACTGATGGAGCAACGGGATTTTTCGTTGTCAGAAGAATAAAATCCGGGGCAGTTTCCTTGGTGAATGCATCTTCTTCAATGACATCACATTCGAATCTTGTCGGTTTGCTCCCTTGCCTTGCAACAAGGACTTTGCCATCCCTAATATTGTCCATTTGCGCATGCCTTGCAACTCCCAGTATTTGAGCAGAGTTCCGCATCTCATAGGCAAACAGCGTTCCCGTCCTGCCACCAACTCCAACAACAGCAATCTTCTTTGTCATGTCACTATTGTATCAATGAGGGAGCGTTTTCGATGGTCATTGCAGCGCCCACTTCGGAATATTGCCCCCGGGAAGAAGGGTACGGATACTCCCTCCGTGACGCTGCGACATGTCCGTACATCACGCTTCAATTCTTGATCGTGCGCCGTTGCTCCGGTAGACGATAGGGGGAATTGCTCGGGCAGGTCCGGGGTTTGTCTTCGGGGCTTCTCGACCGCTGTGACGCTTGTAGTAGGGTGACATGGCGAGCAGTTTCCGACGGATGAATGGCCGTGCGATGGGCACGAACAACTTCTTCCATCCCAGGGTCTTCCGCTGCAGCGCCAGCGTCTCGTCAAAGCTGTGGTGCTGGTAGTGCAGCAGCCGTTCGCTCTCCTCGGTGTCCATGAAGTCACAATGGAACGGCGTCTGTGAGAACACCGACTCAGGCAGCATCCCGATTCCCAGCGCGTCGAACGAGCGCCGCATGAACTGCCGTCCGGTCACTTGGCAGGACGGGCCGCCCGCGACCATCAGCGTTTTTCCTTCCAGTCCAGGCAGCATTGCTGCCGCGGCGACCGCAGCACCAGCGTCCATGGGCGCAAGGTACTCCATGCGGTCGTCCATCCGGACCTCGAACATGAGAGGGTCCAGTTCGCCGAATTCGATGGGAGGAACGGCACCGAACCGGAGGATGACCCAGGGCAGGCCCGACGCATGCAGCATGTGTTCGCAGGTCAGCTTGTGGTAGGCATAGTCCTCGTACGGGTGCAGCTGCTCGTCAGCCTTCCGAGGCGGCGCGAGGTGCTGTGTACGACCGTACAAAGCGATAGAGGAGCTGAAGATAATGCGCGGCCTGCGCCCCGAGGCAAGCGCGGCCTGCAGGAGATTCCACGTGCCACCGACATTGATGGTCTCAGCCCATGCGGGACGTTGCTCGCTCTTCGGCGGGATGATAAAGGCTAGGTGGACGATGGCATCGACACCCTGCACGGCCCGTGCCACGACCTCCGTGTTGCGGATGTCGCCCCAGAGGATCTCGACCTTGCCGGCATAGGGCCGGGCTTTCCGCTTCGACATGGGCGACGGGATGTCCAGA
>Ga0105152_10000795_pt1 | contig 10050 bp, 14 predicted proteins | sample LakBais05cmmetaG_FD_81534 | JGI IMG/M metagenome (GOLD analysis project Ga0105152, IMG submission 81534) | Lake sediment microbial communities from Lake Baikal, Russia to study Microbial Dark Matter (Phase II) - Lake Baikal sediment 0-5 cm | ecosystem: Environmental > Aquatic > Freshwater >...
ACCGCGGGAACCGGAATTAGCGAACTCCAGGTCCATCTTGGGCGAACCGAAACCCATGAACAGGTCGAAGAAACCGTACTGGTATTTTCCGCGTACTGGAGCGGCGGCCTGTTGCGCCACCGGCTGCTGGTAAACCGGCAGCTGGACCGGCTGGGCTGTGGCAGGTTGTGTCGCCGGTTTCTGCTGTGCGCCCACCGGTGGGATGTACCAGGAGGGGTGAGCCGCTGCCGGTTGCGCTGTGGGCTGTGCTGCCGGCTGCGCCTGCTGCTGCGCGGGCTGTGCGGCAGGAGATGGTGCCGGTGCAGGTGCCGCAGCTGGCGTCGCATGCGCAAACGCCGGCGCCCACGTTGCGCCGTTCCACTTCAGCCAGCTTCCGTCCTGCGGGCTGATCGACCACCATGTACCGGTGTTGTCCTGGTACCGGAGCTCCGCCACCCGCCGGTTGTAGTCATCCACGGTAATCTGCCGTGCATCCAGCTGTCCTTTGACGATACGATATGCCGCTTCCGCTTCCTGTGCGTTCATGAAATATCCATCTCCTCTGGCGGGATTTATTCCCCGCGATTCAGATCAATTTCTGATGTGAGGATATCATCCTTAGAAAAACATAAACATAATGGTTTGTGAGTTTGCTTACAAAAAAGGGATATCTAAAAAATGGGGATTGCCCCCAGCTGAAAAAAAGATGTATCTGACCCTTCAGAAGCCTGGGCGATAAAATACGGGTTCGTCAGTGATCCTGTAGGTCTTTCCGGATAAGAACCGGGCGAACACTTCAATCCGGTCGGTGCCCTTTGAACCCTGCAGCGTAACTTCCGGGAATTGGGTCTGCGTCCCCATCGAACCGGTATCAACAGTCCCGTCAGGTCGCGTGAGCCGTACATCAATCTGCTTGACCATCGCTCTTCCGGGCCCACCGCCAAACTGCACGGTGACACGACCTCCCATATCCTTTGGCTGGATCGTGACGTACACCTCACTGTTTTTCGGGACCTGCTCCACCGTCACGGTCGCTGCACCAGTTGAACTAACCTGCTGGGTTGTACCAGGGGATGCCGGCTGGGTCGCGGGCGGGGTCAGGGCGGCGATGGGTGAACCCTGACCAGGAGAAAGGAGAGGAATGCTCACCAGCCACACCAGTCCGGTGATGGCAATAACGATAACCAGTCCAAGCGCAACCGCCCGAACCAGTACCAGGCGCACGCCGGGTGCACCACCAGAAGGCGAAGAAGTCTGCGTTTCCTGCGGCGGCTGGGATGGCTGCGTGGGTTCCTGTTTAGTGGGCTCCATATGAGTACCTCAGGTTGTTGAATAAGAGTAATTAAGGTTTCACCGGTTCATCAGGGATACAGGATCTCGTTTTTTTAACAGGGACTGGATCTGAGGCAGGTCTTTTACCTGCCCTAACACCCGCAGCCGCGCCACCTGCATACCTGATTGTTTCACTACACGGCCATCTTTTATGAAGCGCTCGATCATCGGGGCGATGGCGGGGTGCTGGCGGCGGGCCCCGAACGAATAGACGGGGCGGCCGCTGGCGATGTACCGGATCTGCGCCGCGGCGGTCGCAATACCGGATGCGTGGCATAAAAAGCCGAGGATAGTAGTCTCGTACCGGCAGAAGTCGCGGTACCGTCCGGTAATCCTTAGCACGGGTTCGTGCGGGTAAAAAACCGTCCCTTCCGGGAGTGCATCGACCGTCACCGGCATGCCCTGTAAGAGCGCAATCACATCAGAAAGCCCGCAGAAGACCGCCCCCGGATCGGGAAGCGCCGTTGCAGTCACCTCCATGGCAACCTTCGGGTTGATCCCGTCCTGTGCCAGCGCCTCTTCGGTCCGCACAAAGTAGATGGCCGTGCACCCGCCGTCCCTGATGGTCTGGTCGCTGACCGTGTCAAAGAGCCCCATACCGGAATCTTGGGGCGCAGCAGTAATACAGGTATTGCTGTGGTGCCTGACTGCGCTAATTATTAGAAAGCACACGACAAACAAATGACACAGACACAGAACCATGGCACAGCGCACGCTACCAACAATGCCGGAGTCCGGCGCATGACACTAGGCATCATCGGCGGAACAAGCCTCCTCTTTTCTGAACTGCCGGCGCTGGAACACCGCCGTTTCCACACGCCGTTCGGGAACGCTGACCTGCTCATCGGTGATGTGGTGATGCTCATGCGCCACCAGGACGGGCTACCGCCCCACCGGATCAATGTCCGCGCCAGCATCGCAGCGCTCGCCATTGCCGGTGTCGACCGGATCGTCGCCTTCGGTTCCTCGGGTTCGCTCAAACCATCAATCCAGCCGGGCTCTCTCGTCATCCCGACCGATTATATCTCGATGACTGACATCCCCTCCATCCATGATCACGCTATCGAGCACATCCGCCCGGAGCTCTCCGGAAAACTTTGCGATCAGCTCTTTCGGATCATACCGGAAGCACGGTACGGAGGGGTATACGTGCAGACAAAAGGACCGCGGATCGAGACCGTGGCTGAGGTACAGGCACTTGCCACCATCGCCGATATTGTTGGTATGACCCTTGCCAGCGAAGCGACGCTCGCACGTGAGCTTTGTATGGAGTTTGCTGCCCTCTGTACTGTCGACAATTACGCGAACGGTTTAGGTGGTGTCATGCTTACCTACGAGCATATGCTTGAAACATCGCGATCGAACCGGTACCGTACCGAAAAGATCTTATCCGAAATCATCAGGAATCTGGGCTAACAAGAGAGGAGAGCATACTGCATGAATGATATTTTTTTAAAAAATTACCCGTTGCTGATCGCGGACGTGAAAGCTGATGGAAAACCTGTCGATATATTCATCGATGAACAGGGTGTGATCGGGGATATCGGGGAGGGAGTCCGCACGCAGTATGCAGCGGAGGCTGAATTCATTATCGACGGTGACGGCGCTGTCGCCCTGCCGGGCCTTGTCAACACCCACACCCATGCAGCAATGACACTCCTTCGTGGGTATGCGGATGATATGATCCTTCAGGACTGGCTCTCGCAGAAGATCTGGCCGCTCGAAGCTCACCTGACCGGCGATGATGTGTACTGGGGCACCCGGCTTGCCTGCCTCGAGATGATCAAAACCGGCACGACGGCGTTCAACGACATGTACTTTTTCATGGAGGACGCAGCCCGGGCAGTTGATAAGATGGGAATCAAAGCTGTGCTCTGTTACGGGTTCATCGATCTTGGAGACCCTGAAAAACGAGAGGCGGAGTGCCGGGCAACCGAACGCCTCGTCTCCCATATCAAATCCCTCAATAACCCGCGGATCCGCCCCGCAGCCGGCCCCCACGCACCGTACACGGTCTCAAGAGAGGGGCTCACGTGGTGTGCTGAATTCGCTGCAGAGCATACCATCGGCATCCACATCCACGTGAGCGAAACGGAAAAGGAAGTAAACGACTCACGTGCAATGCATAACAAGCGCCCGGTTGCCGTGCTGGACGAGTGCGGCATCCTCACGCCCCGGACCGTCGCCGCACACTGCTGCTGGCTCGATGAAGATGAGTGCCGGCTGTTTGCGAAACGGGGTGTGCATGCCGCACATAACCCGTCAAGCAACATGAAGCTTGCCACCCGCCGCGCGATGCCGTACCACTGGCTGAAGGCGGCAGGAGCGAATGTCACCCTCGGCACTGACGGATGCTCATCGAATAACAACCTTGACATGTTCGAAGAGATGAAAGCCGCCTCGCTCCTCCAGAAATTCTTCTGGAACGATCCGACGCTGCTGCCCGCACATGAAGCGCTTTACATGGCAACCGCTGCAGGAGCGAAAGCATTAGGATTTGGCACGGGCACCCTGTCTGCAGGTGCGCCGGCAGATATCGTGCTCGTTACTGCACGCACAGCCTGTAACGTGCCGCTGCACAACCCGACATCAAATCTTGTGTACTCATGCAGTGGCGCTGCTGTCGAGACCGTGCTCTGCAACGGAAAAGTCCTGATGCTGGAGCGCGAGGTGCAAAATGAACAGGAGATCCTTGCCGGTGCCCAGAAAGCAGCTGCCAACCTTGTGAAACGTGCGATGCAGACCTGATATGGTACAGCGATCACCCCCTGCCTATCATACCCGGGCCGCACCTTGTGCATGCTTTATTCTTGTAGTATTTTTCTGTGCTCTTGCAGGGGGATGCCTAGATACTATCTCCATTTCGGACTTCAACAGGTTCTCGCTCCCCCGGCTCACCGACAGCGGCAGTGAACTGAAGGCATATTTCCTCGATGTCGGGCAGGGAGATTCCACCCTGATCATGTTCGGGAACAAGACAATCCTGATCGATGCAGGGGAAGTGAGTCAGGGCAATATCGTTGTACAGAAGCTGAAGTCACTTGGGATCTCCCGTATCGATCTGCTGGTCGCCACCCATCCCCACGCTGACCATATCGGCGGCATGGAGAGGGTGCTCGATGCCTTTGCAGTCGGACAGGTGCTGGACGCCGGGATGCCGCACCCCTCACCGCTTTACGAGCATTTCCTTAACATGATCGAATCATGCCACATCCCGTATACGGTTGCGAAGCAGGGGCAGATAATCGAGATCGATCCGGCGCTCCGCATCCTCGTACTCTTCCCTCCGGACAATCCGTCCATCGAGGACCTGAACGATAACTCCGTTGTGCTGCGCATCTCATACGGGACGATCGACCTGCTGCTGACCGGCGACGCGGGCATATCGGCAGAGATGCAGATGCTCATGACCGGGTACGCACTCGACAGCGAGATCCTCAAAGTCGCCCACCACGGGAGCTCCCATTCCACGAGTTTTGCATTTCTCGAACGCGTGCACCCGCAGGTCGCCGTAATATCAGTCGGGGCAGACAACCCGTACGGTCACCCTTCCGATACGACGCTCGCTGCACTGAACACGGCGGGATATACAATCTACCGTACCGACCACGACGGGGATATCCAGGTCAAAAGCGACGGGATGTCGTATACAGTGCAGACTGCCCGGCGCGACGGTGGTGTGCTGATCCCGATAACTGCCCTCCAGTCTCCCACCCTGTCACCAGTCACGACCCGTACAGCCAATGTCCCTGTGTATGAGGTCGTGATAAGTGCAACACAATTCAACGCTCCCGGCGATGACCGTGAGAACCTGAACGGCGAGTATGTAAGGATCTCCAATCGTGGCACGGACGCAGTGAGTATGAACGGATGGACGCTCTCGGATCGCACAGGGTCTCATGGTTACATCTTTCCCGCGTTCATCCTCCTCCCTGAATCCTCGGTCTCGGTGTATACCGGCAGTGGTGCAATCAACGATACGGCCCTGTTCATGGGCAGGACGTCACCTGTCTGGGGCAACAGCGGAGATGAAGCGATGTTAAAGGACGATTTCGGGAACATCATCGACACACGCTCCGAAGGAGGTGATAGTTGATGGCTCAGGCGACGGTCGACCGCATTGAGGGGGACTTTGCGGTCCTGATCCTTTGTAACGGCGAAATAACAACCCTCACGCTACCCTCTGCGCTGCTGCCTGACGGTTGCAGGGAAGGGGATATCGTCAGCCTGACCCTCGAACGCGATCCTCGTGCGACGCAAACGGCGCGCAACCGGGTCGCTGAAACGATCGAACGGCTCCAAAAACGATAACGCTGTATGGTACTGCAGGATCCCGGTATCCCGATCCGGGAACGGAGGGGAACGGCACCAGCGCAAAAAAATCCCAAATTATTTGATGATGTGCATCCTATTTCTGCTCAATGGCACCCTGCACGAAACATCCAGAACAAGAAGCAGCCAGCTCCTGCAAGATCTGCTTTGAACCGTACTGCAGCTCATGCAGATTTCACCGTTTGTTTATCTGTGACGGATGCTTTTTTAAGATCCTGATCATGCTCCTTGTCACCATGATTATTGTCTCGTTTGTGGCATGGTTCGGGATCTTTGGTTGATGTATCTTTTTTTTTTACAATCGAACCCTTTGTCATGCAGAAGCACGAAAAATTTTACGCGGTGTATGAAGTGAAGACGGGATATATGAATACTGATGGATAATGAAAGAAAGACAAAAAAAGACGGGATTTTGTGCAGGGTGGTTGTATGGGAAAACTCTTTTATTTGTTTACCACTGACCTTGTATAGTCAGCTGTAAAACATCCACGCATGACAGACGGGGTCGTGGCCAAGCCCGGAATGGCGACGGGCTCCAGCGGTCTTTGCGTTCTTTGTGCTCGCAGATGATGAGCAATGGGTCTGCTGAATTGACTTCGTTCACATAGTGTGAAGGAAGTCATTGAGAAACTCATCGGGGTTTCGATGTTGACCTTTCTGGCATCAGCCAGAGAGGGCATCGAGAAACTCTTCAGAGTTTTGAATATGGATGATGACCCGTTGGAGCACTGATGCATGTCGGAGAGACCCGTCGATCGTGAGTTCAAATCTCACCGACCCCACATTTTCCCGCTGTTCTCATAATTATAGTATTGAACGCAACATTCTTGACCAAGTGGCAATTCATCATTGCCACTGTCCCCTGTCGATAACTGGGGACCCATCGTAGTCTAAAAAGAGACGGAGATAGTCCCACATCAGAGATGTGAGACTGTGGCATTTGGAAAATGCCACATGGTCCGATGAAGAATTGACTGCGTTAACACTACGTCGAAGAACCTGCGGGTTCTTCTTGTGTCTCATCTCTTCGAGATTCTACAATTCGAAGAATCTTTCAGCTTCTTCTCAAGTCTGGTTCTCCCTGTACATCTGAACCAGACATTGGAGAAGACCATAGTAGTATCAACAGTTGGATCTTCGACTATACTTGATATATTTATAATATCCGACGGTTACATTATTACCGGGAGAAGAAAGAATTCCATGTATCTTGTAGGAGAAGCCCTTGTCGGAGACGGTGCAGAGCTTGCACACGTCGACCTGCTCATCGGGGACAAGGAAGGCCCCGTCGGTGCATCATTTGCCAACGCGATCTCGCAGCTGTCCATGGGGCACACGCCGCTCCTTGCGGTAGTGCGCCCGAACCTGCTCGCAAAACCGGTCACCCTTGTGATCCCCAAGGTTACGTTGAAAAACATGTCGCAGGTAAACGAGATGTTCGGCCCGGTTCAGGCAGCAGTGGCAAAAGCGGTCGCAGACTGTGTTGAGGAGAAAGTGTTCGAGAACGCAAAGGTGGACGCGGAGAACATCGTCATCCTCGCTTCTGCATTCCTGCACCCGGATGCAAAGGACTACAATAAAATATACCGTTACAACTACGGTGCGACCAAACTTGCGATCAACCGTGCATTCGAGAAGTTTCCGGACATAAAGACCCTCGTGTACGAGAAAGACCGCGCCGCCCACGCGATCATGGGCTTTAAAGTGCAGCGCCTCTGGGACCCCCCTTACCTGCAGGTGGCAATTGACCTTGTGGACATGGGCAGGGTCGCCGCGGTGCTCACGCAGGTCCCTGATAATGACCACGTGATCATCGAGGCAGGAACACCGCTCATCAAGAAGTTCGGCCTCTCGGTCATCTCCGAGATCCGCAAACTGCGCCCCGATGCGTTCATCATTGCCGACCTCAAGATCCTCGACACCGGCAATCTCGAAGCCCGCATGGCAGCGGACGCGACGGCTGATGCCGTTGTAATCTCGGGACTGGCACCAACCTCAACGCTGGAGAAGGCGATCGCCGAAGCCCGCAAGGTCGGCATCTACTCGATCGTGGACATGCTCAACGTTCAGAACCCTGTGAAAGTGATCGAGAAGCTCAAAGCCAAGCCCGATATCGTGGAGCTCCACCGTGCGATCGACACGGACGACACCGCCCACGCGTGGGGCGACATCCCGGCGCTGAAGAAGGCGGCGGGCGGCAAGCTGCTCATCGCAACAGCGGGCGGCATCCGCGTCCCGAACGTCAAAGAGGCACTCAAGGCAGGCGCCGACATCCTCGTGGTCGGGCGTGCGATCACGGCAAGCAAGGACATCAACCATGCAGCCGAGGCGTTCATTGAGGCACTCGACCGCGAAGAGATCGACCAGTTCCGGGTGATGACTGATTTTTAAATTTTTTTTTATCTCCGCCCCAACATTTTTAATGTGCATTCTGCCAGCACTCGCACCGTATCCCTCATCGTTTCATTACCTGACAGCGATGTCCTTAATATTTCCCGGAACCTATGAACAGTAAGGATCGGAATTTTCATGCAGCCCTTCAAGATCATCGTTGAAGAACACCCGGACGGTACAAAACCCCCCCGACTCCCTCTCACATATCTTTATAGAAGCCCCATGCATACTGTAAATATAAGATCCGATTATGAAATTCTCTATTCTCATCGAACAGGATGAAGACGGGCGGTATGTCGTGGAATGCTCAGACCTGCCGGGATGCATGACCGAAGGCGAAACGCTGAAGGAAGCAATCGAAAATATCAATGAGGCAATTGTCGGTTGCATCAAGTCCAGGTTGAAGACAGCATCGGATAAGATCCATATCACATCCCTGCCTTCCCGGATGAGTATCGATGTCGATACGTCCGGAATAAATTATGCCTAAACTCCCGCGGGCAGGCGGAAAGAAGCACATCGTTGCATTCAAGCGGGCAGGATGGGTGGAGAACCACGTTGAGGGCAGCCACCATATCCTGATAAAAGAGGGAAGTCGGGTTCACCTCTCAATCCCTGTTCATGCCGGACGGGATCTCGGTGTGGGATTGTTGTGCAAGCTGATCGATAAAGCCGGTATGACCCAGGAGGAATATTGCGGATATTTCTCAAGGGAAAAATAAGGGTACCTCTTTACGTGATGATTGCATCCCGCAGGAGCATGAGGGACGCGTTTCTGGACGCGTACGAGAAGAACTGATCACGTTCCTGGAATAATCCAGGATCCCTATAGTTCATTCATCCGCTAACCTTCTTTTCGAATACTCCTTCCATGCATCATCCCGGTTTTCATAATCGATATCAATCTTTGTTTTCCGGAAGATGATCCGGTCGTCCTCCGATGAGATCGTCAGATAATCCCCTTCATGAATATCAAGCTGTGAACGGATTTTTTTGGGAAGGGTGATCAATCCGTTTGAAGATACCTTGACAAGTGTCGTGTCCGGCATATTCCCACAACTTAGAATTAAAGATTCTTAGATTAAGAGCGTTGCGGAAGATAGCTGAGAGTTCTTGTATAAGATACCCGCCGGACAAAAGAGGGAGGATCTGCCTCCCCCGTCAGTATTTCTCATTCTTCTCAGTACCCGCCCATATAATCGAGCACCCGGTCCCAGATTACGAGTAACCCGGGGATGATGACGTAGGCGAGCAGGCCTGCACCTAAGAAGGCAGCTGTGATCAGAACTTCGTTGTCCATGATCATTCCTCCGTATCAGGCCAGCTCCGGCACGGTGTCCGCCCAGGTCTCGACCTTTGCGAGGATCGCGTTGTCCGAGTAGGACTGGACCGTGACCCGGTCGCGGCTGAACGTCACGTTGTACAGCTCGCCGTTCGGGTCGTGACACCGGATTGTTGCGGAGAACGAGTCATCTCCTGCATCGTGCGCCGGTGTGCCCGCGTGGGTGGTTGTCAGGTCGGCTGCCGCCATCAGGGCGGTTGCCCCGGCCGTGTAGCCGGCCACGCTGTTGAACCGGTGGGTGCCGATCCCGACGGTCTTTGCGTTCCCGTCCTGGTACACGACCCTGACCGTGTGTGCTTCCCGGGTCTTCTCAACCCCCGGGTGGTTTGTTCCTGCGGTCATGTAGTCCACGCACCCGAAGGGGTTGGTGGTGATGACCGACTGTACGATACCATCGAACGTTGTCACGTCCGATATCGGGGCCGCAAGGTTGCGGACCGCGTTCTTTGTTTCGTTGCTTTGTACGAAATCTGCCATGTTTTTTTACCTCTGAGAGGTTCGGGACGAATCTCGAAGACGAGAAGAAGTCATTCAGACTTCTTCGCTGTCTGGAGAGGTTCATCAGAACCTCGAGTTTTTTTCCTTCTTGTCGCGGGGGCCCCTTTGACATATACATATAGGCGTTGCGGGGTATTGGGTCTGGCTGAATAACTTTTGAAAAGCGGAAATCG
>Ga0105152_10000797_pt1 | contig 10046 bp, 10 predicted proteins | sample LakBais05cmmetaG_FD_81534 | JGI IMG/M metagenome (GOLD analysis project Ga0105152, IMG submission 81534) | Lake sediment microbial communities from Lake Baikal, Russia to study Microbial Dark Matter (Phase II) - Lake Baikal sediment 0-5 cm | ecosystem: Environmental > Aquatic > Freshwater >...
ATACAGGATTGTCTAAATATTTAGGGACAATATTAATCGTGGACGCCGGCTTCCCTATACACCAACCTACCCTTTCCCGCATCCAGTGTTGCCTTAACTCCCAATGGAATAGTCGCTATTGGGTTTGTATGCCCAAAATCCATGTCGGTCACGACGGGGAAATCGTATCCCTCCAGGCACTCGTCGAAGATCATCTCAAGCGTGTCGCCCTCCTTCAAACCGGCGACGGATGGTATCCTGCCCACCATCAGGGCGCTTATCTCCCCGAATGCACCCATCTGCTCAAGCTGCCGGAACTCCCGTGCGATTCTCCCCGTTGGCCCGCCCTCCTCATCCTCCTCCACGAAGAGAATCCTATCTCTGAGATCCGGCCAGTAATCCGTCCCCGCGAGCGCGAGGAGTGTCCCTAGGTGGCCCCCAATCAGCATGCCCTCCGCCTCTCCTCCCCGATAGGTTTTCCACCCCGGGTTCGCGGCTTCCTGCGGCGGCTTCTCCAAATGCAGATAGTAGTAGGGGTCGTCGATGTACGTCGGTGACGCCTCCAGCGTCCTCGGGGCAACCGTCGACATGGTTGCCTTCTTGAAGTCCTCCACCTCCCACTCCATGAGGTGGGCGTGGGTCCAGGTGACGAGCGCCGGCCCCTGGAAGTTGACAAGGCCCGTCTTCTCCAGCAGGGCGACGTTTAGCACCGTTACATCGCTGTATCCGATGAATACCTTGGGGTGTCTGCGGATCGCCACGTAGTCAAGCAGGTCGAGGATGTCGTTGGAGTTCCACCCGCCCCAGACCGCCATGACACCATCCACGCTTGTGTTGGTGAATGCATCCATGAGGTCCTCCGCCCTCTCCTTTGGGGTTCCGGAGGCGTGGCCAAGGCGGCGGCACGCGTGAGGGCTCACCTCGACATTGAACCCGAGTTTCTTGAGGTTCTCTACCCCCCTGCTAACGGCGTTCTTGTCGAGGATATCCATGCTGCTGGCCGGCGCCACGACGCGAATCGTATCCCCCACGCGGAGGCGCCTGGGCTTCACTAACTCCATGAACTAGAAGAATTTCAAACGAGTAAATAAGTTGGTCAGGGGATGACCTTGCGCGCCGTGGTCAGGTATCCAGAGTGGCCGATCATCAGCGTCTCGGGGCGCGTCTTGTTCTCCGCCACCGTGATCCGGCGCATGATGAGTTCCACGGTCTCGATCTCGATGAAAGGCTTCGCCTCGAGGGCGTAGACGGTCTTCATCACCTGCTCTATCGTGGGGCTGAAGCTGAGGAAGACGCCGCTCCCCGCGAGGGCCTCCCAGGCGTGATCGATGACGAGCCACGGGGTCGCCATGTCGAGTGTAATGGCGTCTACCCCTTTCTCGGCGATGCCCTGTGTGATGTCTCCGAGCTTCATCTCGACGATGGGGCGGAGACCCGACCTGTCAATGTTCCCCGCCGCAATCTTCTGGCTCCTCTCATCGATCTCGTATGTGTAGACTCTGCCGTCGGGCAAGACGGCGTTCGCCAGAGACATCGTGAGTGCCCCGCTGCCCGTCCCTGCCTCAACTACGGTGGAGCCGTTCCCTATCCCAAGCTGATAGAGGATGTACCCTATGTCCTTCGGGTAGAGAACCTGTGTCCTCCTGTCCGTCTTGAGCACCCTGTCCCTGACGAGGGGGCGCAGAGCATAGAAGCTGATGCCAAGGCTACTGGCCACGGTCGACCCGAATGGCTTACCGATCAGATCGTCGAGGAGGATGAAGCCCTTATGTGTGTGGAACTGCTCCCCGGACTTGACCTTAATCTGGTACGTGCGCTCCCGGTCGAGGTAGAGGAGGACATCGTCGCCCTCGGCTATGGTCTTCACGGCGAACCATGGGCGTGGGGCGGAATAAAACCTTCACCCCGTGAGGCAGGGTTTTTAGCCTCGTGAATCGGAGACCCCCCATGAAGAATCTGAACGAGTACAACGAGTTCCGGAAGGAGATGAACGAACGCATACTCAACTGCGGCCACCTCGGGTTGAAGAGGTTCTGGGCGCTAGACAGCCGCGCCTACGAGAAGGGGGCGCTCGACGAGAAGACGCTGGAGCTCCTCGGTCTGACCACGAGCATGGTGTTGCGTTGTGATGACTGTGTCACCTATCACATCGTCCGCTGTCTTCAACTCGGCTTGACCGATAAGGAGCTTTACGATGCCCTCAACGTCTGCGTCATCGTCGGTGGCTCCATAACCGTCCCCCACATTAGGCGCGCCTTCGAGACCATCGAAAAGTGCAGGGAACTCGAGAAGAAGGACCCGGGTCTCAAGAGCCTACTCTAATCTTTATCTACATCTAACTATTACCTATTTTTATGGCTTCAGGCGCGTCTCATCCCGTAAGGGATCTATCGCTTGTGCTCAGCCTAGCGATAGCTGCGAGGGTGCTTGCTCTCCAGTTCCTGCCCCTAGACTGGAACTGGGACAGCTACCACCACTGGCAGATCAGTTGGTTTAGTTTGAGGCTGGGCTTCCCCCAGTGGCGCCTCTGGGACCTGAACGGCTGCGAGTATTACTGGGGGATGGTCCCGCATCTCGTCGAGGCGTCGCTCATGGGTGTGGCGGGTTCGCCGGGGATCCAGCCTTTCAGGTTTCTGAACATGGTTCTAGGTGCCGTCAACGCGGGGCTGGTCTGTTTGCTGGGGCGGAGGTATGCTTCGCCTCGCGTCGGGCTCTGGGCGGGGCTCGTCTTCGCCGTGTTCCCCGTGGCCGCCGTATTCGACGTACTCGCCCTACAGGATACCATGGCGCTCACCCTCCTGCTCGCCTCGTTATACGTCTCGAAGAGCAGGCCGTTCTGGTCCGGTCTGCTACTCGGCCTCGCGGGGCAGAGCAGGACTGAACTTCTCCTTGTCTCTGCTATCGTTGTCGCGTGGGTGCTCATCGTCGAGAGGTTCTCAACTGAGCGCCTGCCAATGCTCATCGGCTGGCTGTTCGTGACGGGCGTAGCCTCCTACTACCTGTACAATCAGACGGGTAACCCCTTCTACAACCTCTACTGGAGCCTATACAGCATCTTCTCGGGCGCCCCGGGTGGGGGCGGGAAGTCTTTCCTAGAGGCGATGCTGGCGTGGGCGTCATGGAAACTGAGCGTGTGGCCCACGAAGCCGACGGGGATACTCATACTATCCGCCGCCGCGGCGCTCCCCATCTACTTCATCTACACGTTGTTCCGGAAACCGAGGGACTACCAGCTCCTCTACTTCCTCCCGACCACGGCGGTCTCAGCCCCGATCTTCGTTACCTACCTCGGCGCCGATGACCGCATGTTGCTCATCATGCTCCGCATGGTGACTCCCGTCGTTGCCCTTGGTCTGCCTATCCTCTTCGCGGCCATCCCCCAGCACTTGGGACGCCACTTCAAGCGGTTCTCGTTACTCCTCCTAGCCGTCTCCGCCCTGTGCTTCTACCCACTCGTCACCGCCTACTCAGGCTTCCAAGCAGAAGCCGCGACGACCATGGCCATGGCCGACGAAACGTGGAAGCTCTACAAGATCTCGGGGGGTACCCTAGTCTGCGACTACCCGATGATGAACTACCGTTTCATCAGCAGGTGGGAGCTCCCCGAGAAGAGCCTAATAAGCAATCACTACGCCCCCCAGTACTACGACATCTCAGAGCCTATCGAGTACGTGAAGTGGCTGGCAAACCACAGGGTCACAGTCTGGGTGCGGTACGGGGGAGACGCTGAGGCGGTCTACTCCGCCGTAGAGAGCGTCTCGCCGAATCTCCTCGTGGAGGCTTACGAGAACTCGGGGATAAGGGTCTACGTCGTGGATTCCGACGAGTTATATAGGGTCTTAGGGTGAGACGATGCCCGGGACCTTCGGGAAGGGAACAGCATCCCAGATGTACTCCTTTCCGCAGATGTAGCGGGTTAGGCGCTCGACGCCTATGCCGAAGCCCGCCGAGGGCGTCGTCCCCTCCTTGAGCATCTGCAGGTACCACTTGTACGCCTCGGGGGCATCCCCCGTCGAGATCATCCTGCCCGCGACCTTGTCATACTTGTACTCGCGTTCCCCGCCGCTTATGGCCTCGCCGTAGCCCTCGGGGTAGAAGAGGTCGAAGTCCATGAGGATGCCGGGACGCGCCTCGTCCTCCCTGTCGTAGAAGCCCCGAGCGGACCGGGGGTAGTCTATGATCCAGAAGAAGTCGCCGAAGCTCCTGCTCAGGGTCTCCTCCGCCTCCCATGGGATCTCCTCCCCCTGGTTGAGGTCGAACCCCTTCCTCGTGAGCAACTCCACGGCGTCGTGGTGTGTGATCTTCTTGAAGGCTGGTCTGGGGCTCTTCAACTCCCTGCCCAGCGCTTCGAGGTCCTCGGCGCAGTTGATCTGAACCCTCTTCACGGCCTTCGTTACCATCTGCTCGCCGATCGCCATGGCGTCGAAGTAGCTGGCGTTCGCGATCTCCAGGTCGAGTTGCCTGAACTCGGAGAGGTGGCGTCCAGTCTCCCTGGTCGCGTCCGGCTCCAGCCTGATGTTCGGGCTGAGGGCGAAGACCCTGTCGAAGCTGTTTACCGCCATCTGCTTGTAGAGGATCATGCTGCTCATGATCTTGAAGGGGGTCCCGTAGTAGTCGAATGAGACCTGGCTCGCGCCCCTGATGCCGGGGTCGGTGGCGGGGCCGATGATGGGCGCGAGTATCTCTATGAATCCCACGCCCCTGAGGTGGTCGCGTAGGGCGGAGAGTATCTCGTCCTGTATCCTCATCACGGCTTTGACTTCGGGTTTCCTGATGTCCTTGTACCTTGCCTGTAGTTGGGTTGTTAGCTCTGCTTTGTCCAGCATTCTGTGCACCGGCGATACTGAATACGGGCGCATAGCCTGCAATATAAAATTATTCCATTAAAAGATGTAATAGTTACAAAAAAATACTTAAATACGCCTCACCATTCGTATATTTTATAATGTCTACTGTTCACTTGGATGAGAAGGATCATGAGATACTCGGGATGCTCATGCAGGACGCCAAGGTGTCCGCGAAGGACATCAGCGTCAAGATAGACTCCCCCATAACCACCGTCTATAGCCGGATAAAGCGGCTCGAAGACACGGGTGTCATCAAGGGCTACAAGCCCATCCTCGATGCGGGGAAGCTGGGGCGGCCTACGACGGCTTTTATCTTCGTCAGCTTCACCTACCGCCCCACGGGGACCGATAAGGACCTCGACCAGAGGGAGGTCGCCAAGAGGGTTGGGAGGTTCCCCGAGGTTCAGGAGGTTCACATAATCACGGGGGACTGGGACTTCCTCATAAAGGTCAAGGAGAAGGACGTCAACGCGGTGGGGGAGTTCGTCGTCGACAAGCTGAGGACGGTCCCGGGGATATCGAAGACCCTCACCATCATGGTTTTCGACCCTGTGAAGGAGAGCATGGATGTTCCCCTGGATCCCTAACCCTCTTATAACGATCCAAGCCCTTGATAATCTTCGGTGAGGATTTACGGGGTCGCGCTACAGGGAGCTGGGTGTGGACGTTAGGAAGCCGGGCATCGAGCGTTTCAAGGGCGCTATAGAGAACCTCTACCCGGGCGCATTCTGCGTGGTCCAGCGTGATCCAAGCGACGCCTCGATGGGGCACGTCCTGCACACCGACTCCGCCGGGAGCAAGCCGATCCAGGCCTACCTCATGTACAAGGAGACTGGGGACGCCTCGTGGTTCCGGGGTCTGGCTCAGGACGCCCTCGCGATGAACATAAACGATGTCCTCTGCGTCGGCGCCGAGCCCGTCAGCTTCGTCGACTACGTCGCCTATAACCCGTTGAGCATCGACCGGGTGGCGATGCTGGGTGCGTTGGCGGAGGGGTTCGCCGAGTGCAAGGAGCTACTGGCGCGCGAGGGGTCGCCGGTGGCATTCGCCGGCGGCGAGACCGCCGACCTCCCCGACTTACTGAGGACGCTGGACGTCTGCGTCACCCTGTATGGGCGGGTCGAGCTTAGCCGGGTGGTCACTGGGGACGCTGTGAAGTCGGGGGACGTCATCATCGGCCTCCGAAGCGGTGGCCCATGCAGGTTTGAGAAGGGTCAGAACAGCGGCATAATGAGCAACGGGCACACCCTCGCGAGGACCTGTCTGCTCTCAGCCAAGTATCTGGAGAAGTACCCGGAGATTTCCCACCCGAGCCGGGGTAGGTACACGGGCAGGTTCAAGCTGGGGGATGAACCCAATGGGCTCGGCTCGTCTGTCGGTGAGGCCCTCCTCTCCCCTACGCGGCTCTTCGCCCCCGTCGCCGCAGCCGTCTTGAGAAAGGTGGATGAGGGCGTCCACGGCATGGTGCACAACACGGGCGGGGGTCAGACTAAGTGCCTGCGCGTCGGCCACGGCGTGAAATACGTCAAGGACAGCCTACCCGAGCCTGACCCGATCTTCCACCTGATCCAGAGGGAGGCGGGCGTCGAGTGGAGGGAGATGTACCAAGACTTCAACATGGGCGTCGGGTTCGAGTTCATCGTCGACCCCGGGTCCGCCGAGGAGGTCCGGAGGGTCGCGGATGGGTTCGGTCTGGGTGCTCAGGTCATCGGGCGCTGCGAGAAGGGCGCCGGAGATAACACGCTGGAGATTCATTCGAGGTTCGGTGGCTTCCTCTACGACTAAATTTGGGGCCCTTTGCCCTTCGGTCAGTAGGGGAGGATGACCTCGGGTCTCAGCATCCTCGTGCGTATCTGCGTTGTCCCGTCGACGCAGGCGAGTCTGCCCACGTGTTCCTTGAATAATTGGAATGCCTCGGTGTCCATGGGGATTACGCCGAAGCCACTGGTAACGACGAGGGTGAATCCAATCCGCTCATGGCCTGTGACTCCGAGGTCTAGCTCGTGGCCGAGTAGCCCCGTGAGGTCCTTCTCGTCGATGCCTCCGACTACTACCGCCGCGGCCCCCGCCGAGGCCGCCTTCATCAATGCCTCAAGGGTCGCTGTGGCTCCCCCCACTATTACTTTTCCCGAGTGCGTCTAGTTGATCAACCCGTTTGTGAGCACCTCATCGGGGTTATCCACTAGGACCTCTAGGTGCCCATGTGTCTCGCCGCCTATGCCTATGGCTCCCCGTGCAAGAGATCCCCTGCACTCTACGACGGCGCCCTCGCCGGGGAATAGCTCGGTCACCTTCCCCGGTACGTGGGCCTTGACCTCGATGGGGAGGGGGTCCCCCCTGATGAGCACCTTCCCGGATGACTCCGAGAAAGCCTCCACCACCCCGTCTAGGGGGGATCTGCAGACCTTCGTGGATTGACCGAAGAAGGAGCGTCTTATCGCGATGACTTCGTCCTTCTTGACGGCGTCTCCCTTCTTCTTGAGCATGTATCCGCTTAGGTTGAAGGGGTCTACGCCGAGTTTCTGGTCGACCCTGACCTCTATTATCTCGGGGTTTCGGACATGTCCCCTCGCGATGATGGCGTCTTCTTTGACGGCGTCGCCTAGCTTCACGAGGACCTCGCCCGCCGCGGGGAGTCTGCGGGTCTTCCTTATGGCGATTCCTTTCTCGATGGCCTTGAGTTTCGGCATTTTATCCCTCCGTTGCCCGAGCCTCGATGGGTGACAGTGCCTTGGCCCACGTTTTTATCGTCTCCTTCTTCTCGGGGGTTCTGAGTGGTCTTCCCCTCGCGTCGATTATGAGGCCGAGGACCCCACCCGTGACGGTGGCTTCGAGCCGCTTCTCTTTTCCCCTGCACAGGTTGAGCCCCTTACCCGCCGTCGCCTCCATCTTGCATGTTTCGCCGTCGAGTAGTGGCAGGGTCTTGATCTCGCCGAACCTGACGCTCTCCTCTGTGGTCTTCCCGCTCTGCCTCCTGAGTTTGACCCTCACCGCCTCTCCTTCGCCCTTTCCGGCTGGGCTTAGGCACGTCCCGAGTCTCTGGAGTGTCTCGCCCGTGAAGAGGTTGAAGGCTGCTTCGGGGGCTTCGCCGAGGAGCATACCTGCGTGTGGCGTGAGACCGGCTCTGTCGATGTAGAGTTCCGTGAGGTAGATGGGTTCGAGTGAGTCGAGCAGGAGTGAGGTCGCTTCGCCTAGGGATTCGTTGAACGCGTTTCCCATGCCAACGATTATCTGGGTGTCGCCCATGTCGAGGTATGTTGGCTCGAGGCTCTGTGTGAAGGTGTCAGCTATGGTTCTCTTGATGTTGACTCCTTTGAGGCGGCTGGCAAGCTCCTTGTGCCCCTCGACTCCCAGTCTGATCGCTTCCCTCGCCAGCGCCCCCCTGATCATCCTCTCTTCTCCCGAGAAGACCCCCGGTTGGAGTATCATCAGGTTCCCCACGATGTTCCTGATTCTCCTCTCATCCATCGCCTCGGGGAGCCACTTCTCGATCCGCTCCACGCCGACGGTCTTCAGCACGTTCATGGCGCCGTAGGTGAGTCCTACTTCGGCGTCGAGGGACCTGTTGAAGACGCCTCTGTAGACGGAGTAGGTGTCTGTTGTGGAGCCGCCGACGTTGACGGCGAGCAGGTTTGCCGCCCTCCGCTCCGCGTAGGCGTATAGCATCTTCCCCGTGGCGGCCTGTGTGGGGAGGATTGGTCCGGTGACCCACTTGGCGAGCCTCTCGTATCCGGGGGAGTGTGTTATGACGTGCTCCATGTAGGAGTCGTATATCGCCTCCTTGGCGGGTCCGAGGTTCTCCCTCTCTATCGCGGGGCGCACATTGTCCACGGCTCTAATGGCATACTCCCCCGTCAGGGTCTCGGCGACCTTCTCCCTGGCCTCGACGTTCCCGGCGTATATCACCGGGAGTTTGTAGCCCTCGCCGAAGCGCGGCTTGACGTCGGCGTCCCTTATGATGGCCGCCATCTCCTGGACCTGGTTGACGGCGCCGCCGTCGATGCCCCCCGCCAGCAGGAACATATCCGGCCTCGTCTCCCTCATGGTCTCGACGAGTCGGTACTCGGGCCGCGTGTCGTCTCTGGAGAAGATGCCGACGAGGCGGGCTCCCGCGCCGAGGGCGGCTCTCTGTGCGCTCTCTCCGCTTATCATCCCGATGACCCCCGCGACCATCATGTATAGCCCGCCGCCGTTGCCGCTGGAGCAGAGGAGTTTGACGCCCTCAGGCCCGTCTTTCCCCATGAGCCTCCCGCCGGCCTTCTTCCCCAGACTTTCGACTGCCCTTCTAATCCCTATGGTGACGTCGAGATCCGGGGAGTCCAGCGTCGTCTCGGCATCCCCGGTCCCTATGAGCCTGTATGTCCCATTCTCCCTCCGGACTAGGGTAGCCTTCGTCGAGTCCCCGATGTCGACTATTAGATACGCGTCTCTGTTCTTCTCCGCCAATTCCCTCACCCTCAAGATTCTGTTAGCACTAAAGTTAATATAGCGGTTACGTTTGAATGTTAAAATGGGGTTTTAATGGTTGACGTGGTGCCCGAAAACCCGACACTCAAGGCGGGGGAATCCCACAGGCTTCTCAAAACCATAGACCAGCGGGCGTTCACCTTGCTTGAGGACCGGACGCGGCGGCGTATGCTCCTGCTGCTCAGGGAGAATGAGCTATCCGCGAAGGAGATCGCCGAGAGGCTGGTGATGACGCCTCAGAACGTGTACCATCACCTGAAGAAGCTGGTAGAGGCCGGGCTCGTGGTCGAGGTGGCGGAGCGCCGCTCGGGGCACCTCATCGAGAGCTACTACACGGCGACGGCGGACACATTCGTCTACAGGGAGGACGAGATACCCGAGAACGATACCCACAGGTTCATCGAGGTGCTCAACGGGCTCAACGAGCTTGGGGCACGCGTCGAGGTATCCGAGGCGAACGCTGACGCACTTGCCGAGTTGGTCAAGCGGAGGGCGCAGATAAGGAGGGCCCCCGCCATGGTCGAGGACGTCTGCTCGTTCTGCGGCTCATCTGGGTACTTCACAAAGTTCGGGCCGATGGACCCAAACCTCCTGAACAGGGTGATCCAGTACAGCACCCTGATGGCGATGAGCGAGGAGGAGTTCGAGGAGTCCCTCTCGATGACGAGGGAGCTCCGGCGACTGCTACTCTCCATGAAGAACTGAGCATTGTGTTTGGTAGGGAATATGTGCTCCTTTTGACTAGATCCGATC
>Ga0105152_10000798_pt1 | contig 10046 bp, 13 predicted proteins | sample LakBais05cmmetaG_FD_81534 | JGI IMG/M metagenome (GOLD analysis project Ga0105152, IMG submission 81534) | Lake sediment microbial communities from Lake Baikal, Russia to study Microbial Dark Matter (Phase II) - Lake Baikal sediment 0-5 cm | ecosystem: Environmental > Aquatic > Freshwater >...
ACCCTGCATTATAGCATCTGAGCCAGACATAGGCAATCGCTGTATTCACTTCGATTACTATATAAATGAGTCTTTACACCTATAAGGGTTGACACTCAGGCTGCGAGGGTCTATTTTTATCTATCGAGAGGTATTTATTTTGACAGACCTGGCGAGCTTTCAATCGAACATCGGGATACGCTGGCAAAACGTTTCTCTGCTCGAAGAAGCGCTGACGCACAGCTCTTATGTCAATGAAAACCCCCAGGTACCGTCCAACGAACGGATGGAGTTCCTGGGGGATGCCCTGCTGGGGCTGGTGCTGGCGCAGAAGCTATATCAGGACTATCCCGACCTGGCAGAGGGTGAGCTAACGCGGCGGCGCTCGCTGCTGGTGCGGGGCAGCACGCTGGCATCGGTCGCCCAATCCATCGGACTGAGCGCAGCCCTGTTCCTGGGCAAAGGCGAGGAAAAGAGCGGCGGACGCTCCAAGGCCACCAACCTGGCCGGCGCCATGGAAGCCCTGGTGGCTGCCATCATGCTCGACCAGGGGTTGGAAAGTGCCCGCGACTTTATTCTGCGCGTGCTGGAACCGGAAATCGAGAAGCTGCGTCGGGAGTTGGACACGGACTACAAATCCCAGTTTCAGATGGAGGCGCAGTCTCGCTACAAGACGACCCCGGTCTACCGCATCATCGACACCACCGGCCCGGACCACGACCGGCGCTTCACCGCCGAGGTCCTGATACACGAAGAGGTTATGGCCCGGGGCTGCCACCGCAGCAAGAAATTGGCTGAAGCCGACGCCGCCAGACTGGCGCTGGCAAAGCTGAACGGCACCTTTACAGATTGAATCTAGCTTTGCTAAACTTAAGCCGAAAATTAAGGAGGTATGTATGGGTAGTCACGAAATGCACCGCAAAGAAACCAAGAAACCCAAAAAGGGCGCCAAGAAACAGTCGCTCAACGAAATAGTTGCGCCCCCTGTGCAAGTAGAGGTCGTGCGCAAGAAGCGCAAGGAAGTTGAACCCGAAGCCTGAGACAGGCGCGTGCCATGGCTGAACCGGCCGCACTCAGAGTGGTTGTCAGCGGACGGGTGCAGGGCGTCATGTTCCGCGATTTCACACGCCGCCAGGCCGAGGGGCTCGGCCTCACTGGATATGTGCGCAACCTGCCAGACGGCAGGGCGGTAGAAGTGGAAGCAGAGGGAGAGCGCGCCAGACTTGAGAAATTCCTTGAGATAGTCAGGCAAGGGCCGCCGCGAGCTGTGGTTGAAAATCTTTCGCCGAGCTGGGGCGAATATACAGGAAAATACCAAGGTTTCAGTATAAGGTTCTAAACAAAAAGGCAGGTTCTCGTACCTGCCTTTTTTCTATTCAAATCCTGGCTGGTCAGCCTTCCAGGTTCACGCGCGCTTCGTCAATCAGCTTTATGTAGTCCATTTTGATTCCTAGCGACCGCGAGACTTCCACGTCAACCTTGTACGGCTCACCTACGAAGATCTTGCCGACGGGTTCTTTCTCGCCCTTGGCCGGGTCATTTTTGCTGGTGAACTTCTGAGTGGCCTCGATGATACCCAGGTCAAATGGCATGGTGTAAAAGAGATCGGCCATAACTTTATCTATACCGAGGGCGTAGAGTTCTTCCCATCCACCCCTGGTGCCGGTGCCGTACTTGGTGGCCGGTATCAGGCCCAGCAGGTTGGCAATGGAGAGACGCCCCAGGCCGCCGATCACCTTAAGCGGCGTGGCGCTGATGAGGTAATCACTAGAAAGAATGACGTTGGGCACCATAAAGGTCGGCATGACCAGCGGCTTGAGCAGAGGGTTCTCGACCTCGACCAGCGTGGTGTCTCGCACGTCCAGGGTCAACACCCGCGGAAAATCATAGCGCAGCGCCTGGTACATGGGCGCCACCGACGCGCCAGTAGAGGTGCCTTCCAGAATGAGGATGTCAGCGTCGCTTATCTGGCGGATGCCCATAATGATGGACACCATCATCGCGCGGCTGGTGGTAACCGGGTAGCCAACGGGGTAACCCGCCACCGGCTTAATCAGTACGCGCCTGGCCCGCGCGATTGCGGGGGGCGCCTCAAAAACAAAATCTACTGAATCGAATACCAACCCTAACTCCTCCCCAGAAGCCCTTCGGCTTTTTTAAGGTCAGCCGGCGTGTTGATGTTCATAAAGCTCAGGTGCGCCGGATCAAAACGCTCTATCTCCGCCGATTCTACGAAACGGGTACGCACCCTGCCAAAAAGGCCGTCCGCCTTAAGCCTGTCCTGCGCCAGCAGTTTTTCAATCTCCAATATACAATCCTTCGAGTAAACCGCCTGTAAAGGCTCCAGGTGCGGCCCTACACGCGGGACAACGGTGTCATATTCCTCCGCGATTGAGGCTATATATTTTACCAGGCCCCTGTTCAATAACGGCATGTCACAGGCGATTACCAGGTTATAGCGGTACTTTGAGTTCACCAGCCCCGTCAATATGCCGGCCAGCGGCCCCTTGCCGCCCACAGAGTCCTGGACCACCTTCAGGTTAACCCCGGCCAATACAGGAGGTAACTTCCCTTCGGGAGCCTTGACTATGACGATTTCGCTATTCAGAAACTCCAGGTTAGATACCGCGCGTTGTAAAAGGCTGCTTCCCCCCAGATCAACCCAGGCCTTCTCCCGGCCAAGTCGCCTTCCTTTGCCGCCGGCCAGAATGATGCACCCTGTCTTCATGGCATAGCCGCAACCTTATTAAACTCACCCTTGTATAATTCTACCATTAGAGTCAAGTACTTGATATAGGTCAGAAGCCTTTTTGGCACTTTTTTTTGCAGTAAATCATTATTTCCGGCTAGTTCACATGACGTTTGTCATAGCATTGGAGATAGACCTCCTGGGCGTGTTATAATCCAAAACGATGAAGGTATCCGAAATCGGAGAATTCGGGCTGATTGAAATCCTGGCCAAAATGGTTGAGAAAAGTCGGGACGTAAAGAGCCCTGCCTGGAAAAATATGGTAGCGGGCATCGGGGACGATGCCGCCGCCTGGAAGAACACCAGCCGCATTACGCTGGCTACCACCGACTGCCTGGTGCAGGATGTGCATTTCAAGCTGGGACAGACGGCATGGAGCGACCTGGGCTGGAAGGCGCTGGCCGTCAATCTGAGCGACATCGCCGCCGTGGGTGGCAAGGCGCAATACGCCCTGGTGACTCTGGGACTGCCCACGGACACCGAGGTGGAAGATATCACAAACATGTACAAGGGCATGATCGACCTGGGAGAAATTTACGGCGTTACCATTGCCGGCGGCGACACAACTTCATCGAAAACCGTATTTATAAGTCTGACCGTCACCGGAAGCGCGGGCAAGCGACTATTGAGGCGTTCTGCGGCCAGACCCGGTGATTTGATAGCGGTTACAGGATATTTGGGAGCGGCGGCTGCCGGTCTCCGCCTCATTAGCAATGGAGCGGCCTCTACCACGGAAGACGCGCCTCTCCGGCAGGCCTTTTTGAGACCCTTTCCCCGTCTTAGGGAGGGAGCAATTATACTGTCCGTCGGCGGGCACGCCGCCATAGATATCAGCGACGGGCTGGTGGCCGACCTGGGGCACATTTGCCGTGCCAGCCAGGTGGGAGCACGCATCGAGGTGGAGCGCATACCGCTTCACCCGGCGGTACGCAAGGTTTTCCCGGCGCAGGCGCTGGATATGGCGCTCGGAGGGGGGGAGGATTACGAATTACTCTTCACGGCGAGCGCCGCGACTATTGATAAGGTCCGGGCTAAAACTAGCCTGCCGGTGAGCGTCATCGGCGAGATAGCGGCAGACGTTACGGGACAGGTACAGGTTTTGGACTCGAACGGCCGCCCTTACGTATTCGACAAAGCCGGATGGGACCACTTTGGCAAAATCTAGCCTTAACCTGGCCAGCCGCAGCCCCGAGGAAACACAGAGGCTCGGTCGCATTATCGGTGAACTGGCGCGTCCGGGGGACATTATCCTTTTGAGCGGACCGCTGGGGGCGGGCAAGACCTGCCTGGCACAGGGGATAGCGCGGGGACTGGGTGTAAAGGAGAACGCCGCCAGCCCTTCTTATGTGTTGATGCGCGAGTTCGCCGGTAGGCTGCCGCTGTATCATATGGACCTCTACCGGTTGGAGTTTCGGGAGATCGATGAACTGGGATTGGATGACTATCTTTATGGACGCGGCGTATGCGTCATCGAATGGGCGGAGAAAGCCGGGGCGCTCTTGCCGGCGGACCATTTATTCATCAAACTGGACTATGCTGGAGAATCCGAACGCAACATAGAGATCATCCCCAGAGGAACACGTTATGATGAAATGGCCAGGCATATAACAGACAGGCTTAATATCATCGAAAAGGATAACATTTAGATGTATCTGGCTATCGATACTTCGAGCGATACCGCGGGTCTGGCAGTGATACAGGATGGACAGATCCTGGCGGAGATAACCTGGCATTGCGGCAAAAATCACACGGTCGAGCTGCTACCGCACCTGGAATCGCTGCTCAGGCTGTCCGCTCTGAACATCAAGGATACCAAGGGGATCATCGTGGCCAGAGGACCAGGCAGCTTCAACGGGTTGAGAGTGGGGCTGGGAACGGCCAAGGGCCTGGCCTTCAGCCTGGGAGTACCCATTGCGGGTATCAGTACGTTTGAAGCGGCGGCTTACCAGCACGCGGAGTGTGGACTGCCCGTCTGCGCCGTTTTCGACGCCGGAAGAAACGAGATCGCTTACGCTGTGTATCAACTGGCGGACGGTGACTGGAGCTGCCTGGCTCTCGAGAGCCTGACGACCATCGATGAACTCTGCGCACGCATAAAGGAGAGGACTATCTTCTGCGGCGAACCCACCCATGCCATGCTGGAGCAGATACGAGCAAAACTCGGAGAAAGGGCGATTGCACCGGTGGCTGTAGCAATGCTGCGGCGTCCTGGATTTCTGGCGGCGCTGGGTGAGAAGCGTCTTATAACCGGACTCTCCGATGATGTGGCTACGCTGCAACCCATTTATCTAAGACGACCGCATATCAGCCAGCCCAAATCGAGGAGCGCCGGTGCGGTACCGCTGCCATCAGAATGCAAACGCACAGCGGTCATCTGGGACATGGACGGCACCATAGTCGATACGGCGGCGCAGCACTTCAAGGCCTGGCAGACGGTATTCAGCAGCCGCGGCGTGGCCTTCAGCCGCGAGGATTTCAAGAAGAGCTTCGGGCTACGCAACGATGACATCATCCGGGATGTGCTGGGCTCCCAGGTTGCTCCCGAGGAGATAGCCTCCATCAGCCGTGAAAAAACGGAGATCTTCCGCGAGGCCGTACGACGCGAGGGTGTCGGCCCCATGCCCGGAGCCATCGAGCTGCTTGCCGCGCTCCACCAGCGGGAAATCCCCATGGCTGTGGCGTCCTCTGCGCCCCGACAGAATGTTGATACTTTCCTCAAGATGCTGGGAATAGAGTCATATTTTAAGGCCATCGTCAGCGGGGAAGAGGTAGCCAGAGGCAAGCCCGACCCGCAGATATTTCTGCTGGCCGCCGAAAAGCTAAATGCGGAACCCTGCTGCTGCGCCGTTATCGAGGACGCCGTGGGTGGTATAGCGGCCGCGCATGCCGCCGACATGCGCACCGTCGGGGTTGCCGCCAACCATCCCAGAGAGAGCCTCAAACTGGCCGATATGGTGGTGGACTCTCTGGCTGAACTGAGCGCCCCCGATATTGAAAAGCTCATCCATGCTTGCAATACTAACAGGCTGAAATAAATGGAGGTTATAAATAATGGAACGTTCACTCGTCTTGGTAAAACCGGATGCGGTGGAGAGGGGCTTCAGCGGAGCTATTATCGGGCGGCTGGAAAGCACCGGGCTCACGCTGGTGGCCCTTAAAATGCTGCGCATGGACCAGGCCTTAGCCGAGCGTCACTACGCTCCGCATAAGGAAAAACCTTTCTTCAAGGGGCTGATAAGCTTTATCACCTCAGGGCCTATCGTGGCCGCCGTTTTCGAGGGCGATGATGCTGTACGCACCATCAGGACAGTCATGGGAGCAACAGACCCGGCCAAGGCTGAACCCGGCAGCATCCGCAGGGACTTCGGCATGGACATCGAGCGCAACGCGGTTCACGGCTCTGATTCAGTCAAGACGGCCGATAACGAGGTGAAACTGTTCTTCAAGGGCTCCGAGATAATGAGCTACCAGCGCAAGCAGTAGCTTACGCCATATGGATCAGGGGCCTGGCGGCGTTCCACATCTCGTCGAGCTTGTAGTATTCCCTCTCCGCAGACGAAAAGATGTGGACGATGACATCACCGTAATCCAGCAGCAGCCAGCCGGAAGCGGTGGTACCTTCGCGGTGATAGGATGTTATGCCCGCTTTCTTTAAGGACTGCGCTATATCGTCCGAGATGGCGCCTAACTGGCGTGCGGACTCACCGCTGACGATGACGAAGTAGTCGTCGAAACCGCAAATATCACGGGTATCCAGCAACACGATATCGGATGCCAGCTTGTCGCTGGCGATTTCAACGATGCGGCGGGCTTTATCGATGGCTTCCAGTACTATTTTCTCCCTGACTCTCTGATTTAATTATAGCACGGCCTTCATTTCAGACGTGCGGGCATTCAACACGAGTAGAGGCGGTTTGACAGTCTAAAACCTCTCTTTTATACTTTGCAGCGAAGGAGTTGTCTATGCGCGGTAATATCATGGCTGGCCTGCTGGTCTTTATACTGGGGGGTCTTTTATTCGCCGTAGGGATCATCGGGTTCGTGGCATCCGCCACTTCTTCGCCCATTATCAAGCAATGGGACAAGCTGGGTTCGCTGCCGCTGCACTTTTTATGGCAGGCTGTCCTGCTGGTGGTGGTGTTCTTTATCCTTTTCCTGGCGGGGATCTATCTAATGAAAGTGGCCCTTTCGAAACAGAACTAGCCAATTCCCCCTACTTCAAATCCTATCTCTGGTTCTCGAGGTCAACACTAGGGGGCGGGTTTGAAACCCGCCCCTTACGGGGCTTCAACCCCCTCGCGCTGTGACGTTAGCATTGAGATACGCTGGTCTCAATCCTCGTTCAACTGCTATACTCTGTTGATGGCAAATCTGCTTTTCGGCACAGCCGGCATCCCTCTCAGCACCTGGCCTCAGGAAACCGGCGAAGGCATCCGGCGCGTGGCCGCACTCGGCCTGGACTGCATGGAGGTGGAATTCGTCCAGGGCGTCTATCTCAACGAAGCCCAGGCGAAGGCCATGGCCGGGATAGCCCGCAATAACAAAATCAAGCTCTCAGTGCACGGGCCTTACTACCTCAATTTCAACGCTCACGAGCGCCCCAAACTCCATTCCAGCCAGGGCATGCTGCACAAGGCCGCCAGAATCGCCCGTCTATGCGGGGCGCAAAGTATAGTATTCCACGCCGGTTTTTACCTGGGCGACCCGCCTAAGCAGGTGTACCAAACGGTTAAAACGGCCATCAGAGAGGTGCTAGACAAGCTGGAGGCGGACGATAATACCATCACCCTGCGGCCTGAGAGCGCCGGCAAGCCCACCCAGTTCGGCAGCATCGATGAGATAGTACGGCTCACCAGCGAGTTACCGAGGGTGGCACCGTGCATCGATTTCGCCCACTGGCATGCCCGTGCCGGCGGCAATAACTCATACGAAGAATTCAACGGCCTGCTCAAGGACCTGAGGAAAAACCTGGGAGAGGCCGCACTGCAGGATATGCACATCCACGTTTCCGGCATAGAGTACGGCAAGAGCGGCGAGAAGAAGCACCTGCCCATACGCGCCTCCGACCTGAGATACGAAGACCTCCTGAGAGCCCTCAAGGACCACGGTGTCGGGGGGACGGTTATCTGCGAAAGCCCCAACCGTGAAGAGGATGCCCTGCTGCTGAAAGAGAGCTACCAGAAAGTTTAGATGGGCATTTAACCCAAGATGCCTACCACCATGAGACGCACGCCAGCCAGCACCAGCGCCAGCACCAGCAGGCGTATCAGTATAAAGCCTTTGATTCTGGGAGAGAGCCAGGCCCCCAACTGGGCTCCCGGAATCACCCCAAGCGCAATCCACAGCAGTATATGCCAGCTCTGGACGTAGGTGCCGGAGGCTGCATGGGTAAGCGTGCCGGTAAGGCCGGTGAAAACCAGAATGAAATGCGAGGTGGCGGTAGCTACATGCGCCGGGAAACACAGGACATAGATGAGCATGGGAACGTGGAGGATGCCGCCGCCGATTCCCAGCAAGCCGGCTATGAAACCCACGCCAAAACTGAGGGCTATCCCCAGCGGCCGGTTGCAGGAATACACAAACTTTTCCCCACTGCGGTCCGTTATCACATTGACGGAAGCTCCGGAAGCCGCCGGCGGAGTGCTGCCCGTTTTGGGTCGCAGCCATATAAGAGCCGAAAATATGAGCAGCATGACGCCAAAGATGATCTCAAAAATCCTTTGCGGCAGATAATGCAGCGTCCAGACCCCGAAAATAGTACCTGGTACAGTGGCCAGCGCGAAGAATATGCCATTGCGGTAATCTATGCGGCGCTGGCGCGCATAAGCCGTAGTGCCCGAAAGTGCATTTAAAAAGACAATCCCCATGGTGATGCTGGTAAGCACTTCGGGCTGAGCCTGAGGATAAAAGAGCAGCAGCACGGGGGTGAGGACCACTGCCCCACCGATACCCACTAGCGTGCCGTAGCTCCCGGCCAGGAAGCCCAGCACCACCAGGAACAATGTGAGGGGAACACCGCTTAAGAATACCGGATTACCCATAGGCTGAATGGTTGACCCAGGTCATATCCAATACTTCGATTTGAGTGTATATTAAGATATAGGATAAAACAAAGCAAACGCCATCGTCTGACGCAAGGCAAGCTTCGTGTGTATTTTCCGCTTGGAAGCCTGCTTTGTGTTATACTGATATGAGCAAAGGGTAGGAGCTTTTCCCATGAAAATTAACTGGAAACGCAGCATAATCATATACCTCATCATCATACTGGCTGCCATAACCTTTTTCACCATCGTGCTGCCCGGCACGGGCACCAAGCCTACAACCATTCCCATTTCCGATATGGTAACCATGTCACAGCAGCACGAGATAAAATCCATTGAGGTTAGCGGCGACACTATCAACATCACCGGGACAGACGGAAAAACATACGTAACCACCAAGGAGTCGGGCGCTACCATCTACCAGATTACCGGCCTCGACCTGACCAATGTCCAGGTAGACGTTAAACCCCCTGCCGGATTCGACTGGGGCAGCATTCTGGGTATAGTTCTGCCGCTGCTCCTATTCGGCATCTTCTTCCTGTTCATCTTCAATCAGGCCAGGGGCGCCAACAACCAGGCCATGAGCTTCGGGCGTTCGCGCGCCAGGCTCTTTAGCTCGGACAAGCCCACGGTCACCTTTGAAGACGTAGCCGGGGTAGAAGAAGCCAAGCAGGACCTGCGCGAGGTGGTGGAGTTCCTTAAATCGCGCGAGAAATTCCAGGCGCTTGGCGCGCGTATCCCCAAGGGCGTGCTCTTAATCGGCCCGCCCGGAACAGGCAAGACACTGCTGGCACGTGCCGTGGCCGGCGAGGCCGGCGTGCCTTTCTTTTCCATCAGCGGCTCTGAATTCGTCGAGATGTTCGTCGGCGTGGGCGCTTCCCGCGTGCGCGACCTCTTCGACCAGGCCAAGCGCAACACCCCCTGTATTATATTCATAGATGAAATCGACGCCGTCGGCCGCCAGCGGGGCGCGGGGCTGGGCGGCGGGCATGACGAGCGCGAGCAGACCCTCAACCAGATACTCGTGGAGATGGATGGCTTCGATACCAACGTCAGCGTCATAGTGATGGCAGCCACCAACCGCCCGGATATTCTCGACCCGGCGCTTTTACGCCCCGGCCGTTTCGACCGCCGCGTGGTGCTGGACAGGCCAGACATCATCGGCCGCACGGCTATCCTCAAGGTCCACACCAAGGGCAAGCCCATCGCCCCTGAAGTAGACCTGGAAGTCATAGCCAAGCTCACAGCCGGTTTCTCAGGGGCCGACCTTTCCAACC
>Ga0105152_10000799_pt1 | contig 10037 bp, 9 predicted proteins | sample LakBais05cmmetaG_FD_81534 | JGI IMG/M metagenome (GOLD analysis project Ga0105152, IMG submission 81534) | Lake sediment microbial communities from Lake Baikal, Russia to study Microbial Dark Matter (Phase II) - Lake Baikal sediment 0-5 cm | ecosystem: Environmental > Aquatic > Freshwater > Lake...
CTACAATACGCTGTCCAGGGCGGTCAAGCTCGACGTCACCATTGGCGCTCACACTTCGTGAACATAGCCGGACCTTTCACAGTCCAATAGGTGCATCCGGAAGCAATTCTGCTGTTGTGGAGGTACACATGACAAGAAGGAGTTTTGGACTGATAAGCATCATCCTTGTCCTCGTCATTGGTTTTGGGGCGCTGATAGCTGTTCCCGCCGTCCGCGCAGATACGCCCGCACCTGTGACGGCCGCAGACAAGGCTGCTACCGATGCCAAGTTGGCCGCACTCAAGGCACTTGGTCAACAGGTCCGTGAAGCCGCAAAGGCTGTACAGGAGAAGATCAAAGCTGCAAAAGCAGCCGGCAAGGATCTCTCGACATTCAAAGCGAGCATCGCAACTGCTCTCAAGGGCGGCCGGCACATGCGCATCGATTTCAAGCGGATGCAGAGGCCTCAGCTCACCGAGGCTGAACGTGTCCAGTTGAAAGCCATCGAGACTAGCGTCCGTGATCTCAAGAAACAGCTCAAGGCCAAGATCGACGCCAAGGCTCCGCAAACTCAGATCGACGCTCTGAAAGCACTGCTGAAGGTCAAGATCGCCGAACGTGAGGCACTCGTCAAGGCATTCCGTGCCAGGGCGCGCGCCCAATTCCTGGTCCGCCTGGACAACCTCATCGCAGGTGCTACCAGAGAACTCGGAGTCCTCAACGGTCTCCTCGCCACACTTCCGTAGCGACTGATCCATCGTACAAAACCGGAGGGCGGGTGCCACGGCGCCCACCCTCCTTCCCATTTCCGGGGACCTCACGTATACTGACGCCGCGTGCTGCAGTTGCCAACGCACGCATCAAGGAGCCTGATGAACCGCATGCGTGTTGTGGTCCTGTCATTCGTCGTCGTGGTGCTGTGCTGCAGCCTCTCTGGCTGTGTCCCGGCAGACACGTCCATCGGTCCCGCTGCCACAACTGTCCGCGTGTTCAGCTACAATGTCGAGAATGCCTTTGACGACCGCGTCGACGGCACAGAATACTCGGACTATGGTCCGTCGTCGAACTACTACGCGGACCGTCTGTGGCAGGTCAAGATCGACCATGTCCGGGAAGTCCTCGAGGCGACAGGTCGTCCTCAGGTCGTCGGACTCATCGAGGTCGAGAACGAACGCATGGCCTCCATGGTCCTCGATGCCGTCCGCGACCTCGGCTACAGGAGCATGGCTGTCACGTCAGGCAGTTCTGTGACGCAGAGCATGCTGATCTCCTCGTTCCCGATCCAGGCCGTCGCGTCGCTGCCGACAACCAGTGGGGTCCGCGACATTCTTGTCGCATCTGTCGACGTGGGCGGCACTCCACTGTACGTCCTGGTCAACCACTGGAAAGCCAAGGACTCGGGCGAGACAGAGTCCTTGCGCATCAGGAGCGCCAAGGTCGGACGTGCTGAGGTCGATCGCCTGCTGACACAGGATGCCATGGCAGACATCGTCCTGATAGGAGACTTCAACAGCACAGAAGACGAGCATCGTGCCACAGGCAAGATGACCGGCATCAACGATGTCCTGCGGACGACGGGAGACCGCACGTCCATGACGGCACAAGCCGCCCGCAGCCTGTATGACCCATGGTTCGAGATGCCGGTGTCCCAGCGTGGGTCGGCCATACACAGTTCGACATGGCAGTCCCTCGACCATATCATCATGAGCCCCGGCCTGTTTGACAAGACAGGACTGAGCTACAATGCAGGATCATTCGACGCGTTCCGGGCGCCATTCCTTCTCTCGTACCAGCGAGCGGCTGACGGCCGCCCCGTACCAAACCGATGGCAAGAGTCAGGAAACCAGCACGGGTCAGACGGATACAGCGACCATCTCCCCGTGATCGCAGACTTTGCCGTCAATCCCGGATAGGTGAGGGCGAGCAGGAACACGACTGGGCTCCCGCATGCGCGGGAATGACAACCGGAGAGACGCCTGTCGCATCCGTTTTCGTCGTCCCCACGAAGATGGCGGCCCACAGCACTTGTTTGACGACAGAAAGACTCTGGTGCTATAATCGATGCAAGGTGGTGATGCCCATGAGAAGAAGCGCTGTAGCTGTTCTGCTGTTGTTCGTTCTGGTCTTGTCCGTCGCGGGCTGCAGGTCCGGCCCCCTGGAGTCACGCGAGGGCAACGTCAAAGTCACGCTTCCGATACGCCAAGAAACGGTCACGTTCGTCAAGCAAACCGACGGCTCATGGACAGGCATCGTTCATACGACCGGCGTCGCCCGCGCCTGGGAAGCCACAGTCAGTTGGGAAGCGACCCAGCAGCTATCTCCCGACCTCCTGGCCTCCTTGGGACAAGGCAGCTTCATGACGTCCGCGGGAGCACCCGAATACGGCACGTTCGATCAGGCGCTGGTGCTCGTCAGTGCAGCCTCAAATCCAGCTCCGGAAGGCAAGGGAACACTGCGTATCTTCATTACCAGCATGAAGGACGGCAGTCAGCAGGATGTCGTCAGCATCCCCTTGACTCTTCGTGCCGGACAGTGAAGGACCGCGTTTGAACAACCGACCAACCCTGCTAGTCTAACCAGTGCAGGGGAATGCCCTGAAGAGGCGAGGTAGCTGCAGCTGCCGCATCCGATGAGGGACCTGATCCTGCAAATGGTGACGGGAGAGCCTACGCACGGCCCTCCCGTCACTGCGTTCGGTCTACTGGTTTCGCGGGTGCTGTGAGCTGCTGATGACCCTGTCCTTCCAGGTCGCGCGCCGCGTCAGGGACTGTACCATCGACCTCAACGCAATGAACACGCAAACAGGCTGCCGCAGGACCCATGTCAGACTCAAGACCCATGGGAAGTGGAAGCGCACCGCGATGATGCTCCATTGAAGAATCGACAGTCCTACCGCTCCCACCGCCGTCACGATCCCCTGGAACGCGATGGCGTACCCACAGGCACTGGCCACAAGGACTGCGACCGGGGCGCTGTAGACCATCAGCACGAACAGCCAGACGAACGCGAACAGCAGCGGGTTGTGGTAGAACACGGCGTACAGGTTCTTGGAGGACCCCTGAACGCACCCCCTCAACCCGTAGTACATCCGACAGGTCACCCGTTCGGTGCCGTCTGCAAGACGCCACCGCATTCCAGATGCCTTGATGAGGCGAGCGAGCGATAAGTCGTCGACCGCATTTGAGTGGATGCGCTCAAATCCTCCGATCTGCGTCAGCGATGCCGTGCGGAACATCATGTACTGGCCGATGGCCGACGCGAGCAGTGGTGTCTTTGTGTGAAATGCCAGCCACATCGGCAGCAGCGCAAAGAACGACCACACAGGCATCGGAACAGTCAGGAGTTCTCCAAACGTACCGACGACCTCACGCGGGATGGCGGACAGCAGGTCCAGGTTCCCTGCAAGCATCGCCGCAACTCCGTTGCGCACGGCAGACCGATGATGGCAAGTGTCCGCGTCGACGTACAGCACATACTCCCCGTCAGCGTGTTCCAGCAGCTGCTGACAGGCCCAGTGCTTCCCAATCCACCCTGCGGGCAGGGGACGACCTTCCAGCACGCGCAGCCTCCCGTCGGTGACGGCGAGCCTGCGCAGTATCCCGCCGGTGCTGTCGGTCGAGCCATCATCGAGCACCAGCACATCGAAGTCTGGGTAGTCCTGAGCGAGCAGCGACGTGATGCACCGTTCGATCGTACCTTCCTCGTTCCGTGCAGGCACCAGGACAGAAACGCGAGGTACGCGCGGCGATGCAGTGAATTCCTCGAGATGCCGCAGCGTGAACCAGTTGCTGACTTCGATGAGGGTGGTGACGACCAGGAACCCAATGACCGTCCACTGCTGGGACGCCCAGAATTCCCTCATTGCTTCCGCCCGTGATTCTTGAACAACGGCGGATGGAGATCCTGCCTGTGACGCAGAATGAGGAGGCCATAGTTGGCAATCCCTGTGACAAGCACCGGAGCCGAGGGATATGCCCAGAGCAGATACACGAGGACGAGAAACCATGCCAGCATTAGCGTCCAGGCATCCTCCAGTCGCACAAACACGATGAGGAGGCAGAGAACGAGCCCGAAGAACATCGGCACGCGCCACGCATTGGCGGCGCCGGGGTTGTGATCTCCGGCCTCCCGCGGGTCCCTGTGGACCACAAGTCTTGCCAGCACGACGGCAATCGGCAGCGATCCCATTACAAACCCGATGACAGTCCACAGGACCACTACCCAGAGCGCGGGGTCGCCCGGAAGGAGCAGGGGCTGCGGCCCGTGGAGAACTCCGTACAGCGTGATCGTGCCTTCCGTCACGCCTGCGGCCCTCAGACCACCTGTCCCGCTCGAGGAAGTTCGACGTGACAGCAGTCAGTCAGCACTGCAGCGATGTCATCCTCCGATTCACCTGGAAACGACACGTCGGAGGCAAGTGACCATGACTCGACGTGCTCCACCGTCTCGCCGGGCTGCAGCGTCCGCAAGGGAGACAGCGTCTCCATCTCCAGCATGAAGTCGGTCGTGTAGCTCTCGTAGTTCGCTCCAAAGTCCGGATATGCTTCTCCGCCCACAAAAGGGAACCGCTTCACGAACACTGAATGCTTGTTGAAGTAGGCAGCCCACCCAGCCTCGTTTGTGATGCCCAGCTTGAACGGCGGTTTGGCTGTCGGGTCCTGATGCAGCACGACAAACCGGTCGCCCCAGTGAACACGAGCGTCATCCATGTGTGCGTAAGGCCAGAGGGAAATGCAACGGTTGGGCAGCAACCCGATGTCGACGCGTGTCTGCGGGATGACCTCAACGCCCCCGGGCGCCATGACGGTGATAGCCCAGACAGCCAGCCGGACCGGCCACAGTCCCTGGTTGGTCAGGCGATGCATCACGATCGCGCCCGTACCGGTCGGATCCAGTGACACCTCTAGTTCCTTCTGAATTCCTGTCGCCGCTTCAACTGGCGGTTTCAGAAGGATACTGCGTTCCCCATCGTCGAACGGAACCGGAGCGTTATCCGGCTGGTACGTCCGCGGACTGGCCTCGGGGCTGTGCCACAGGCGGTGACCACCGAAGGTGTGCCACGTGTCGCCGCCAGTGATCCCATCCTCGTCACGGACCTCGCACAGAACGTTGTCCTTGCCCAAGAACCCATACCGAACTATCCGGGGGCCAACGTCCGTCGTCACGACCAAGTCCACTGTCCCGTTACTGAGCCGCCGGCAATGGGGCCAGCCGCGGAATGCCACCTGTTCAGCCATCGTCTCCTCCTGCAAACTTAGAGAGGCCGTAACTTGTCCGGCAACGGCCCATTGGCCATCCATGCCCGCACGACCTGCGCATACAGGTCTGGGTCCTTCACCGGCCAGTTGTGGCCGTGTCCCGCAACGATGAATGCACGTGCCGATGGTGTCGCGGCCACCAGGTCGTGAGCCGACTCCTTCATGACCTTCATCTCACGTTCTCCAACAGTGATCAGCACTGGGCATGTGACCGAACCTAGTCCAGGTGGAACGCGGAACGTTGCATTCTCGATAGTCATGCGCCGGTATGATGCGGTGGTAAGCGCAGCCGTCTCGCGCGCAAAGTCGCTCTCAAACTTGTCCGGAACCTCCAGAGTCTTCATGTTGGCCCGTACCAGCCACCGCGCGTTGCGCATCGGCATATACAGTGGCAGCATCGCGTTCACGAGCCCGATGCCGGCAATGGGCCGTACCAGCGTCCCCGACGCAAACGCGCCGAGAACGACGCCCGGGCGAGAACCCAGCAATGCCACAATCACCTGAGCTCCCAGCGAAAGACCTGCGACAAATGCCTTGCCCCCGTGTGCACGCTCCGCGATAAGGTCCGCGACCAGGCGCGCCGTGCCGGCAATCGAGAAGAGGCCCGCATCCTGGCTCTTCCCCTGTTCCGGCATGTCGGGTATCAGCAGGTGAATCTCAGACAGCGCAACTATCGTGTCGCGCCACATCCAGCCGCCGACACCTGCACCGTGCAGCAGAACAATCGTCGGTGCTCCTGCCGGTCCCACTTCCTGAACATGCATCCCCATATCCTGCCTCCACGCCGAGATCCAGCCTGAAGTATGCCCGGCACATGCTCAGTGTATGCCTGCCGTGCAAGCACACAAGGAGCACAGCCGCCAGATGGACCGGCGTCAGCTATCATCACTCGTAAACAGCATCTGATGCTCGTCTGAGACGTTTGTGAAGATACTGTGAACAATTCGTGTCAGACAACTCACTTCGACTTCGTTATCTGGGTAGAGGTATCTGGTTGCCTCGTGAGCAGGCGCACGGTGACATGGTACGGGAGGTGAGGGCGGCAGGAAGCCGGAGTGCGAATCAAACTTGTGGTTTGTGGAGAACCATCTATTTTGTTGGCACAAAGGAGGCAACATGAAGAGGCTTGTGGCAGTCTTGTTGGTGCTGATGTTCGTCACGTTTTCCGGTGTCGGCCGGGTACGGAGTGAGGTTCGAGGGGTCTTCTGTCAGGTTCCTGTGAGCGTTTTCTCGCGGTACCCTGCAGACAAGATCACTGTTCCCATCATGGTGGTCAACAAGGGAACCTCAGACATGTGCCTCCAGAAGATCGAGGTCGTTCTCCAGGATGGTACTCCCGTTCTGGAAGAGACCCTGAGTGAGACTCTCGCCCCCTCTTCCTTGCAGGGATTGACAGACGAGGAGACACGAAACCAGATCGGCATTGTCCAGCCCGATGAGAAGAGTCTGGCAACGGCGCAAGCGTTGATCGCCAAGGCAGCAACCATGGGGCCGAGCGAAGAACGAACGAGAACCGTCGAAACAGCATGGCTGTTGCTGAGGACTACGACTACGAATGTGGAAGCTGCTGCAGCGGAGAACGTGTTGTCGCAGGCACGACTCCTCTCGCTCACCATCCCCCTGGACAAGCTCAATACGAAGATTGAGCCATCCGATGTGATTCCTGTGCGCCTCGACATCACGATTCAAAGTTCGGATGGTTCGATCTCCACGATCTCCCAAACAACGAACCTGTTCTACCTGACGTCACTCCCCTCTCAGTGGGGCTGGTATCCGGGAGACGGGCACCTTCACTCGAAATGGAGCGACGGAAACTCACTCGTTTCTTCCGTTGCCGCGACTGCTAGCAACCGAGGACTGAAATGGACAATCATCACCGATCATGCGGGAGACACAGCACACCCTACCACTCCTTCCGGTCAGTCGCGGCTGGAGGCTAGCGAATGGACAACATATGGTGGGACGAGCCCCCTCGGTTGTACCTATGCCCAAACCAACTCCGGCATCACCGTATGTCCAGGGGAAGAACTGGCAACTCAGGAGGGACTAGGGGGCAGCCATCTGCTGACCTACAAGAACTCGAGCTATGCTGCAAGTTTCACATTGCCATTGAAACAGGGCCTCATCAACAATGCGAACAACGCTGGTGGTTTCGGCATTATCGCCCATCCCTACAATTCCTCTTTCTTGTGGAATGACTGGTCCAATGGCTCCTACACCGGATTTCGAGGCATAGAACTGATCAGCAACGGTACGGTCGTCGATGCCACCCAGATTGCAGATTGGGACAGCTACCTGCGCGGTCATCTGTCTGCCACCATGCAGGACCCTAGCCATCGATTCTGTGTCGGTCTCGCCGGTAGCGACTTCCATACTACTTGGGTAAGTGATTACTTGGGCGCGAACATGAACTACATCTACACTGGTTCCTCCACCCCTCCAGGAATTTACAGATCATCGGTGTACAGTGCCTTGGAAAATGGACGAGCATCCGCGTCATCGGACGGGTCACTGCTGGTCCACAAGATCACGACAGGGGGAACGTATCTACCGGGATACTACATGCAGAAGTCGGCAGCAGGCAACATAGCGGTGAACGTCTATGCCGCCTATTTCATGTCTATGCCCGTTGGAGGCTGGGCCAAGGTGGAGATTGTCACATCTGCAGGAACCATCGTAACAGATTATGTTGTGAGTCAAACCATTGTGAACAAGGATTACAGCATCTACGTCTCCGGAGACACCTACGTCCGTGTTCAGGTCACGTTCTTTGATGGCAACACGAGATTCAGTTCGTGCTTCACCAATCCGACATTCATCGATTTCGTACCATACAACCAGTAGTCGACAGCGTCCGGGAGAGAGTCGCGCTCTCCCGGACGTTTTGCACTGTGATGAGCAAGGAGCGCCCAGAAACACCGGGCTGTGACAACGAAGGTGGTAAACGGGTTCTTCTCCACCAATCTTGTTGAAAGCTCGTGTCGGAGGTCAAGGTAATGGGAGATGACGTGTTTCCAAGGACTGAAGATGACACTCCAGTAACCGCTCTCGAGAGGCGAGCAGTACTACGGCGTCGGATCAGCATAGGGATCAAGATATGGCTCATCTGTGCTTTCCTGGTCTGCACTCCTCTCCTTTATGCCTATGCGAACTTCCGTACAGTCAAGGGAGAAGTATTCTTCAAGGCAATCAATACAGGGCCACAAATACTCCTTGCTCGGACCCACAATACCCGGTTTCACAATACGTGGGGGATGGACACCAATGAGACTCTTGCCCTTAGATATTACGGTGCGCCCAATGACATAGGTGCCCGGATCATCTTCTGGTGGGGGTCGCATGCTGATGCTGTACCGGACGAGCCGGGACGACCTGAACGTCTGGTTGCCATCGTTACTCGTGGAAAGACGACCCTGCGCATCTTCATTTCTACCTATCCCCAGCAATCAGAAGGGGGCTTCAACAGGGACTACTCTGGTCTTGTTGATGGGATCGTGCGACGATTCACTGATCGGGGTGCCCTGTCCTGGAAAGAGGCGACAGCAGTCCAGCTGCGCTGGCTGCCCTCCCTCGTGAGATACTACGTAGGACTCATAGAGATCGACTATGCTCTTGTGTACTTCCAGATGATCGTTCGGTTCCTGGTCATCTTGCCCGGCTTTCTTCCCCTCTTCCTCCTGGTTCTCTCGCCCTCGTGTCTGGCACTCCCCGTCTTCTGGCTGTATGCCGTCCTGAGCGTACAGATCCTCTTGTACGTCGTGCTGCCGCCGACGGCATGGGGATGGATGAAAGCTAGGGTGACCAGGCCCAGACACTGGTCCTGAGAAGCATTCCTGCCGGAGGCAGTGAAGATCTCTCTGGCCGGAACTTGAGTGTTGTCAGAACTATGGATTCCGGCCTGCGCGGGAGACCCGGCCCTACCCGATCACGGCCTTCTCGGTCAGCAGCTCGCCACAGGCGAAGCGGCGGAAGTTGTAGTGCTCGATGTCGATGCTGGGCTTGCCACCCATGATGTACTCGGCCAGCAGCCTGCCGACGATGGGGCCCATCATGAAGCCGTGTCCCGAGTAGCCGTTGGCCTGGAAGAAGCCCGGGACCTCGTCGATGGGGCCGAGCACGGGGTGAGCGTCGGGTGAAGAGACATAGTAGCCTGCCCACTGGCGCATAAGCTTGACACCTGCAAGGCGCGGCACAATCTCTGTGGCCTCCCTGGCGAACTTGGTCAGGAACTCGAACGTGGAGTCGACGTCTGTGGCATTCTTCTCGCCGGTGTCGGTGCCACCCACGACGTTGCCGCGGTGTGTCTGCAAGTAGTAGAGTGAGTTCTTGACCAGCATGGGGCCCAGAAACTGCTCCAGAGGCTCGGTCGCCATAATCTGGTGCTTGTCGAGGCGGTATGGCAGGTCGACGCCGAGCATGGCGGCAATAGCTTGTGACCCCGGTCCAGCGGCGTTGACGACATTTCTGGTGTCGATGTTGCCCTGGGTCGTATGCACGGTGAACGTGTGGGCTGGGGTGCCCTCGATGGCAACAACAGCAGTCGTCGTCAGGATGTCCACCCCCAGGCGCCGTGCCGCTTGCGCATAGCCGGTGACCGTGTCGAAGGGGAAGGCCATGCCGTCCTTGTCATACCACTGGCCGGCCAGGAAGGAATCGGTGTTGAGCCACGGACAGATCTCCTTCGCCTCCTGGCGGTCGACCATGTGACTCATGACGCCATACTTGTTCTGGAGGGCGACGTTGTGTTTCGCCTTCTCCACAAGTTCAGGGGTGTCCCACAAAAACAGGTACCCGCACGCC
>Ga0105152_10000800_pt1 | contig 10034 bp, 6 predicted proteins | sample LakBais05cmmetaG_FD_81534 | JGI IMG/M metagenome (GOLD analysis project Ga0105152, IMG submission 81534) | Lake sediment microbial communities from Lake Baikal, Russia to study Microbial Dark Matter (Phase II) - Lake Baikal sediment 0-5 cm | ecosystem: Environmental > Aquatic > Freshwater > Lake...
AAATAATTGACCTTGTCAAGTTTTGAAATTCTAATCCTCTTGTCTTACTGCCCGTGTTGGTATATACATCAGGCTCATCCTTGAAAAAGTAACTGCCTTATAACAAAAACCTTGGTAACCAATGGAGCTGTGAGATGACTGACAAGAAAAATATTGAGGACAGCCATATCAATACCATCCGGTTTCTCGCCGTTGATGCCGTGGAAAAAGCAAAATCCGGGCACCCTGGAATGCCTATGGGAGCTGCAGCCATGGCCTACACCCTCTGGATGCGACACATGAAACACAATCCTGCACATCCTCAATGGGCTGACCGGGACCGCTTTGTTCTTTCGGCGGGACACGCCTCGATGCTCCTGTACGCCATGCTTTATCTTACAGGATACGACCTTACGCTCTCCGATCTGAAGTCGTTTCGCCAGTGGGGAAGCAAAACACCGGGCCACCCTGAACGTGACTGCGGCTGCGGCGTCGAGCTCACCACAGGCCCCCTTGGCCAGGGACTCAGCAATGCCGTGGGCATGGCCGTCGCCGAAGCTCATTGTGCGGCGATGTATAATCGCCCCGGCCACACAATCATCGACCACTTCACCTATGTATTCGCGAGCGACGGGGATATGATGGAAGGCGTAACGGCCGAAGCATGTTCACTCGCCGGACATCTCGGCCTCGGCAAACTGATTGTCCTCTATGATGACAATTGCATATCCCTCGCCGGATCGACATCGCTGACTTTTACGGAAGATGTGGAAAAAAGATTCGAGGCATATGGGTGGCACACGATCACCGTGGAAGATGGAAACGATTGTACCTGGATTGATTGCGCCCTTCAGGATGCAAAGGCGGAGACATCCAGACCCTCGATTATTTTTATTCGCACCACCATCGGCTGCGGAGCGCCGCATAAAGAAGGAACATTTGAAGCGCATGGTTCACCTCTCGGTGCGGAGGAGGTGCTGGCGGCAAAGAAATTCCTCGGATGGCCCACGGAACCCGCATTTTTCATTCCCGATGATGCCTTGGCCTTTTTCCGCAGTGCCGTTGACCGTGGCCGGGAATGGGAGGAACAGTGGGAAAAAGATTTCACACAATACCGCAATGAATTTCCAGAACTGGCCGCTGAATTCACGCGCGTTATGGAAGGACGGCTTCCCGACGGGTGGGAATCTCAGCTCCCCTCATATCCTGACGAAACAAAAGACACGGCAACCCGCAAGGCTTCGGAATCAGCCATGCAAACTCTCGCTTCTTCTCTGCCGGAACTCATGGGAGGATCGGCGGATCTCAATCCTTCCACTTTCACCTGGCTCAAAGGACTGGGCGATTTTCAGAAACCAGGCACGCCGCAGGAGAACACTCAGGGTGCCGTCGGCGGCGCATGGGGGTATGACGGACGCAACATCCATTTCGGTGTACGGGAACACGCCATGGGCGCCATCGCCGTCGGCATGGCCCTCCACGGCGGTATTATTCCCTACACGGCCACATTTCTGACATTCTCCGATTACATGCGGCCTCCCATCCGTCTGGCCGCGCTTATGGGATTACGGATCGTGTTTGTGTTTACCCATGACAGTATCGGATTGGGAGAAGACGGGCCAACGCATCAACCCATCGAACATATCATGAATCTCCGTGCCGTGCCCAATCTGACTGTTATCCGTCCTGCCGATGCCAATGAAGCTGTGGAGTCATGGAAGGCCGCCCTCCTTAACCAAGCAGGTCCTACAGCACTGATCTTTACCCGCCAGAATCTTCCCGTCCTGAGCCGGTCGGAACTCTCTCCGGCGAGTGGTCTTCAGCGGGGTGGATACACACTGTGGGATTCTTCCCCCGCGAAGCCCGATATACTCTTGCTCGGCACCGGCTCAGAGGTGTTGATAGCCCTGGAGGCGGGCAGGAACCTCGCGTCCGAAGGCCGCCGGGTAAGGGTCATTTCTCTCCCGAGCTGGGACATTTTCGACCGCCAGCCGGCAGAATACCGCGATCAGGTACTCCCTCCGGACGTCAGGGTCCGTATTGCGGTGGAAGCGGGCATCAAGCTGGGCTGGGAACATTATGTCGGCCTGGATGGCGCCGTCGTGGGCATGGACGGCTTCGGCGCCAGCGCCCCCGCCAAGGTGTTGTACGAGAAATTCGGCATAACGGCAGAACACATGGTAAAGGCAGCAAAAGAACTGGCACGATGAAACCTTCAACGAGATCTTTTATTGAAGAGTCCCGCCGCACGCCGGGGCATTCCCTGATGGACCGTCTGCACGGTTATGTGTACGGAAGGTGGCTCTACTTCTACATCGGCATCGGTACGGGAAACCATCCCCTGAACCGCATCATCGGCCGCCCGCTGCGCTGGCTCTCCCGTGTGCTGTTTCCCGAATTGAACAATAAACACTCACTCGCTGACGGCTATCACGGAAAGGTCGTTCCACTGGAAGCGGCGACACAACTAATCACCGTGAACGAAGATGTCCGGCTGACCGATCTGGAAAAAATAATTCCGTATGCGCGGGCGCGGGATATCATCCTTCAAAATCCTGATCATCTTGCCGTAATTGACTGCCCCTGCCGGGTAGTACGTGCAAGACCCTGTCTACCCCTTGACGTCTGTCTGGTTGTTGGTGAACCATTTGCCAGCTTTATTGTCGAACACCATCCAAAGCGGTCCCGGCGGATTACACCGGAAGAAGGTATCGAACTTCTGCGGGCAGAGCATACACGCGGCCATGTACACCACGCATTTTTCAAGGACGCCATGCTGGATCGCTTCTATACCATCTGCAACTGCTGCACGTGCTGTTGCGGCGCCATTAATGCCCATCGGGGTGGAACACCTATGATTGCGTCATCAGGCTATGTCTGCAAGAAAGATTCCGACACGTGCATTGGCTGTGAGACCTGCATCGATTTTTGTCAATTTGGAGCTTTGTCGGCCAAAGACGGTCGTACCGCGGTGGATACAGATGTCTGCATGGGTTGCGGTGTGTGCACGTCCAAATGTCCCCAGGGCGCCCTTTCTCTCGTGCGTGATCAATCAAAAGGTGAACCGCTGGATATACGCAGACTCATGGCTGATGCAGGTTTTACAAAATGAAAACAATTGTAATATCAATTTTCCCCCGGAGAGATAAGGAGGAGGACAGGAGATGGGAGTAGTAACGGGATCATTTAGCCTGGGTGCGTATAAGGCTCCGGTTGATGCGGCCTTGGCGGAAATGAAGAAACACCGTATCATAGAGCGCATCTGGGCAAAAGACCATGCCGTTTGGAAGCATGATCCCACGGAGATCATCAACCGTCTGGGTTGGCTGGAGAGCCCGAAGGACATGGCGGGGAAACTGCACGAAATACTCACCGTAGTAGATGCGGTGCGTAACGATGGGTACACCCACGCACTGCTCTTAGGCATGGGAGGATCAAGCCTTGCCCCCGAAGTATTCCGCAAAACCTTCGGCGCACAAGAAGGATATCTTGATATAGAAGTGCTCGACAGCACTGATCCTGGTGCAGTGCTCGCGTGTGCGGAACGATTCGACATCCAGAAAACCCTCTTCATCGTGTCCACCAAATCGGGTGGGACGGTGGAAACATTCTCTTTCATGAAATACTTTTACAACATCGTGGCGGAAGCTGTTGGCGCCGATCGGGCGGGACGGCATTTTATCGCCATCACCGACCCGGGAAGCAAGCTCGCCGACATTGCGGAAATGTACCATTTCCGCGCAACGTTCCTCAATGATCCCCATATCGGCGGGCGTTATTCCGCCCTCTCGTACTTCGGCCTGGTTCCCGCAGCACTCATCGGCATAGACGTGAAAAAGTTCCTTGACCGGGCGATCATCCTGGCGGAAGAGGAATCTTCAGAAGAAATATCCGATGCCGACGACATACACGGCTCTTTTCTGGGGGCTGTGCTCGGAGAACTGACGAAGGCAGGGCGGGATAAGCTTACTTTCATCTTCTCGCCGCCCATTGCCAGTTTCGGTGACTGGCTGGAACAGCTCATCGCCGAGAGCACCGGCAAGGAAGGCAAAGGCATCGTACCCATCGTTGTGGAACCTTTAGGAAGGGTGGATGTCTATGGTGATGATCGTGTATTTATATGTATATACCTGGAAGGTGATGACAAAGAATGCGGAAAGCTTCTCTCTCTGGAAAGGGCGGACCATCCCATCGTCTGCGTGAAACTTCGCGATATTTATGACCTGGGAGCCCATTGTTTTCTCTGGGAAATGGCGACGGTAGTGGCATGTCATTGTCTATGTATCAATCCCTTCGACCAGCCTGATGTTGAAGCGGCGAAAGTACTGGCCCGAAAGACACTCGCACTCTATACAGAGAAGGGAGAAATGCCTGAGGATGTACCGTTATTTTCCGCTCAAGGGATCGATGTCTACGGCACCATTCAGGCGAGAGAACCCGCCGAAGCATTGAAGGCATTTATTGCACAGGCATCGCCGGGCGCCTATATAGCGCTCCAGGCGTATCTCCAGCCGACGGCGGAAACCGATGCGGCGCTGTATGCGCTATGCATCAGACTGCGGGATACATTCCGAATGGCGGTATCTGTCGGTTACGGCCCCCGTTTCCTTCATTCCACAGGTCAGCTCCATAAAGGAGACGCGGGAAGGGGTCTCTTCATCCAGTTCACTGCCGACGACCCCTGGGACACGCCCATTCCCGATGAAATGGGGCTCTCCGATTCATCTATAACGTTTGGTGTCCTTAAAAATGCCCAGGCTTCCGGCGACAGGCAGGCACTCGTAAATGCCGGACGGGCGGTGATCCGTTTCCATTTCGGTAAAGATATCATCGGCGCTTTGAAAATGTTAACGGAAACCCTTTAATAAAAAATGATTCATCTCCGAAAAAGTTGCTATCTTCTCCAGAATTCAAGGGGTGAAGGGGTCACTAAATGGGAGAAGAGAAAAAAATAAATATGAAGATCGCCGCCTTTGACAATCTCCTGTTGTAAACTCACTCAGAATCTGATCCGGCGCGCAAAGGAGATCATGTATGACCGAGAAACAGAAAAACAGTGCAAAAACACAGAATCGCCTGGCTCATGAAAAAAGCCCCTATCTGCTCCAGCACGCTGATAATCCCGTGGACTGGTATCCATGGTGTGAGGAGGCATTTGAGAAGGCACGTGCAGAAAATAAACTCGTATTCCTCTCCATAGGATATTCAACCTGCCACTGGTGCCACGTCATGGCCCACGAATCCTTCGAGGATGCTGATGTCGCCGGACTGTTGAACGAAGTATTCGTCTGCATCAAGGTTGACCGTGAGGAAAGGCCGGACATCGACAAGGTTTACATGAACGCATGCCAGATAATGACCGGATCCGGAGGATGGCCCCTCACCATTGTTATGACCCATGAGAAAGAGCCTTTTTTTGCGGCCACCTACATTCCCAGGGAGAGTCGGTTCAATAGAATCGGCATGCTGGATATAATCCCCAAAATCCAGGAGGTATGGAAGGAGCGGTACAATGAAATTGTGCGCTCCGCCGGGCAGATCGTTGCCTCATTGCAGGAGAAGGAGCCGGAGGCAAAGGGGGAAGCTCTATCAGAAGAGGTTCTCCATAAGGCATATGAAGAGCTGAAAGAGATGTATGACGAAAAGCGGGGGGGATTCGGTCCCGCACCCAAGTTTCCCATGCCTCATCAACTCCTCTTTCTGCTTCGCTATGGAAAATGGAACGACAATAAAAAGTCTCTGGAAATGGCGGTTAAGACATTGCGTGCCATGCGCTGCGGCGGTATGTATGACCATGTGGGTTTTGGATTCCACCGGTACAGCACCGATGAGAAATGGCTGGTGCCCCACTTCGAAAAGATGCTTTATGACCAGGCCCTGCTTGCCATGGCCTACACTGAAGCATACCAGGTCACCAGAGATGAAATGTTTCGGAGAACCGCCTGCGAAATATTCAATTATGTCATGCGAGACATGAAATCAATGGCGGGCGCGTTTTACTCTGCGGAGGATGCGGACACAGAGGGTGAAGAAGGGAAATATTACCTCTGGAAGCTGCAAGAAATAGAGGAGCTGCTCGAGCCGTCGGAAGCGGAACTGGCAGCAAGGATTTTCCGGATGGAAAAGGCGGGAAACTTTATCGATCAGATGAAGGGGCGAAAAACAGGATTCAATATACTCCACATGGAAAAGCCTGCCCATGAACTTGCATCATCCCTGGGCATATCCGAGGAGTCCCTCCGTCAGCGCCTTGCGGCGATACGATTAAAGCTCTTTTCCACCCGCGAGTCGCGTACCCGTCCCCACAAGGACGATAAAATTCTTACCGACTGGAACGGCCTCATGATTGCTGCCCTCGCCAAGGGCGCCCAGGTCTTTGCCGATACGGCGTACTTAAAAGCAGCGCAAAACGCCCTCAAATTCATCATTAAGAATATGCGCGAGATAGACGGAAGGCTTTTTCACCGGCACCGGGCAGGAGAGTCAGGCATTGCGGCCAATCTCGATGACTATGCCTTTCTGATCTGGGCATTGATAGAATGTTATGAAGCGTCCTTTGATATCACATACCTTAAGAGAGCTCTCGGCCTTCAGGCAGATCTGACAAAGCACTTCTGGGACAAGGAGCAGGGCGGCTATTATTTTAGTCCGGACGATGGCGAGAACCTTATTCTACGCCAGAAGGATTTGTATGACGGCGCCATTCCGTCGGGTAACTCCGTGGCCATGTTGAATCTGGTCCGTCTTTCCCGACTCACCGGAAACCCCGAACTGGAAGCACAGGCTGCTGCTGTCAGCCGTGCCTTTGCAGGCCATGTCCAGCGTGTACCCTCGGGGCACACGTATTTCATGATGGCACAGGGCTTTCTGACATATACCGCTTTTGAAATAGTCATTACGGGTACATCGGAAGACGAGGATACGGGAGAAATGATCCGCGCAATCAGACAGCAGTACTTGCCCAATGCGGTCCTCCTTCTCCGTCCGCCGGATGATGCCGCCGCATCCGAAATCATCGGCATCGCGCCATTTACAAAAGACCTTAAACCCGTGGAGGAAAGGGCTACGGCATATATCTGCCGCAATTTCTCCTGCCATAGCCCAACGACGGATGTGCACGAGATGCTGCGGTTATTGAATATTGAAATCAGAGACAGGAATTACCAATAAGGAAAGTGACCCGCCTTCGAGCGGTGCGCCTTCATCACCGGTCCGGTATCTTCGGTATTTTCGACGACGTGGAGGGTGCATCCAATGCACTCGGTGTGGGACTGAAGTATAAGTTTTAAAGGAGGCATAGTATGAATACCGCAGAAAGAAAAATCATCAGCACTCCCAATGCACCCAGCGCTATCGGCCCTTATGCCCAGGCAGTTCAGTATGGCAACCTGATGTTCGTTTCGGGGATGATCCCCCTTGATCCGGAGACGGGTGAATTGGTCACGGGGACCTTCGAGGTGGAAGTAGTGCGTGTCATTGAAAATATCAAAGCCATCGTGGAAGCGGGGGGCATGTGCCTGAAGAATGTCCTCAAATCCACCGTCTTCCTGAAAGACCTTGGTAATTTCGGAACATTCAACGAGATTTACCGCAGATATTTTGGCGACATTCTTCCCGCCCGCGAGACCATACAAGCAGCCAAACTGCCGCGGGATGTGTCAATCGAGATGTCGGTAATCTGTGGAAAGTGAAAAGGCAACCCCTTTCTTGATATACCAATCGGGATGTTTGAAAAAATTCGTGATCAATCCCAATCTTTGATGATGAAACCAATCCCGATGCGGTTGATGTGGTGGTTGTAATCGAGCATACTCTCGCCGTACCCATTAAAGTACTGAATGTATCCCCCGACACGCTCAAAGAGGGGAAATGCCCATTCGAGCTGTATGGCACCGCGGTTTGTGCCAAAATCAAAGTTATTTCGCAGCATGAGACCGAACCTGTTTCCCTTCCAAAAATAATACGTCCAGAGTTCGCCGTATCCGAGGTAGTCCTCGATATCCGGATTATCGTCATATTTCTCATTCTCCGTAAACCTTATCCAGGTCTTCAGGATCAAGGCCAGGTTGTCTCTCTCGAACCCGAAATTCGCCACCAAACGGTTCCAGCTTCTCGACAGGGGTTCAGTTTGGCCGTTTGACTGGTGGTTAAAGCCCACGTTAATGAAGCGGTTCTTCAGCCAGATCAAATCATAATCCGTCCGGAAGTTGAGAAGAATCTCCGGTTCGTAATTGGTTTCTCGAAAAGGCGAAGAGTCTGCGTAATTGTACAATTGCCAGAAAGAACGCTGGGTATAGGCAACCCACAAATCCATATTTTGTCCAAAGATGTCCTGCCACAACTTCGCCTTGAAGCTGAGCTGAAAAGCCACCTCGGGATTTTTAAGTTCTCTTCTGGGATCGTCTTCGCGTATGGGTTTCTCGTTTGGCGATTCTACATATGTAATGGGAAGGATATAGTTTGAGCGGTGCGGCGATATGGCAAATCTACCCCGCCGGGACTCCTTATCCAGCTCCCAGAGTCTTTCCAGATATGTGATCTTGTCTTGCGCATCAGGCTTTGTTCCGGCAATGGGTGTACTCACCGGCTCGCTTGGTATTGCTTTGCGACCGGCAAGCTCGTCGTAACATTGAATTCGTTTCGTGTTGTCCTCAATTTTCGCGCATTCTTCGATGCTCTTAGGTACATCCGCGCGTGCCGTAACCGCAATGAGAAACAGCATTGCCATACAAAGAGCCCCGCATGTAAGCCGGCACATGCGCACGCGACGAAATCCGCACCGATTTAACAACTTTTTCATAAGTCCTCCTTGCGATAAAACTTTTGACATAATTCTCGACCGTAAATTACAGGGAATGCGTTCACTGCCGGATTCACTCCGGTGGGGAAGGCGCAATCTCAACCTTTTCTTCTCCTTCAACCAGTTCTTTGATCCGTCCTTCCGGCACACCCGCCTCGCGCAGGTCTTCTATCCCCGCGCCGCCTCTCTCGTACATTTTGCACAGTAACACGTGCATATATTTTCGCCACCCTTCGCTGATTGTGCTCAGGGGATCAGGTTCCCAGTAATTTCCCGGCCTCGCAATGATTGAGGCAAGGAAGGCAGACTCTATCGGTTTCAATTCCCGAGGCGCTTTGCTGAAGTAAAAATGCGCGGCCTGTCCGATTCCGTAAATACCGTCGCCCCATTCAATGATGTTAAGGTAGATCTCCATTATCCGCTCTTTTGACAGGTTCTGTTCCAGCGCCATAGTGATAAATGTTTCTTCAAATTTCCGGCTGAACGTTCTCTCCCGGGTCAGAAAAAGATTCTTCGCGAGCTGCATGGAAATGGTGCTCGCGCCGCGCACAATACGCCCTGCTTCCATATTTTCAGCAAAGGAATCCCTTATTCCCCTTTGACTGAATCCCTTATGGGAGAAAAATCCCGCATCTTCCGCGGTAATCACCGCGCTGATCAAAGACGGCGGCACATCCTTGAATGGAACATAGTGGGGATTATCCTCACCTACCAGAAACGTTATTTTTTCCCCTTCAGGCGTGCGCACGGTATGTCGGAAAGGTGATTTCAGGGTATTCACTTTTATTTTCGATCCCAGTGAGAGGATCTTTATGGGCTCATAGGTGCCCTCGAAGCGGTATTCAAGGCTGCGGGGCCTTTCCATATCAATAGAGAAATAAAACTTTCCCGCAACCCTCCCCGTAACCTTCAAATCCGTCAGATCGGGGTGAAACGACTTCGGCACGGCGCGTAATGCATTGCCCAGGGAAAATTCCGGCAAGGAAAAAACAAGGTTTATTTCCGGATTTGCTTCGGGAGAGAACCAGCCATTGACGAAAAGGAATTCTTCTCCCAGAGAAATTTTTCCATTTTGAATGACAATTCGGGCAGCATCCTTTGTTCCCGTTACATTAAAGCCAAGAATATTTACGTTTTTCTCAAGAGGCGGCAAAAAAGATTTTTTCTGCCGCACATGGTCAATGCTGCCGGAAACGGAAAAGGTCATTCCTTTGCCCTTTTCGGTACTTCCCCGCGCACGGGCATTTATGCATAT
>Ga0105152_10000801_pt1 | contig 10033 bp, 9 predicted proteins | sample LakBais05cmmetaG_FD_81534 | JGI IMG/M metagenome (GOLD analysis project Ga0105152, IMG submission 81534) | Lake sediment microbial communities from Lake Baikal, Russia to study Microbial Dark Matter (Phase II) - Lake Baikal sediment 0-5 cm | ecosystem: Environmental > Aquatic > Freshwater > Lake...
ATAATATTGTCTGACAATAGGATTAAACTCAATGAGGTTCGTATCTATGAGAGCAGAAGTCCAGAAAGTCCAGAGGAAAATGTTACCCGACCAAATTGTTGAGCAGCTGCTCGAGTTGATAAGCAATGGGGATTTGACAGTTGGAGACAAGTTGCCTCCTGAGAAAGAGTTGATGGAACGATTTGGCGTTGGAAGAAGTTCTATTAGAGAGGCAATGGGAGCTCTATCGTTGGTGGGTGTAGTTGATGTGAGTCCGGGACGGGGCACCGTTATAACGTCCATTGAAAACCCTTTTCGTGAAAAACTCAACTTGAATTCGGAACGTAGCAAATACCCAAAACTTGAAGAAATCATTGAGGCAAGGACGGTATTGGAGACATCAATCGCTGAACTTGCTGCACGGAGAGCAAGCCAAAAAGAAATCGATGAGATAAGAGATGCCTTAGCTCGACTAAAGAGCGCTAGGAAGAACACCAATAGGAGACGTCATGCTGATTTGTCCTTTCACCTAGCCATAGCAAAGGCAAGCGGGAATAGTGTCCTGACGAAGATGTTTTCCGATTATCAGCACCTCCTGCGGATGTGGATGGAAGTTCAAGAAACGAAAGAATCTGAGACTGATATCGACACTGATATCAATCAACATGTTAAGATTTTCGAAGCCATCGAGAAGAAGGATATCGAAGCGGCACGGTCTTTAGTGAAAGAGCTAATCGAGCGGGGTTATCAATTGTTGGCAGATAGATTTCAGGAAACAAAGCGCAAGATTCAGACTGAAAGTCCTGATGTAAAAGGGATGAGTATCTTGAGCAGCAGGTAATTTAAGACGTTTTTTGGCGGGTCTATTCCAAGTTCGATTGGCTTTGCCGTTTTTTTATGATTGCCGGGGTTGTACCGAAATGAACGAGTCTGGGATTCCCGTTGAATAGAAGGAGATCGGTGTGTCGGCTCGTGAAGTGCTTGAAAGCCTCAGGGTAGCAGTTAAAGAGTATGACTCTGAAGCGGCAGCAAGCTGTGCGAAAAGAGCGGTATCTGAGAAAATAAACCCGGTAGAAGCAGCGAACGCAATAACATCCGCCATTAAGGAAATTGGCGATGCCTTCGGCCGTGGTGAGTTATGGCTTCCCGACCTGGTCGGCGCTGCCGCAGCTATGCAAAGCGCCATGTCGATAATAGAGGCTGAAATTGTAAGGCAAGGGGCAGCCAAGAAGAGTCTGGGCACAGTTGTTTTGGGAACGGTCCACGGGGACATTCATGATATTGGCAAGACCATGGTGAGCACGATGCTGACAGCCGGGGGCTTCACAGTGTATGACATTGGGGTCAATGTCATCGTGGAAGAGTTCCTGAGGGCAGTGAAAGAGCATAAGCCGGATATTCTGGCGATGTCTGCTCTTTTGACTACAACCGCCGCGGAACAGCGCAAAATCATTCAAGCACTTAGGCAAAACGGTATGAGAGATAAGGTCAAAATCATGGTTGGGGGAGGTGCCATTACAGAGGAGTTCGCCCGGGCGATAGGAGCGGACGGATATGATGCTACAGCCTTGGGAGCCGTTGGACTGGCCAAAAGGCTTATCGGAATAGAATAAGGGGGCCATCCTAGATGTTAGAGGGCTTCACGCGCAAGTTCAAACCATTAGAGGTATTAACCGAAGAGCAAGTGAGTGCCATCCACGTAGGGGCGTTGGACGTCCTTGAAACGACCGGACTGAGAGTTGAGCATGATAGGTCGTTAGCTTTGCTGGCTGACCATGGCTGCAAAGTCGACTTGCGTCAGAAGAGAGTGCGAATACCAGGCCCTTTGGTCGAGGACTGCATGAGGAAGTGTCCAAGCACCTTCACGATCAGGGCAAGAGATCCGAAGTATGATTTGAGAATTGGGGGAAACACCCTTTATTTCTCACAGAACGTGGGGATGAGGTATGTGGACCTAGATACTTGGGAGACTCGACCCGGGACACTGCAGGAGCACGCCGATGCCGTGAAAGTCCTGGATGCACTGGATACCGTGCATATGCTGTGTGCGTATGAGTTTTACATGGACATGGAGAATGTCTCGCCCTATATGATGCCAATAGAAGGCTTGGCCAGCGGAATTAGGAATTCGGTCAAGGCGCAATGTATGGGGTATCCACATGACTCCGAAGTATTTGCCATAAAGATGGCAAAAGCGGTCGGAATGGAATTGAGAGGCGCCATAAATACCGCACCCCCCTTGACTATTTACGAGGACTGCGGCAATGCCGCTTTCAGATTCGTTGAAGCCGGATTCCCCCTTTTCGTTGGCGGCGCTCCGTTGTTTGGAGGCACCGGGCCGGCCACCATCGCTGGGTCAGTGGTGATAAACCTTGCTGAGACCATGGCCTTGTTGGTGCTCGTGCAACTGATCAAGTCGGGTACCGGGGTCTTCACCGGCGGGCTTCCCCTTCCAATGGACATGCGGTCCGGACATGCCGCTTTCGGTGCGGTGAGCTCAGCGCTGCACCAAGTGATGTGGCATCAGATATGGCGCCGATACCAGATACCCAGCTGTAGCATGCATACTGGCTACTCTGGCTCGAAGAAGATAGATTTCCAGGCCGGGTACGAAAGAGCTATGAATGCCCTAGTCAGCGCTCTGGCTGGCGACAATATCTGCTTCTTTCACGGCGCAATACACGGGGAACTAACATATCACCCGGTTATGTCTATACTGGACGATGACGTGGCTGGCTGGATAGGCCGCTTCATTGAGGGAGTGGACGTTACGCCGGAGACGTTAGCCGTAGACCTGATAGAGCAGGTCGGACCTATTCCCGGTCAATACCTCAATACTGAGCATACAAGGAAATGGTGGCGGCGCGAACAATTCATACCAAAGACAGCCGACAGGGAGCCTTACTCGGAGTGGATAAGGAAGGGCAAGAAGGATGCTATTGCCCTCGCCAAGAAAAGAATGGAGGAGATTCTCAGTACACATAAGTCGAAGCCTGTGACTACTGAACAGGACAAGGCAATCGGCGAGGTTCTTGAAGAGGCGAGGAGCTATTACAGGCAGAAAGGGCTGATATAAGGTCGCTCTGAGCACGTGACACCATAAGTCAGGAGAGGTAATTGTGCGCAGTAATTATGTCCAGTTCAAAACTCCGCAGTTCAGCTTACTATCAGAGCAACAGAAGGAAGAAATACACCTGGCGGTCCTTCAGATTCTGGAAAAGACCGGTGTAGCTTTCTATTGTCAGGAAGCCGTCAACTTACTGGGTGAAGCCGGTGCTGACGTCTCGGACCCGATGAGGGTGAAGATTCCCTCTTGTCTGGTTGAGCAAGCCTTGAGAACTGCTCCCAAGACTATCACCTTGTACACGCGGGAAGGTGAACCAGCAATGGTCTTGAATGGGATGACGGGAGCACACTTTGGAGCGATGTCCGCCGTTCCCCCAAAGTATTTGGACCCCTGCACACGAAAGGCAAGAAACGGGTACGTGGAGGATGTTGCAGATACGGCACGGGTAATTGATGCGTTGCCAAATATAGAGTGGACTTATACGGTGGGAGGTTGCCCGGCCTTACATGGAGACCTTGACCTTAAAGTGTCGGCACTCCAGGCAATACTGAATAGTTCAAAACCGCTCACCAGTTCGCTCAACAATGTCTCAATGCTCAAGGACATTCTAGAGGTCTGCTCAGTTGTTGCTGGTGGAGAAAAACTATTGAAAGCTAAACCCTTCTTTTTTGGCGCAGTTGAGCCAGTCAGTCCCCTGGTACAGGGCAAAGACGCCTTGGAAAAAAGCCTCTTATGCGCCGAGAGGGGAATTCCCAACGTGGTATATGGCATGCAGATGGCGGGTGCTACCACTCCGGCTACCTTTCCAGCTACGTTGGCTATCGGAATTGCGGAATGCTTAAGTCACTTAGTTGTTATCCAGCTCAAGAAGCCAGGGGCGCCAGTTATTTTTGGAGCACTACCTGGCATCATGGATATGAAAACAATGATCTTTTCCTACGATGCCCCGGAAGTGAACTTGCTCGTTACGACGGCGACGGAAATGAGTCATTATTACAAGCTACCTATGTTTGGCAATGCAGGCATCACCGACTCCGAGGAAATTGATATCCAGACAGCGACGGTAATCACCTACCAAGTTCTTGTATCAGCATTGTCGGGAGCTGACCTTGTCCATAACGTGGGTGCTATGAGCCAGGGGAAAATGGGTTCGCCAGAACTCATAGTCTTGACTGACGAGGTTGTGGAAATGGCTAAGGTCCTGATGGGTGGTTTGGAGATTAACGAGGAGACTCTACCTCTTGATTTGATCGAACGCGTGGGTCCCGGAGGACAATACCTCTCACAAAGTCATACGCTGAAGCATTTTCGTAAGTTCATGGTACCGACGATTTTTGACCGTACGCCGAGTATGGTAAGAAATGAAGGCATAAAACACTCCGGGGATCTTTTAAACGAAAAGACATTGAGAATAATGAACACACATCAGCCGAAGCCGTTGCCAGAAGGCATGGTGAGAGAGCTTAAGGGAATTGAGAAAACGTGGTTTAACAGGTTAGGTCTGAAACATGAATACCCGCCTAGAGAATGAGGCTCAAGCCGGACAGTCTGGCTTCCCTCCTAGGGGGCCTTCTTCAGTTGCAGTCTGGTGAATCACCTATTGTATTAGAAGACTCCGAAAAAGGAGAGTCGCATTTTGAGTAGCAAAACGAGCCACATAAGAGACAACGTCGTTTGCCGGTGTGAAGAGATTACCGAACAAGAAATCCAGAGAGCCATCAAGGAATTTGACCTTAGTATTGTTGATGATGTGAAAAGACTCACCCGTGCCGGAATGGGTCTCTGCCAGGGAAGAGTCTGTTACCGGTTAGTAGAAAGGATACTTCTCGAGGAAAAACGACTTAGGACAAATGAGCTGTTGCCCCCCAGCAGACGTCCCCCGACAAGACCAATAAAAATCCAGACTCTAGCAGGGTGGGAAGAGAGCGGAACTTGAGCAAGAGTGCTGATGTAGTCGTAATAGGGGCCGGCGTAATCGGATGCTCCATTGCCTACTATCTGGCGAAACTAGGCATCAGGGTAACTGTACTGGAGAGAAGAGAGAGGATATGTTCCGGCGCTTCGGGAGCCAACGGGGGTGGTGTTCCCCTCTCGCTCACTTCGCCCGATTCACCCACTCTCGGGTTACGCAAGCCGAGCATCAAGATATATCAGACTCTATCTGAAGAAATCGATTGCGATTTCGAGTATGAGAAAACCGGGGTGATAACCTGTGCCATTGACGACGCCCAATATTCGCTCCTGAGAAAGCATCGTGAGGGCATGACCAGAAAGGGCATAGAAGTCCAATTGATTGACGGGGATGAAGCACGAAGACAGGAACCGGCGTTGGGACCGGATATTATCGCCGGGCTGGAAGACAAGGAAACAGGAACACTGAACCCTTTCAAGCTGACTTTCGGGTTTGCCCGCGCGGCAAAGAGGCTGGGCGCCGAATTCCTTTTTTGCGCCGAACCAAAAGCAATAGAAATGAAGAACAACAAGGTAGAATCGGTTGTTACCGATGAAGACAGGATAAAAGCTGATTTTGTTGTGAATGCCGCCGGAGCGTGGGCACCCGTGATTGGGAAAATGGTCGGACTAACCATACCCATACAGCCCAATAAAGGACAGACACTCGTGACTGAGCCGGTCGCCCTAAACAAAAGATGGAGATACGTCATGGATGCCGACTATCTCGCTCGAGGAGCCTCTGCACCGCCGGATGCTCAGGACATTGACGTCAGGCTTGGGATTACAGGTGGCTGGATACAGGAGAAGACGGGCAACTGGACCTTGGGAACCAGCCATGAAATCAACTTCGACGCTGCCGCAACCATTGATACGGTGTCGCGCATGGCAAAGAGAGCGATAAGGTTTCTGCCTGGTCTCAAAAACGTTAAGTGCATCAGGATGTTTGCCGGGTTCAGACCTCACTGCTATGCAGATGATTTGCCGATAATCAGCAAGGTAGACAACCTATCCGGTTTCATTATCGCGGCGGGTCACCTGGGCGGGGGAATTACTTTTGCCCCGCTGACCGGCATATTAGTATCCGAGTTGATTACGGGCAAAGAAACATCAATGCCTATTGAGGCTCTCGCCTTTTCTCGATTCGACCATATTACGGAGGGGGCGAAGCAATAACCGGATCATTAGGTTTGAGAGGATTTTGCGGTGAGCTCAAAAGATATACTCTCGTGGGAAAGTAAAGGTTGTGCCTTGGAAGGCATCCCCACTCCCGATGAATTGGCGAAATGTCCGGGTTACCCTAATCTTGATAGACTCTTAAGGGGCCCTGTCGCCGTCATCGAATGTACAGAGGAAATCCCCTGCAATCCGTGCGAAGAAGCTTGCTCAAAGGGTGCTATCAAGATTGGCTCCCCCATCACTAATCTGCCAGCGCTTGATGAAGACAAATGTAGTGGCTGCGGCCTTTGTATCAGTTCTTGCCCTGGATTGGCCATATTCACAGTCGACCTCACCTACAGCGGTAATGAAGCGTTGGTCTCCTTTCCATTCGAATATCTGCCAGCGCCAGGGGTTGGTGAAAAAGTCGTGGCAACAGATAGACAAGGCAGAGAAGTATGCGAAGGGAAAGTGATCAGGATATTGGGGAAACCCAGGCAAGACCGCACTCTGGTAGTAAGCATCTCTGTTCCCAAGGAATGCGGACTTATAGTGCGAGGTATTTCCAGAAAGAAAGCCCGACCTCTGAAGACGCATGGAAGTTCGCCAGACCTCATATCGGGCTATCGTATTTTGAATCACCCCGTATTAGGTCCGCAGGGAAGCCGCAAGAAGGTGGCCATAACGGTGGACGGGAGGAAGATTGGGGCCAAGGACGGCGAGATGATAGTCACTACGCTGCTTGGTGCCGGCATCCGCATTAATCGTTATACTGCCAAATACCACGAGCCCCGGGGCCTTTTTTGCGGAATTGGACTGTGTACTGACTGCGTTATGACTGTCAACGGCATTCCCAATGTTAGAACGTGTGTAACCCCAGTAGAGGACGGTATGACCATAGAAACGCAACACGGCAATGGGAAGTGAGCGCAAGGCGTGAAGAATTACGACGTCGTAATAATGGGAGGTGGGCCGGCTGGACTATCCTGTGCAATTGAGGCAGCCGAAGCAGGTGCCGAGGTGGCTTTGATAGATGAAAACAGGAGAGCCGGGGGACAGTTGTTCAAACAGATACACAAGTTTTTCGGTTCACGAGAGCACCGTGCAGGTGTTAGAGGGTACGAGATTGGATTGCAGCTCCTTGAGCAGGCGGGTAAGTTGGGCGTGAATACGTTACTCAACTCAGTGAGTTTTGGCCTTTTCGGTGAAAAGACCGTCGGAATTGTCAAAGGTGACCGCATTGAGATGATTCAAGGAAAGAAACTCCTGCTGGCTACCGGTGCTATTGAGAATGCCATCGCTTTCCCAGGCTGGACATTGCCCGGAGTCATGGGAGCGGGAGCTGCTCAGACCATGATTAACGTTGAGCGAGTTCTGCCGGGTCAAAAGTTTGTTATTCTGGGAGCTGGTAACGTAGGGCTGATTGTTGCCTACCAGCTGCTGCAAGCAGGCGCAGAAGTTCTAGCCGTGCTGGAGGCGGCTCCCAAAATCGGTGGTTACCAAGTCCACGCGAGCAAAATCCGTCGGGCAGGTGTGCTCATCATAGTCTCCACGACCATCAAGGAAGCTAGGGGAGAAGAATACGTGTCAGAGGTCGTGACGACGCAACTGGACAATTCGTGGAAATCAATCCCGGGCACCGAACAAGTTCTCCCTGCTGATAGTGTTTGTATTGCCACAGGACTCCACCCTTCTACTGACTTGGCGCAAATGGCCGGTTGCGTGCTCGAGTATGTCCCTGAGCTTGGCGGCTTTTTGCCTGTTCATGATGATAACATGGAAACCACAATCGAGGGAATTTATGTAGCCGGAGACGCCGCCGGTATCGAGGAAGCGAGCACGGCTATGGAAGAGGGAAGATTGGCTGGAGTAGATATGTCGCAGAAGCTGGGCTATTTGAGCGAAGAGAAGGCCAGCGCGAGGAAGAGAGATGTTGAGGCGAGTATGGCATCCCTGCGCCATGGCCCCTTTGGACAGATGCGGCGGCTAGCCAGGGCAAGGATTATTCAAAGATGCAGGGACTTCGTTCAAAGCAAGGCCAAGGCTTAAACTCCGATTTCGCCCTTGGACCGTGATTTCTTGTCCACGGGCGTTGGACCTACTGACCCAGAAAGGTAAGCACTCTATGAATGATCCCAGGAAACGTATGCTAAACAGGAAACGATTCCTAGACATTTCCCGAGGCCGACAGCAGGAGTTTATCCCTATACTCGACTGGTTCACCGAACCTTGGTTTGAAACGACCGAAGCATGGTTAAGGCAGGGTGCTCCTGAAGAAATCAGGACCACTGACGGTTTCAGCAGGTATTTTCAACTCGAACATATAAATCCCCTGAAAGAGATTGTTGCCGGGAATTATCGCGCTGACTTGGCAGGTGACGGGATGACCCCTTTCTACGCCACGCCACCGGTCGTGCCTGTTTTCCGGATAAGGGTAATTAGAGAAGACGAACGCCACCGAGTTGAAACCACATATGGTGGCCAGACGGTTGAAGTAAACAAGAACTATCCATGGCGGATGCCAAGGTATCTTGAGTACCCGGTGAAAGACCGGGATACCTGGAAAAAATATAAGAAAAGGCTTGACCCGGATACTCCAGCTCGATGGCCAGTAGACTGGAACACTTTCGTAAAGAAGGCAAACAGTGAAGATGTACCTACGATGTTACTGTTAAGCGGGTTCTTCGGGATGCTGCGGGAATGGATGGGTTTGGAGGGTCTCCTTTACGCGTTTTATGATGACCCCAGCTTGGTAGAGGACATGATGGACCAGTTGCTCTACCTGGACATGAATGTTGCCCAGCGTGCAATCAAGGACCTCAAAATTGAGGTCGTGCGCTTTTGGGAAGATATGGCTTATAGGACAGGCCCTTTGATTTCACCCGACCTGTTCAAGAAGTATATGATACCCCGTTATCGGCAGATTGCCGACTTCCTGCGCCGCAACGGGATACTAACGCTCTACGTAGAAAGCGACGGTAACATAAATGAGCTCATTCCAATCTGGCTTAATGATTGCGGAGTGAACATGCACAGTCCTCTGGAGGTCGCCGCTGGTATGGACGCCGTCGCTCTGAGAAAGCGGTATGGCAAGGACCTTATACTCTGCGGTGGCATAGACAAGCGAGTATTTGTACAAGGGAAGAGAGCTATCTATGAAGAAACGATGTCCAAGGTTCCTTTTCTTGTCGAGACCGGTGGCTGCTTTCCCAACATTGATGGGTCTATTCCTCCTGAGATAAGCTTGGAAGACTTCCGTTACTTCATTAACCTTCTCCGGAAGATTGGAGGAATGGAGGAATTACCCAGGTAGCTGAGAGAGACTAAAATTCGGCCACTTCAGGACCATCCCGAGATTAGATAGGTACTTGGGTTATCGCTCCTCTTGAAAAGAGGCTGAAGCCGTGTTACTATGAGACCATAAGAATCAGGTAGGTGCCTAGGATACACTAGAAAATAAAGAGCACCTGATTCGTGAAAAATGGAGCTAGTTTCCCAGGGGGTTCAATCGTAAAACTGCCGAAAAAACGGGGAAATTCAGCACCTGACTTTTAATCAGGTGGTCGAGAGTTCGAGTCTCTCACGGCTCAGTGAATCTAGCAAGCCGCCTCTACCGAGGATTTTCTTGACGAATCAGGGTGTCAATTCACTAGGTCAACCGACACCCTGATTTTACTACTTACCAAAACAATGTTCAAACTGTAGCCGCATGCGCGCGCCTGATTGGAACTCAGGTGGGCTATCACTTACACAGAACGCTACATTGTGTTGCTGTCAGATTACTCAGTGTCAGATTACTCAGTTACCTCCTTGACGGTCTTTATGTTATGATGTGCCCAAGAGCAGCCTTGGGCTAGCCTGGCTGATGCTCGTTGGGAC